>Ga0272441_10009821_pt1 | contig 14667 bp, 25 predicted proteins | sample SSMProp6N_FD_193582 | JGI IMG/M metagenome (GOLD analysis project Ga0272441, IMG submission 193582) | Marine sediment archaeal communities from Little Sippewissett salt marsh, Falmouth, MA, United States - SSM-Prop-6N | ecosystem: Environmental > Aquatic > Marine > Wetlands > Sediment ... | reverse complement strand
CTCCGGGTTATGGGCCCGACGAGCTACCAGACTGCTCTACCCCGCGGCCAATGAACTTATCTATACGCAACAGGCATCGGCTTGTTCGAGCCAGCCTGCGTTCCATCATCCACAGCGTCAGTGTACGCTCAACTCTGCGATCCTGCAAGCAAAACTACCGCCCGTTACAAATTCCTGCGAATCTTTGCGGCGATATCCTCCATCTGCCCCTCGGGGTATCGGTACGATGCCCATCGGGCAAGAACCCCGTCGCCGGCCTTGCGCGGGATGATGTGGAAGTGGAGATGCTCCACGACCTGCCCGGCGGCACGACCATTGTTCGACAGCACGTTGTAGCCGTCGGCATGCATGGCCGTCACAAGGGCGCCGGCCACCTTAGGGAGGCAAGCAACCACACCGGCCAGGATACTCGGATCACATTCGTGAATCCGCGTGCAGTGTTGTTTCGGTATGACCAGCGTGTGCCCGTCGGCGATCGGGCCGATGTCCAGGAACGCAAGGGCCGCATCATCCTCATACACCTTGGTCGCCTGGATCTCCCCCGCCACCATTTTGCAGAATATGCAGCCGTCCACGTTTATCGCTCTCAGCCTTCCGTCCCAAGTCGGCTCACCGACGCACCGTGCTTATGTGCTCTTCTCTTCCTGCTCGCCGGTCTCTCCTGCCTCGTCGCCCGAGTCTTCCGCCTTCCCCATGGGAGGCTCTGCGGCTTCCGGCTCCACGGCCTCCGCCTCTTCAGCCTCCGCTGCTTCGGGTTCCGCCACTGCCGTCGCTTCTGCCGACTCCGGGGCTTCCGCCGCCGCCTTGGCTCTCCTGCGAGCCCGCCTCTTACCGGACGCCTTCTTTCGCTCCTTCTTGAGCGGCTCGTCGGCACCCAACAACTGGAGCAGAACGAGTTCGCCATTGTCTCCGAGGCGTCTGAGCGAGAGACGAACGATTCGGCTGTAGCCGCCCGGCCGGTCCAGGTAGCGCGGCCCGAGCTCGCTGAAGAGCTTGCCCACGACCGTTCCCTTCCTGACCTGCTCGCCCTCCTCAAGGGCCACAATACTGCGATTGCCCAGCAGAGCGATAGCCCGGCGCCGATGTTCGAGCTTCCCTTTCTTCGCCAGCGTAATGAGCTTCTCGACGAACGGCTTGAGCTCCTTGGCCTTCTGAATGGTCGTCGAAATCGTCTCGTGCTCAATGAGCGATTGCGCCATGTTCCTACGCATCGCCCGGCGATGAGCACTGCTCCTGCTCAACCGGCGTCCTGCAACTCTGTGACGCATATGCCTAAATACCTCTTCTCTCAGAGATTCCTAAATCGTCTTCGTGCTACGCTTCGGTCCCGCCCACATCCTTCATACCCAGAGACAGACCGATATCCGCCAGTTTCCGCTTGATTTCGCGCAGCGACGTCTTGCCGAAGCTGCGGATCTTCAACAGCTCCGCGTCCGCCATCTGGACAAGCTGGCGCACGGTCTCCACTTTCACCGATTCGAGGCAGTTGCTGGCCCGAACGGACAGCTCCAGTTCCTGGATCGGGGTATTGAGTTTTCCCTCAAGCTCCTGATCGACCTTCTTGACCGGCTCCTCTTTCGGCACTTCACCGGCCACGGTCTCTTCACCCAACTCGAAGTACTGCACGAACGGGTTGATATGTTTGCGAAGGATCTTGGCCGCTTCCACGAGGGCCAGTTCCGGGGAGATCGTTCCGTTTGTCCAGATCTCCAGGATAAGCTTGTCGTAGTTCGTGCGCTGGCCGACGCGGGTATTCTCCGTTGTGTAGCGGACGCGCGTCACGGGAGAATACACGGCATCCAGGTGGATTCGGCCGATCTCCTGCTCGAACCGGTCGGCGTCGGCGATGCGATCCGACACGGGGACGTATCCCCGCCCGTTCTCGACGACCATCTCCATCTCAAACTTGACGTCCTCGGTCAACGTGGCGAGGACGGCCTCTTTGTTAATCACCTCAATGGCGGGGTCCGCCACGATATCAGCGGCCGTAATCACGCCCGCCTTGTTCGCGGCGACCTTCATCGTCTTGGGCCCCGTCCCCTGCAGCCGGATGACCAGGCTCTTGATATTCAGGACGATGTCCGTGCTGTCTTCCATCACCCCTGCCATGGACGTGAACTCATGGTCCACGCCCGTGATCTTGATGGACGTGACCGCGCTTCCTTCCAACGAGGAGAGCAACACACGTCTGAGGCTGTTGCCGACGGTCGTGCCGAAGCCGCGTTCGAACGGCTCAATGAAGAACCGGCCGTACCGGTCCGTCGAGACGCTGGCGTCCCTTTCCACACGAGTCGGCAGTTCCAAGCCGCGCCATGTCACTCGCATACAGGCCTCCGATCTGAACGTTCATCCCTACGCACACAGCAGAATGCCGGGTCCTCTCCGGTCATTATCATTCTTCTATCGCAATACCGCATATAATTCTTCAAGCTTACCTCGAACAGAATTCCACAACCAGATGCTCTTCCACCGGGATTTGCACGTCCGAGCGGTCGGGCAGCGCCACAACGGTTGCCGCCGGCTTGTCGCGGTCCAACTGCAACCAGCCCTGCGTCGTGAAGTTCGGATTGCTCTCAAGCTGCTGTTTCACCCGTTTGAGGCTCTTCTCAGAATCCTTCACGCTGATCTTATCACCGATTCCGATGATATAATCGCTTACGTCCACTTTGCGACCGTTGACGTGGATGTGCCCGTGCGTGACGAGCTGCCTGGCGGCCTTGCGTGAGGCGGCGAAGTTCAGCTTGTAGACCACGTTGTCCAACCGTCTCTCGAGCAACTGCAACAGATTCTCGCCCGTGTTGCCCTTGCGTCGCGAGGCCTCGCGGAAAAACCGCATGAACTGCTGCTCATAGACCCCATAGTACCTCTTGATCTTCTGTTTTTCGCGCAGCCGCACGCCGTATTCGCTCGGCCGCCCTCTTCGCCAGCCGTGCATCCCGGGCGCCAGATTCCGCTGTCGCTTCTCGATCTGGCACTTGGCCGTCTCGCACTTGGCGCCCTTAAGAAAGAGCTTCATCGCCTCGCGGCGGCATATCCTGCAGGATGGACCTACATAACGTCCCATACTACTCGATCTCCTCTGACTTGCCTGGAGCTTATACTCTTCTACGCTTCGGCGGTCTACACCCGTTGTGCGGAAGCGGCGTAACATCCTCAATGGAGGTGATCCGCAACCCGGCCCCCTGCAGTGCGGAAATCGCGGACTCCCGCCCCGCACCGGGGCCCTTGACCCGGATCTCGACCTCGCGGACGCCGTTCCGCATGGCCATATTGGCACAGCTTTGCGCCGCCTGCTGCGCGGCAAAGGGTGTGCTCTTGCGCGACCCCTTGAAGCCCACGCAACCCGCCGAACCCGTGCAGATCGCCGCACCGTCCATATCCGTGATCGTGATCAATGTGTTGTTGAACGTCGCCTTGATGTGCACGATCGCTCGGACAATGTTCTTCCTGACTTTTCGTTTTCCGCTCTTTGCCATCTTTATCTCTTACCGTCGTAGGCTCCAGTGTTCCGGGATTCGCCCGCCGCGGCGACTCTCCGGAGACATTCGCTTACCGCTGTTCCTTCACGCCCTTCTTGCCGGCCACCGTCTTCCTCGGTCCCTTGCGCGTTCTGGCATTGCTCTGTGTGTGCTGGCCATGGACGGGCAAGCCCCGGCGGTGACGGATGCCCCGATAGCAGGCAATGTCCCGAAGACGCGCGATGTTTTGCGCCACCTGCCGTCGGAGCTGCCCACCGACGACGTAGTTTCGGTCCACGATCTGCGTGATTCGGCTCAATTCGTCTTCCGTCAGCTTATTGGCCTTCGTCATCTGTTCGATCTGCGCTTCCTTGAGGATCTGCTCCGACGTGTACCTGCCGATCCCCGGGATATACGTCAGCGAGATCCAGATCGATTTGTTGTCCGGAATATCAACACCAACTATACGCGGCATACTGCTTTCCTTTTCGTGATTGTCGCCACTCGATTCATCCGTCGCTCACGCATCGCCGATCAGCCCTGGCGCTGCTTGTGTCGCGGGTTCGAACAGATGACCCGTACGACGCCTTTCCGCCGAATGATCCTGCAGTTTTCACAAATGCGTTTTACTGAACTTCTAACCTTCATATTCGATTCCATCCCCTGCGAAGAGATCGCCCATCGGAGATACAGCACGCATTGAACGCCGCTCAATGGCGCAGCACGATCCGCCCCCTGTTCAGGTCGTACGGCGACATTTCCACGGTCACCAGGTCCCCCGGCAGGATTCGGATGAAATTCATCCGCATCTTCCCGGAGACGTGGGCCAGGACCTTATGGCCGTTCTCCAGCTCCACCCGAAACATAGCGTTCGGCAGTGCTTCCACCACTTTCGCCTGAAGTCGTATTGCGTCTTTCTTCGCCATGAACCCCTAAATACACGAAAACGGCCGGCCGCCGCCTGGCACCTTGTTCCTATATGCCGTCGCCGCCCAATCCGTCTTCTCACTAAACCTTTCGTTACCCTTACACTCTTTCCGTCAGAACCTCACAACCCCCCTCTACGATCGCAATCGTGTGCTCGAAGTGGCCCGAGCATCGGCCGTCCCTCGTTGCCACGGTCCACCCGTTGCCCAGTGTGCGGACGGCGTACCCGCCTGCATTGATCATGGGCTCCACGGCCAGGACCATTCCCCGAGCCAGCAGGATATCGTCCGCCAGCAGTTCCTCACTGACGAAATTCTGCACCTTCGGGTCCTCGTGCATCTTCGTGCCAATGCCGTGCCCGACGAAGTCGCGTACAACGGAAAAGCCCGCCGACTCCGCGTGTCGCTGCATGGCGCCCGCGACCTCGCTCCATCGCACGTTGGGCCGGGCTCGCGCTATCGCGATTTCCAGCACCTCTCTTGTCGTGTCGAGAAGCCGTCGATTCTCCGGCGTGATATCGCCGATCGCCACGGTCAAGGCGGAATCGCCGCAATAGCCATTCAACTTCACGCCGAAGTCAACGCTCAGGATATCCCCTTCCTTCAGCGTAACCTTATCCGAGGGAATCCCGTGCACGACCTGCTCGTTGATGGACGCACAGATCGCCCCCGGAAACGGCTTTCGCGCCTGCGGGCTGCGAACACCCTTGAACAGGGCCTCCGCCCCCGCCTCGGCCGCCATTTTCAGCGCGACCCGATCCAACTGCCCGGTCGTTACACCCGGCTTTGCGATCTTCTGCAGTTTTGAAAGAACACTCGCTACAACAGCTCCTGCTCGCCGCATCAACTCAATTTCTCTTCGGCTCCGTAGCGTTATAGCCATTTACTCGTCTTTGTGTGCGTCCGGCACCGCCGTGTCCGCAACATCCACCCACTACTTCCCCGCGAGGGGGTCCAGTTTCTCGAAAATCACAGCCGCCACGGCACCGGGATCGCCGTTGGCGTCGATCTCGTACACTGGCTGCTGCTCCTTATAGTAGTCTACAACCGGTTGCGTTTGGCGATAATAGGTTCCCAAGCGGTTTCGGACCACTTCTTCTGTATCATCGGGCCGCTGGATCAGCGGCGTACCGTCCTTGTCACAAATGCCATCCACTTTCGGCGGCATATTCTTCACGTGATACACGCCGCCGCATTCTGGGCAACTCCTTCGCCCCGTAATACGCTCCACCACGACTCCGTCGTCGACGCGAAGATCGAGCACCATGTCGATCCCACCATCCTGCGCCGCCAGCGATTTGCTGAGCACCTGGGCCTGGTTCACCGTCCTCGGGAATCCATCCAAGACATACCCGGCCGGCGGGGCCTGCCGAATGGCCTGACTCATCATCTCCACGATCAGATCGTCCGGCACCAGCGCCCCGGCATCCATGTAGCCCTGGGCCTTCTTACCCAGTTCCGTGCCCTCGGCCCGCTCGCGTCGGAGGATGTCGCCGCTGGACATGTGCGCAACGCCGTACCGCTCCGCAATGCGTTTGCAGTGCGTTCCCTTTCCCGCCCCCGGTGCACCCAACAGGATAATTCTCATGCATATGCTCCCTTGATTCGGCCCGACGCCGAGAATCCTTCATAGCTCCGCATCAGGAGGTTGGCCTCGATTTTCTGGACAAGGTCCAGCGAGACACTCACCACGATCAGCAGCCCCGTCCCCCCCAGATAGTTCGTGATTCGTGAGTCGATGCCCAACCCAAAGGACGCCACTGTCGGAACCACTGCGATCGCCGCCAGGAATGCCGCTCCGTAATAGGTGATTCGCGTCATCACGGTTTCCAGATAGTCGGCCGTCCGACGCCCGGGTCGCAGACCGGGAATGAAGCTCCCGGAGTCGCGAAGGTTCTTCGCCATTTCCCGCGGCTGAAACTGCACGGTCACCCAGAAATACGCGAAGAGGAAGATCAACACGACGTACAACACGTTATACGTATACGCCCCTGGTCCAAGCGCGCCTCTTATTCTCTGGAGAATCGCCGATTCCGGAGCAAGCCTGACGATCTGGTCGATGACAATCGGCGGAAAGATCATGAAGCTCGAGGCGAAGATGATCGGCATGACGCCGCCGTGGTTTACCCGCAGAGGCAGGTAGTGACGCTGCCCGCCGTACATGCGCCGGCCTCGCATCTGCTTGGCCTGCTGAATCGGGATGCGCCTTTGCGCCTGCGTGATCAGGATCGCTCCGGCGACGACGAACACGAACGCGGCGGCCAGGAAGAGAATCTTCGCCGGGCCGATGCTGCCCGGAGGCGCCCCGATCGTCAGATCCACCCGCTGCAGCAACTCACGGACGACCCACGGTGTCCGGGCGACGATACCGGCCATGATGATCAGGCTGATCCCGTTGCCGATGCCGTATTCGTCGATCTGCTCGCCGAGCCACATCAGAAAGACGGTCCCGGCTGTCATGCCCACGATGCCCAGAATGAGGGCCTGGACGCGCATCCCGGGATAAATGAATCCTCCCTCGCCCCGCGTGAGCATCTGCATATACATCAGCGCCTGGACGACGCATATCAGTACCGTCAGGTAGCGGGTATACTCTTGTATCTTCTTGTGGCCGGTCTGGCCCTCCTGTCTTAGCTTCTTCAGGGAAGGAACCACCTCACCGAGCAGCATCAGGATGATGGACGCCGTGATGTACGGCATGATCCCCAAGCCAAACAGACTGCTCTGACTCAGGGTACCGCCTGTGAAGATCTGGAGGTACTCCGCCGCGCGGTCCAGGGGGCTACCCGACTCACGCGACTCCGCCATCGCCCGGATCTTGCTCTGGTCGAACCCCGGAATCGGAATATGGAAGCCGACCCGGTAGATCATCAGCAACGCCACGGTAAAGAGGATCTTATTCCGCAGGTCCTGGATTCTGAAGATATTCGCAATGGTCCCAATCACTGGATACTTCTCCACGTATCAGACGATCCCACAGGATCCGACACGAATAGGCGACTCCTAACCACGTTGCTTCCGCTTTATCGGTTTCGCCCCTGCCTCGATTCTCGTCGCTGTGCCACCACAGTCGACGATCTTCTGCTCGGCGGCCTTGCTGAACTTGTGCGCCGCCACCTGGAGCTTCTTTGTCAGCTCGCCGTCCCCGAGAATCTTGACCCGGTTCGTGGCGGCGGGAACCAGTCCGGCCTGACAGAGTTGCTCGACCCCGATCTGCGCCCCGTCTTCGAACCGCTCCAACTGGGATACGTTGACAATCTCGAAGCGAGTCGCGAAGTTCTTGTTGTTGAATCCTCGCTTCGGCAAATGCCGGAACAACGGGATCTGCCCGCCCGCGTACAACGAGAACCTCATGGCACCGGCACGGCTGCGACTGCCTTTGTGTCCCCGGCCCGCCGTTTTGCCGAGGCCGGTACCACGGCCCCTTCCCACGCGTTTCCGCGCTTTATGTTTGCCGACGACAGAAGTTATCTCATGACTTAACATGCATATCACCCGTGATGGCTATGGTTGCTCTTAAGAGACCGTAACGCCCCGCAGAGCTTCGATCATCTCTTTGTTTCGCAATTTCAGCAAGCCGTTGAGTGTGGCCTTTACAACGTTCTTGGCACACGTACTGCCGTACACCTTCGTCAACGCATCGCGAATCCCTGCGTATTCGAGCACGGCTCGCGCACTGGAACCGGCGATCACACCTGTTCCCGGGCTGGCGGGAGCCAATACGATCCGCGTCGCCCGATACTTGCCAATGACCTGGTGCGGCAGGGTGCCCCCGATCAGGGGGACCTTGTGCAGCGTCTTCTTGGCGTCCTTGACACCCTTCTCGACGGCGCTCGGGACCTCCTTCGCCTTGCCGTAGCCGATGCCAACGGATCCCCCCCGATCCCCGACCACGACTAAGGCGGCGAAGCTGAAGCGCCGGCCACCTTTCACGACCTTCGCGCACCGATAGATCTTGACCACCGTATCTTCCAACGGCTTCTCTTCGTGCTCCGGTGCTCTTACTGGTTCTGCTGCCAACTTCATCTCCCAATATCAAGAAGCCCTCATTTAGAAGGCCAGACCCGCCTTCCTTGCCGCATCGGCAAGAGACTTCACGCGACCGTGGTACCTGTAAGGCCCCCGATCGAACCGCACGCACTTGATGCCGACGTCCAGGGCCTTCTTCGCCAGAAGCTCGCCGACGACTTCCGCCGCCTTCTTGCTTCCTGCGTGCTCCACCTGGTCGCGCAAGGCTTTGCTTTGGGTGTTTGTCGCCACCAGCGTAACGCCCGCCGTGTCGTCGATCAGTTGTGCGTAGATGTGCCTGTTGGAGCGAAACACAGACAGCCGCGGCCGCTCGGCCGTTCCCTGCACCTTCTTGCGAACACGCTGCTGGCGGCGTTTCGCCGCTTTCGTATATCTTTGAGTATTCATACAGCCCGACTTTTCAACTATGCCCCGCCTGAAGCGAACGCTTTGCCTTCCTTACGCCGGATATGCTCACCTGCATACCGGATCCCCTTGCCTTTGTAGGGCTCCGGCGGCTTCACCTTTCGAATATCCGCCGCGAACTGTGCTACGCTGCACTTGTCCGTGCTCGACAGTGTGAACCTGGCCGGAATCTCGTTGCCTCGCGTCGCGGGCACGTCGATCTGGACCTTCACATCCTTCGGGATCGGCATCTCCACGGGATGAGCGAAGCCGACCAGAATGACGAGTTTGCCACCCTGCTCCTTCACGCTGTACCCGGTGCCGTAGATCTCCATCTTCCTCTCGTAGCCCGTCTTCACCCCCGCCACCATATTCGCGATCAGGGCCCGCGTCGTGCCGTGCAGTTCCCTGCTTCGGCGATCCCCCGGGGTCGGGTTTCCCACCACGACCGTCGCCCCCGAATCCTCGATACGGACCGTCAGGCATGGATCGGTGTTGAACTCAAGCGTCCCCAGCGGTCCGGAGACCTTCACGATCTGGCCGGCATGCTCGACCTTCACGCCCTTCGGCACTGCAACAGGTTTATTTCCTATTCGGCTCATTTAACTTACCGTACAAAGGACCTCGCCGCCGATCTTGTCCGCGCGGCAGTTTCGATCACTGACTATCCCTCTGCTGGTGGATACAATCGCAATCCCCAGCCCGCCGAGAACCGTCGGAAGCTTGTCCACCGAGGCATACACCCGACACCCCGGTCTGCTCGTCCTCTGGATCTCGGTAATCGCAGACTGCCCCTCCTCATCATATTTCAGCTTGATTCGGAGAATACCCTGCTTGTTGTCGTCGATGCGGTCGTAATCCTCAATGTAGCCTTCTTTCTTGAGGACGCCCGCGATGCCTTCACAGATCTTCGACGCCTTGATGGGGACCTCGGGCTTGCCTGCCCGCGAGGCGTTGCGAATTCGTGTAAGCATGTCGGCTATTGGATCGCTCCAGCTCATAATTTCTATCCTGCACGTTCCGGTTCTCGGCTCACCCGCTCCGCGGGGATCACCAGCTTGCCTTCTTCACTCCCGGTATCTTGCCTTCGTTGGCCAGGGTTCTGAAGCAAATGCGACAGATCTTGAACTTGCGATACACCGCATGGGACCTGCCACAAAGCTCGCACCGCGTATATTGCCTGACACGGAACTTCTGTTTGCTCTTCGCTTTGTTCTCAAGCGCCTTGGTTGACATTCACACACTCCACTGCATTAACCGGCCTGCGACCTCAACTCACCGCCTGGCTCGACGTCTGGCCCCGGAACGGCATCCCAAACAGCGACAACAGTCTGCGTGCCTCTTCATCCGTGCGAGCCGTCGTGGTAAACGTGATATTCATGCCCTGCTGAAACTCGACTTTGGCCGGGTTGATCTCGGGAAATACGCTCTGTTCGGCCAATCCCATCGAGTAATTCCCGCGCCCGTCGAAGCTGTTCGGGTTCAGGCCGCGAAAGTCGCGGACCCGCGGAACCGCCAGGTTGATCAGCCGGTCCATGAATTCGTACATGCGAACGCCGCGAAGAGTGACCTTCAGACCGGTCTCCATCCCCTCGCGAACCTTGAAGTTCGAGACGCTCTTCCTGGCTCGGCAGACCGCCGGCTGCTGCCCGCTGATCAAGGCCAGGTCCTTCCGGGCAAGCTCGATGAACTTCTTGTCCTGGCTCGCCTTTCCGACGCCCATGGAGATCACGACCTTCTCCATGCGGGGCACGGCCATGATGGTCTTGTACCCGAACTCCTTCTCGAGTTCCGGAACGACTTTCGCTTTGTAAAGATCTCTCAAACGCGCCATAATCTTCTACGCTCATCCATACCGGCTCACATCCGCCGGCCCTTATTTCTTCACTTTCTTGACGATCCCCAGTTCGGTGCCGTCCGTTGCCACCCGCTTCTTGCTGCCGTCCTCGGCCTGGCGGTAGTGAACGCGTGTGCCCTGGGACGTCTTCGGATTCACCGGCAGCACGTTGCTGATCTGGATCGGCTGTTCCACACCGATGCGCCCGCCCTGCGGGTTTCTCCGGGACGGCCGAACGTGCTTCTTCGCAATGTTCTGCCCCTGCACGACCACGGTATTCTTATCGGGGTACACGTGAAGGACCCTGCCGGTCGCCCCCTTGTGGTCGCCGGCGATGATCTGCACCGTGTCACCTTTCTTCACATGTAAGGCCATTCTTGTTGCCTTTCCGTCCTGCTCGCATCGAGCCGGCCATTCCGCCCGTTTTTACACGACCTCGCTGGCCAGTGAGACAATCTTCATGTAATTCTTCTCGCGGAGTTCGCGAGCCACGGCGCCGAAAATCCGGGTGCCGATAGGATTGCCGTCGGCGTCGATCATCACGGCGGCGTTGCTGTCGAACTTCACATAGCTGCCGTCCGGCCGCTTCATCGCCTTCTTCGTGCGAATGATCACGCACTTGTGTACTTTTTTGTCATCCAACTGGCACGTGGGCAGCGATTTCTTGATCGCCACGCAGATCACGTCGCCCACGCTCGCCGTGGGCCGCGTGAACTGGCCCCGCGCACTGTTCTTGCCCAGAACGCGGATGCACATCGCCGACTTGACGCCGGAGTTGTCCGCGATATCCACCATCGTATATGCCTGAATCATAGTCGTCGCATCCCGTATTCGATCTACACCTGGGCCGCCTTCTGCACCACCCGAACCACGCGCCAGCTCTTCATCTTGCTGCACGGCCGGCATTCTGTGATCTCGACCCTGTCTCCGGCCCCACACTCGTTGTTCTCGTCGTGTACGGCCAGCTTGATCCTGCGCCGGATATATTTGCTGTACTTCGGGTGCCGGACCTTGTAATCGATGGTCACCCGCAGACTCTTGTCTCCGCTCTTGCTGCTAACCACACCGGCCAGCGTCTTGATCTTCTTCTTTCTTTCTTCCATAAGGGCAACTCTCAGCCATTCGCCGTGGCGGCCGTCTATTCGCTCTTCTCGTGAAACACCGTTTTGATCCGGGCGATATCCCGCCGCGCGTTGATGATCGCCTTCGAGTTCTCCAGTTTCTCGGTCACAGCCTGCGAACGCAGCTCGAAGAGACGCTTCTCCATGTCCTCCAGCGTACTCTGCAACTCGTCCCGGCTCATCTCTCTCAACTGACTGGCCTTCACCTTCTACATCCTCTCTTAGAGCCCGTGTCCACGCTTCACCAACCGGGTGCGAATCGGCATCTTGTGCGCCACGCGCGACAGAGCCTGCTTGGCAACATCTTCGCTCACTCCGCCGATCTCGAAGCAGATCTGCCCCGGGCGAACCCGCGCCACCCAGAATTCCGGCTCGCCCTTGCCTTTGCCCATTCGCGTCTCCAGCGGCTTGGAACTCACCGGCTTGCTCGGGAATATGCGGATGTATACCTTGCCCTCCCTGTGCAGGAAGTGCGTGGCAGCCACTCGGCCCGCCTCGATATGCCGGGCCGTGATCCAACTGGATTCCAGCACCTGCAACCCGTACTCGCCAAAAGCGACGTAGTTGGACCGGCCGGCGTTGCCCTTCATACGGCCACGCTGGCTCTTACGATATTTCACTCTCTTTGGCATCATCGCCATAAGAAACCTCTTTCCATCCTACCGGCCATTCAGTCCTGCGACGGGCCCTCTGCCTGGGGCGGCGCGACGGGCTTGCTCTCCGCACCACCACTCGGCTCGGCGGCCGGCGTCGGCGCGGGTGCCGGCGCAGGTGTCGGTGCGGGTGCTCGTGCACCTGCCGGCGCCTGGGAGCGCGGTGCCCCTCCCGACCTCGGCGACCTCGGGCCTCCCGACGGCATTCGCCGCTGCGGCCGACGACGCTTTCGCTCGACCGGCTCGATCTGCTCGCCGAATTTCCCGCGGTAAATCCACACTTTGATCCCGATGGCCCCGTACGTCGTCCGCGCCGTAGAGGTCGCATAGTCTACATCCGCATCGAGCGTATGCAGAGGAATGCTCCCGAGCTTCTGCGTTTCCGTCCTCGCCATTTCCGAACCGGCCAGGCGTCCCGAACACGTGATCTTGACGCCTTTGGCCCCGGCATTCATGGCCGACTCACAATACTGTTTCATCGTTCGCCGGAAGGACGCCCGTTTGCCCAGTTGCTCGGCAATCGCCGATCCCACGAGCGCGGCGTTCAGGTCCGGCTCCTTGATTTCAATCACGTTCACGGTCACCTTGCGGCCCGTCAGGCCCTCCAGCTCTTCCCGGAGTTTCTCGACCTCGCCGCCGCGCGGGCCAATCACCACGCCCGGTCGGCCGCTGTGCAACGTGACATTCACCTCGTTCCGCGTGCGAATGATCTCGACCTTCGCCACCGCTCCCTTCGGCATCTTCCGGTTGAACCGGTTGTCCACGTAGACGCGGATCCTTTGATCCTCCACGAGGAAATCGCCGTAGTTGAGCTTCGGAGCAAACCACGTGCTCTGCCAGCCCAGCGTCACACCCGTTCTAAACCCGATTGGGGATGTTTTCTGACCCATAATCACGTATCTCGTTTCTCGTCGCTACGTTGCCTCTCTCACGCCTGCGTTACGGTCACATGAATGTGGCATGCCTTCTTCCGAATCGGATGGGCCCGGCCCCGGTCCTTCGGAATCCAGCGTTTCGTTCCGAGACGGACCCCAGCCTCATCCACCCGTGCCTCCGCGACGTACAGGTCGTCCACGTCCGCCTGCTGCTCATCCGCGTCGGCAATGGCCGCCTTGAGCACCTTGTCCACCACGGGTGCGGCGCGCTTTCGCGTGAACTTGAGGATATCCATGGCGTCCTGCACCGGCCGCCCGAGAATCAGAGCGGTCACCAAGCGGGCCTTGCGCGCCGTCATCGGGGCGTACCGACACGAGGAATGCCAATCACTAATCTCACGGGGCTCGACCGACAGAGCATCCGCCAACAGCCGTACGTCTTCCGTTCGGGGCGCCGGTTTGTACAACCCACGCATCCAGTTCCTGATGGCGGAGACCGCGTCCTTCAACTCCAGCCCGCCCCGCACGATACTCCTTGCGAGGCTCTCGACCGTCATATCCTGCCGTTCCGCCACTTCCTTCAGTTTCTTACCGCTTAACATAAGCCATGCCCTACGCGAGGTCGATCCCTTCTCTCAGTCAGACTGCCTGTACTATCTGATCTTCTTGCTTGAGTGTCCTCTGAACGTACGCGTCAGGGAGAACTCGCCCAGTTTATGCCCGACCATGTCTTCGGTCACGAAGACCTTGTTGAAGTTCTTGCCGTTGTGGACCATGAACGTGAAACCGACGAACTCCGGGACGATCGTGCATCGGCGCGCCCACGTCTTGATCGGATCACGTGTCCCCTCGGCAATCTGCCGATTGACTTTGGCGAACACCTTCTCGTCAACAAATGGTCCTTTTTTCAGAGATCTTGCCATGCCTGTCTCTCTCTATGTCGTCTCCCGGCGCGGCCCCGCAGGCCCCGCCGGAGCGATTCCGGCGTTACAGCGCCACCTGGCCCTGCTTATTCTTGCGTCTTCGGATGATCCTCCGGCTGCTGTTCTTCCGCGGATTTCGCGTTTTTCCGCCCTTCGCCAGCACACCGGTCGGCGAACACGGATGGCGCCCGCCGTTCGAGCGGCCTTCGCCGCCGCCCATCGGATGCGCTACCGGGTTCATGGCCTTGCCGCGTACATGGGGTCTGCGCCCGCTGTGGCGATTCCGACCCGCCTTGCCCACATTGATGTTCTGATGGTCGGGGTTGCTCAACCGTCCAATCGTCGCCCGACATTCCCGGCGGAGCATCCGCATCTCGCCGCTCGGGAGAATGACCGTCACCCAGTCCCCCTCCTTGGCCATGATCCTCGCGGCGTTTCCGGCGCCCCGGACCAGCTTGCCC
>Ga0272441_10009820_pt1 | contig 14667 bp, 8 predicted proteins | sample SSMProp6N_FD_193582 | JGI IMG/M metagenome (GOLD analysis project Ga0272441, IMG submission 193582) | Marine sediment archaeal communities from Little Sippewissett salt marsh, Falmouth, MA, United States - SSM-Prop-6N | ecosystem: Environmental > Aquatic > Marine > Wetlands > Sediment ... | reverse complement strand
CGTGGTACCACGTTGCTATGACCTATGATCTCGAGTCAACTCTTCAGCAGATTTACATCAACGGAGAACTCGATGTGGAAAGTGCCACAGCGGATGATCCATGGGATGGAGGTGCGTTTGCATTCGGCCATAGGGCGGGGCTGGCTTCCGACTATTATAGTGGTATCTTGGATGATGTGCGATATTACAACAAAGTCCTTACAGCGGAAGAGATTCGGCAATTGATGAATTGATGAAAGAAACTCAGTCACATTGGCTAAACATCCAGTATAACCAACGGGCCGGCTGTTTGCGGAACTGCCGGCTCTATTTGTTATCCGATGTCACGCTCAATATTTTATCCAGTTCATTGAAGACTATGGCGTCCGATAAATTTTTTTCAAATTCTGTTTTTGGCTTATAATTGACATTTTTTTGGACTCGATTTGGAAAAATCGGCTTGAATGGTGACATTATAGTGACACGCCGAGTCAAGGAATTTTGACGCTTTGTAAGTCGAATAATTGGGGCCATTTAAGTGGTGACATCTCACTTTTCAAAATCTTCAATTTGTACCAGTTTTGCCCGCCACTCTTTGGCTTTTTCTGGTTTGTTCCAGGCTTCGTAGAGATCGATCAATTTGTTCCACGACTCTATTGTGTGTGGGTGAGTGTCACCAAGTTTGAGACGGCGACCTTCGAGGGCATCTAGAAGAAGTGTTTCTGCTTTGTCGTAATCACCTTGTACTTTGTACAGTAGTCCCAGTTCGTGCTTGGACTCGGAACAGGCGGGATGGTCGTCTCCCAGCTTGCGCTGTCTGCCTATGAGTGCTTCTCGGAGCAGAGATTCCGCTTCAGCATAGCGCTGCTGCTCCAGTCGGAGTATGCCGAAATCATTAAGGGTCTCCAATGTCTTTGGGTGTTCAATACCAAGCTTCTCCTTTCTTCTTTCCAACACCTCTTGGAATAGACTCTCAGCCTCATCATATTGACGCACTTTGGTCTGAAGCACAGCCAGGCCATTCATAGCAAACAGCGTATGAAGGTGTCCTTCACCCGGAAGCTCACGCTTTGCAAGGTCTATGATCTTTCGGAAATGAACTTCTGCCTCCTGATAGCGTTCCTGCGCTACGTACAGTACGGGCAACTTGCTCTTGAGCTTTGGCGAGGGTTGTCGGTTCCACTCTAACGACAAGTTGATTACGCGTTCGAGGATTTTTTCGGCCTCCTCGTACTGGCCTAGGGCTTGATATGTTTCGGCTAGGCAGCCCATTTCCCACGTGCCTTCTTTCTCGGCAATCAAATCTTTCCAGTATGGCGTTTCCATCATTTCCAAATACAATCGCTTAGATTCTGCATATCGCCCCTGGTCCTTGTAGACCTCGGCCAAATAGAGCCTTATTCGGAACACATGTCTATCGTCTTTTGTTGATTCAGAGACTCGTATCTGTTCATTGTACAATGATTCGGCCTTCTGATATTCACCCGCCTTATAATAAGACCATGCAAGCATAAACGCTGCCCCAGACAGGGAGGGCACAATTGAATGCTTTCCTTTACCTTGCTCAGAAAGCAATTCCTGGTAGATCCATTTCCGGTGTGGTACAGTTTTTTCCATATAGCCAAGAACCCAATAAACAAAGGCAATTTTCGATCGGATTGAAACCTCTATTGAAGCTTGGTTCTCAAACATACCTTCATCAAGCTTGGCTGAGGCAAGATCGAGTACATCAATTACTGAGGCTTTGCGACCCTTGATCTGTTCCACAGCGCCTAAGACATCATCTGTAAGAAAATCAGCGACAGCCTGTGTTTCGACACGGCGTCGCTCAGCTTTGACAGCAAATTTCATTATCCCTGCCACACCCGCGATCAGCACAATGAGCACTGCGGCGACTCCTGTAACCAACGTCCGTTTCCGCCGTACGAACTTCTTGAGGAGGTACGCTGCCGACTCCGGCCCAGCAATTAGCGGAGCGCCTTTTAAGTAGTTCTGAATGTCGTCGGCAAGTTCTGAAGCTGAGCGATAACGCTCTGAGCGTTCTTTGCGCATCGCCTTGAGTGGAATCCATTCGAGTTCTTTCTTCAGGTGCTTGGTTAAGGTCTGAACTTCCATCTGACGATTTTGGGCAATAGGTAAGGCCTCTTCGCCCAATTTTTTCAGACATGTGCTCGGTGTCTTGGGATCGGTTTCTCGAATAACTTGACGGATACGTTCAATGCCGCCTGTACGCAATGTATCGGAATCGAACGGCAAAACGCCAGTCAAAAGCACATACAGCAAAATACCTAATGAGTAGATATCCGAGCGGGTGTCGATATCTTCTGTCGCCATATCGGCCTGCTCGGGACTCATGTATTCCGGCGTACCTAATAATTGGCTTTCCTCCGTAGCCAGGGTTCGTTCGGTGATTGGTTGAGCAAGTGCCTTTGCAATTCCGAAGTCAATAATCTTAGGATTTGACCGGTCATTTTCCATTGAAACCAGGATATTTGACGGCTTAATATCGCGATGGATAATCCCCTTCTGATGGGCGTGCTGGACGGCCTGACAGACCTGTTGGAATAATCGGAGCCGTTCCTCAATGATGAGTTTATGGCGGTCACAATATTCAGTAATGGGCAGACCCTTAACATATTCCATCACAAAATAAGGTCGGCCGGATTCTGTTGTTCCGGCGTCATAAACATGAGCGATATTCTGATGATCCAGGAGAGCCAAGGCCTGTCGTTCGGCCTCGAAACGAGCGACTACCCGCTTCGAATCCATACCTGGTTTGATTACTTTGAATGCGACTTTACGCCGGATAGGCTCCTGTTGTTCGGCTAAATAGACGATCCCCATTCCGCCTTCGCCAAGGACACTGAGCAACTTGTAGCGTCCAATCTGGTCTCCGAGTTGTTCAAGGACTCTGTCCACGGTCGCCGCCGAAGCGGAATCTTCTCCTGCTCCCGATTCTCCCAGAATCTCAAATACTAGCCGATCCAAATTCTCAGGCTCAGCATCATATATGGATGATTCATCATTCATTTCTTTTCCTTCACGAAAACAAAGACATTTCGTAACAGCACTTTCCAATGCTGCCATGACTATATCCGTAAGGAAATGCTAATTCTTGCCATCTTTTTCAATAAATTTGAAAATTTCTTTCAATTCCTCCTCAGCTACAACTCCAGAGATAACCGTCTGATGTACGTGGTTCTTTAATACACTACGAAAAAGTTTTTTAACGGTATTGAGCATGTTGGATACTGTTGCTTCTTTCTCAATGTCGTATTGGCGACATATTTCTCTTAACGAAGGCGGTTCTTTCCCTTCTAAAATCGGGCTTAGCAATCGATCTTGAAACACGTACCAGTGTGTCTCCATGCCTCGTTTCATGTATCGATCTTTCACTTCTGCAATGGCACGCTCTAAAAGATTCGCCTTCCAGACATAGTTGAAGCTTTGCTCTGCATCGAGCTTACTGATCCTCTGCGACAATGTTGATGGTTCGACAATGTCTAATGGAACGAGCTTTTCGCTAGGTATGTTTTTTATGGTGGTCTCTTTTCGGTGTTTGTCGAGAAGGTACTGATTCAGCGCATGCAACAGGAAGGAACGAAAACGGCCCTTTGAGCTTTCCGCACGATCTACCAAGCGGCGATTGAGCACAACCTCATGGAGAAAAGCCTGTGTCAGATCTTTGGCCTGCTCGTTATCATAACCTTTGCGACGCACATAACAATACACCGGCTTCCAATACCGCTTTATTAGTAATCCGATGAGGGCACGGTCCTTGTCTCTATGTTCCTTCACATTTTCAATGAGAGACCAGTGCGTCGTAAGAAATGCGTTTCTTTCCCCTCCCATGCTTGTATGGTCGTAATTACCCATTGTCGCGATTCTGAAAAGGGTTTCCTATCTTATGAAAATGATAGTGACTTTTAAAAATTATGTGCAAATAATAAACCTTTATTTAATAGACACTTATGCACACATCGGCAAAATTTTCTTAAAAAGTCCCAGAATCAGGGACAGATTTAAAAATCTTTACGGATTGTATTATAGAAACGTTTGGTGAACAAGCCTTTTGGTAATGTCTGACAAGTACGCCATCGGCGATAACAAACAATTATTGTAATGCCCTTGGGCAAAAGGGCAGAAAGACAGGTGCAACATGAGACTTTTGAATGATTACAGATTGAGGTTAGTGTTGGTCGGAATTGTGGCCGCGGTTGAGTTTAGTGTTGGGATTACCAGGGCGGATTTCTCCTTCGGTGAACCCACGAATATGGGGCCGACGGTTAATAGTTCATCTGGTGATGTTATGCGCTGTATGACTATTGATGGTCTGGAGATGTACATCGCCTCGGACCGGCCCGGTGGATTGGGAAGTTGGGATTTATGGGTATCAAAGCGATCAAACGTCGACGACAATTGGGGTCCTCCCGAGAATCTTGGTGCACCAGTCAATAGTTCAACTGAGGAATTCGGGGCAACTATATCACCAGACGGGCTTACACTCTATTTTAATTCAAGGAGGGCTGGTGGGTACGGCATCAATGATATATGGGTGACAACGCGCACATCAAGGGAAGGAGATTGGAGTGAACCGGTCAATCTAGGCCCTCCGGTAAACGGCCCCGCTCCTGATGCTGGGCCCTGGATTTCGACCGACGGTCTAAAACTTTACTTTATTTCGACGAGGGGCGGTACCTATACTAATATGAGGGATTGGGAGATATGGGTTACGACACGTGAAACAGAAAGTAGTGCCTGGTCCGAGCCGGTGAGTCTCGGTCTGAAGTACAGCCCTGAGATTCCCAACTTAGACCCATGTGTTTCAGCCGATGACCGGTTGCTCGTTTTCAGCGACTGGGGTGTAGGTATTTTCAGGCCGGGCGGATATGGTAATGCTGATATATGGTTAACTGTACGGAACGATGTTGATGGTAATTGGGGTACGCCTGTAAATCCTGGACCACTGATTAATGGACCCTACGAGGACGGTCCAGCAAGAATATCCTCAGATGGGAAGACGTTGTATTTCTCATCTATGTGTCCAGGTGGACTCGGTGGAGAATATGGAGATATATATGAGGCACCAATTATTCCAATAATTGATTTCGATGGCAACGGGATTGTCGATGCTGATGATATGAGCATCATGATTGATCACTGGGGTGAAGATTACTCGTTATGTGATATCGGTCCAATGCCTTGGGGTGATGCTATTGTTGATGTTGAAGATTTGAAGGTCCTTGCAGAACATTTATTTGAAGAAGTGGATGATCCAACATTGATGGCTCACTGGCCGCTGGACGAAGTACAGGGCCTAATAGCTTATAACAACATCACCGATTGCGATGGCACTTTAACAGGCGATCCAGTTTGGCAGCCTGATGCGGGTATGATTGATGGAGCACTGGAACTTGACGGCATTGATGATTATGTTGTCACTGATTATGTATTAGACCCGATGAATGGGCCGTTCAGCGTCTTTGCCTGGATAAAAGGTGGCGGGCCGGGACAGGTGGTTATCTCACAACAAAGCATTGCCAACTGGCTGGCATTAGATACCGAGGGTTACTTGATGACGGAATTAAAATGTACCGGCCGCTCCGCGGGTTATCTGTTTTCTGAAACAGTTATCACCGATGGACAATGGCACCGTATAGGTCTTGTCTGGGATGGCTCGAACAGAACTCTTTGTGTTGATGGTGTTATCGTCGCTGAGGACACACAGCCTAATCTGGAAAGTTCTCAAATGGGTTTTTACATCGGTACAGGCAAGGCCATTGAATCCAGTACTTTCTTCTCCGGCCTGATCGACGATATCCGCATCTACAATCGAGTCGTGAGTCCATGATGAAAAGACTCAAACATACAAAAAATATCGTCAAAGGGCTGATAGCTTAAGTGTGTTATCAGCCCTTTATTTTTACAATTTCCAAAAATGCAGCCTTTTTCGAGATGTCCTATTATTCTTCTGCACCTTTCATTTGCAGGAGTTTGGCTCGCCACTCTTGGGCCTTTTCTGGTTTGTCCCAGGCTTCGTAGAGGTCGATGAGGTTGTTAAGTGACTCCAATGTATGTGGGTGGGTGTCACCGAGTTTGAGACGGCGGCCTTTGACAGCTTCGAGTAAAAGTGGTTCTGCTTTATCGTAATCATCCTGCTCTTTGTACAGAATCGCTAAGTCGTTCTTGGTTTCAAGGGTGTCGGGATGATCGTCGCCCAACTCACTTCTCCTACCTTTCAGAGCCTCTTTAAATAAGGATTCGGCATCTTCGTATTTCCCTTGCTTTGTGTGGAGTACGCCACGCGCATTCACGAAGCGAAGCGTTAGCGGGTGGTGCTCTCGGAATCTTCGGCGAGCTATGGGTAGTGCTTCCCTCAATAGAATTGTCGCCTCCTCGTATCGGTCTTGATCTATGTAGAGGCGGGCGAGGATCTGCATGGGCAGTAAGGTGTGGTAGTGCCCGTCGCCCAATTTTTGGCGTTGCGTTTTCAAATACCTATCAAGCAGAGCCTCTGTTTTACTGTACCGTCCCTGCTCAATATACAGCCTGGCCAGCGCCCACGGGAAGACCGAAGGCCATTCATTGTTTCCTGTCTGCGCAAAAAGTCGCTCGGCCTCTTCATATCGACCCTGGGCAGTATACACACGGGCAAGATTGCCCATTAAATAGGGAGATACATCAAACCCCTTTCCCTCCTGCTGTTCATACCAGACTTTATGAGATTCCAATGCCTCCTCAAGAATCCGTGCCGCGTCCTCATACTTACCCAAGTAGAGGTATGTCGCGCCGAGACCATTTCCGCTGCGAGTTTTAGTGAATTGGCGCTCCATGTCATGATACCTTCCCTGTTCTTCATAGACATGATAGGCAATTCCGCCTCGTGCGCGCATTGTATCCGGATGCTCGTCACCAAGGTGCTGCTGGTAGAGTCGGATAGCATGTAAGTAGTGCTGCTCGCCCTTTCTGAGCTCACCAATATTGCCATATACCCAACCCAGCCTTTCATGAATCAATGCCTTGACAAGGGGTCTCTCGTCGAACTTGCCTTCAAGACTCTTTGATGCGTTATCGAGCATATAGATAGCCGTGGCTTCACCGATCCTGGCCCTTGCCGCCGCACCAAGTACATCGTTCATGAGGAAATTCGTTATAAGCTGCGCTTCAGCGCGGGTGCGGGCCTGGCCAACAGCAAATAGAATCGAAACTACAACCCCTGCAATAAATACAGTCAAAACAGCGGCAAGGCCAGTGACTAAAGCTCTGTGCCGACGTATGAACTTTTTGAGTCTATACATATTACTCGGTGGGCCGGCTATTAAAGGATCCCTATTTAGATAATTATCGATATCGTCGGCCAGTTCGGAGGCGGAACGATAACGTTCCGAACGATCCTTACGCATCGCCTTGAGTGGGATCCATTCGAGCTCCCTGCGAAGATGCTTTGTCAAAGTTCCAATTTCGGTCCGGCGATTTTCCGCGACCTTTTTGGCCTCTTCGCCTAACTTGGTCAAACGAGTGCTTGGGGTTTTGGGATCCGTTTCGCGGATAATCTGTCGGATACGTTCTATGCCGCCCGTGCGAAGCGTGTCGGAATCAAACGGTAAAGCGCCGGTCAGAAGCACATAGAGCAACACGCCCAGTGAGTAAATATCCGACCGCGTGTCGATATCCTCGTGACTCATGCCCGCCTGCTCGGGACTCATGTATTCCGGCGTACCCAATAGCTGGCTGTCCTCCGTCGCCAGCGTCTGTTCGGTCAATGGCTGAGCGAGGGCCTTGGCGACGCCGAAGTCGATAATCTTGGGTACGGCCCGGTCACCTTCCATGGAAACCAGGATATTCGAAGGCTTGATATCCCGATGAATGATTCCTCGCTGATGAGCGTGCTGAATGGCCTGGCAGACCTGCTGGAACAGTTTCAACCGCTGCTCAATAGTGAGTTTGTAATTATCACAATGCTCAGTAATGGGCAGGCCCTTAACGTGCTCCATCACGAAGAAGGACCTCCCGGTTTCCGTCATCCCAGCGTCATAGACATGAGCGATATTCGGATGATCCAACAAAGCCAAAGCCTGGCGCTCCGCCTCGAAACGAGAGAAGACATGTTTCGAATCCATACCCGGCTTGATAATCTTAAGAGCCACCTGCCGTCGGATGGGCTTCTCCTGCTCGGCCAGATAGACAATGCCCATTCCACCTTCACCACATATGTTCAGCAGTTTGTACTTGCCAATCCGACTACCACAATTCTCGACCAATAGCTCTAATGACGCAGTTCGAACGTCATCGTCTTCAAAATCTGAGTCTTCAAGGCCGGCTGATAGGAGTCTTTCCAGTCGCTCAGGCTCTACTCCGAATGTCGAATTCGTATCCATGATCTGGTTATTCAAATTGACTAAAAGTCAGGCACCTATACTCCAATGCCCGTATCTTCGACGCACACAATGGCAGAAACACAAGTCTCTACTACTAAATCCGAGTATTATTCGAGATGCTGCGCGTTTTCTGGAAAAAACTGTCGAATTTCTTTCAATTCTTCATGCACCTGGTTGCCTGAAATCACCGTATTACGGACATATCGTTTCAAGGCCGTTCTGAAACGCCGCTTGACGGTGGTGGCCATATTTGATGCCTTCTTTTGGTCTGCGATACCGTATTTCTCACAGATTTCGGCCAGATTCGGTGCGGCAGTATTCTTCAGGATCGGCTGCACTAACCTCTCATTAAAAATGTTCCAATGAAGCTCCATTCCTTCTTTGACACAGCCCGCGCGCACCTGTGAAATGACGTGATCCAGCATAGCCGAGAGCCAGGCATAGTTGTAGGAATCTTCGGCGTTCAGCTTGGATACCGTTTCAGGCAAGTCGGCAGACTCGATGACTTCCAGAGAGGTCAGTTTGCTTGGGGGGATGTTCTTTCGGATCGTCTGTTTCAGTCTCTGGTCGATGATATACTGATTCAGGGCGTGCTGCAGAAACGACCTAAAGCGTCCTTTGCACTGATCGGCTCGCTGGACCAGGTTTCGATTTAGCACCACTTCATGAAAGAATCCCTGTGTAAGATCTTTGGCCTGCTCGTTGTCGTATCCCTTCTTACGCACACAACAATACACGGGTTTCCAGTATCTCTTGAGTAGGAGATCTGTGAGAGCTTGATGTCTGTCTTCTTTAGATTTGATGCCTTCGATAAGGGACCAGTGAGTAGTCAGGAAGGCTTCGCCTACTCCGCCAATATCTGTCTTTTCGTTATATCCAGCCACTTCTATGTCCAGAGATTCCCCCGAGAACCACTTCTGAATGCATTATAGCCGAAAACTGCATGACTATCCAGGGTTTATGCCTCGTGGTCTGCACTGAAGTGTCCTATGCGTCATTGCAAAGTTCAAGAACTGAGTAGCCGGTTTGAGTCTCACAGGTCTGCTGTTGTTCTGGGAGCATCATTCAAAAATCAAATGAAGACAGATTGTTACCTCATGTGGTCTTGTCGTGCTTCATCGAACATCATGATCATTTTTTTACCTTTTTTTTTGGAAAATGCGCGCAGCCGCGGCAATTTTTCTCGGATTGTATTACAGAGACCTTTGATGAATAAGCTTTTCTGATGACGTCTCAAGAAAGCAGCGTTGGTATTTATTAACAATTATTGCAAAGCCCTTAATTAAATGGACAGAAAGGTGTAGCATGAAACGGTTGAATGGTTACAGAAAGAGATTGATGTTATTTGGAATCGTGGTTTTTGTTGTGCTTGGTAGAGGGAGTGCAAAGGCAGATTTTACCTTCGGTGAGCCAGAAAATCTGGGGCTACCACTGAACAGTTCATCCGGTGACACCGTTGCATGTTTCTCGGCTGACGGACTGGAAATGTATCTGTCTTCACACCGGTCCGACGGGTACGGAGGTGGGGATATATGGGTGGTCACGAAGAAAGCGTCAGAACGGCTACCTGAAGGTTACTGGAGTGAACCGCAAAATCTTGGGGTGACTGTTAATAGTCAATCCGATGATGGCTCGCCTTGCATATCCAGCGACGGTCTGGAAATGTACTTCCATTCTAATAGGGATGGGGGTTTTTATGGCTTGGATATATGGGTGACAAGAAGGTCCACAATAGACGATGCATGGGAAATACCTAAAAATCTGGGTCTATCCGTCAATAGCTCCGATTGGGATGGTTGGCCTTGGCTCTCATCTGATGGTCTGGAACTCTATTTTATTTCACGAAACCGGGCTGGTGGATGCGGTGATACCGATATATGGATTTCCAGACGGGCGACCAAGAATGATCCCTGGGGAGAACCGGTGAACCTCGGACAGCCTGTAAACAGTTCAGATAGCGAATGTTGGGTGTCTATGTCATCTGATGATTTGACGCTTTTCTTTTCGGGCGAATTTAACCTTCCAATCCGACCAGGAGGTTACGGTAATTCGGATATGTGGATGTCAAGACGATCCAGTATTTCTGATCCCTGGGGTACACCTGTCAACCTCGGCCCAATAGTCAACAGTTCGGATTTTGATTGTGGGCCACGAGTCTCATCTCACGGATACACAATGTACTTCAGTTCCGAAAGGCCTGGTGGATACGGCGGAAGGCGCGGCGATATATACCAAGCATCAATCATTCCCATCGTAGACCTCAACACCGACGGCATTGTCGATTCTGCAGACATGGTCATCATGGTGGATCACTGGGGAACAGACAATGCTTCGTGCGATATTGGTCCGATGCCCTGGGGCGACGGAATCGTCGATGTCCAGGACTTGATTGTACTTGCTGAGCACTTGTTCGAAGAAGTGCCACCGGTTCAATAAATCGCAAAATAGGTACATTGGTAAAACATTAAACGCCCAATATCGCTGAAGAGCTTACTGCTTAAAAAGTGGTGAGCTCTTCTTTTTTTGACTGCGTGCATTAAAGACGATGACGCCCGATAAATTTTTGTCAAATTTGCCTATTGCCGAATATCTGACATTTTTTAGGATCCGATTCGAGAAAATTAGTGTCTGTGGTGTCAAAATGATGTCAGGCTGTCACTGTGTCTTGACGCCGTTTTTCAGTTCCTGAAAGAGGTGACTTTGAATACGTTGCGTCACTCTTCAAAATCTTCAATTTGTACCAGCTCTATTTCCCACTCCTTGGACCTTACAAGATTATTTACGACCAAGGGATTTCATGTACTTCTTCGATTTCTTCAATCCCATCCTGGATGCCTTTTTCTTTACAGTATCGAGTGATCGTTTCAACCTCACAGCTACTTTGGCAGTTGGATTACTTGGGAAAAGCTTTTTAAGCAAAGCAACCTCGCTCTTTGACCATAATCCTTTGACGAGTTTCTTTTTTGCCATTGCATGAATCCTTTCTCTTAGTTGTAATTGGAGCCTATCTTATTTTATGCTAAAAGGTGACACGATTGTCGTCAAAGAATTTTTGTCGTCCTTTTGGGAAATTGTGGTCTTTGCCACAAGCCCTTTTTCATTCGTGATCTGGAGCTGTCTGAATATGCAGATATTGACTACATTGCTGAAGCAGCATATCAGATCGTCGAACATGGCCCGGTAACGGAGCTATGTCACTCTTTCACAGCTTCTGTTTGCAGGAGTTTGGCTCGCCACTCTTTGGCTTTTTCTGGTTTGTCCCAGGCTTCGTAGAGGTCGATGAGGTTGTTCCAGGACTCCAAAGTGTGCGGGTGGGTGTCGCCGAGTTTGAGACGGCGGCCTTCGAGGGTTTCGAGAAGGAGCAGTTCTGCTTTTTCGAAATCACCTTGCACTTGGTAAAGCACGGCTAATTCGTGCTTGGTTTGCAACGTATGTGGATGGTCTGGACCGAGTTTGATCTTTCTATCTTCAAGTGCCTTGCTGATAAAGTCTTTAGCTTTCTCATAATGCTGCTGCTGTCTGTGAAGAATGCCAAGATCATTTATAGTTTCCAGCGTCTCCGGATGGTCGTCGCCTAACTCGCGCTGCCGGCCATCCAAGGCCTCTTTAAACAATTTCTCGGCTTGGTCGTACTGCTTCTGCTTTGTGTGGAGTACAGCGCGAGCATTCACCAAATCCAGCGTCACGGGGTGGTTCGGACGCATTCGACGACGAGCTATTGGCAGGGCCTTGTCCAACAGAGTCTCCGCCTCCTCGTATCGGTCTTGATCGATGTAGAGTTGGGCCAAGCAATCCATGCACCACACCGTGTGGAAGTGCTCGTCGCCGCGAAGCTGGCGCAGCTCCTCCAAACACTTTTTGAATACAGTCTCTGCTTCGCTGTACCGGCCCTGCTCTCTATACAGACTAGCCAGCCCGTACCAGGCGTACTCAGCCCTAAACTTAGTCTTCTCAAATAATCGCTCCGCCTCTGTATACCGACCCTGGGCTGTATAGACACGGGCAAGATTGCCCTTCACAAACGGAGAGATCATGAGGCTCTTGTCCCCCTTTTCATGCCAGGCTTCTTCTAATTCCAATGCCACCTCAAGTACCCGTGCCGCCTCCTCATACTTACCTAAATAGAGGTACGCTGCTCCAAGACCATTCCTGGTTAAGATCTGGCCCGGCACACGGCCCCTGCGTTGTTCGATTGCGAGAATCCTGGTGCACAGGCGCTCCATATCCTGAAACCGACCTTGTTTCTCATACACATAGGTCAGTGTACCCTCTGCCCCCAGTGTATCCGAACGCTCAGGGCCAAGGTGCTGCCGGTAGATTTGGGTGGCATGCAAGAAGTGCTCTTCAGCCTTCTCGTATTCACCTAAGTTCCGATACGTCTCTGCAAGCGTTCGGTAGATGGATGCCTCAATCAGTGGCTTGTCCTTAAACCTGTCCTGAAGTTTCTTCGACGCGGCATCAAGCATAAAGCTAACAGTTGCCTCACCTACTTTGGCTTCGTCCGCCACACCCAGAACATCCTTTTGTAGAAAATCCGCGATGAGTTGCGCATCAGCGCGAGCACGCTCGGACCGAATGGCAAAGATGGTGGAAATTACGACTCCTGCAACAAGCACAACCAGCACCGCGGCAATACCGCCTACCAATACTCTGTTTCTCCGTAAGAACTTCTTCAATTTGTAGCCTGTTCCAGGCGGTCCGGCCATTAACGGCTCTCCGTTCAGATAGTTCTCGATATCATCGGCCAATTCAGAAGCCGACCGATACCGTTCAGCGCGGTCTTTTCGCATCGCCTTAAGGGGAATCCATTCGAGCTCTTTTTTCAGGTGCCTGGTTAAAGCATGAATTTCCAGACGACGGTTCTCAGCAAGCTTTGTGGCCTCTTCACCGAGTTTGGCCAATCGCGTACTGGGCGTCTTGGGATCGGTTTCGCGAATAATCCGTCGGATGTGCTCGACGCCGCCCTGTCGGAACGTCTTGGAGTCATAAGGTAAAATACCGGCCAGCAAGACATACAATAACACGCCCAATGAGTAGATATCCGAACGCGTATCGATGTCTTCGTTGCTCATGTCCGCCTGCTCAGGACTCATGTATTCCGGCGTACCAAGCAGGTGGCTGTCCTCCGTGAACAGGGTCCGTTCGGTCAATGGCTGGCTGATGGCTTTGGCGACGCCGAAGTCGATGATCTTCGGGATAGGCTGATCGTTCTCTGCCGAGACGAGAATATTCGACGGCTTGATATCGCGGTGGATAATGCCCTTCTGATGGGCGTGATGGATGGCCAGACAGACTTGCTGGAATAATCGAAGGCGCTGCTCAACTGTCAGCTTGTGCCGGTCACAGTAGTCCGTTATGGGTAATCCCCTGACATGTTCCATAATAAAATACGGTCGGCCGGTCTGCGTCGTTCCGGCGTCATAAACCTGGGCGATGCCGGGATGGTCCAGCAGGGCCAAGGCTTGCCTCTCGGTCTCGAAGCGGGCGATCACCCGTTTCGAGTCCATACCGGGCTTAATGACTTTCAAAGCCACTTTGCGCCGGATCTGGCCTTCCTGCTCGGCTAAGTAAACCATTCCCATACCGCCTTCACCGAGGACACGGAGCAGCTTGTAGCGTCCAATTCTATCGCCGGGTTTCTCTACGAACACGTTCAAAGACGCCGTCTGGGAGGCTCCCACATCAGGGGAACGGCTTGGCTCTTGAGGAACCGGCTCGATAGGCTCCTTGCCGATCGACAAAAGCTGATTCAATTGCTCAGGGTCCAGATCAAATATGGATTTCTTACTCATGGTTCTGCCTCGCAATGAGACGAATAATCATCAAGCGCCGAGAAGCCTGTGTTTCTGTGACTCTATAGTTAAATACTGCCTTTAAGCAGAATCTTGCGCCATTTTTGGAAGAAATCGCATAATTTCCACCAATTCTTCATCCACCTGGTCCTCAGAAACCACAAGACGACGCAGATGGTTCCTCAGAACGGTTTGGAAACGCCGTTTGACGGTGACCATCATATTAGAGGCCTTGGTCTCGCTCTCAAGCCCATATCGTCGGCAGACTTCCGTCATCGAGGGCGGTTTGACCTTCTCCATGATGGGTTCCAAAATCCGGTCATGAAAGACGTGCCAATGGACCGTTTTGCCATCCTCATGGCATTGGGTTTCCACCTCACGGAGAACCTGTTCGAGCAGCGAAGAGACCCAGGCATAGTTGAAAAAATCCTCCGCAGTCCGTTCTGAAGCACTCGGGTGTAATTCGGGTAAATCCGTCAGATCCAGCGATATGAGCTTGCTCTGCGGGATTCGTTTCT
>Ga0272441_10009819_pt1 | contig 14668 bp, 4 predicted proteins | sample SSMProp6N_FD_193582 | JGI IMG/M metagenome (GOLD analysis project Ga0272441, IMG submission 193582) | Marine sediment archaeal communities from Little Sippewissett salt marsh, Falmouth, MA, United States - SSM-Prop-6N | ecosystem: Environmental > Aquatic > Marine > Wetlands > Sediment ... | reverse complement strand
AACAAACCGGAATTTTATTAGATGATGTTGGATATAATAATTCAGTAGCCTGGGGTGATTATGATAGTGATGGTGATTTGGATATCCTTTTAACAGGTAATAGCAGTTCTGGTATAGATTCTAAAATTTATAAAAACAATAATTTTATCACCAATACAACTCCAAATAGTCCATCATTAGTGCAAGTTGAAGTAAATGGCACTTCAGCAACATTTATCTGGGAAAGATCTATTGATAATGAGACTCCACAAATAGCACTAAGTTATAATTTGCAGATTGACACAGTTCCAGGTGGTAATGGTATTAATACAGCTATGGCTGATATTTCAACTGGATACAGGTGGATAGTTGAATCTGGTAAAATCAAGGATACTACCTGGACCATACATAATTTGGATACTGGAAAATACTATTGGAGCGTTCAGTCTATAGATAACAATTTTTCAGGATCTCTTTTTACTGAAGTTGATAGTTTTACAATTACTTTTAAAAATAGCATATCACCTATAGATGAACAAATTATACAGCCAGAACAGGATGGAATTCAACTTAGTGTAGTAGAAACTGAAACCGCGGATAGCTGGCAGTGGAAATATGCATTAACAAGTGGTGGCCCATACATTTATGAAATAATCGGAGAAACTGAGACTACTTATATTCCTAATTTCGAAGATGGTGGCACCTATTATATTGTTTGCGTTTCAACAAAAGAGAGTGAATCAGTAACCAGTAATGAAGTAAAAATAGATGCTCCTTATTTTATCGAACAAACTGGTGTTTCTTTAACGGGAGTATCTGGTAATTCATCAGCCTGGGGCGATTATGATAATGATGGTGATTTGGATATATTGTTAATGGGTAGTTATAGTTCTATTGGAATCTCAAAAATTTACAAAAATAAAGGGGATAATACCTTTACCGAACAAACTGGAGTTCCCTTGTTAGGTGTACAATATGGTTCTGCAGCCTGGGGTGATTATAATAACGATGGTTATTTGGATATTCTATTGACAGGATATAGAAGTTCGGGCAATATTTCCAAAATTTATAAAAACAATGGCGATAGCACTTTTTCTGAACTAACAGGAACTTCAATTCCAGGAGTGAGATATAGTTCTGTTGCTTGGGGCGATTATGATAATAATGGTAACCTTGATATACTATTAACGGGCAATGTTGGAGTTACTAATATTACAAAGATTTATAAAAATAATGGAGATAGCACATTTACTGAACAAACAGGAATTTCTTTAAAAGGAGTAATGTATGGTTCTGCAGTATGGGGAGATTATGATAATGATGGGAATTTAGACATTTTAATAACTGGTCAGGTCGCTACTAATAATTATATTTCTAAAATATATAAAAATAATGGAGATAATACCTTTTCTGAACAAACCGGTGTTTCTTTACCAGGAGTTAAAGGTGGTACAGGTGTTTGGGGTGATTATGACAATGACGGCGATTTGGATATTTTGTTAACAGGAGATACAGCAAGTTATTCATTTATTTCAAAAATCTATAAAAATAATGGTGATAATACTTTTACAGAACAAACTGATATTAGTTTAACAGGAGTTTCTGGTAGTTCAGCAAACTGGATGGATTATAATAATGATGGAAATTTGGATATTTTATTATCAGGTAATATAGATATGTATAATCGTGTTAGCATAATATATAAAAATAATGGAGATAATACCTTTTCTGAACAAACCAGTATTATTTTGGAAGAAGTCTCAGCTGGTTTTGCTTGGGGCGATTACGATAATGATAATGATTTAGATATTTTGTTAACTGGACATAATGGTTCAGAATACATTTCTAAAATATATAAAAACAATACTTTTATAGCTAATACATTACCTAATTCTCCATCAATTATTCAAACAACCGTAGAAGGAAATTCAGCTACTTTAAACTGGGGAATGGCTTCTGATAATGAAACTCCACCTATAGCACTAAGTTATAATTTATATATTGATACAATTTCAGGTGGTGATGGTATTAATACATCTATGGCTGATATTGCAACCGGATTCAGAAAGTCTGTTGAAATGGGTAAAATCCAGGATACTTTATGGACTATTCATAATTTAGATTCAGGAAAATATTACTGGAGTGTACAGGCAATTGATAATATTTGTGCAGGATCGGCTTTTGCTGCAGAAGATAGTTTTACCATTACTTTTACAAACAGGATTTCTCCAGTAGATACACAAGTATTGCAACCCCAAATAGCAGGAACACTACTTACCGTGATTGAAACAGAAACACCAGACAACAGACAATGGAAATATTCATACAATACTGGTGGTCCGTATATCCATAATATTCCGGGAGAAACTGAAGATACTTATATTCCAAACTTTGAAGATGGAGGAATATATTATATTGTTTGTGTTTCAACAAAGGGAACTGATTCAGTAACAAGTAATGAAGTAATGATTAATGTGGAATATTTTACTGAACAAACCGGCATTTCTTTATTAGGAGTTTACCGGGGTTCAGTAGCCTGGGGTGATTATGATAATGACGATGATTTGGACATTTTGTTATCAGGTAATAGTTCAAGTACAAAAATATATAAAAATAAAGGAGATAATACTTTTATTGAACAAGGTGGTACTTCATTAACTGGAGTATATTATAGTTCCGTAGCCTGGGGCGATTATAATAATGATGGGTATTTAGACATTTTAATAACTGGTCGGGATGGTAGTAATAATTGTATTTCTGAAGTTTATACAAATAACGGGGATAGCACTTTTACTGAACAAACAAGTATTTCTTTATCAGGAGTATATCGGGGTTCAGTAGCTTGGGGCGATTATAATAATGATGGGGACTTGGATATTTTATTAACTGGTTTAAATGAATTTGATAACGAAATTTCTAAAATCTATAAAAACAACGGGGATAGTACTTTTACTGAACAAACAGGCATCACTTTATCTGGCGTAGGCAGCAGTTCTGTTGCCTGGGGAGATTATAATAATGATGAATATTTGGATATTCTTTTAACTGGACAGGATGTCATGAATAATCGGATTTCGAAAATCTATAAAAACAATGGAAATAATAGCTTTACTGAACAAACTGGTATTGTTTTAACAGGTGTAAGCCATGGTTCAGCAGCTTGGGGCGATTACAACAATGATGGGAATTTAGATATTTTGTTAACAGGTAGTAGGGGTTCTGATTATGTTTCTAAAATTTATAAAAACAATGGCAATAATAGCTTTTCAGAACTGACAGGAACTAAACTAGTTGGAGTTGTATACAGTTCCGTAGCCTGGGGAGATTATGATAATGATAGTGATTTAGATATTTTAATAACTGGAGATACATCAGTAAATACCTATACTTATGTATCTAAAATATATAAGAATAATGGAGATGGATCTTTTGCTGAACAAATCGGTATTACTTTAACAGGAGTAAGTTACAGTTCCGTAGACTGGGGAGATTATGATAATGATAATGATTTAGACATTTTACTAACTGGTCAAGCCTCTAGTAGTAATTATATTTCTAAAATTTATAAAAATAATACTCCTTTTGAAAATACTATACCAGAAAGCCCTTCAAATCTTCAGGCTGATGTTAGTGGAAATAAAGTTTTACTTAGTTGGGATAAATCTTCGGATGTTGAAACACCTCAGCAAGCTATTAGTTATGCGATATATATAGATACCATTTCAGGAGGAGTTGGTGTAAATACTCCAATGGCAAATGTTACCAATGGATTTAGGAAAATTGTTGCGAAAGGATTTATTAATGATACATCATGGACAATACAAAATTTAAATACTGGAACCTATTATTGGAACGTTCAAGCAATTGATAATATTTGTGCGGGTTCAGTTTTTGCAACAGAAAACAGTTTTACTGTTACTTTATCAAACAGTATTTCTCCTATAGATACACAATTTCTTCAACCGGGTGTTGATGGTGATACACTTTTTGTAACAGAAACAGAAACAGTAGATAGCAGACAATGGAAATGTTCTACTTATCCTGGTGGTCCTTATCATGATATTGAAGGAGAAACAGGAACAAGCTATATACCAAATATTGCTGATGGAGGTATTTACTATATTGTATGTGTTTCAACAAAAGATGGAGCATCAGTTACCAGTAATGAATTAATTATAGATGCATCTTATTTCAGTGAACAAACCGATATTTTATTAACAGGATTATATTATAGTTATAGCGCATGGGGCGATTATGACAATGATGGCGATTTGGATATTTTGATAACAGGAAGTGAAGTTTTTAATACAGGGGTAACTAAAATTTACAAAAATAATGGAAATAATAGCTTTACCGAGCAAACAGATATTTCTTTAACAGGAATATATAATGGATCTGCAGTTTGGGGAGATTATGACAACGATGGGGATTTGGATATTTTATTGTGCGGTAACACCAGTGCTTATTATGGGATTACTAAAATTTATAAAAACAATGGAGATAATAGTTTTACTGAACAAACAAATATCTCATTGACTGACCTTGCAAATAGTTCGGCAAATTGGATTGATTATGACAATGATGGAGATTTGGATATCATAATAAGTGGCAATTATGATTATAGTAATGCAGTTTCTAAAATATATAAAAACAACGGTGATGGGAGTTTTACTGAACAAACAGATAATATTTTACCTGGTGTTGATAATTGTTCCGTTGCCTGGGGCGATTATAACAACGATGGATATCCGGATGTTTTAATTTCAGGATATGATTTTAGTGGAAATTCAATATCTAAAGTTTATCGCAATAATGGGGATGGTGCTTTTACTAATATAAATGCAAACTTAACTGGCCTTAGTTATTGCTCAATAGCCTGGGGCGATTATAATAATGACGCATATTTAGATATTTTGTTAACAGGTCTTGACGGAAATGATAATGTTATTTCTAAAATTTATAAAAATAATGGTGATGAAACCTTTTCTGAACAAACAGATATTTCTTTAACAGGTGTTGATGAAGGATCTGTAGCCTGGGGTGATTATGATAACGATGGCGATCTGGATATTTTGTTAACCGGTTTAGATGAAAATGATATTAAAACGTCTATCATATATAAAAATAATGGTGATAATACTTTTGATCCAGATAGCAACATTATTATATCTGATGTTGCTTATGGTTCAGTAGCATGGGGAGACTATGATAATGATAATGATTTGGATATAATGTTATCGGGTAGAGCTATTGGTAATGATATTTGTAAAATTTATCAGAATAATAATTCTAAACCTAATACTGTTCCTTCAGCACCAAATAACCTTTCTTCAAAAATAATTTCTGCTAATGTCATACTTAGTTGGGATAAAGCAATGGATATGGAGACGCCAGAAGATGGGCTGACTTATAATGTTGTTGTTTCTACATCACCTGATGATTTGGAAATACTTAGCCCTATGTCTGATTTAAATACTGGTTATAGAAGATTAGTGACAATGGGAAATGTTTATCATGATACTATATGTATTATTAGCCAACTTGATACAGTAAAATATTATTGGAGAGTTCAGTCTATAGATAATAGTTTTGCTGGTTCAGCTTTTTCAGAATTGGATTCATTTACAATTCAACCATTATTTACCGAAATCGATGCCAATTTAACAGGATTAACTAAAGGTTCAGTAAACTGGGGCGATTACGATAACGATGGAGACCTGGATATTTTATTAACAGGGAAGGAACAATATTTATATCATAATGTTTATCCTAGAGCTAAAATATATAGAAATGAAGGAAATAATGTTTTTACAGAACAAACATATATTACTTTGGATGGTGTTATTAATAGTTCCGCAGCCTGGGGTGATTATGATAACGATGGCGATTTGGATATCCTGCTATGCGGTTCTACTGATGTTTTTTATGGTACTGGAGGTATTTCCAAAATCTATAATAACAATGGCAACAACACATTTACTGAACTGGCTGGCATTTCCTTTTCAGGTGTATATAATAGTTCAGTAGCCTGGGGTGATTATAATAATGATGGAGATTTGGATATCTTGTTAACAGGTTATACCTCATTGAATAAGGCAATTTCTAAAATCTATAAAAATAATGGGGATAGTACCTTTACTGAACAGACTGATATATCTTTAATTGGAATTAATCAAGGTTCCGCAGCCTGGGGCGATTATGATAACGATGGTTATTTAGATATTTTGTTAACTGGTTTTGATACTACAGGAAATGAAGCTTCAAGAATTTATAGAAATGATGGGAATAATATTTTTATTGAGCAAACGGAAATTTCTTTAATTGATGTTGCCTCTAGTTCAGTAGCCTGGGGTGATTATGATAATGATGGTGATTTGGATATTTTACTAACTGGTATTTCTGGTAGTAATAATAATTCAATTATTTATAAAAATAATGGGGATGGCACATTTACCGAACAAACTAATATTTTTTTAAGAGGTATAAGTAATGGCTCTGTGGCTTGGGGCGATTATGATAACGATGGTGATTTAGATATTGTATTAACCGGAGATAGTCGAACTTATATTTCTTTAATATACAGGAATGATGGGGATGATATATTTACTGAATTAGATTATGGATTATCGGGAGTATGGATAAGTTCCGTAGCCTGGGGCGATTATGACAGTGATAGCGACTTAGATATTTTATTATCAGGAGCTGATACAAATGGTACAGCTGTTACTAAGATATACGAAAATATTGGAAACCTAAAGAATAATACTCCTGCAAAACCTTCGAACCTGGAAATGGAAAGAATTGGCTATGGTGTTTTATTAAAATGGGAGGCCCCTAATGATGATATAACACCTTCTGAGGCACTTACCTATAATGTTCGTGTTGGCACGAGTAGCGATAGTTTTGATATTGTATCTCCCATGAGTGATGTTGTTGCAGGAGATTTAACTGTCCCATTAATGGGAAATTGTTATTTAAATATGAAATTTATCATTGACTCTCTTCCTGTTGGTACATACTACTGGAGTGTACAAGCTATTGATCAGGCCTATCAGGGAGGAGAATGGGCAGATGAACAGCAATTTAACATGACTGTACTTCAGTCAATTATTGCAGCTGATACAGTATGTTTTGGCGATACAACCCATTTTACTGATGAATCGTTCACTGCAGGAGAGAGTATTATCGAATGGAAATGGTATTTTGGTGACGGAGATTCTTCCTCTCTTCAAAATCCTGTTCATTATTACTTACAAAGTGGTAGTTTTGATGCAACTTTGATAATTCATAGTGTGGAAAATTCTGATACTACAACTCAAACAGTAATTGTAAAACATAAACCAATTGCTGATTTTTCAGCAGATGAGGTCTGTCAGGGAACACCTACAACATTTACTAATAATTCATTTATTGATAGTGTTACTGTAACTTCATGGTTATGGGATTTTAATGATGGCAGTACTTCAAGTATACAAAATCCCGGCACACATGGTTATTTAAGTGCAGGAAGCTATGATGTTAAATTAGAAATTATAGCAGATAATGATTGTATGGATTCAATTACCCAATCTGTTAATGTAGGCGCAATTCCGGTTGTATCAGCTTCATCAAGCCGTTCGTTGGAATTTTGTTCAGGTGATAGCACAATACTCAGTGTAGCATATAATTCAAATTATATATACCAATGGCAATTAGATAATGTAGATATTACCGGAGCAGACTCTAATTCATATACACCAAAAAATTCAGGTACATATAAAGTAATTGTTACTAACCCGATTGGAAATTGCCAAACAACATCAAATGAGTTAATTGTAAATATATTAGAAATTCCAAGTGCTCTTTCAATAACTATTGGGTCATCAACCACTTTATGTCAGGGCGATAGTGTTATTTTAAGTGTTACAGATAATCCAGATTATAAATATCAATGGAAACAAGGAGGGGGGGCTGTAGGTAGCTCAAGTACTTATAATGTAAAGCCACCCTTAGGGGGTACTTATTTCTACACCTTAGATGTAGAGCTAGATACAACAAATTGTATAGTTCCTTCACCAGATACTGTAGAAGTAATAGTATATAATAATCCAGTTACTCCCACTATAATTCCAAGTACATCAGATGATATTTGTGATGGAGACAGCGTTATATTGACTATTTCAAATAATTCAGCATATACTTACCAATGGAAACGTGGAGCTACTATTTTAACTGGAGCTGTAGATACTATTTATATAGCAAAAACTTCAGGAAATTATATAGTAGATGTAGAGAACTCATATGGTTGTGTGGTAACTACTGCTGTGGAGCCTGTAATAGTATTACCTTCTCCAACCAGTCCGAGTATTAATGTTAGTGGTCCAACGACTTTTTGCAAAGGTGATAGCATTATTTTAGGTGTAACAGAAAATCCGGATTATACTTATTACTGGAAATTGGAGGGAGGAGAAACAGGAACAGATACCAGTAAGTTAAAAGTAAAACCTTATAATGATGGTACTTATACTTACAATTTAATAATAGAGAATACTAATTATTGTCAAATAAATTCCGTCAACACAGTTGTGATAACAGTGCTTCCTGTTGCCGATGAACTGGAGATAATAAGTAATGATGCTGATAATGAGATATGTTTAGGAGAAAATATACAATTAAGTGTTACAAATAAGGCAAATTACATTTATATATGGAAAAGTGATGGGGGAAATATTGGAACTGATTCTAATATTTTTATTGCACAACCAACTGTAAGTGGAACTTATCAATATAGTTTAGATGTGGAACATGCCTCAAGTGGATGCATAACTCCAGCCTTTAATGTTGTAAACATAACAGCATATGATAATCCAACACTTCCTACTGTAAATATAACCGGAGAGACTATTATTTGTAGTGGGGATAGTGTTGTATTAAATGTAACAAATAATCCTGCATATACTTACCAATGGAAAGATGGTATTAGTATAATTCAGGAAGCAAATAATAGTAACTATACAGCTTTAACATCAGGTAAATACAACCTTAAGGTTGAAAATGCTGAAGGTTGTAGTGTTAACACAGATTCAGTATCAGTTACAGTATATCCCTCACCTGTAAAACCAACTATTAATCGTAACGGGGATAATAGATTTTGTGATGGAGAAAGCGTGGAATTAAGTGTAACTGATGATGAAAATTATACCTATCATTGGAAGAATGGAGAAATACTACTTTCAGATACAGACACTAGTGTTTATATAACTTCAAGCACTGGTAATTACTTAGTTGAAATAAGTAATGCATATAATTGTTATGTAATTTCGGATACAATGAAGATTACAGTATTACCTTCACCTATAAGTGCTAGAATCGATACCAGCTCTTCAACTGAATTTTGTGATGAAGATAGTGTTATATTAAGTGTAACTTATAATCCTGATTATACTTATCAATGGAAAAAAGGAGGAGGGATAATTGAAGGTACATATAATAATAACTATGTAGTATATGAAGAAGGTACATATTCATTAACTATATTAAATAGTGATTTATGCGAAAGTAATTCAGTTAATAGTATAGTAGTTGATGTAAATCAAAATCCAACTTCTGAAATAATTACTGTTACACCTGATAAACGACAATTTTGCAGTGATGAAAGTATTTCAATCAGCATTGAGGGGCAGGATGGCTATACGTATCAATGGAAAGAAGGCGGAGATAATATTTCAGGAGCAATGAATAATTCTTATAGTAATATTAGTTCAGGATCCTATTCAGTTGTAATTAGTAATTCAGATAACTGCTCAGTTGAGTCTCAATCTGTTAATATTACTGTTGATGAAAAACCTACGATTCCATTAATTGATTTATCATCAAATACACTTGACATATGCCCAGGTGAAAAAGTTACAATTGAATTAGAAAACGTATCATCTAATTATAATTACCAGTGGAAACAAGGTATTAGAGAACTAAGGGGAGAAACATTACCAACATTAATCAGGGCATTAGAGCCAGGTGAATATTCTGTTGTGGCAAGCGTTGGAAATTGTTCCTCAGAGTCAGATATAGTTACCGTAACCTACAAAGAATCATTACCATTTCCTGAACTTGAAGCATTTGGACCTGTTGTTTGGTATATAGCTTGCAGCAATGATTCTGTTTTGAATTATCGTTGGTATTATAATGGCGATTTAATACCAGGGGAAGTTGAAAGTATATATGTAGCATACCAGAATCTTGGAGAGTATTATGTTGAGATAAATGATGGCGGAGAGTGTTATGTGCCAAGTGAATCTATAATGATACCACCTGATTATACTACTGGTATTGATGAAGAGAATATATTTGGAACCATAAAGATATATCCAAATCCGACTCCAGGTTTATTTACCATTGAAATTGAGAATAATTTGTATGGCGAATTAATGATAGATATTAATAACGAAGGAGGGGCCAGAATAATAATGATGGAAATATTGAAAAATAATAGATATTTTAAGACTAATATTGATTTAAGCGGACAGGGTAAGGGATTATACTTTATAGGTTTTAAATTTGATAAAAATTGTACTGTGAGAAAATTATTTATTGAATAATGAGGAGTCTTACTTATTTTAATTAATATTATCAATAATATACTAATATGAAACCAACGAATATTATAAAGCCCCTAATAATTATTAGTTTTCTTTTATATTATTATTCATTATCAGCAACAGAATTTTCTCCCAAAGACAAATCTGTAATTTATACAGAAGGGATATCTGTTTTATTACAATATGAAAATATTATTAATAGTATAGGTAATGTATCAAAGAATTCAATTGATCAAACAAAAAGTTATGGTGAGAGCTTAAATAATTTATTTATAAATCGAAAAATAATGGTTTTTAATGACTTGGATCCAAAGCATACATTAAGCGAATTTTATGAGATTGAAACCTATACTTCAAATTTAATCCTCTGGTATCCAGATGGGATAAAAATTGATTTGGATATTGAGAATGTTAAATCAACAGATATTATTCAGCACGAAGAAAATATATTTTCTATTGATTTAATGGTTAATAAAAAAATTGATGGAAATTATGTAAACAAATCAATTAACAGAAATACTGAAACTCTTAATTTTCGAATTGCATTTAATAAAGAAGGTAATGATTACAAGACTTTTAAAATAGTAGGAATTAGAAATGCCAAATCGCAAACTATTATTGATGATAAAAAAGCACTTGACCAGGTAAACAGTGCCGGCCTGAGTGAGGAAGAAATTGTTAAAATTAATCAATACATAATAACAGCATTAAACGATTATCAAAATTTTTTATATTTATTAGGAGATAAGCATGAATTAGAGGAAGATAAAGAATTCTATAGGGAAAGTTTTAAGAATATTTTCGGGGATATAAATGCCCTTGTATATAACGACCTAATTGCGAATCCTGATAATCCGGCTATTACCGTAAAAGAATATTTGCAGATATATAAAGAGAATTATCCTGATGGAATAAATAATGTGGCTCTAAATATTGATTCTGCTGATTTCGGAACTGTTATTAAAAAAGACAATGGGACATATTATGTGAATGTTTATATTGATAAGTTTTTTTCTGGTAATTTTAAAGGAAAGGAATTGCATAGATTTGCTTCTCAATTAATTTTTAAAATTAATTTTGAAAAATCAGGAAACAGTTATAAGAATTTTACAATAGAATCTGTTGACGTAGCCTCTATGGATTTTTATGCAGGATCTGAACAACAAAAAATTCCTGAACCTTCAATAAGCATTAAACCTATTTCCAGAAAAGGAATGTTTATAGGTGTAAATTTACCTGTTGGATTTTCTGTTATAAAAGATTTAAATCTTGTTTCAATGACTGTAGAGAATAATTATCATAATTGGAATTCAGAAAATTCAATTTCATATTATAATGGAGGAATTGAAATTGGGTATTATTTCAATAATAGTTTAGGAGTTGGTTCTGGAGTTACATATAATACATATTCAAGTTCATATAATTTAAATGGTGAATTTGAAGATCCAAACTCCTCCCTTGATATTAATAGTGAAGTTTTTTATAAAAATGTAAGTGCTAATAATTATGATTCAATAATTAATTTTAATCAGATTTGTGTCCCTTTAATTATTAGAATTAATACTTCTGAACCAAAAAAGTTTGGTTTATATGTAAATACAGGAATTAATGTTAGTTATATTATTAATTCTTCGTATTCAGTAAGTGGTGATTTTAGATATTTTGGATATTATCCAACTCATCCTGAGGTTATTCAAGAAATAGATTTACAAGAATTAGGTTATATTAAACGATTAGATATTGATAAATCGGGTAAAATTAATAAAATTAATAAAATTAATGTATCTTATATTTTTAAAACAGGTATAAGTATACCAATAAATTATTTTTCAAATGTTTATATTGGTCCATATATTGAATTAGGAATATCAAATTTAAATACCAACGATAAATATATTGATGTCTTTGGTAATCAATTTGAAAGTGAAAGAATTACATTTAAAAAATATGGAATTCAATTAAGCTTTAATACTAAACTTTAATTTTATAATTATGAATAGAAGACTATTATTAACGAGTTGCTTTATTATATCTTTTTTATTAATTAATGCCCAGGATAAAAGTAAAAGTGCCTATGCCGGTAAGGAAGCGAAAATTACTGATGAAATTGAACTTGCCGATGAAGATATTGAGCTGTTTAAGGAACATACCAGGCAAAAAGTGGATGAATTTCAACAACATATTGTTACTATTGGCGATAAATCTCAACCAGCTGAAAAGCGAGATATGGCTGAGCGTGAAGCATTAAAGTTGTTTTTTAAAGATGCACAAATGGAAACTTCCACAGTAATGCCCGATGGATCGATTAAAATAACTTCCAGGCCAATGGAAAAATATTTATCCAGGCTAAAATCTTTACCATATACCCAGGTAGTTATTGAGTTTTATGATATTGCTTATATAAGAGAATTTACAAAAGGGCCTGATGGAAGGTATTATTCAACTGCCACTATTTTTCAAAAATTTACAGGTTTTGATGGTGATAATATATTATATACTGATGTTACACAAAAAGAAATAGAAATTATTTTGGAGCTGGTTGAGGATAAGTTTTTTAACGAAAAAAGATGGGTTATATTTTTAGGTAACATTAAAGCTACTGAAACAAAAAAAACAACATAGTACTATTTTAACAATATGTAAAAATGATATTTAAACAAACTTTATTTTTATTCTTATGGGTTAATTGTATTTTCTCAATTAATATGTTTTCTCAAAATATTGAGAAACTTAAAAAGTTGAAAGCTGAACCTTATATGGTGCTAAAAATAAAGCAATTTGATCAGTTTGTTGAAAGATTTAATTACGAAAAAGATTTTTTTGACAGGCCTGTTGATTCAAATTTTGTAAAAGAATTTCCCAGAGAAGAGTATTTAAAGTTTTTATTTAACCATGCTAAAAATAAAGATACCTCTTTGTTTAATGAACAACTAATTCAGGATTTTATTGATTCAATATGTCATACTGAATATCCTATTGTATTAAACAGGTATTCGGGAGATATTATAGCCGAGTTAGATTGTAAAGTAAAATTAGAAAATACCAATAAAAATATTAATCTTTATTTATGCCAGGAACAAGGCGTTGATAAATCAATTAAATGGGTTATATTAAAAGCTAATGGATTAATTAATGAAAATGTAAATAAATTAAATAACAGATTTATACCACCTACCAGCCATGAAATAAATTTTATGAATTTATCTGCATTATTAAATAATAATAAAGATGCATATTCATTAACCTATAAAGATTATAAAATTGATGAATTATCTATATTTATTGATCTCGTTAATAATGACAAGATTTTATTTGAACATGTAACTAACATAACATTTCATATTTTAAGTGTTCCCGGATTTATATTTAAAGTAAGAAAATTTGACAGGGATGAGCTTAATAGTGGTTGGTTAATAAGCGAAATAGAAAGGAAAGACATATCATTATTTGAATATCTTAAAAAATATTGAATATTTTTATAAAGAGAATGAAACATAATGCTTTAATGTTATGTTAATGTATTTATAGGTTTTTTAGATAGATAAAATGAAAATAGCGTATCAATTTTTTGAAAAAGAAAACCTTATAATTCAAAGATTTATCGGTGAATTTTCTTTTGAAAAGTATATATCATACATACAGTCTAAAACAAAAGAATACAACCCTGCATCTGTTAAAAAGGTATTAAACGATTTTCGGGATTTAGAAATTAAAGAAGAGTCTGATGATTTTTTTATGAATGTGGAAAAGATGACTGAAATAAGAAAGAATATTAATAAAAATAAAATATTAACCGATAGTATTACAGTTGTATTTTGGGTAGACAAACCATTACCTACAGTAATTGCACAACTATTTATAAAAAATTTGAGAAACAAAAATTACCTTTATTGTTCATCAGTAAATAAGATTTTGGAGATTTTAGACTTACCAGGCGAATTTAAAAATCTAAAATATATAAATAATAATCTTATTAATACATATTAATCATGCCTCATGTTTGTTTAGACTGTCGATAATCTTATAATCAGGAAAATATAGATGGTTGCAAAAATTCTATAAGGTTATTATATAAACCTTTACAATTCTATTTTTAAACTTAGCATGAGCAT
>Ga0272441_10009818_pt1 | contig 14668 bp, 12 predicted proteins | sample SSMProp6N_FD_193582 | JGI IMG/M metagenome (GOLD analysis project Ga0272441, IMG submission 193582) | Marine sediment archaeal communities from Little Sippewissett salt marsh, Falmouth, MA, United States - SSM-Prop-6N | ecosystem: Environmental > Aquatic > Marine > Wetlands > Sediment ... | reverse complement strand
CTATATGTACGGGCGCGGGGCACATCGTGTCATGTACTCACAGAGCAATATCTGATTTGCCGTGCGTGGTCATATTGCTTCCCGTATCATGGATGCCGATCTCAGTGCGTGCGCAGCCTATCGATCGACGGCCCCGGCGTCAACAGAATTCCACGGCGCGCTGCGCCTCGACGCCGCAGCCGAATTCCGGCCTGAGGCTCCCTTCTTCATTGGCTCCCCACCCGTCCTGGGCTCGGCTGCCCCAATTCCCAATTTGCCCACGCCTCAGTCTTGCCTATCTTCACATTGGCTTCGTTTCACATTCTTGGGTTCCGAACGCAACACAAGCATTTCACCAGCCCGGTTTCTCACGACGGAGTCACAGAACGCACAGAGCATAGGGCCTAATTCCTTTTAGAAGAAACACTTACATTCATCTCGGTGTCCTCTCTGCCTCTGCGGTGCATCGTCCTCAGCACGAAATTGGCTTTGTTTTACATTCTTGGGTTCCGAACGCAACACAAGCATTTCACCAGCCCGGTTTCTCACGCCGGAGTCACAGAACGCACAGAGCATAGGGCCTAATTCCTTTTCGAAGCAACACTTACATTCATCTCGGTGCCCTCTGTGCCTCTGTGGTGCATCGTCCTCAGCACGAAATTGGCTTCGTTTGGCGTACCTGCCGCCCCCGAATCCGCAATCCCCAATCTCCAATCCCCAATCGGAAGCCCCCTGCGCAAAGCGCGGAAAATGTCGTCCTCCCAAGCCCCGGGCGCACCATTTCCCCCGCGCCGGGTCGACCGGAATATGTGTGTCTCCAACCATGATCTGCTGTTCCTCACTTCCATCCGAACGAGCATATCTTGGTTCTATAAGTACCAGATATCCTCCGCCCCGTCAAGGAAAAAAACCGCTCATCCGGTTTTCCGGCACTTTGGGATCGACAGCAGGCGACGACCGGGGACGTTGTCCCCGGCGGACCCGTGGCACTTTTCGCTTTGCGCCAGTCCCGGCGTGCCGGGACGCTGCTCGGGGTGCTTGCCAGCAGAGCCGTATCAGCCACAGCAGCGGTTCCCCGGGCGCGCCGGGGCTACGGACGCTCGCGCCAAGGGGTACACCCGTGGCGTCCTTCATGTCATTGGTCGAAAGCGGCAAATGCCGGGGGTTTGGGGGCAGAGCGCCCAGGAGGCACGGAAGTACCGAAAAACCGGATGGGCCCCCAAAGCCCGCTTTTCGAGAGGTAGGATGGGCAACTCGTTGCCCATGCTGATTCTGAACGTTCCGCCACAGAGGTCGCAGAGAACACCGAGAAAGCCGTAGGGCGTGCCGTGCACGCCGTCTTTCTATCGAAGCAAGCCGAAACGATCGAAGCGGTACACGGGCGCCGAGGCACGGGCCACGAAATTCTGCGCGCAAACCCCGGGCCTTGACGGTAGAATGAGAATCGCAACGGGATGGAGCCGCCGGAGCGGACCGGCGGCCGGAAAATGTATTGTGCGGTAGCGAGTGGCCGATACGATGGCAAGTGACACGCAAGATCTGAGCTTATGGGATTGGTTTCTTAGTCCCCCTTCCGTATCTCTTTCCAGTTGATCGTATTTAGGGGTAATCACGGTGACAAGGAACTCAGACTGTGGCTCAGACGAGCAGAATAGAGGAAGAGTTGTCAAGAGGCGCCATTCAATCAAGTGCGATGGTGAGCGTCCGAAGAGGTGTACGGCGCACAGCCTTGTTTCATCGTCGACAGAAGACCGGCGTCGCTTCTCAGGGAATGTGGTTCTGGCGGAATCTGGAGGAAGCGCGTCGTTGGAGGGAGTCCGTGAGGAATTAGGTCATCTACTGATTTCCTTTGTCACAACTGAAATTGGGGAAGAACACTCCCGTATCCGCGACATCTTTCGAGAGACACTGCGCCGGTACGTCTGTCTGGCAGATTCGGACCTCCGAGATTAGGCATAACATTCGTCTACGTAATCGCTGTGGCTTGAAGACACACGCGTGTGGTGGTGGATGGCTGGAGCGAAAGGGGACAGCTCCCAGAATCCCGAGACGTCTTACCTGACCCAAGTGACCTGCCCTACGAACGGTGGGCGCGGGAATCGCTTTTGTTAGGCTGCCTCGTCCATAGGGGTTAGTTGTCCTGCTGCATATTGGCGTTCGTATTCGGCCGGGCTCAGATAGCCCAGAGCACTGTGTCGTCGGGTCGGATTATAGAACATTTCGATGTACTTGAATACCTCCGTGCGGGCGTTTTCTTCTGTGGCATAGCCGGTCTCGATCCACTCGGTCTTCAGCGAGCCGAAGAAGCTCTCCATCATGGCATTGTCCCACGGGTCGCCCTTGCGCGACATGCTCATGGTTACGTTGTGCTGTGCCAAGTTCTCACGCAGGGCCTGGGAAGCATACTGAACGCCGCGATCCTCCGCGAGAGACAATCCAGGATCACCGCCAGATACAGCCAGCTCTCGGCCACACGAATATAGGTGATATCCGCCAGCCACTTCTGGTTCGGACGCGTGGCGGTAAAATCGCGTTGTAGAAGATTCGTCGCTACCGGCCGATCGTGATCCGAGTCGGTCGTCTTGACGAAACGCCGTTTGTGCTTGCCACAGAGGCCCAGATCGCCCATCACGCGACGAACCGTCTCGCGACAGCAGGTGATCGCGTAGTCTTCCTGAAGGTCCTGATGAACCCGTCGATAGCGGTAGGTCCCATGAGAGTCACGGTGTGATTCTTGGGCGGCTTGGGCAATCGCCTGGCGGCGTTCGGCCGTCGCCGACGGTTGACGCCGACGCCAGGCATAGTAGCCGCTGCGCGAGACCTGCAAGACGCGGCACAGCACTCCCACCGGATAACAGTCCCGTTGCGCTTCGATCCAGGCGTACCTCACAGGGACTCCTTGGCGAAGTACGCCGCCGCTTTTTTTAAGATTTCGTTCTCCTGCCGCAGTCGGCCCAACTCACGCCGGGTGGCCTTGAGCTCTTCGGCCAGCGGGACCATCTGCCCTTTGGGCGGCAAGTGCCCCGACTCGCGGAAGCCCTTGACCCAGCAACGGGTTACTGGGATGGGGCAAAAAGGAAAGGGGGGCATCGCAGGCAACGGACGGGTCCGGCAGCATCCACGGAGTGTGAGCAAGAAAAATGACAGGCGAGTTACGGCGGCGAACTCAAGAGGAAGGGGATCAACCGATTGATGGGCGGTTCCGATTCCCATCCGGGATTACGCCTGGCATGTTCTTGCCACACGCAGTAGCTGCGGTCGAAGGAAAACTCCAATTCGATATGCCTTTGGTCCCAGCCGAGCGCAGCGAGGCCGGGCTGTCTAAATTCTCGGGCAATGCCCATTTGGGCCACGCACGGGCATGCGCGCCCGTAGGGGCAACCCCGTGAAGTTGCCCTGGTTTGGCATGTCCAACACCCGATAGCCTTGATCGAAGCGGGCAGGCACCCCGGCGCGCCGGGGCCCCTACGGAGATTTGGATGCCACCTCCATGCCAGCATGCTTTCACACATCCGCAGTGGGAGGCCATTCTCTCACATTCGCCTCGGCCATCCTGGTGATTCGTCATCGCCCGCACCGGTTATGGGTTCCCGAAGGACAAAACCTGATACGCGGTTTCAGACCGTTGGGAGGCATACGGCAGGGACCAGTCTGAAGTGGGAGAACGCCCACGGCGAACGCAGAGAATGGACTTTCGAAGAGACAATCGACATGGCCGAAGCAGCAGGCCCAGGAAAAAACAACGTCCCTGTACAGCGGTTGGTCAACATCCGCTCGGGAAAACGGCAGGAAACGGCCTTTTCAGGCCAATACCGCTGCCTGCAATTCGTCGCAAGTCTTTACAGGGCAAGGAATTGGAGACGAAGGGAATCGAACCCTCATTCTGGCGATGCGACCGCCATGTGCTCCCGTTACACCACGTCCCCAGGAGAATTACGGTAGTTATTGTACCGAGCATCGGCCGGATGTCAACTGTTCTTTAAGTCCCGGCACGAAAATAAGTTAAGCGGGTTTAGAAGTTCCATCGCTCGAAACTGACGATCTTTTCGATGGGTTCGCGTCGATGTTCCTTGGGCGAATCGGCGGGGTAGCCGATGGCCAGCAGCTCAATGATGGTCACGTCGTCGGGGATGCCCACGATGGGTCTGACCTTGTCGGGATAAAAGGAGCCGATCCAGCAGGTCGTGAGTCCTAACTCCGTTGCCTGCAAGCACATATGTTCGATGGCAATGGCGACGTCGATGGGTCCGATGGCCTGGCCGCATCGCATGACGTGGTCGCTGACGGTACAGGCGACGACGATCGCTCCGGCGTTCTCGAGAAACGTCTGGTCGTTGGCCGCTGCCGCCAGCTTCTTGCGGGTCTCTTTCTCGGTAACCGCCACGAAACGCCAGTCTTGCAGGTTCTTGGCCGACGGTGCCTGGCGCGCCGCTTCCAGAATGGTGTCTAACTTCTCTTTCTCCAAAGGCTTATCTTCATAGGAGCGACACGAGTACCGGCAGCGGATCGCCTGCGAAACGTCCATGGGCATACCTCGTCAATGGTCAAAATCGTTGGAACGGTGTTTACACACGTCAAGTCGAGAATATACGGAGCCCGATGTCTTGACGCAAGGGAGAAAAGCCGATATTCTGGGCGGCGATGAAAGGGCGGTTAGCTCAGTTGGCCAGAGCACCTGCTTTACACGCAGGGGGTCACAGGTTCAAGTCCTGTACCGCCCATTGCTGTAACCAACGGGCTGGAAAGCACTTGCCTTGTCGTTTTCTGACGGCATCAGTCCTGGATTTCGCCGGATTTCGGTTTACTGTGTCGCGAATGCAGGGGGAATCGGCCGCAAATCGCTCCCGGGGTGACGGGCAAGACAGCCCCTTGTCGACCCTGGCGGGGAGCGGCGGTAGAATCCAGAGGGGCGGTTTGCGGGGCCGGGCATTGTCTTGGGGCGGTTGCAGGCTGTTCTACGGTTGTTCGCGGTCCGGATCGGGCAGTCGTATCACGGCAAAATGCTTGACGAGATCCACAATATTGTCAACGCCGAGTTTCTTCATGATATGCGAGCGATGATCCTCTATCGTTCGAAGCGAGCGAGACATCGCGTGTGCGATCTCCTTGTTGCCTTTGCCCTCCAGGATCAGCCCGAGGACTTTGGCTTCGGTTTTCGTAAGCCGGCGCGGCGCCGGCAGGTTGGGCTTGGTATCGTGGGCGAGCAATGATGTAACGGTGGCTCGGAACGGCTGTATTTCCAGGGGCTTCTCGAGGAATTCCGATGCGCCGATCTTGAGGCTCTCGACCGCCGTGGGCACGTCGCCGTAGCCGGTGATGACAAGGACCGGCAGCAAAGGGAGCGTTCGTTTCACTTTCCGCAGCAGGTCCATGCCGTCCATGTCGGGCATTCTCAGATCGGTGATCAGCAGGTCGCAGGTTTCCACGCGCAACCGTCGGAGGCAATCGTGGCCGGAGGAAAAGCAGGTGGCCGTCAAGGAAAGATCGCGTAATATTTGACTGACCACCAGGCGTGTGTCCGGGTCATCGTCAACGAGAAACACATGCTTTCTCAGATCGGTCTGCATCTTTCTGTTTCGTCCCTCATGCTTGGGTCGGCCGGCAAGCTGACGATAAAGGTCGCTCCTTCGCCCGGCTTGCTCTCGACGCGAATTTCGCCCCCATTTTCCGATACGATACGCTGCGCGACGCAGAGCCCCAGGCCCGTTCCCAGCGGGAGCGGCTTGGTCGTGAAGAAGGGTTCGAAAAGTCGCTCCCGGTCTTCGAGTGCAATGCCGCCGCAATCATCGCAGAACCGCAGTTCGATTTCTTCGCCCCGCATGGCGCCGCTGATGGTGACGTGGTGGCGGCACTTGCCGTCGGCTGCCTGTATGGCGTTTTCCGTGAGCAGGAAGAACAGTTGCTCAATGTCTCCCTTCAAATGCACGGGGGCAAGTGTATCGAACCCTCGAAGCTTCAGTGTCGTTCTCGCCTGTCGCGCAAGGTCTTGAAACAGATGCGCGGTATGGCCGGCAACGGCGCCGAGGTCTACCAGGGCTGTTTCCTGTGGCGCGCCTTGTCGCGCGAAACGCCGGAGCCGTTTGGCGATGGAGGCCATCTTGGAAACCGCCCTCAAAGCCGCAGCAAGCTGTTGAGTTACTGCTTCCGGACAGGACGCCGATTGCAGGGATTCCAACGAATACTCCAACGCCAGGCGAACAACCGTAAGCGGTTCGTTCAGTTCGTGGGACAGCATTGCGCTGCAGGTTCCCAGTGACGCAAATTGCTCGAGTTGTGCTATTTGGGCGAGGTAGGTATCGAGTTGCTTTTCTCCGTGCCCGGATTCCGTTAGCTCCGTGCTGTCTGCCAGCGTTACCAGTAGCGTCTGCTCGCCTGCCAGCGGGAAAGGGAGGATGCTCAGTCTTGCCCGGAAGAGGGTGCCAGGAGGATCAAGGAATAGAACGACATCGCGAGCTTTTTCCGCCACGCACCGCCACGTATCCTCCGACGGGTGATCCCCGGCCTGCAAACGATCAGACCCACAAATCGGGCGCCTCGAACCATCCGGCGCCTCGTGTGGCTTTTCTCTCCGCACCTGCTCTGCCGCCATGCTCTGCCTAAACTGAGTTAACTTCTACGGCGCTTCCCCTCAGCGACATATGATGCACCGCAGCTACGTTCACATCCATGACCTGTCTATTGAAGACCATATGGCCGGCCGGATCAAGAAAATTCTCGGCTATCGACCGAAATGACCTGCGCCGGTCGCGGTATCCGGGCTCGATACCAGATGTCACTGTGGCAGGACAGGCAACACGCAAATTTGTAATCGGCGGAGCGATTGTCGCAGGCCTGTCGATGAAAAGCTGCGCGGGGCGCGGTGTTTCTTCGCTCGGCGGCGATGGGTGCTATAAAAGCACGTAGTTTCCCGTGACTTGACTTCTGAGTTCGTGCGGTTTGCCGCCGAGAACGGAGAGCCTGCAAGAGGACGGGCACAGACGAAACGGGTGGTCGCCAACGCCGGGCTGTCTCAACGAGAGCCTGGTGCTTCATTACTCGTCAAATGATGCGTATCGTCCAGAGGTTTTGTGTGGCAGGGTCAAGCGCAGCTTGGCAATGGCGTCTCTCGAATTCGAACGAACCATCGCCAAGGCCGACGGCCTTGACGCTGCCACGCCGTGCTAACCCATCATACAAGGTGTAACAGAGGACTGGCAGTGTACCCGGGTGAGCCCGCGCGAAGCGCGGCATATGCGGTGCTAACGAGGGCAGATTTGGGTCGCCATCCCGTACTATCGCGGATAGACGTCGCAGGGCGCTGGGTAATCCAATCTCCCGGTGATTTGTTTGCGCATTGCCGGCTCGGCCCTCATCACGTTCATTCTGTGAAGACGTGCGATGATTCAATTCAACTTGAGAACGGCGACGTCTCCCGGGTCGAGTTGCAGCGTTGTTTGTGCGTTGTGCCAGGCGATGTTCCGGCCGGTTACCATGTCCTGCGTCTTCTTCGCGGCCTCCATTTCGGTTGTGAGGGTTACCTCCTGTCGTTTGTTGCTGTCATTCACGACGGTAAGGTATTGGCGGCCGAATCGCTCGATGTAGACGGTCTTTCGATTCGAGCGGGCGCGGGTTATTGGTTCCCAGCCGGCTTCGGCCACGGCTTTGCACAGAGGGACGTATTTGCGGAAGAGGTCGCGATCTCGTTCGTAAAGCTGCGGCCGGGTGAAGTAATGGCCTTCGGAGGCGTTGTGGCTGAAGAAGCCGGGGAACATGCCATAGGCGAGGCATCGCTTCATATATCTCTCAACGAGCTCGTGGGAGAACCGCTCGAAGTCGGTGTTCATGAGGAAGCAGTACGGCTTGCCCTTGCACAGGACCCGGCGAAACAGCAGGTCGCTGTCGGACATCGGCCGCCAGGTCCCGCCCGGATTCCAGTTGGTCTCGGAGCCCATGACGTCCAGCAGGGGAGCCAGCCAACAGAGCCGGATCGGGGTCGAATTGGCCATCATCAGTTTGTTCATCGCGTGGACGTCCTTTGCGATGGCGCCGATGTACTCGAAGGCGATCAGGCCCCGGAAGATGGCCACCTTGTGGTCCGTTGCCGAGAACGTCAAGGGGCTCTCGGTGATTGCGAAGTGATCGCGACGAAAGTCCAGCTCTTCGGTGACGTAGCCTTCGCTGGAATCGATGTATTCGCCGTCGAGATCGGCGGCTCGCTTGGGACCGTAGAGCTTCTTGCGAAGATCCGGATTCCACTTGTTCTTGAAGTCCGTGACTTCGCCGGCTACGCGGGGCATGGAATTGATGCTCCAGACAGCCCCGTTGCACCAGGGCGTGTTGAGCAGTCTGGCGCTGAAGCGCCCGCGCTGATCGTGGAAGCCGCTGGTTAGCAATGCCATCGCTTGTCGATCTTGCTTTTCTGTGGCCAGTCGTCTGGCTTCGGCCAGGGCGGCCTCGACGGTGCGAGGCATGCCTTCGGGCATGCGCATCCACCAGGTCATCGGCTCGGTGTAGCGGAACGTGAGTATGCCGTGCTCGTCGTCCCAGGCCGTCTCGTTTGATCCTTCCTTGATGCGGAAACCGAAGTCCTGCCAGTTCTTGACGGCGCTGATTTTGGCAAAGGGCATCCAGAGGCCCTGTTCCGCCACGCGTCGCTGGAAATGCTGCGGGAAGATGCGATAGTAACGTTGCAAAGCCGCTCGGAATTCCCACTGCGGGTCGAAGCTGAATCGGCAGAAGCGAAGACGAGCCGTGGGTTTCTCCGGCGCGAGCCCGAGGTCGTATGCGAGGAAGAGTTCCTCGGTGGCGGCATTGTAACCGACGCGGAAGAAGGCCGGGCGGGCCGGATCGATACCGAGGGCGACCGCTTTCTCAGGGTTCGCCACGGCGGCGAACGGGTAGCGAGACAGCCGGCCGTTCGCTCCCGCGGCAAACGTGCGGGCACTGAGGTATTCTCGCCCCGGTTCTGTCTGCATGGTTCGGCGCGGGTCCTGGAACCAGCGACATTGCCCGGCCGATACGGGGATCGCGTACATGAGTGTCACGGCGCGGTCCTTTCCGCTCAGGTCGGCCAGCTCGACGTCGTAGAAAGTGACATCGCCGGCCTGGGTAGTATTGCATTCAAGTCTGAGATTCAATGCGGACTTCTTGATAGTCACGAAGTCCGTTCCGGCCGCTACGTCTCGCACCTGGAATCCCTCTCGGGGGGCCACTTGCGGCGAGACGGCGACGCCGTCGAAGAGGCAAGCTCCCGCCGGCGGCGTCATCACGCGCAGCTCAGGGTCGCGGAACAGGGCTTTCCCCGCGTGGCGGCGCAGGAGCATGTGGAACGATACGCTCCGGACGGGCTTCTCGGGCAGGACCATGACTTGTGCCTTCTCCCAATCATGCGTTGCGACGTTGAAGGTATCGACCTGCCCCCACAGGGGCGTTCCATCCCGGTACGTCAAATCGAGATACAAAGAGTAATCGCTGTTTCGCCCACCGCTGACGTTCTCGGCCTTGCTCCACGCGGTTGCCACGATCGGCTCCGGCTGCCTCTGGTCGAGCACGACCGTCTGCGACACACCTCGTTGCACGCCGGCGTTGGTGCCGTTGTCACAGATGAAGACAGTACCCTTGCTCGCGAAGCCTTGCTCCCATGGTTTCCAGGCGTTTGCCTTGAGCAGGTTCGCACCGGCCTCGCGTGCGTCCAAGACTTTCTTGAGCACCGTTCCATCAGCAATTCCAGCGGGAGCGGGCTTGCCCAGAGCGTTTAGCGGCTCTTCGATGGCCAGGTGATTGCCCAGCGCGCGTGCCAGATCGGGCAGATCGTAGCCGGCCAATGCGCCGTGTACGGCGTTGACGAGCTGATTGCGGGACCGGCCCAGTTCAATGATATTCGACCATGAGGACAGGCCGCGTACGAGCCTGACAGAATCGAACAACTGCGATTCGAGCGTCGCTGCGTGCAGGGCGGGCACGCAGATATGTCCCACGGCCCTCAGGCTGACCGGCAGTTTGTATTGGTCGCGCAGGTAGCGTCCGCAGACGAGGATGTCTTCGGCGCGCATCCCTACGTACGAACGGCCGAGCAGGTATGCCGTCAGTACGTCCTTGGTGTCGGGACCGAAGTACTCACCGAAGCCCTGCTTGCCCTGCGTCTCGCCCGTGCCACGGACATCCACGGCCATGACTACGTGACCGGTAGCAGCGAGCCTTTCTATCTCCGCGACGTCTGCTTCCTTGCCGTCTTCGTGAATGTACAGTACGGCTCCCTTCGGAGAGTTCCGTTTCGCAGGAACAACCAGTGCCGGCAGGGCGATGTTCTCCTCGGGCAGCAGGACAATCTTTCTGATTTGCAGATCGTCGTGCCTGACGACGCCTCGCTCCTGGACTTGAGGCCTGGGTAGCTGCTCAAGGGGTCTGATCCCGGCCAGGCGGCGAATCCGATTGTACAGCTCTGTCTGCGGTGTGGTTTTCCAGAGTTGTTTTCTTTTGATGGCCAGCGTACGCTCGAGGTCGCGGTTCAAATCGTACGTTGAACGCGCTGACTCCAGATGCATGACCTGACCATCAGATGTGCAGCGGGCCTCCTCATCATTTAGCAGCTCAATTGCCGGCTCGGCGATCGGCGTGTCGTTACCGAGCAGCCACCGTGCCATCCAGCGCACCACGCCTTCGCGTTGTGTGCGGTCGTAGTTGTGTCGTTCATCGTTCTCCAGCAGGCTCACGCGCTCGGGGAAGCCCAGCCGCGTATACAAACGCTTGGCGTGTCGAAAACAGTTCCACGTGCCCTGGATATCGAAGAAATCCTTCGTGGCGGCGCAGATCAGAATCGGCAGGGGCGCCTGCAACATCAGGTAGTCGGCGTGGTCCATACCGAAGGCCAGTTGCCCGAAGATGTTTTGCTCGGCGTCCTGGGGACCGATGGTCGAGAGCAGGGCTTGGAAGCCGGTGATGTAACAACTCGGGGCCGCCGCCTTGATACGATCGTCCAGGGCCATCAGGTAGGAGGTCTGGGTTCCGCCGCCGCTGTTGCCCGTGCAGCCGATTCGCTCGGGGTCGATCTCCGGACGCGACTGGAGGTAATCGATGGCGCGCATGCCGTCCCAGATCTCGAAACGGGCCGTGTTGCGACCGAGCAGGATGCTGCCGACGCCGAGCATGGTGTGGGCCCGGGTCCCCCAGAGCTTGGGCAAGGCCGAGGGCATCTGGCTGCGCTCGCCCTGATCGATGGGATCGAATACCAGCGCCGCCATGCCGTTGAGAGCCAGCAGCGCTCCCATGGTTTGGTAGGCTTGAGATGCTTTCGCCTGGGAAGAATGGCCGCAGGGAACGAGGACGCCCGGAACCGGTGCGCGCGATTCAGCGCCGGTTGGCAGAAACAGCAGAGCGGTGACGTAATGGCTGGGCTGGCTCTCGAAGATGATCTTCTCGACCCGGTATCCGTCCCGGGCAACGACGCCGGTGACTCTGGGATTCAAGGGCGTCGGTGCGGGTAGACCACCGATGGCTTCGAGGAACTTCTCTCGCAAGTTCTTCTGGTAGGTTGCGATCTGCTCGGGCGTTTTGAGTTGCTCATAGCGCTCTTGCCATTGCGCGAACCGGAGTTGGGCCTGTTGCCGGAGATAGTGGCTCATCATCTCGCTGGGGTTGATGTCCCCGTCCATGGTCTCCGGCAAGACAGTGAGCTTCACTTCGGCCGATCCGGCGATGCCGATGGTCAGGCAGCAGATCAGACAGACGGTTGCGACGAGGTTCCTTGTCATGTTGTCTCCTTTCGTCGGCGTGCGTCACTCGGGGGGCAATGTCAGTTCAATATCTCTGCCTCCGGTGTAGACAATGCGAATCTTGTCGGCCTGACATGAGATGTCAGAGACGCGGTCTTGTTTGTCGTCCTGAAGGGGTTGCAGGGCCACCAGCAACGTAAGGGGCCGTTGAGACCGGCATTCGTATACCACGGTGGGAATGGGTCGGACGCCCCGGACTCCATGGCCCTTCGGCATCCAGCCTTGAACGACGGGTGTTTCCTGGCCTTTGACGATCCGCGTGGCGATGCTCTTCTCGGAAAACGGCACGATGCGCAGATTGGCCCCTCCCGCATCCCGTGTTTCCACGATTCCTCTTTCGTTGTCCACGTCAAGCTCGTTGGCTTCCAGGTGGTACAGCGCTTCGTACGAATGCGGTTTGTTATCCAACGATGTCAGCCTGTCGCGAACGAGGAAGAGCCTCTCCTGCTTGAGAAACAGGACCTCGCGCGTGTGGCTGGCGAGGCGGTCATCTCGACGGCCGAATCCCTGGTCGTATGCGCCGCGGGCATAGTCATATTTCTCGTTGGATCGGAAGCCGAGGTCAAGCGGCGTCTTGCTCAGGTAGTTGCTGCGCGGCAGACCCCGTCGGACCTGACCCAGACCATCGACCAGGACAACGTTGTGTGCGTAGGAGGACAGGACGTAGCGGCGCCACTGCGAGGCGTCGTAGGCATAGCTGCCCCCTTCGACCAGGAGGGGTTTGCCGTAGGCGAAGATCACGATACCGAGTTTGTCCTCGTGCTGATGGCCATAACCGAAGGGGCCGGCTTCGAAGCCGAGGAAGAGGGCGTTCCGGTCCCAGCCCGATCGCATCACGACCTGGCCGGCGTAGGGGAAGAAATGGGAGGTGTGGTCCGGCGTCTTGCCTTTCTCGCCGTCGGAAACGATCCACTGGAAGTCTTTTCGGTGGGGCAGCAGGGCGAATCCCTTGCCCAGGACGCTTGGGACGTTCACGTGCCAGGAATCGTTCCACCGGGGCGCATCGCGGTCCGGACGCATGACCCACATGTTGTAGGCGAACATTCGCTCCAGCTTGTTGAGGTATCCAGCGGGCAAGGGATAGCCATACGCCGCCGCCGTGTCCACCGGGCCGAGGAAGCTGCGGAGCGCCACGTTGTGATATCCCGGCGTCAGCTCGATCTGGGCTCCGTCCGGATACACTTGCGTGTCGAGCTCGGCCAGAAGCCGTGAACTTGCGAACTCGCGCCAGCCTGCGGACTCTTCGACGTAGGGCAGCAGGGCGCCGGCATGGTAGAGCCCGTTCATCTCCATCGTCAGCCAGTTGCCGGTGGTGGGATGCAGCCGCAGGTATCGACCGTGTTCGACCATCGACTTGACCATGGACAGCACGGTTTCATCGCATACGGAAGGGGACTTGCGAAAGATGGTGAAGATCGAGGGCCACGTCCAGGACATTCGGATGCCGGCCTCGATCGTACGCCACTTGGAGTAGGGTCGCTGGTTCGCGGTGCCGGCCGGAACGGGACATTCCCGCAGCCAGTCTGTGAACTGCGCGTCGAACTCCCGGGCAAAGCGTTCGTCGCCCGTGGCCTGATACGCCTCCGCCAGGGCCACCCACGCGCCGTGCCGGTTGAGTTGCCAGGTCCATTCGTGGTCGCGGGGGTACTTGGAATCCGGTGCCGTGGTCGGGTTGAAGCCCCAGTCGATGTCCGCGCCGAAGGTATACGGAATCCCCACGACCGTGAACTGATGCTCCAGGACCTTTTGGGCTCGCGATGCGTTGGCTCGTGGATTCCGTGGGGCCCGTTGGCCGAAATCCGCCGGCTCTCGACGAGCCCGAACGAAATCCGCCAGCATCGACAGGGCCGACGTGATGTCGCCGGCGTCGCGTGCCGCGACGATCCTCTCCAATCCAGGAAACGCAGGATCGAGGCAGGCCAACAGTTCAGCGTCGGAAAGCCGAGGGCCGCGTTCGTCGGCCTGAATACTCGTCTGGCCGGGGAGTGTAGCGAGTATCATGCAGAATCCAAGAAGTATGCCCCGTTTTCTCATATCAACCGCTCCTGCTACTCAAATCTCATTCGCGTCGTTCATTGGCCCTGGCCGCGAGGGTACCAGATTTGTCCCCGGAGGAAAAGTCCGTCTTTCCGGCTTCGCACGGCATCTCACCCAGGCCACTTGCCAGCGGCGCGTGCATTCTCGCTTTACATTCGTCCGGTTTTGCCTTATATGAATGAGCACGACAGGGAAATCTGAAATGAGAACACAATCTACAGATACAGACGCCAAGGCGGAGGCGGCATTGATTGCCATGCTTCGAAAGGCAAAGCCGTGCCAGAAGTTTGGTCAAGTCAGGTCATTGTCTCAGACAACTCTGAGTCTTTCAAGAAGGGCCATTCTTCGAAGGAACCCCCACCTTACGGAAGCTGAGCTGCATGAGTTGTTTATTCGTTACCAATACGGCGAAGAACTCGCGGACCGATTCAAGCAGTACTTGAAGAACAGAAGCAATGAGAAATCCTGACATACTCTTTGCCATCAAGCCGGTCATCAAGGCGTTCGATCAATTGTCCATTCCATACTATATTGGTGGATCTGTCGCCAGTTCCGTGTATGGCATGGCGCGTGCGACCATGGATGTGGACATCGTCGCCGATATGGCACTCGCTCAGGTTCCCTCGGTGGTTGGACTCTTGCAGGATGAGTACTACATCGACGAACGAACGATCAACAGGGCGGTTTCGGATACTTCTTCCTTCAATCTTATCCATCTTGAAACGATGCTGAAGATTGGTGTGTTCATTCTGAAGAGAGACTCCTATCACAAGTCAGCTATTGGTCGAAGGCGCAGGGATCGATTGATTGAAGATGATCAGGATTCCGCGTTCTTCCTCTCGTCCGCGTAGGACGTCGTTCTCAGCAAACTACACTGGTACGAGGCGTGGGGTAGAGCATCA
>Ga0272441_10009815_pt1 | contig 14670 bp, 11 predicted proteins | sample SSMProp6N_FD_193582 | JGI IMG/M metagenome (GOLD analysis project Ga0272441, IMG submission 193582) | Marine sediment archaeal communities from Little Sippewissett salt marsh, Falmouth, MA, United States - SSM-Prop-6N | ecosystem: Environmental > Aquatic > Marine > Wetlands > Sediment ... | reverse complement strand
TCCATCATCGCGTACGATCAAACGGATGTGAGGATGTGTCTGCAGCAATAGAGAATTGATCTGCTCCAGCAGATATTTCTCACCATTGTACACACTGAGGAGCACATCAACCGGGGTTGACTGTGCTTTCTGGTAGGCACTCACATTATTCTCCAGTGAGTAGAAAATCCTGTATTCGGGATCCGGGGAACATGCTTGAATTGTACCCCAGTAATCAGGGTTTTCAACCCGGGTTGATAACAAAGGAATTATCTGAAAAACCTTTATGCATGAGAATAGAGTATGCTGTATAGTCTATACTGGTGAAAGTACTCTGAGAAAAGGTTTGTAAAGAATCGTGATTCCGGTTTCTGTTTCTGTAATCATACCCACACTCCAGGCGGAAAAACTCATTCCGGAACTGATTGAACGCCTGAGGGAACAAACATACCCGATTGAAGAGATCGTGGTGATTGATTCATCTTCTGACGATGATACTGCTGAAGCAGCGGAAAATGCTGGATGCATGGTACATACCATCAAACGGAAAGAATTCGATCATGGAGGGACTCGAAATCAGGGAGCGCGGTTGGCATCCGGCGAGATACTGGTTTTTATGACACAGGATGCTCTTCCTCTGGATTCCCATTTTATAGAACGTCTGGTTGATCCCATTGCTGCCGGAAGGGCAGCCGCTTCCATGGCAAGGCAGGTGGCGCGAGCCGGCTCTTCACCGCTTGAGAAATATGAACGCCTGGATAGTTACCCGTCCGTCTCTAAGCACCGTACTCTGGAGGCAGCTGAAAAAAGAGAAGGGATGGGTTTCTTCTTTTCCAATGCATCTTCAGCCGTGGATTCCGCTGTTTTTGAGAGGCAGGGAGGGTTTCCTGAAGGTCTCATAGTCAATGAAGATATGTTGTTTTGTGCCCGAATGTTGAGGGCGGGGTACGCCGTGGCTTATGAGGCAGATGCTGTTGCGATTCATTCACACACCTACGGATTATGGGATCTTTTCCAGCGCTACTTCGATATAGGTGTCTCATTTTTTCAGGCTGGAGACGAGCTGGACCCTTCAAAGCTGGGATACAGGGGCTTATCTTTCGTTGCGGGTTTGATGGGTTATTTACTTCGTGAAGGAAGATGGCTGTGGATTCCGGCCGGGATACTCTCCTCCGCAGTAAAGTACTGTGGCTTCTGGTTGGGGTACAGGTACACGCGGCTTCCAGAAAAACTGCATTGGACATTCAGCAGGCAAAAGGGATTCTGGGGAATACATAAATCCGTTTGATACTGCATGGAAATTTTCAGGGAGTGGATCAGGGCAGTTCGTTTCCTGGTTGGTCCTGAGCGTCTTCTCTTTCTGATTTTGTTCGATCCATTGACGGAAACCTGGATCCCGCCATTGCTGTCCAGAGGAAGGCATAGGCGAGTGTCTGGTAGCGAAGGCCGTTCATGAATTCCACCCAGAACAGCCCGTGTACAAGCTCTGCTGCCATCATGGCAGTGATCCCCCACGCAAGGGTGCGGTCCAGGCGCGACTGCCTGATCCTCGTCACAGGGAGGATCACCCAGGCAAGGAACCCGATCAGTGTAAGGACTCCGCCTTCACCATACTGCTCCATGAAGAGGTTGTGCGTGCTGAGGTTTGGCAGGCTTTCCGCCTGGCCTGCGCCGATACCAAGCGGCCCATACAGCTTCAGATTATTCCAGCCGGCTTCCCAGACGGTCTCCCTTCCGGAAAGGGTTAGTTTGGGAAGGAATTCGAGCCCGTGGATAACACCCGCTCCCGCAAGCGCCAGCACAACGCCGCCCAAGACAGCCGGTATCGCGAGGGCTGTTGCCAGCTTGCGGCTGCGATTATACAGGATACCGAGGATCCCCACACCGGCACCAAGGATGGCGCCGCGTGCGAAGGAAAGCAGAAGGCCGAAAAGCAGGAAACCAGCAGCGGCCATCCAGCCCCAGTCCCAGGTTTTTTTTGTGTCCAGGGCGAGGAAAAGGGAGGCAAGTGCCGCCAGCATGAGGACATAGCCAAACACGTTCGCGTGGTAGAACGGCCCGTTCAAAAGCATCTGGCCTGTGTACATGATGTACGGGTTGATCACCCACCAGCCCAGAACATTTCCCAGGTACACCGGGAGTGACAGCGCGAGGATAACCATAGCAAGTTTCGACAGGATCCGCAGAAAACGGCGGACCTGGTATTGAGGATCCGGCAGGGCGGCTCCGTAAAATGTGAAACTCAGCAGCATAACGAAAAGGAGGCTGGCAGTCTGCCAGAGGCTGTACAGTATGGAAGGCCCGCGAAGAGCACCGATCATTTCTCCGAGGAGCAGCAGCCCAAGCGGCAGCAGAAGGGTCTGGCGGTACTGATACAAGGTGTCCCGGATCAGTGCAGGGAGTTTTCGATAGTTGGGGATCAGATGGCGAAGGAGAATCAGTAATGGGACGCCATACCCCACAAGCCGGATCGCCAGCCAGTAGAGGCGGGGCAGTTTATCCAGCGGGGAACCGGTGATCAGCATAACACTGGCCAGCATACAATACAGTTCAAAATCCGTAAGCGGCGTTATCGATTCCAGGTGAGGTTTCCGGGTTTCTTTCATGGTCGCCTTGTTTTCCAGGATTAAAGACAGTTGTATATGCTTTATTCTATGCTTTTTTTCAGATTCAGGCACTTTCCCGGGCAATCCAGGCTGTCAATCAGACTGGAGAAACCGGTTTGAATGATCGGGATTAACATATACAATCAGGGTTCAGGGACATGTTGTCCATACTGCCTGGAGTGTGAGAATGAAGATATTGTACGACCGGCGATGGGAAGGAATGGATGGAATCGGCCGTATATCCCATGCAGTGAACCGGTTCCTCAAAGACAGGACCGATCTTGAGCTTCTGTATGTGAGAAAGGAAAAGATACGCTACCTGACGGATCCGATCTATTTATCGATGGAAATAAACAGGCACCAGCCTGATCTCTACTTCAGTCCCGGTTTTAATCCGCCAGTCTTTGCCAATGCGCCTTTTGTGTTTACGATATGTGACCTGATACCATTGTTTGTCCCGGAATTATGGAAAGCCAGGAAGGCGCTTTATTACAATTCAGTTGTTCGCCGGGCCGGCAGGAAGGCTTCCGGGATTCTCACCATATCCGAATACTCAAGAGAAGAAATCATACAATGGGGCAATTTCCTGCCGGAAAAAGTACATGCAGTCCACCTTGCAGCCGGTGAAGCTTTCGCCCCGGTTGGGAATGTCTATAAGAATCCGAAGCCGTATTACCTCTATGTCGGGAATCACAGCCCGCACAAGAATGTCAGGCGGCTCCTGCAGGCTTTTGCCAGATCCGGGTTGAACCGAGAGTTCGATTTGCTGCTGGCAGGAATGCCGGTGGGGTACTGGTTAGAAAGGATCAGGGAGCTGGGCATGGCAGAATCGATAAAAGAGCTGGGCTTTATGCCCGACAGGGATCTGCCTTCTTTGTACAGGGGAGCTTTTTGTTTTGTCTTTCCATCGCTGTATGAGGGGTTCGGCCTGCCGCCGCTTGAAGCCATGGCCTGCGGTACGCCCGTCGTCGTTTCGAATGCCGCATCCCTGCCTGAGGTGGTTGGTGAGGCGGGGATTTATGTGAACCCGGTCGAAGTTGAAAGTATTGCTGATGGATTGGCACGGATGGCAGATTCATCGATAAACAGCGAGTTTGCACGGAAGGGATTGAAGCAATCCGGGAGATTTTCCTGGGAAATTACAACCGGGAAGATCTGGAGCATACTGCAGAATGCAGCAGGTTATGGAAATGATTAAGGGGTCGTACAAATGGTGATGATGGGACGGGCTGCGCTGCAAAAAGTAAAAATCGCAATCGTACATGATTGGCTTATCGATCGAGGGGGAGCCGAGCAGGTGCTGGCAGGCATGCTTGAGTTGTGGCCCGATGCGCCGGTGTTTACACTGGTTTGCGACAGCGGCGGGCCGTGCAGCAGTCTGGTTAAAGGCCGCCGAGTGGAAACATCGTTCCTGCAGAGAATCCCGGGTGTAAAGAAGCACTACCGTTTATTTCTGCCTCTCTTCCCGATAGCTGTTGAACAGTTCGATCTCTCTGAATTCGACATAGTCATCTCCAATTCCCATGCAGCTGCGAAAGGGGTCCTGACAGGCCCGGACCAGCTGCATATCGCCCATGTGTGTTCTCCCATCCGCTATGCCTGGGACATGCAGCATCTGTATCTCAGGGAAGCGGGAGGGGGCCGGCTGAAACGCTGGTTCATTCGATTGATTCTTCACTATATCCGCCAGTGGGATGCCCGTACTGCTCTTGGTGTGGATGAATTTGTTGGAATCTCTCACTTCATAGCCCGCAGAATTCACAAAGTGTACCGGCGCGATGCCGCGGTGATTTATCCTCCGGTGGATGTGGAAGACTTTAATCTATGTTCTGAAAAGGAAGACTTCTATCTCACGGCTTCCAGAATGGTTCCATACAAACGTATGAATCTCATCGTGGAGGCGTTTAATCATATGCCGGAGAAGAAACTTGTGGTTATGGGCGGCGGGCCGGAGTATCGCAGGATCAGGAATCTGGCAGGGCCAAACGTGACGGTTACGGGTCATCAATCAAGGGAAGTGTTAGTGGATCATATGCAGCGGGCGAAAGCATTCGTTTTCGCAGCGGAGGAAGATTTCGGCATCATACCTGTTGAAGCCCAGGCCTGCGGCACGCCGGTGATCGCGTACGGCAAAGGCGGCACGCTGGAGACGGTTGTGGAAGGTGGTACCGGGGTATTCTTTCCCGAACAGACGGCGGAGAGCCTGCAGGGGGCTGTAGAGCGGTTCGAGCGAATGGGGGACTGCTGGGATTATGCCGAAATAAGAAAACATGCAGAGCGATTCGGGAAAGCACGGTTCCAGGAGGAGATTGCTGGATTTGTGGAGGAGAGATGGGCTGCATTCTGCGCAGAAAGAGACAGGAGTGATCTGTTTCAGGAACTGCTGTGATTTTTTAGTATCAGGCTGCAGCAAATTCCCCCGGTATTAAGACAGGCGCGAGTTCCCGGTGTGTGTTTTTTTTCTGACGTATAATAACTCGAATCATTCTGATTTTCCGTAATGATCCTGACATCTGTTTTTCTTGCAAGATGAACATTGTTTCCTCGAAGGATAAAGAGCTGGTTTCAAATGAAAAGACATAAACCGGCCAGAACTGGCTCCTTGCTGGGAGAATTCTCCAGCAATCATATACAGGGAAACCGAGCTTGATGGAGAATCGGGAACCGAAATCCTTGAACCTGAAGATTCTGTCTGGCGCAACCTGGACAGTGCTGCAAATGGTTGTTTCCAGGTTGATATCTTTCCTTGTGAGCCTGATCCTGGCCCGTGTCCTGCTGCCTGAACATTTTGGCATTGTCGGCATGGCGGTTGTGTTTACTGGCCTTTTCAGTGCGATTGGCGATCTGGGTTTGGGGGCGGCGTTAATCCAGTTCAAAGAGGATCTGCTAAAACAGATCCACCTTGATACAGCGTTCTGGTTGAGCCTTCTTTTTAATACAGTAGTATTCATTCTACTGGCTGCAGTTATTGCTCCACTAGGAGTCAGGTTTTATGATGAGCAGATTCTGCGTCTGGTGATTCCGGTTATGGGGATGAGTATTTTGTTCAGCCCTTTCAGCCTCATCCACAGGATTCTGCTTACCAGAGAACTGAGATTCAAAGCACTGAGCATTATTGCGGTGTATAGTGCGCTGGGCGCGGGCACGGCTGCTGTCGCTTTGGCTCTTTCAGGTGCAGGCGTCTGGAGTATTGTTATCCAGACAGTCCTCGCAAGCCTGCTGCCGATACCTGTATTGTGGCGAACCACTAGATGGACGCCGCGCTTCCGTTTCTCGCGGCAGGCATTTCATGAAATCTTTGGTTTCAGTCTGTATGATGCCCTTCAGCGTACATTGAGTTATTTGTCGAGGAACGTGGATACACTTCTTGTGGGCAAAATGCTTGGATCAGAGCTGCTTGGTTTTTATTCCTTTGCTTATACGTTGACTGATGTTTTCCGGCAGCATCTCATGTCCGTATTGAACAAGGTGATGTTCCCGGTGTACGGCCAGCTGCAGGAAGATATTCGCGCTGTAAAACGGAATTATCTTCGAGTTGTCAAATACAATACGCTGCTGATAACCCCGATCATGCTGCTGCTGATTTATTTTGCTGGCGAGGTCATACCGCTGTTCTTCGGAGAGAAATGGCTGCCTGCGGTTGTGCCCGTACAGGCGATGGCTGCAGCAAGTATTATTCACGCTGTTGGAGGAACAAGCGATTCAGTTTTGAAGGGCTTGGGCCGTTTTAAACTGAATTTTCGAATAACAGCGTTCAGGATATTCCTTGTTATTTTTCCCGTTTTTTTTGTATGTGTGTATTTCTGGGGCATACTGGGAGCTGCAGCTGCAGTTGTGGTCAGGAAGTTGTTTACCAGGTTCATTTATCAGTATCATCTCAGAAAAGTTATTAATGTATCGGAGATGGAACTGCTCCGTTCAGTAAAGTCAGCTTTTATCGGGGCGTTCGTTACAATTCCGGTTTATCTGCTGTTTGAGCTTGCTGGAACTGCCAGTGTGTGGGTGCTGGCAGCTGCAGGTGCTGCGATAGGCAGTACGTACCTGGCAGCTGTATGGCTGCTGGAAAAAGAAGAGCTGAAATGGGCAGCAGGCCGTATTGCTCAGCTTGTCCAGAGAAACAGAGAATCATCAGATGGAGATCGTACAGGATGAATTTAATTGTTCTGGCTGCCGGCAAAGGTACCCGTTTGGGGGGCCTCTCTCAAAATGCCCCAAAGATCGCTGCTCTGCTGCCGCACGGCAGTACTTTGTTTGCTCACTTTGTATCTTCTTTCGAAGAAGCAGATTCATTCGAGAACATGATTGTTGTTTGTGGGTATGTAAAGGAAAAAGTTGAACTTGAAAAAGCACGTATTCAGGAGCAGAAACCGATCACACTTTTGAATAACCCGCGCTACTCCATGGCCGGGCCGGTTGTTTCGGTATGGACAGCGCATGAGTATATGCAAGCTGAGGATTTTGTATTGTGTAATGGTGATACATATTATTCTCCACAGGTATATAGTGAGGTTCTTGAGTATTCTGGTGACGGGGTAGTGCTTGGAATAGACCAATCAGGAGCTGTTGACCCGGACAGCATGCTTGTGCGGTTGAGTAGAGATGGAAAATTGATGAAGGTAGGGAAACGAATTCCAAAAGATGAAACTGACGGAAACTCGATCGGAATGGTTCTGGTAAAAGGAAGACAACACCGCCAGTTGTTTCTTCAAATTGTTAAGGACATGATGGGAGAGGAAAAAACGCTGGAAAAGGCTAGTTACTGGCACGCAATTTTGAATCAATTCATCGAGAGGGGATATCCTGTGCATACCGTTGTGATTGATTCGAGAGAATGGCAGGAGATCGATACGGAATCAGATGTAGTCCTTCTGGAAAAAAAGCTCAATCATGATGCGGGTTAGGGAGAAGTATTGCCTGGAGGGCTGATGAAACAGTTGGTCAAGCCAATGCTGATCTGGCTGGCAGCAGTCTATATTCGACTGATGGCATATTTTCAGAAAGCCGACAGGAGGCTGGTTCTTATTGGCGCGCATAATGGAGAACTGTACGGTGATAACAGCCGCTATCTTTATGAATGGATGCTGAATAACCAGAAAGACATCCAGCCCGTGTGGCTTACTGGCAGCAGGGATGTTTACCGGTCTTTGTTGGAAGCTGGGAAGCCGGTTGTTCTGCAAAAGAGCTGGAAAGCCATAAAATTGATGACAAAAGCGCAGATGGGGGTTTATACACACAGCCTGTACGACCTTGTATTCCATATATCCTGGATACCGGAACGGCTCAGGCTGATAACCCTGCGTCATGGTAAATCTGTCAAACGTGTTCGTTTTGCCAGAAAGGAATATAAGCTGTCTCAACGAGAGAGAAGGGAGCGCCTGCGGGAGTCGGACTTGCTTTGCTGTGCTATTTCAACATCTGAATTCATATCCGATATCCAGGAGGAATGCCTGCAGATTGGCCGTAAAAAGCATGTTGTAACGGGGTACCCGCGCAATGATGTCTTGCTGACGCCGACAGAAAAAATGGAAGCAGATTGGAATATGTTCCTTGCAGGGTTGAAGCCGTCTCAGGTCATCCTGTATGCACCCAGCTGGCGCCATGGCTTTGCCCCAACACGCTTTTTCCCCATGGATGATTTTGACAGTGGAAAGCTTGTCGAATTCCTTGAGGAGCATCAGATATTGCTTTTACTGCGCCCTCATTTTAACGACTTGAGGAAGTTCCCCGCAGCGTATGAGGCTTTTGAACACCTTGCCAGAAGAAGCAGCCTCATTCGCTTTGCTTCACACCAGGCCCTGCCTGTTGTGTATCACTTCTTGCCGTTTGTCGATGTGCTGATTTCGGATTATTCCTCCCTGTATCATGATTTTTTACTGCTTGACAGGCCAATGCTTTTCGTACCCTACGACTATACTGAATTTGAACAAAAGATTGGGTTTCTTTATGATTACTTCAAATATCTTCCCGGTCCTGCCGTGTATACATTTACAGAATTATGCCGGAATCTGGAATTGCTTTTGGAAGGGCAAGATCCGTACCGTTACTCCCGACAGATACTTCGGGGCCTTGTACATGAATTCAAGGACGATCAGTCCTGTTTCAGGACGGCGATGTTTATCCGTGAGAGGTTGGAGCTTAAAGGATAGGGAATAAACGTGTACCTCTATGATGTCTTGGTGAAAAGTGCAGAGAAAGCGCTGCCCCTCCAGCGGCTGGACGGCTCAATGCCTGCTGGCAGGAATGGCCCATGGAACGACCTGGATACACCCGTCCGGAATACCTCACACTGGCTTATCACCTTCCTCAAGGTTCACGAGATTACAGGCGGGCAGAAGTTCCTGGATGCAGCTGACCGAGCCCTGGAATACCTGACCGGACCGGAGTCGTTGCCCGGGGCAGGCGGTTTCTGGTGCCGCAGCAGCCCGGGCAAGGACCAGGTGAACGGCCTTGTAGGGCAGGGCTGGGTGCTTGAGGCTCTCGCAGAAGCCGGCAAGCAGCTGGGCAGGCAGGAAATTCTATCCCTCGCGGAGTCTGTGTTCCTTAGATTCCCTTTTGATCCGGATGCAGCCTGCTGGCATGTGATCGATCTTTATGGAACTGATGATGGCCTGCATCGAACATTCAATCAACAAGTATGGTTTGCGGCAGCGGGGGCACTCATATCCAGCGGTAATCAGGGAGAGGTTGGCAGCAGAGTACTGTCATTTCTTGACAGGCTGGAGGAAAACCTGAAATTATTTCCTTCCGGCCTGATCAGACACAAGGCAGCCGGTTTTCTATCTCGCTCTGCACGCAGCAAAGCTCGCTTTCTGCGTGCATGGTTTACAAAGCAGGGCTTCAGGCACACTATTTTGGAACGCTCCACAGGCTATCATTCGTTCAATCTTGCCGGGTTTGCCCTTCTCAACAGTGAATTTCCTGACCATGCCTTCTGGAAATGCAGGAAGTTCCGTCGTGCTCTGGGGTATACCCGGCGTGATGATTTCAGAGAACAGGTAATGGTAAATCCATACGGGGCAGGGTACAACCCTGTGGGATTTGAACTGCCTTTTGTATACTCGGCATTCAATATTCAGATTAAACAGCAGAAAATATGGGTTGAAAGACAATTGAAAAGGTGTTTTGATTTTGATGGCTGGATGATGAGACGGAATACAGTGGATTCTGAGACGCTATCTGCGCGGATCTATGAGGCAGCAAGGCTCGACGACATGGAGCTGAATGTTGGCGTAAAGCCGGGAGAAATGGAGCAGGTGTGATGGATAATAGTCCTGGCCCGGTTGTTTCTGTGATTGTCCCTGTTTTCAGGCAGTGGGAGTATTTGCCTGGCTGTTTGCAGGCGCTGGAGGAACAGACTTTCCCGTCCGATCAATACGAAGTCATAGTTGTTAATAACGAATCGGATTCACATATTCCGCTGGATGTTAAGGTTTTCCCTCACTGCCGAATCGTTCATGAGCCCGAACCAGGCTCGTACAAGGCGCGGAATGCGGGCCTGATGTCTGCAAGAGGCAGCTTGATCGCATTTACTGATGCGGATTGTATACCACAGCAGGATTGGATTGAGTCAGCGGCAAGTATTCTCAGGGACCAACCGGATGTTCATCGTATAGCGGGGAAAGTTGAACTTTTTTACAGGAACCCGGATCGGAAAACCACTGTTGAATTATATGAAACCATCTTTGCTTTTCAGCAGGAGTATAAAGTCAGGGAACAGGGAAGTTCCCTGACAGCAAATCTGTTTGTCAGGAAAGAGGTTTTTACTGCAGTTGGGGTTTTTATGGATGAATTGAAGTCTGGCGGGGATACGGAGTGGGGGAAGCGGGCCCAAAAAGCAGGGTATCGGATTATCTATGCACCCTGGGTGGGTGTCGGGCATCCTGCTCGAAGGAGATGGCAGGAGATCATGAAAAAGGCTGCGAGACTTTATGGCGGCCGTTGGGAGCTTTCAGGAAAGAATAAATCATGGATATGGAATATTGTTCATGGAATAAAACTATTAAAACCTTCCATGGATGATTACAAGCGCGTATTTTCAAGGCAATCATTCTCAATGTTACAGAAATGCCGGGTTTCCGTGGTTATCGTTCTTGTTCAGATTGTACAATGCGCAGAGCATTTCCGATTATTATTCTTTAACAGACCTGCAATTCGATAGATTCGGACCCATCAGGCTGGAAGGTTGGCTGGAAACGCAGAGAGAACAGAAGTGAATTACATTTTAAAAAATCTGGTCATATTATTCATTACACGGAACACATTGGATGGCCCACCTGCCGGTAGAAATGACCTCGCGAAAATGCTATCCAGCGAAAATGACGTCTACTGGCTTAATCCGTTTTCCAGCTGCCGTGAGAGGCGGAAGAAACGGATCGTTCAGGTTAATTCGCGGTTGTTCGTTCTCGATCCCGGTTGTCTGCCTTTTGTTTACAGACGTGGTGACAAGCTGCTCAGCGGGTTGAAGGACAGGCTTCGATTGAGCATAGGCCGTCGTATCCTTCAAGATAGAAATGCTGCCCCTGATCTGATCCTGATTTCTGATTTTTCCGCTTTATTTCCCGCACATTATTATAAACAGAAGGGTGTACCTGTTCTGTATTACTGCAACGACTATTTTGGAAGCGGCTGGAACGAGGCAGTTGAAAAAAAGCTGGCCGGAAAATCGGATTGGGTTTTTGTCACCGCACCAAAACTGCTTGAAAGGTTTGAAGGTATCAACGAAAACCTTCACTTTGTTCCTCATGGTGTTCATGCTTTTCCTGCGGAAAGTATGGTTTTTACTCGCCCGGGCAGGCCAAATGTGATCGGTTACATTGGCAGTATCCGGAATCAGCTGGATTACACGGTTTTCGAGCGCATCCTTGCTGAAACAACCTGTAACATTGTACTGGCCGGGTCCATGGTTGATCTTGTTCAATCGGAACGGGAAATATGGGAAAGTCTTTTCAATTCCCCGCGGGTCCGCTATCTGGGCACGAAATCGCGATCGGAGGCCAGGGATGTTATGAAACAGGCTGATATCCTTCTTCTTCCGTATCTTAAATCGGTTAAATCACTCCATCGATTCCCTCTCAAATTTTTCGAATATCTTTCTGTTGGAAAACCTGTTCTGGCGACAGATTTCTGCAGCTGGAAAGAACCATACCGGAAGTATGTACAGGTCATTGATGAGGAGAAGCCGCTCAGTGTGTCGGTAGAGAGAGTTTGGGACAAGTATGATAAAAAAGATTGGCGGGAACGTATTTCTTTTGCCAGAGCAAACACCTGGCAGGGCCGTGTTGCAGAAATCGGCAGGATACTATCCAGCGGTAAGGACAGGACATACGGTTAGAAATTCGAGCAGCATCTATGGTGCGCTTTGTTAAGAGGAAGGAACAATCAGGGAAAAGCGTGAAGTATCAACAGGACATTCTCTGGGTTTTCTGGTTAATCAGAATTAAGCATCGGGTAATCTAGTCCCGGGGCAGCAGGCTGATGAGAAGAAGCCGGCTGGATGCAAAAAAATTCAGGGCTGTATTTTGGGCGCGATTTTTTGATAAAGAAACATCAACGAACGCCGAGCAGGGTTTTCAGTCTAAAAAGGAGAAGTTTTGTATCCAATGTCGAAAGCGGTGAAAGAGATGCTGAAGAGGTTTCCGCGTGTAAAGCGAAGTGCTGCGCGGCTGATGTCTCTGGTGCCGCTTTCAGCCCGATTGGGACGTACTTTCTGGGCCTGGCCTGAGAAGAAAATTATCAGGAAATCGATCCGGTCGACCCTGAAAATCGGGGGTGCTTGATGTTTGCGCGCAGCAAGGATCGGCTGCCTGAAATCATAAGGATGCCCCCCGATTTGATTGTGCGAAAGCTGGTATACCGGATTGTCCGGGCTATTCGACGGGTACGGGCTGAGTTGTTTGGAACAACGATTTCCGATGCAGCCTATCGCCGGGCATTGGTGTCTTCCGCAGCAGCAGAAAACTTCTTCGAAGCAGCACAATCAGACCAGGGGATAAAGTTTTTTCTTGATCCCGGCCGGAAAGAGGACTGGATTAACCGCTTCCGGGAGGATTTCCCCTCAGTTATAGGAACTACAATAGAAGCTGCTGACAAAAGTTGCGAACATGAATTCGACCTGATGGGATCCGGCCCTGTCAGACTTGGAGATCCGATTAACTGGCATCTGGATTTTCGATCAGGCTTCACCTTCAAAAAGCGGGATTACTACACCGAAATTCACCATGCTCCTTATCCCGGCGGGTATGACATTCTGTTTCCATGGGAATTAAGCCGGTTTCAACATGCTGCATGGCTGGGGCAGGCGTACTGGTTCAGTGGGGAGGAGCGGTACGCGGCTGAATTTGTCAGCCAGGTGCGGGACTGGATTGCAGAAAACCCTCCCGAGTACGGCGTGAACTGGTCTTGCACCATGGATGTGGCAATTCGTGCAGTGAACTGGTTGTGGGGGTATTTCTTTTTTCTTGATTCGGATGCTCTTGATCAGGATTTCTCCCGAGAGTTCAGCAAGAGCCTGCTTTCTCACGGCAGGTTCATATTCAAGAACCTGGAGAACAGAGGTAAAAATCCTGGAAATCACTATCTGGCGAACCTTGCCGGGCTTCTTTACCTTGGATTACTTTGTCCGAATTTTAAGGAGGCTTCCAAATGGCGCAAATTCAGTTTAAAGGAATTGGAACAACAGCTGTTCGCACAGGTCCATCCTGATGGTGCGAATTTTGAGGATTCAACGAACTACCACAGGCTTGCAGCCGAAATGTTCCTTTCAATTATGATTCTCTCCCGCAGGAATGGATACACATTTTCTCCGGAATTCCTGGAGCGGATAGAGAAGATGATTGAAGTCATTCTTCATATAACCAGACCGGATGGTACGGTTCCCCAGGTCGGTGATTGTGATAACAGCCGGCTGCAACGGTTAAAAATATGGGATCCTCCCGGGAAGGAATGGCATGATTACCGTTATCTTTTTGCAGTGGGAGCTGTGTTGTTCGACCGCAGGGATTTCGGACTGGCTGCAGGAGACCAGTGGGAAGAGGCATACTGGCTGCTGGGGCAGGAAGCATGGGAGGTCAGGGAATCGCTGGGAGGGGAAACCGGGTTTCCGGTTTTGCCCTCGATCATCTTCCCTGATGTGGGCTGGACAGTCCTCCGTGGCAGAAGCAGCCATGTCGTTGTGACAGCTGGGCCGGTCGGGCAGAAAGGAAAAGGCGGGCATTCTCATAATGATGAACTTGGTTTTGAATTGTTCGCCAATGGGCAGGCCTGGCTTGTGGATACGGGTACCGGCTGCTATACAGCTGATTACGACCTTCGCAACCGGATGCGTTCAACCGCCAGCCACAACACGATAAGAGTCGGAAAAGAGGAACAGCACCCCTTCGACCCACAGGCAGTATTCCGGTTAAAAAGCCAGAAGCAGAAACCTGTGCTGAATCTGTCTGCTGGAGATGACTCAGTATCGCTGATTGCCGAGATTGGCGTTTACAAAAGGCTTGGAATTACTCATACAAGAAGGTTTCGCCTGCAGAATAATCCATTCGAGTTCTTTGTAGATGACAGGATGGCATCAGCAGACATGCGGTTGTTCGAGGCGTTCCTTCATCCGCATCCTGATCTGGAAGTCATACTGGACGAAGATACGATCCTTATACAAAATTCTTTGGGGACCACCCTTCTCGTCGAAACGGCTCTTTCAGGCGCTGCCGAACCGGGTGAATGGGTTCTGGGAGAAAGCAAGTTTTCACCATCGTATGGTGTTGTGCAGCAGAGTCGTGTATTGAAGCTTTGCTGGCGAGCGCAAGGAGAAACCAGGTTAACAATGAGAATGCTTATGGCGGGGAAATAACCCATGAAAAAAGTACTGATACTGTCACCCCATTTTCCTCCCACCGGCGGCCCGGCTGTGCAGCGCATGACAAAGGTTGTTCGTTACCTGCCTGAATTTGGCTGGGAACCTGTGGTGCTGGCCAATAGTCCAACAAAAAACGAGCCCAGGGACGATGTGCTTCTAAAGGAATTTCCTTCCGAACTGCGGGTTTTTCGTATTTCCGGCCTGAACATTCCACAGGCTGTGAATTGTTGTATTGTT
>Ga0272441_10009814_pt1 | contig 14670 bp, 4 predicted proteins | sample SSMProp6N_FD_193582 | JGI IMG/M metagenome (GOLD analysis project Ga0272441, IMG submission 193582) | Marine sediment archaeal communities from Little Sippewissett salt marsh, Falmouth, MA, United States - SSM-Prop-6N | ecosystem: Environmental > Aquatic > Marine > Wetlands > Sediment ... | reverse complement strand
TCCAGGGGTGTTCTCTACTCCAGGGGGATACCCTCCTCCAACTCCGGCTCCATACCCTCGCCGGGAATTCCTTTACCACCCTCATCCCCGGGAGTTTCCTCGGCCACGTCAGCCGCAAAGGGATCGGCCTCGGCACCATCCGCCGGATGGACATCCCCGTCGAAGGGGGGCTCACCGGGGCCCTCGTCCATATCCCCGGCCTCACCGTCGTTCACGTCATGGCCCCAGGGATCGTCGGTAACCTCTCCCTCAACACCCTCCTCCTCTGTATTCCCGTCTCCTCCCATATCCATCCCACCATCCTCCTTGCCTCCGATATCATCCTCAACACCGTCCCCCTTCCCATCGGCCTCCTTCTCCCCCTCCCTCCTCCTGCGGAGGTACAAAAACAAAACGATCATCACGACAACCATCACCACAAGGACGAGCAGCCAGGGCCAGACGGCGGTCTTCCCCCCGTCGTCATCTTCTTTCTCTTCGGTCTCGTTGTCGGTATCGTCACCGTCCGTTGTATCGTCATCATCCAATGAGGTGTCGGGGGGAGCCAGCCCGGGAGGTACCGTGACCTCCACCGGTTCCGATGCGTCACCCGCCCCCGCAGCGTTGACGGCCCTAACGTAGTATGAATAGGTGATACCCTCCTCCACATCATCGTCCGTGTACGAAGTATCGTCAGGACCCAGTTCCGCAATGATCTCGCTATTGCCCCCGGAGGTGGTCCGATAGAGGTTGTATCCAGTGAGGTCTCCGCCGCCGTTATCATCTGATGGTTGCCATGTAACATTCACCTGGCCGGAACCCACCTCCACGCTAACCTCTCCTGGCTCCGAGGGTAGACCCATGGGGACCGCAGAGACGGCCTCGCTGGGGGATGATTCACCGACCCCGTTGACGGAGGTGATGTGATAATGATAGGTCAAACCGTTCTCCACCGTATGGTCCTGAAAGGATAGCCTGGTGTTGAGGACCTCATCCATCATTGTCATGTTTTCCGGGTCTGTCCCGCGGTAGATCCGGTACCCCGTTAACGTGGAACCTCCAGTGTTGAGGGGCCTTCCCCAGCCTATCGTAACGATACCGTCACCCACTGCCGCCGTGAGCTCCAGGGGGGGGTCCGGGAGGCCCATGGGAACTTCGGAAACGGGCCCCTCCATTCCCGACGAGCCCGCCAGATTCTCTGCGGTGACTAGATAGTAGTACTTGTTACCGTTGACAACATCCGTATCCAGGTAATGGTACATGCCGGGTCCCACGGAGGTCAGTTCCTCCGCGTCTGCGGGTTTGCCTCCCCGATATACCCTGTAAGCGGTCACGGGCGAACCCCCGTCCGTATTGGGAGCCTCCCAGGTCACGTTCAAGTACGAGTCCCCGGAGACTATCGACAGGTTTCGTACATTCCCCGGAACGTTGATGGGGATGGCCGTTACGATGTTGCTCGCATTGGAGCTCCCCCTCATGTTGCGGGCGGTGACAAAATAGTGGTACTCCACCCCCGCCTGCACGTCCAGGTCCTGGTACTCGGTGTCGTTCACTCCCAGTGCCGTGTGAATCGATATGTCATCCGGAGCATCTCCCCGGAAAATATTGTAGCCCAGGAGCGCCGAGCCGCCAGTGTACGCCGGGGGGTCCCAGGACAGGTTGACCACACCGATCCCGGCGATGGCCTCCAGGCCAGTTGGAGCGTCCGGGACCCTCATGGGTGTTGCGGAGACCTCGTTGGACCCCGGCGACGTCCCGGCGCCGCTCAGGGCAAATACCTGGTAGTGGTAGGTCACTCCGTTGGTGAGCCCGGTGTCGTTGTATCCGGTCACGGTGTGGGATACATTCACCAGCTCCGACAGGGAACCTGATGTCGTTCCCCTGTGCAGAATGAAGTTGGTCAGGTTGAAACCTCCCGTGGAGACCGGGGGTTCCCACTGGAGGACCACGCAACCGTCCCCGGCGGTGGCGGCAAGGTACAGGGGAGCGGTCAACTGTCCCACCGGAGTGACCGCTACCTCGTTGCTGGGGTCCGATTCCCCCACCATGTTGACGGATCTGACCCGGTAGTAGTAGGTCTGTCCATTGGTCACGGTGGTGTCCGATGAGGTGAATGAGGTGTTACCGGCCGTCCCCAGAAGGGTGGCGGCGCCCGGGCTGGTGTCTCTGTAGATGTTGAACGGGAGCAACGGTGCCCCGCCGTTATCCGCGGGGCCCTGCCAGGTCAGGTTCACGAAACCATCCCCGGCAGTGGCCTGGAGATTGATCGGCGGTTCCGGGAAGGTCATCGGTATTGCACTGGTGGTTCCCGGAGAGGACTCACCCATCTCGTTGGTGGCTACAACCTCATAGTAATACTTCTGCCCGTTGGTAACGTTGGTATCCTCAAAAGAGGTGGTGTTCGCGTCCACCGCGGCGATCAGTGTCATGTTGTCAGGGTCGGTCCCCCTGTATATCCTGTACCCGGTCACGTTCATCCCGCCCTGGTCTTCCGGCGGGTTCCAGTCGATGGTTATCTTGCCGTCCACCCCCGTGGCCGTGACGGATGGTTTGCTCGGGGCGCTGAGGCCGATGGCGTAAAGGGTTCCGGAATTGTCCACGATGTAGAGACTGCCCGCGGTGTCGATTGCGGGGGACATGAACACGTACAAATCGAGGTCCATGACCCACTTCCTTGTGCCGTTTGGATAGATGGCATGAAAGTTTTCCATAAGGTTCCCACCCACGAATATGACCCCGTCCCTGGTGATTAGGGGGCTGGAGTAAGCGTCCGAGGGGTAATCCCAATCCATCCATCTGTACTTCCACATCACGGTTCCGTTTGGGTACAGAGCGGTCAGGTTCCCGTCTCTTGTGGAAACGTACACCGTGCCGTTCTCAGACACTGAAGGCGAGCCGTCGGTGGGAGAGAGGGTCACCGCCCATTTCCTCGTACCGTTCGGATACACGGCGTGAAAAATATCGTCGTACGGATCGCTGTATGCATCCGAGCAGCTTATGAATATGGTCCCATCGGGGCCAACTGCCGGTACAGAATAGAGAAATCTTCCAACTTGGTCGTCGTACACCCAGTTGATCGTTCCATTGGGGTTGATGCACACGAGCCCCTTCATGGTGCAGCATATATATACGGTACCGTTGGGCAGCACCGCCGGGGACGATTCCGTGGCGGTGTCATGGATGGTGCAGTTCCACCACAGGGTCCCGTCAGGGTGGAGCGCAACCACGGAAACATCCACGTGAGAACCCATCAATATCTTAGAGGTGCAGTATACGGTCCCGTTGGCCGATATGGCGGGGCTGCTCTGGGTCCCAAGGCCCATCGGATATCGCCACTTGAGGGTGCCGTTGGGATACAGGCAGTAAAGGTTTCCCTCCTCTTCTGTAAAGTAGATGTTCCCGGTATCGTCGATTGCGGGGGTGGAGTAGATGTATTCGTTGGTATTGTATTTCCACTTCAAGTAGCCGTCGGGGTTGAAGGCATACATGTAGTAACTCTTCGCAGAGACATAGATGGTCCCGTCCGGACCGATGGCCGGAGATTGGCCGCCCAAATAATAATCGATATTGCTGGTCCATCTGAGTCTGGGGGGGATGCTTGAACCGTTTATCGGGGCCTGGCCGTTTCGAAGGCTGTTTCCCCTGTGGCACGGCCAGGCCGAGTCCGCCAGGGATCGGGTGGTGATTGTCACAGGTTCAGGTTCGAATTGGGTTCCGTCCTGATGGGAGGGCGGACACTCCCATGCCATGAGGGTTCCTGTCGATGAAAGCATCACTATCAATACCACTGCCAGAGCCTTTTTTTCATTTCTCATTTCCATCACATCCGGGTGTCCTGCGACTGCACTGTAAAATTAGGTTCATGTATCTTCCATGGGTGAGGGGACAACAACGTCCATAGGTGAAGGGACAACAACCATCCAGACGGACCCAACGGCGAGGATCGGTGGTCCCACGGTAGGAAAGGCCCGATCTCCACCGGCAACACCGAGGCCCGTGGGGCGTGTAAGTGCCGGGGTGGAGCCAGACACCATGATCACGGTGTTGAACGAATGGCAAGATGGGTCCGTTATTTAAGAACCTCCCCTGTGGGTCTGAAGGGCCGTTTCGGGTTGCTAATATATAAACATATAGGTGATAGAATCTCTTTTCCTCTCCTTCCTCTCCTCTTTCTTCATCCAGCAGACCTGGAGACACCATCTCTTCCTTTTTGCTTTCGGAGAGGGGATGACCTCCCTGCCGCTGAGCTACCGGTTCCATTCAACCGCCGGTATTACAATACCCGGTGGAGATGGCATCGGCGCCGGGGTGATAGTGGCGGTGGTGCTGGTGGTGAGCGGGGTTCTGTTTTTGGCCATGGGATGCCGGAAGGTACAGCCGGCGGAGACGGTTGACGAATGAGCATCCACCCGCTCATCACACACTGACAACCAGCAGCAGTTCCTCCACCAACCTCCCCCGGCGATACACCTGGATATCACCGTTCTTGAGGAGCACCACGGCGTGGCATTTGGATATCTTTGTGATGGACCTGGCCGCCACCTCCCGGCGGGCGTCATCTGAATGCAGATCCAGCTGAACGTCCGGCGGGTAGAGGTACCGGTTCGAGGCCACCACCCTTCCCTGATCGTCCACAACCAGGGCCCCCCTGTAATGTACGAGACGCTTGAGGGTCCTTCGAAAGACCTCCCTGCTCAGCAATCTCATGGCCAGGGGATGATCCCTGAGCGGGTCTGCCTCAATGGGGAATGACCTGTCAAGTACCCGATCCGCATCTCCCACGGTCACCAACACCCCCATTTGTTCTGAGCCTTCGATCTCCTCTTTTACCTCGGCCACAAACATTATTGCGTCCTTGACCACCCGTGCAAGGGCACATCTTTCGTCTGTCTGTCTGTCCAGCACCTGCTGTTGGTTAAGCAGTACCGGGATGGGGACAGTATCTATCAGAACCATTTTTATCAACACCCTTGAATAATTATTGTTTTCAGGGTATTTAACGGGGATATGGGAGTCCCCCGGGGGTCCCTTTGACAAGTATTTTATTCGATCACCATGATAACCCCGGTGTATCGGGCGGTTGCCTTGGGGGGTTCGCCCGGGTTGTGAAGGTGTTAACATGGTGAGTAAACCTACCATTTTTTTGAAAAACCGCTCAAATCTTGATCTCAGAACATTTACGGGCTGTCTTGGCGCGTTTATCGTGATGATGATCATGGCGTCCACCGCCGGGGCCGTTCCCGTGATGATGGATACCAACCCGCCCGTGGAAACCCCGGTGTGCTTGGACCTGGAAAGCGAGCTGGTCACCCTGCCGGCATCCGGGTCCTACCAGGGTACCGCCTCGTCGCTGATGGTGGTGTGGGGCTGGATAAACGGGCTGGTCAGGGTATCGGAGCCCACCTTCCCCATAACTTCCGATGTTGCAGTGATAGAAGATACCGATCCGGAACCGTCTGAAATGCCCGAAACGGTTTTCGATGAGACCGACCTTCCGGTGCCCCAGGAGAAGGCGCTGGAGGTCCTAAACCCGGCATCTGTCACAGCGGAGAGCGGCCCCGTCACTATCCCTGAGCTAAACATATCTCCGGGCCTGAGTATTCCTCCGGGCCTGAGTATTCCTCCGGGCCTGAGTATTCCTCCGGGCCTGAATATTCCTCCGGGCCTGAGTATTCCTCCGGGCCTGAGTATTCCTCCGGGCCTGAATATTCCTCAAAAATCCCCCTCCGCAGAAGACGATACCCACACACACCCTGCCCCCCAACCGTCAATCCAAGTGACCCAATCCCTTCCGATTCCGCAGGTCGAGCTGCAGCCCGGGCCCGGCAATCCGATGGATGGCATCATCGAAAAGAACAATCCTGCCCATCAAATCAGCGATCCCAGGATCAGGGTCACTGTCACATGGGACGGGTCGACCGATGATGACTGGACCGATGGAACCAACTGGGACACCGGAAGCGCGCCGGGGGTCTCCGATGATGTGGTGATCCCCTCTACCGGCACCGATCCCGTGATCACATCGGCCGTGACCGACATTGCCAGCCTGACCCTGAACTCGGGTGCATGGCTCCAAATCACCGGCAGCGGAGATCTGACAGTCACCGGCGATATCACAAACAACGCAACTCTGGATGTACACACCGGTGGAACACTATCCTGCAACAACCTGACATGCAACTCCGGAAGCCAGCTGGGTGTGGTCAATGCCGGTGCAGTTCTCAATGTCGGAGGAATTGCCGATATAACGGGGGACATCGACATACTCAGTGGTGGTGATCTAAACGTGGCTGGATATCTCGATTATCAGGATTCCGGAGCAGATGATATGGTCGTTGACACAGGTTCAACAGTCGATGTGACCGGTGTGGGAAACGTTTGGGGTGATTTCACAGTGGACGGGGGTACTGTTACAATATCGGGTTCCACGACAACGGTGACCAGTACAGGTACCCTTACCATTAACACGGGTACCTTTAACGCAGAGGGGGAAATGGTCGTACCCGGAACGCTGATCGTTGATGACGCCACACTTAACGTGGGCACAAACCTCTACATAAACAATGGAGGGGCCCTCGACCAGACCGGCGGGAACATCAATATCGGGACTGACCCGGCCCAGATAGTCGGAAGCCTGCAGATGGCAAACGGTGGCACCGCAGGCCTCACCAGCGGCACCCTCTCCTTCGAACGGTGGCTGTATTTCACCGACGGCTGTACAGTTACCGCATCGAGTCCACACACCTGTCGGACCTGGGACTGGGGCGCCGGGGTTACCAAGAACGTGTACGCCCGGGACGCCGACAGCCACGTGTACGATTTAACGGTCTCCTCCGGGGACATCCTCCAGATGGCCGTTCCCGAATACTACGATCTGGAAGTTCGCGGTACCCTCAACGTTGCAGGGGAGTTCAGGACCAGCGGGGTCAGCGTCACCGCAGAGTCCGTTGATGTTTCCGGGACGCTAAACAACACCACGGGCCTGTTCATATGCAACGGCACCATGGAGATCGGAAGCGGCGGCACCCTGACCATGAGCGATGTGGGCGAGTACCGAATCAACGGCACCCTCTACTTTTATAACGGATCATCCGAGAACGTATCCGCCGGAACCATAATCATCAAAGATACCCTGGACATCCAGGCCAACACCAACGATATCACTTTCTCTGGAACCTCAACGGTGGAGTTCTCCGGCACCAGCAACATGTACGTTTACGAGGACGACGGGGGCGCCACCGAGTTTCAAAACGTCACCATAAACTGCCCGTCATACGGGGTGTACTTCGATTACGGTGCTTCCGGCCAGTGGATCACCATAAACGAAAACGTTCACGTGGACGCAGGGACCCTTTCAAACAGGCTCTCACCGGTCTCCACCGATCTGAACCACTTTGACGTGGGAGGTAACTTCACCGTGGACACCGGCGGCATATATTCGGTCTACTACGGAATAACCCGTTGCGCCGGTGATTGGGACAGTTCCACCGGGACATTCACCTATGCCAACAACCACTCCATTATTCTGGACGGGACCGGGACCACATACATAAAGGCGAATACAGCCAACGATCTGCATACCCTCTCGATCGAGACCGACGGTCATTCAGTGGCCATGCGATCGGATGTGGATCTGGACTACCGGTTCTACAACGGCAACGCCACGGATAACACAAATTTCTACATGCAGGATGGCGGGGTGGGTTACACCCTGACGGTGGACGATCGGATATACAACGACGGGTACCTGTCACTAAACGATGACACCGCTCACCTTAACCAGCCCAATTCAAGCTTCTTCATGAACGCCGAGAATTCCAATGCGGAGCTGGAGGTGGTGGCGGGTCTGGCAGAAGTTCAGCAGATATGGAATGGCCAGGGCACCAACACCGGCACCATCGACATAGACGGCGGCACCCTGTCCGCCACCCACATGCTCAACCCCCACACCGGTACGGGCATGCTGGACATGGACGGCGGCACCCTGACCCTGAGCGGCGATTTCTCCAACGGGGACGGGAACGGTTCATCCGGTACCACAAACATCGCCGGGGACGCCAACATGAATGTCAATGGGAGGTTCAGGGTGACCGACGGGATATCATCCCCCAGCGGGATCAGCGGCATATTCAACATGTCCTCCACGGGCACCCTGTGGGTGGGCGGGGATTTCCAGTCATCACCGGGTTACGAACCGACACTTTGCCAAATAGACATCAGCAACGGGACAGTTGACGTGGACGGGTCCTTCCTTGAAGGCAACAGCGTGGAGTTCTCCATGAGCGGCGGCACCCTGAAAGTGGGAGGCGACTACACGCTGCTGGGGACCTCCACATCTCACAGCATCACCGGTGGCACGGTTATCCTGGACGGTTCGGCGGATCAACTGGTCACCGACGGAACCGCCGGGGAGATACTGGACTTTCACAACCTGACCGTCAACTCGTCGGCCAGCGTGCTTGTCAATTACTGTGAACTGGATATCGGCGGAAGACTGTATGTTCAGTCAGGGAGCCTGGTGACCGCCGACGATGTTTCCACCCCCACCAACGTGAACGATCTGGACGTGGCCGGGGACGTGGAGGTGGACGGGACACTGGTTGTGGTGGATGACGGGACCACGGCCGCTCACGTGTACTGCGGCGGCAGCTGGGACAGCTCTGCAGGAACACTGACGCTGCAGGGTGATAACGAAGTGCACCTGGACGGCGCGGGCGCCCACTCGCTGGCATGCGACCCGGCCGTGCCGTTCTTTGCTCTTTACGTGGAGAACGACTCCAACGTCGTTGATCTTTCAAACAACATGGAAACCGGAACGCTTCACGTGGGAACCGTGTCGGGGCAGACCCCGACCCTGGACCTGAACGGAAACCGGTTGACCGTGACCACCACGGGGACCACGGACATTTACGGGACCCTCATGGGAGCTGGACAGCAGGTGACCTTCAACGGCCACGTTCACGTGGAAGGTTCATCGGGTCACGTGGACGTTTCCGGGGGCAATTTCGTGGTGAGCGGGGCGTACAACCTGGTTGTCCAGTCCGGCGGCCAGCTGGACACGGGATCCACCTTCCTGATGATCGGAAATCACCTGGACGTTTGCGGCACCCTGAACGTGGACGGGTCGGGCACCATAACCGCCGGGAATTCGGTTTACGTCCGAAACGGAGCCACCCTCAACATGAACGTGAACGGCGGGTCCCTTTCCCAGTCCAACGATTTTACAGGTCTCTATGTCGAAAGTTCAGGGACCTTCAACCTCAAGAGCATGTCCTCGCTGGACATCAACGGTGATATCAACATCGAGGGGACGTTGGACTGTTCGGGATCCTCTCCCACCATCGACTGCGGGGACGACTGGACCAACACCGGGACGTTCCTTCCGGGCAACGGGCTGCTGACATTTTCGGGTTCCGGGACTGCAAGCACCGGCGGGACCGGTTACGGCAAACCCCTGGGCGACGTCCGGATAAGCGGGACCGGATCGGTGACCCTTTCATCTTCGACAATGAGCGTCACGGACCTGGACGTGGACGGGACCCTGACCCTCAACGGCAACGGCCTGGAGGTCAAGGGCGACCTGGACCTCAACGGCGGTACCCTGGTCCGGTCCGGGACCGAGGGTGTCCTGTTCAACGGCGGCGGGGCCCAGAACTGGCATTCAGGCGGCAATGGCTTCGGAACGGTCACCGTGGACGGCGGCAGCACCGCGGTCACACTCCTTGCGGATGTTCAGGTGGACGGCACACTGTGGGTCATCAACACCGCCAGCCTGGACACGGACACCTTCACACTCAGCGCCCAGGGCGACGTTCGCGCCTCGGGTGGGGCATTGACCGGCTCCCTGACAATGAACGGGGGAACGGCCCAGGATTACTACCCGACCACGAGTTCCGTGACGCTGACGGTGGACGGTGCCGGGACCGACGTGACCTTGACGGGAACATCTTATTTCGATGATCTGACCCTTTCTAACACCGGCGACCTTGACATGAACGTCCACAGCTTCTTCGTAAAGGGAGACATGGACCTCTCAGGCGGGACCCTGACAAGCCTGGATTCCCTTCTGATCACCATGGACGGCGGGGCGGCCCAGTCCCTGACGTCCGGGTCCAGCAACCTCCCGCGGCTGCGGGTGAGCGGTGCAAGCACCGTGGTGAGCCTGCAGGACAACACGGTTGTCGAGGGCATGCTGGAGGTGGAAAGCTCGGGTGAGCTTGACCTGGACGGTCACACTCTCCAGCTTGATTCGTCCCTGGACCTGACAGGCGGTACGCTCACCTCCTCTGGAGGGACTTTGAAATTCAGCGGCGCAGGTCTTCAGGGGGTTACCAGCGACGGTAACGCCTTCGGCTCGGTCCAGATCGATACGGCCGGAACCCAGGTGCAGCTCAATGATGACACGCTCATTGCAGGCGATCTTACCGTATCTGGCACTGCCTCTTTGAACCTCAACAACCACAAACTGACGATCTCCGGGGATATCACAGCGACTTCTGACGATCCTTTCAGGTCCTCACCCGTCGGTACACTTGAGATGACCGGGAGCGGCAAGACCCTCAGCGGATCGGGTGATATCGAGTTCGGTGACCTCACCATTGCTGGTGGGGCAAGCGTTACCCTGGACGCATCATTGGCAGACATTCACGGCACCCTCAACGTGCTCGGGACCATGACTGTCACTCCGAAGCTATGGGTGATACGGGTGGATGACGTGAACGTAGAGGGGCACCTTCACCTGAGCACCGACGGGACCGGAAGTTTGCAGATCGATATGGACCGGGATGCAACACCGACCATCACGGTTGCGGCCACCGGTACACTCACCCTGGAAGGGTTCGATAATTCCAACGGGATAATGATATATGGTGATACGGACAGCCGCCTGGATTGGGACATATCCGGTACCTTTGATGCAGAGTACTACATGATCAACTACCTGGACATAGATGGTGTTGCATTTGGCGGAACGCCGACCATTGTCAACCTTGACAACGGACATTTCCTCAATCCCCATTCATCAGGCTGCCTGCTGAACCTGGCCGGGGTGGCGACCCTGCCGGACATAATCGACGGATGCGAGTTCGATAACGACGGGACCACTCCGGGCACCGCTCCTCCATACAACATAATTGCTGATGCCACGACTGATCCGGTCAGGATAACCAACTACACAGGTGACCTGGCGTCCAATGGACAGGTGGCGAACTCGTTTGAAAAGGACCCGAACAACGGGATATACTGGACCGTGCCCCTGACCTTTATGGTGGACACGGACGGCTTGACCGACCTGAGCGGCGCCAACTCCGTTACGGTCACTTACCGCATGATGGGAGCCCAGAGGACCGGCCATCTGTGGGACGGTCAGAACTTCCTGGCCAGGGCAGATTATGGTTCTGCCTATTCCTTCTCTGGATCTTCCTTGGGTTCCACGGCCACACATCGATGGACCAGCAGCCTGGCATTCGACAGCGACTTCATAGGAACGATCCCGGGCGGCGGGACCATTACGGTCACCTATATTGAACAGTTCAAACCCAACGTCACCCTCGACGGAACCGGCCTTGACCATACGGCCACCACCCATTTCACTTCCATGGGGATCGATAACGACATCGGATCGCTGCATACCGGCTATTCCGTGTGGGTTGACCACGGGTCCGACCTGACCTTCGACAGCCTGCTAACCGGAAGCGGCTCCGCCGAGCGGTGGATCACCGATGAGGATTTCGGAAGCGGTCTCTGGGTTGGGGTAACTTCCGGCTTCACTACCACCGTGACCTACCACCACCAGTACAGTGTCACGTTCCTGTTCATCAACGCGCTGGAATGCGGCCACGTTGTGGAGATACCGGTGAACTATACATCGTTTACCACCGAGCTGGACGGAACGGCCACCGAGGAAGGGAACAGCTACTGGTGCAAGGCCGGATCATCCTACCAGTACACCAACCCCCACTCTCCCGACGGGTACCGCAGGTGGTACAGCCCTGACGCTTCCGTTTCCGGGACAGTTGACAGCAGCGGTGAGATCAACCCGTCCTACTTCCACCAGTACAGGGTGCATATCCAGCTGAACGGCACCCTGGAGAACCGGACCGTGGAGTCAATTTACGACCACGCCGGGGAGCCCGTGACGGTGATCCATCAGTACATGGAACTCATGGCCTGGGTGGACGAGGGGGGGTCCTTCGCCCTGAACGGGACCACCAGCGAGAGCAACGCAACCGATCGCTGGGCCACTCCGGAGGACTTCTCCGCCGACAGGTGGCAAAGTGTTTCTGAACCCATCAACGACACCGTGACCTACCACCACCAGTACAGGGTGACCTTCCGCTACGTCAACGGTGGGATTTGTACCCATTCGACCACCGTGTTGGTGGAATACGTGGAGTTTATGGTGATCGTGCCATTGGAAGTTACCGAAGAGGGGGTCTCTGTATGGGCCGACCGGGACTCCTGGTACAAGTTTGGGGCTCCCAAGTGGGAAACGCAGGACGAGGAAAAGTGGGACGGGCATGTCATAAACGATACCAAGCCCCTAACGGGTCCCGGGACATATCAGCATGTATACTTCCACCAGTACTGGGCGGATATTACCCTGGAAGGGACCGATTCCGATCACAGGGTTTCGGTCACCTACACCCGATTCGGCGAGGAACATACCGAAAACGGGCTGCACACCTCCTGGGAAGGGTGGTGCGACTGCGGAACTTCCCTGGTGTTCTCCACGGAGACTTCCGGGGACCCTTCCAGGATCACCAAGGAAGATTTCGAAAACCCGCCCTGGTCCGCCATGGACGGCTACGCCCTGGTAACCGTCACGTTCCTCATGGACACAGACGGCGACGGGATCGTTGATATCGACGATTTCGATGATGACGGGGACGGGTACAACGACACCCTGGAGAAGCAAGAGGGCACCGATCCCATGGACGGCGAGTCCAAGCCCGTGGACATAGACGCCGATGGCATACCCGATTCGAAGGACGATGATGACGACAATGACGGGTGGAACGACACGATTGAAAAGGAGCTCGGGACCGATCCCAAAAACGCCGGTGACTCCCCGGACGATACCGACGGCGACGGCGTGCCCGACGGGATAGACCGGGACGCCGACGGGGACGGGTACGAGGACGAGACCGAGGTTCTTGCCGGGTCGGACCCCAAGGACAAGGACTCGAAACCCACGGACACGGACAAGGACGGTCTTGCAGATATCGTTGACGACGATGACGACGGGGACGGGTACGATGACAAGGAGGAGGAACTGGCGGGGACCGATCCCAAGAACAAGGATGACAAGCCCGCGGACACTGACAATGACGGCGTGCCCGATTACGTGGACGATGATGATGACGATGACGGGCACCTTGACTGGGTGGAGGAGGAGGACGGCTCCGACCCGAAGGACCCCAAATCGCGGCCTAAGGACTCCGATGATGATGGTGTTCCAGATGTGGTAGACTCGGACGACGACGATGACGGGGTGTTCGACCATAACGACGATTTTCCCAACGACCCCAAGGAGTCAAAAGACACCGATGGCGACGGGATCGGGGACAACGCCGACACCGACGACGACAACGACGGGGTGTCCGACGAGGACGAGAAGGCCCAGGGAAGCGACCCGTTGAACGCCACCAGTAAACCAGCGCCGCTGAGGTTCAACGCCAGGGTGGGACCATTCCTCTACTCCGACGGTTCGCCCGTGGTGGGGGCCACGGTCAAGCTGGAGACCGTTCTTAGAACTGTATTTTCCTCCGAGACAGATTCAGACGGGTTCGCCACCTTCGAGGATCTGGATCCCGGGCTGTACACCGGCACCGTTGAAGCGGATAACCAGAGCCTGGAGTTCGACATGGAACTGACCCTTTCCGGAGAGACGGTATTCGAACTGCCGGAGTTCGATGTGCCCGGCGAGGGTGAGGCGGAAGCCGAAGCGGAAGGCGAGGACGACACCACCGTTACCGAGACCTTCAAGAAGGACGAGGTGACGGAAGTGACCGTGGGCGAGGAGTCCCTGGACGTCACGGTGACCGCAATCGACGAGGATTCGGGCACAGTCACACTGGACCTGGGAGAGGCCGGTGGCACAAGCCTGGAGGTGGGCAAGACCGTCATGGTGGACACCGACGGCGACGGGGAGGAAGATACCGAGGTCACCCTTGAAGGGTTCGACGCCGAGGGCGATCCGCAGATATCCTTCAAAGAAATACCGCCCGAAGTGGAGGAGGAGGAGGACGAAAGCAATGGGCTGTCCCCCATGCTGTCGTTGATCGTTGTGGCGGTGATAATCCTGGTGATAGTTGCCGCGGTTCTCATGGGCCGCAGGAAGGAGGAAGAGCCCGAGGAGGAAGCGCCAAGGGAAAAACAACCAGAGGACCAGGAGCCGGAGGACGAGGAAGGACTTCCTGACGAGATCGATGACGTGCTCCCCGATGATGAGGATGAATTGGAGGACGAACTGGACGATGAGGTTTTCCACGGGGAAGAGCTGGAGGAGGAACTGGGAGACGATCCCGATTCAGGGGAGGAACTCTTCGACGAGGATGATGGTATGGAAGAGGACGTCGACGAGGACGAGCCGGAGGAAAAACCCCGCAAGAAGAAGGGCAAGAAGTAGACACCGAGGTGGCCTTACCAAGTATATCCCACCGTACCAATCCCACTTCCACCAATTGGTGG
>Ga0272441_10009812_pt1 | contig 14673 bp, 11 predicted proteins | sample SSMProp6N_FD_193582 | JGI IMG/M metagenome (GOLD analysis project Ga0272441, IMG submission 193582) | Marine sediment archaeal communities from Little Sippewissett salt marsh, Falmouth, MA, United States - SSM-Prop-6N | ecosystem: Environmental > Aquatic > Marine > Wetlands > Sediment ... | reverse complement strand
ACTTGTTGGAATCATAAGCCGACAAAACACGTTTTCGTAAATCTATTGAATATGGTTTCATAGAAAGTATATCGGAAAAGTGAATACGAAAACTTAAATTGCTATAAAAGGGACTTTAGGGGGAATAGAATCCCCCTGGTCCTTAAACTGTGGTCTCAATAGTTTCGGAAGTTCTTCTGCGTGCTGCGAAGAGAGGTTCCATTGCATGTGTAAAATCTCCCTGTAAGTATGTTATGGCCATGCCGTAATTGGTTATCGGCACATCAGCAGCTACAGCCTGCTCAATTCGCCAGAGCATCTCTTTGGGGTTAAAAACGCAGGCTCCGCAGTGAATAATCAATTTGTATCGGCTCAAATCATCGGGAAAATCCCGGCCGGCTGTAACAGTTATTTCGAGCGGGCCGCCGACATATCTTTCCAGCAGACGTGGAATTTGTTCTCGCCCGATATCGTCGCCGATCGGATGATGTGTGCATGCTTCTGCGATTAACACTTTATCACCGGCCTTCAGCGAACCTATAATCTGGGTGCCGTCTGCCAGCTCGTCAAAGCGTCCTTTAAAGCGTGCCATCAGGATTGAAAAGGTTGTCATTGGAACTTCCGGCGGTGTTATTGAAGCGCATTTATTGAAAACCTGACTGTCGGTAACAATCAAATGGGGTTGCCTGTTTAACAGTTTCAGTGCTGAAGGTAATTCTGTTTCTTTAACCACCATGGCAATACCGCCGGCATCGAGTATTTCGCGCATGCAATGCACCTGGAGCATTTTCAGTCTGCCTTTGGGCGCTTCGATATCAATTGGAGTTACCAGGATCACGAGCTCGCCGGATTTCACAAGGTCGCTGATAACCGGAGATTCGGAAATAAATTCTTCCGGCGTGGCCTCGATAACAGCCTGGCGTAAATTGTCAATTCCGGTTCCCGCCGGGGCAGTCGTAGTGGCGATTAAACCGACATTGACATTCTCCGCCGCCTTTTCGAGACTTTGATCCTCCCGAAGGTCGGCTTTGTTGGCAGCCATTACAAAAGGAATATTCTTTTGCCTGAATAATGCTACAAGCTGACTCTCGTAATCGGTCCACTGGTCGCTGACAAGTATTGCCAGCTCGGTTCTGTTGAGTACTTTGGATGTCCGGTCCATTCGGGCTTTACCGAGAGCGCCTTCGTCATCGACACCGGCGGTGTCTATGAATACAACCGGTCCGATTGGTTTGAGTTCCATCACTTTTTCTACCGGATCAGTTGTTGTTCCGGCCTGTTCTGAAACAATAGCGACCTGCTGCTTGACCAGGGCGTTGAGTATGGAAGATTTACCGACGTTTCTTCTCCCGAACAATCCGATATGAAGTCTCAGTGATTTTGGTGTTTTGACCATAATTTCTCTACCTGCTTAAAAAATATCTGTACTTAAATAATATTCATACATTGGATCTATTTACTGCTAATATTATCCGCAATCGTGCTTAAAAGCACATCGGGTTTTATAGGTTTTTCCAGCACTGCTTTGACCGGCAGCCAAACCTCGTCCGGCTCGAAGCCGAAGGGAAGATTCATTTCTTTTCTTATACCGGAAATAATAATGACCGGAGTATTTTTGAGTTTTTCCTCTTTATGCATTTCACGGGCAACGTCAAATCCTTCCGATTTTGTTGTCATCATTACATCGAGCAGAATGATATCCGGATTTACTGTTTTTGCTTTTTCGAGACCATCTTTTCCGTTAGACGCACTTGCGACCTCAAAACCCTTTGCCTCAAGTAAGTTTGTTGTTGCTTCGACGAATTCCGGATCGTCGTCTATCATCAGTACTGTGTTTGCCATTATTGTTCTCCTTTCAATGTTCATCGACTAATGCCTTCTTTTGGGGCATATTTTTATTACAGTATTTTAACGAATCGGCCCTGGAATAGCTTATATATCTTCCAAGATTTTCGGCGATATTTTCGAGTTCATTGATAATCCGGTTGCTCAAGCTTTCGGAATTCTCTCTTCCCGGATAGATTTCATACAGTTTTTGATATGCCGGAGGTGTAAAATTGAGCATTATAACATTAGCCCCGGCCGCGAGCGCCAGCCCGAGAGCATCATTGCTGCCTGCGACACCTACCGCCGTAGTAGCAGGCAGGTGCGTATCCTTTGTCAAAATCCTTGTCAGAGATAGCATTCTCAAAGTCAGTTCCAGATCGCCACAGGGTTCGTCGGCAAGCGACGTCTCAGGATGCGGGATAAATGGTCCTATCCCAAGCATATCAAAATTTTCCTTCTGAAAAAAGAGTAAATCTTTTGCCAAATCGGCACAAGTCTGATTTTTCAGACCAACTATACTTCCGGAGCCTGTTTGATAACCTGTGTTCTTTAGGTCATGCAGACATCTAAATCTGTTTTCAATACTCATGCCGGGATGTAGCAGACCGTAAAGCCCGGGATTAGTTGTTTCGATTTTAAGCAGATATCGATCTGCTCCCGATTGTTTCCAAAGCAGATATTCCTCCGTGCGTCGTTCTCCCACGGATAATGTCACCGCCATGTCGAATTCGTGCTTGATATCTTCAATCACCCGTGCCAGCCAAAACGGGTCCATGTGGATATTTTGGCCGGATTGCAGGACCACGGTTTTAATACCGGCTTCGGCAATGTCGTTTACCGCTTCGAGGATTTGCTCTCTTGTCATTTGATATCGCGGCGGCTTCGTGTTGAATTTATTCAGCCCACAATAGGCACAGGTACTCTGGCAGATATTGGAAAATTCGACAATCCCGCGCAGGACAACGCCGTCCCCGACATGTCGCGAACGAACTTCGTCCGCTAATTGCATCATCTGTCGGACCGAACCATTTTTATTCGGAGCGAGCATATATTCCAGTTCGGCCATAGTCGGACTGTGACCGTAATATAAAACCTCAAGAACAGATTGTAAATTTTGGTCAGGCATTTTTTTGCGAAGCTTTTCTTCGGTATTTTTTAATCAGATCGAGCATGCTTTTGGGCGTCAATCCTCCGTGAATCTTGTCATTTATCATTACAACCGGCGCCAGGCCGCAGGCCCCCAGACACCTTGCCTGCTGAAGTGAAAAAATCATGTCCGGCGTTGTCTGTCCGATTTCTATGCTCAGTTCGTTCTTTATGGCTTCTAATATTTGGGCGGCACCCTTGACATAGCACGCGGTTCCGAGGCAGACGGATATGGTGTATTTGCCCGGCGGGTTCAGGTTGAAGTAGTGATAGAATGTCACTACACCCCAGATATGAGCCGTCGGTATACCCATTTCCTGGGCGATAACATCCATTGCTTTAATCGGGATATAGCCGAATAAATCCTGTGTTTTATGCAGCACCCTTATCAGGTATGAGTCAGAGTGGTCGTACGTATTTATCTCGGCGATGAATTCCTTAATCGCTGAGATTTTTTGCTCTTCTGTCGCATACGTGATGGTTTCTTCTGTATTGGCCATTGTCATAAAAGGTTTCCTTTTTTGTTTCTTTAGAAATACAGGTCTCTATTGCCGGCCCTGGTTTTTTCGTAATAGTCCAAAAATTGTTCATAGAAATCCGGCATTTTTCTTCTTACCTGCTCGATTTCCTCTGCGATAATTTTTTCGCCGATAGCAATGGTCTGGTCGCTGCCGAAATCATCAAGCCATTCCCTGAAGGTAATGATCGCATTTAGCTTGCAGAACTGGCCTTCCTTGCCGGTGCGGAGTAATTTCATAATTTTTTGACCCGTTCGGCCGCATCGATAACCGGCCGTACAAAAGGACGTAATATAACCGGCCTGTGCCAGTTCCCGAACAACATCATCCAGCGACCGTGTATCACCGAGAATAAACTGCTGCCGTTCTCCGTGCTGGTTTTTATCGAGCCTTTCGGCGTAACCACCGATGTCTATTTTCGTCGAGGCGTCCGTCTGAGTGCACCCTAAGGGCAGGACTTCACGGCGTAACTTTGCGTTCTCTCTGGCGGTCAGGATCATGCCGGTATATGGGACAGCCAGCCGGAGCACGGTAACCAGTTTCTTGAAAGCCGCGTCACCGACAAAATGTGCCGGATTATTTACGAACGGCGTATTATCCGCCGGTTCGAGTCTCGGGAAGGAGATTGTGTGGGGCCCAATCCCGAATTTTTCCTCCAGCTCAATCGAGTGACAAAGCATGGCCATCACTTCAAACTTCCATTCGTACAGTCCGAATAGCACACCGATCCCGACATCATCAACGCCGGCTTCCATTGCACGATGCATGCAGTAGAGCCGCCACAGATAATTACCCTTGATGGTGTCGCTCGGGTGGACTTTTTCATATGTTTGCCTGTGGTATGTCTCCTGAAAAACCTGGAATGTACCGATTCCAACATCCTTCAAGAGACGTAATTCCTCGACAGACAGCGGAGCGGCATTGACGTTACAGCGTCGAATTTGGCCCCAGCCTCTTCGTGTCTTGACCTTGACATCGGCGATGGTTTGCAGCGAAGAAGCCATATAGTCGATGTCGGATTTGGGATGTTCGCCGTAGACGACAATCAAACGCTTGTGACCGATGACACCGGCTAAAACCTCGACTTCACGCCTAATCTCTTCGTTTGTAAGAGTGCGGCGGTTGGCCTGTTTGTTGCTGCGGCGAAAACTGCAATAAAGACAATCGTTGACGCAGTAATTGCTCAGGTAAAGCGGGGCGAATGTCACTATGCGGTTGTCATAAACCTTTACCTTCACTTCGGCGGCGGCACTTTGCATCTCGGCGAGTAATTCGGGCTCTTCTACATGCAGCAGGCAGGCGGTCTCTTCCGGCGTAAGCGTCTTTATGGCCAGGGATTTCTGAAGAATGTCCCTGACTCGCTTCGGGTCGGGATTAGTGTTTTCCGCGAGAGCCCGCTCGATCCTGGCGTTGTCTATAAAGCATTTGCCGTTGTCGAGATATTTCTCTATCTGTTCGGGCTTGATACGTTTTTCGATCCAACTATTTGTATCGGCTTCGTGCTTTTTTTCTTTTTTATGAGTTATGACAGTCATTTTTACACCTTCTTATACGACTTTAAGCTCCGGCGAGACAATACCCCTTGGCAGTTTTGCCCTGTAGTGAGTATGAAGCAGCTCGTGCGATTTTTCGCTGAGCGGTCTGCCGAGAAATTCTTTGTATAACCTCTGAACGTCCGGATTCTCGTGGCTGCGGCGAATAGTCTTTTCCCTGTCCAGGCCGTAAAGCGCCTGGGCACGCAGTTTGAGACACTCCTCATCCAGCGGGATTGAATTGGCGGTAGCATAGGGCTGCCCGCCCCCCCCGATACAACCACCCGGACAGCCCATAACCTCTACGAAATGGAAACGGCCGCGATCCTGCTTGACCATCTCCAGTACCCGATGGGCATTACCAAGGCCATGAGCTACGGCAAGACGTAACTCGTGGCCGTCTATTACAACCTTTGCCTCTTTCACCCCTTCGAATCCGCGAATGTCGGTTAACTCGATATCGATCAATGTCTCGCCGGTGTATAATTCGTATGCGGTCCTGATAGCCGCCTCCATAACACCGCCGGTGACACCGAATATGGCGCCGGCACCGGAGGAAAGGCCCAGCGGCTCATCGAATTTTTCCGGCTGGATATTAATAAAATCAATACCTGCCGATTTTATCATCCATACTATTTCTCTTGTCGTAACGACAATATCGGTGGTGCGCTTCCCATCGACCATCAGTTCCGGGCGAGCGGCTTCGTATTTTTTTGCAGTGCAGCACATAACCGCTGCACTTAATATCTTTTTCGGATCAACCTTAATTTTATTGGCGAAGTATGTCTTAATCATCGCCGAACCCATGGACATCGGCGACTTGCATGTCGATATGTTCTCAATCAACTCGGGATAAAACTGCTCCATATACTTCATCCAGGCGCTGGAACATGAAGTAATCATCGGCAAAGGCCCCTTGGCCTGGAGCCGTTCCAGAAATTCGCTGGCCTCTTCCATAATGGTAAGGTCGGCGGCAAACTGGGTATCGAAAACGTAATCGAAGCCTATATGCTTTAAGGCCGCTGCAAGCTGACCTTCCATATTCCGGCCCGGAGGCAATCCAAATCCTTCGCCGACGGCTGCGCGGACCGAGGGGGCCACCTGTGCGACTTTTATCAGGTCTTGATCGTTGAGTTTCTCGAACAGTTCTTGCGTATAACTTTTCTCGACGAACGATGCCGTGGGACAAACGTTGATGCATTGACCGCACGTAGTGCAAACACTTTCCACGAATTGCATATTATATGCCGGCATTACGACGGTGTTGAAGCCGCGATAAGCCTGGCCGAGACAGTGTACACCCTGGATTTCAGAGCACATCCTTACGCAGCGGCCGCACAGGATGCACTTGTCGGGGTCTCTGATGACACTCGTAGAGGACAGGTCTTTTTCATAGCTTTTACGCTCCCCGACGAAATGACGGTGTCTAATACCCATTGCGTAGGCCAGACGTTGCAGTTCGCAGTTACCGTCGCGTTCGCAGGTATGACAATCTTCCGGGTGATTGTCGAGCAGCAGCTCGACAATGTCACGACGAGCCTGCCGGATTTCTTTGGTATTAGTATGTATCTTCATCCCTTCGGTCACCGGATAACAGCACGAAGCGACATAGTTTTTAATACCGTCAACCTGCACAATACAGACCCGGCAGGCACCTTCTATAGAGAGCTTGGGATGATAACACAGGCGGGGGATATGATAGCCGCACTCGTCGGCGGCCTGCATGATTGTCTGTCCCGAGCTTACGCGATGAACCTTACCGTTGATTGTTATAGTAACTTCTTTTTCCATTATAATCGCCTATACCTTTTCTATGGCATCAAACTTACAGGTTTCGAAACACAACCCGCACTTGATACATTTTTCCTGATTTATAGTGTGCATCTTCTTGGGACTTCCGGAAATTGCCGCAACCGGACATATCCTTTTGCAGGCGGTACAACCCGTGCACTTTTCGGTAATTTGATATGTTATCAAACCGGAACATACCCTGGCACGGCACTTCTTTTGATGAATATGTTCTTCGTATTCCTGCCTGAAATTCTTGATCGTGCTTAAGACCGGATTCGGAGCGGATTGTCCCAGGCCGCAGAGCGATGCTTTTTTAATCATATTGCCCAGACGCTCGAGTTTTTCGATATCGCCGGGCTCACCTTTGCCTTCGGTAATACGGGTTAATATCTCGAACATTCTCTTCGTGCCTTCCCTGCAGGGGGTGCACTTGCCACAGGACTCATTTTGTGTAAACTCGAGGAAGAACTTGGCTATATCCACCATACAGGAATCTTCGTCGATGATAATCATTCCGCCTGAGCCCATAATAGAGCCGGCTTCTGTCAATGATTCATAATCGACCGGAGTATCGATAAATTTATCGGGAAGACAGCCGCCGGAAGGTCCTCCCGTCTGGACGGCTTTGAGTTTCTTGCCGTCCGGGATGCCTCCGCCTATATCATATATAATCTCTTTGAGGGTTGTGCCCATAGGCACTTCAATCAGCCCTGTATTAATGACCTTGCCGGCAAGCGCAAAAACTTTTGTCCCTTTGCTGGTTTTGGTTCCGATAGAGTTGAACCAGTCGGCGCCGTCGAGAATAATTACGGGAATATTCGCCCACGTCTCGACATTGTTAATCAGTGTGGGTTTGTCGAACAGGCCGCTGACCGATGGATAAGGGGGCCTGGGCCTTGGCATACCACGACCGCCTTCGATGGATTTGATGAGTGCCGTTTCTTCACCACATACAAAGGCACCGGCGCCCAATCGGAGTTCGATATCGAATGAAAAGTCCGAATCCAGGATATTACGACCCAATAGCCCCTGTTCGGTGGCCTGCTGTATGGCGATTTTCAGACGCCTGATTGCAAGAGGATATTCGGCTCTTATATAAACAATACCTTTATCGGCGCCGATTGCATATCCGCCGATAGCCATTCCCTCGAGAATCGTATGCGGGTCTCCCTCGATGGCACTGCGATCCATAAAGGCGCCCGGGTCACCTTCGTCTGCATTACAGATGACATATTTCCGGTCACTTTTTTCTCTGGCGGTGAATTCCCACTTGAGGCCCGTAGGAAATCCTGCTCCACCGCGGCCTCGCAATCCCGATTTCTTAACCTCTTCGATAACCTCAGCGGGCGACATATTGGTAATTACTTTTGCAAGAGCCTCATATCCGCGCAGTGCCAGATAATCGTCACACTTTTCCGGATCTATGATTCCGCAGTTACGAAGCGAAATTCTCATTTGTCTTCCGAAAAATCTGGAGTCGCCGAAGATGCGGAAAAAGCGGTTGTAAAGATGATCTTCCTGAATGACCAGTCGCGCCACTTCTTTGCCTTCGAGCAGGTGCTTTTCAACGATTTCAGGGATATCTTCAACCCGGACATTACCATAGATTGTGTATCCCGGATTAATGACTATAATCGGGCCTTTTGTGCACATCCCCAAACAACCGGAGAGGTTGATTCTGGTTTTATCCGACAGCGAATTCAGTTTCAATTGTTCCTGTAGTGCTGTCTGTATTTGTTTACCGCCGTGGTTTATGCAGGTAGTTCCGTCGCATATTGTTATCACGAATTCTTCAGTCATTCTGTCACCGTATTAGTCAATAGTCCATTCATTTATAACTTCCCCATTTTTCAGGTGCCGTTCCACAATCTGTTGTGCCCGTTCTTTGTTGATTTTGCCGTATCGGACAGGATTTTTCCCGACCTCTATGACTTCGACCGTTGGTTCGAGATTGCATCTTCCGGCACAACCTTTCTGGCTCAGATATACGTCCGTAAACTTCCCTTTTTCAAGGGCGTCGCGAAAAACCTGCATAACCTCATCGGAGCCAGCGGCTATTTCGCAGGTTGCCATCCCTACATACACTCGTTTTGTCGCAAGGAAGTTCTTGCTGATTATTCTGCTTACAGCTTCGGCACGTTTTTTCTTAATGACATCCAATGGAGTAACCATTTTGTCAGTTCCTTTCTATTTTGAAAATAAATGCGTTGCCCTGTTCTCTCGTCTCGACCCAGATTTTACCGCCGTGTTCTCTGATAATCTGTTGAGTTATATACAATCCCAGCCCCGTTCCTTTTTCTTTTTTTGTCTGGTTGTTATCAAGCCTCGAGAACCTCTTGAACAGCTTTTGAACGTCATGGTCGGATATTGGGTCGGATTCGTTAAAAATTTCCACTGTGCATTCATTATTTGTCAATGAGCCGGAAATAGTCACATTTCCGTTGGCGTAGCTGTATTTAATCGCATTGCTTAACAGATTGTTTGCTACGATTTGCATAAGCTCAGCGTCTGCGGAAACCTGGATTTCCTCAGGCATGTTATTGTCTATGTGGATGTTTTTCTTGGCGGCCACTGCAGAAAGTGCGTCGAGCGACGGAGCAAAAACATCCCTGTTCAAATTGATTTGCTTCTTGTGGGCCTCGAGCTGGCCTCGTTCGATAACACCGAGGTTTAGAAACTTTCGTACGGTAGTTGTGAGATAGTCGAGATTGCGCGCCACAGATTCGATAGCCTTTCGCTGCTTGAAATTAATTAGTCCGAGCAGACCTTCTTTTAAGGCGTAAACATTCATTACCGCTGAAGCTAATATACCTTTAAGCTCATGTGCGACAAAACCAATTAACTCTACATAGTTTTTATTTGCCACAATTAGCTTGTCGTTTGTGATGCGCAGGCTTTTTTCTCGTTCGTTTAGCCTCTCGGACATAATGTTGAACGCAAGCGCTAGCTCATCGAATTCTGCCACGCCCATCGGGATCGAAATTTTGTAACCAAGCTCACCTTCGGAAATTCTGTGCGTCGCACTAAGCATGCCGGTCAAGGGCTTTGCCATTGTTTTGGCGAGCATATAAGCCAGGATCACTGCCAATATGGAAACTGCAGCAACTATACCCAGAAATAATGCGATTATATTTAAAGCCATATCTTCGAACGGTTTTTCGAGGATACCCACATAAAGCATCCCGATGACCTTGCCGTTAATGTCCCTAATCGGTTCATAGGCCGTTTTATACCAATGCGTGACGACGAATGCCCGGTCGTGCCAGGTTTGCCCTTGACCTATGACTTTTTCAAATACTTCGGCTGAAACTCTTGTTCCAACCGCACGATTGTCATTCTCATCCAGAACATTGGTTGATATTCTCGTATCGCCCTGAAAAATTGTTACCGTTCCAACGGGCTTGGAATCGTATATCTCATTACCGAAAACGATCTGCTTAATCCGATCGACAAGCGAGTAGTCGCGGTTGATTATTCTGCCGCCGTAGATTACCTCTTTGACGTTGCCTTTGTTATCAATAACCGGCATCGCATATTCCTTGGCCATAACCCCCTTAAGTTCAATTTTGCCGGTTGGCATCGCTTTTAGAGTAGGCTTGATTTTAATCGATGTTGTTTCCGTCAAATTATTATTGAGCCTGCTCAATTCAGAATATGATATGATTCTTGTTCCTACATATTCTGCTCGTTTCTTAAATACGGCACGAACAATTTCACTTGAGATATCATTCGTATCGTCTATCCGTGCTCTTTCGAGATAATGCAGTCCCATTCGATCTCGCAACTGCCCGAGCGGCTCATTAAAAGAAACGAGTCTGAAGCTTTGTTTGATTTTCTCAAGTTCGGATGTGTAAACCAGACGGGCGGCTCTAAGGTCATGCAGGACTTGCTTTTCGGTTCGGTCTATGATATCTTTCTGTATTATATATGCACCCAATAGGGTGATCAATATCGACAGTGCCGCAATGACCAAAACAAAACCGATAAGCAACTGGGTTTTTAACGAACGTCCTGTCATTATTGACTGTCCTCTTTATTAGTAACATTAACAAAGTATATGATGCTCTCCAGCTCCGTTTCAAGATTAATATTTCTTACTACACAATCTTCGGGAACTTTTAACCTGATTGGCGCGAAATTTAAAATGCCCTTAACACCGGAATTAACCATAATCTGGCAGACCTGTTGTGCTGCAAAGTCGGGTACGGCGATAATCCCGAATTTGATTTGTTTCTTTTGAATATATCCTTCAATCTCCTCAAGCGGCATTATGGGTACCTTCGTTTCGCTTTTCATTTTAGCGGAGTCAATATCGAAGCCGGCGACTATATTTATGCCGCTTTTCTCAAATCCTGGATAACTGATTAGCGCTTTACCTAAATTGCCAATCCCGACAAGGATAAATTCATGAACTTTATCTTTTCCAAGAATCTCCCTTATTTGAGTGATAAGCTGGTCAATTTGATAGCCACCTCTGCGGTTTCCGCGGATTTCGAAAATCGAAAAGTCTTTTCTTACCTGTGCAGCTGTAACACCTACTGAATCTGCCAGATTTTCTGAAAAAATCCTTACAAAACCTAAAGATTTTAACTTTAGTAGAGAATTTTTGTACCGAGACAGCCGTAATACACAATTTTTATTTGCCATTGTTCTTATCTCGTTCTTTTATTGTGATTATATTCATTATATATATAGCTTTTTGTGTTATAAAGTGATTTTTTACACATATTATGTAATATAAAAAGATAATATATCAGTGTCAAATATAAAAAGTGAAAAATTTCACAATTTATTCCTCCTTCATTATTATTTAAACAAATCCAGAAAAAATCGTAAAATCAACATTATTAAGAAGATATTAAGTATTTATTCCGCAAATTATAAATGAAGTAGTGAAAATAGGATATACGAGCATTGAGGATCAAAATGGGATTCCATATAAATGGATGATTTACCAAAAAATAGAGGGAAAATTAAGCTTCTAAAATTAATGAAAAAGCTTTGATTATATAAATGAATATAAGCGGGCGAGCGGATTCGAACCGCCGACGTCCAGCTTGGGAAGCTGACATTCTACCACTGAATTACGCCCGCAAAATAACTATTCAATTGAAAGTCTATATATAAATCCCGCTATCTGTCAAGCACTTTGTCCAGATATTGTCATCACAAAGTGAATCATATTATAAGAAATTCATCTGACATTAGCGGTAAAAGCCCTAAATACCGGAAGACTTGGTTGCCTGAGATGTTCCACCGTAGACCCCGATATTAATAAATGAGCCGTTTGACTCTGGCTCCGAACCGATATTACTATTCGGTTCTCCGGCATCGATGCTAGACCTGCGGCTACCCCAGCAAGATTCTGCTTTGCGATACCCACCTTGACAATCTGTTCACTTTTCCTTGATTTTTACAGCCAGGAATAGCACTTCTGGTTTATACTATAGGATAAATAAGGTACGGAAAGGGCGGTCTATTGGAGATACACATCGCAGGTAAAAACTTAATGGACTACCTCCGTTAATACTCACTGAATATTATTCTAACATAGAACGTCCTTGTAATCTATTCTATAAGACGCTGTGAGGGGTTTTTCGTTTCGTGATTTTTGTTTTTTTTATATCAAAAAAGGCTAAAAAGATCCTTTTTACCGGTCGAAGAAGTCACCTTAGTGTATTTTGACCGTTCAAGTGGCAATTAATATAAGTCGATATAGAAAACAGGTGGATCGGAGATTTTCTGCTTGCGTGGACAAAATGAGATGAAATTTCCGGAATTTGCTAAAAAGAGTTTCTCACTTGTTGAGCTGATAATATTGGCGGCCATTTTAGGCATAATGGCTGCCGTCGTTGTACCCTTTTTTCAGTCACAATCCACACAGGCGAAGGAGGCTGTTGCAAGGGATCATCTGCGTATATTACGAAGTGCCGTTGAATTATATACCGTCCAGCACAGGGGGATCCCGCCGGGCTACGAAGGTGATAATCCTATCAACACGCCGAGTAATACTGTTTTTCTGACACAAATGTTGGATAGCGGAGATTACTTAAAGAAAATGCCTGTTAATCCTTTCAATAGCAAAGATAATATCCGAATGGTTGGTAACAGCGAATCATTTCCCGAAAGCCCGGTCGAAGGGTACGGCTGGATTTATCAGCCGGCCACGATGACCATCAGACTCAGCTGGTCCGGCACGGATTCCGATGGTATTCGCTACTTCGATTACTGACGGCTCACTTGTTAGTGCGTTCGCGATATGCTATACTTGCTCTCTAAAATTGTGTATGGAGAGCTAAATTATGAAAAAATCCGGGAATTTCCTGTCGATTCTTGTCCCAGTCGCTACGGTTTTCATTTCAAGTTTCTGCATAATGGTTCTTGAATTAGCCGCGGCCCGTATCATCGCCCGACATCTTGGCTCATCCTTATATACCTGGACCGCAGTCATTGGAATAGTTCTTGCCGGTATCAGCATCGGCAATTATCTCGGCGGCCGTATTGCCGATAGGTTCAATGCCAGAAAGGCATTGTCTGTTTTGTTTGCCCTGGCTTCCGGCGCATGTGTTTTGACTATAGTCTTAAACAACGTTGTAGGCCAATGGATATTTCTATGGCATCTAACCTGGCCGGTGCGGGTATTTACCCATGTCTCTCTGGTGTTTTTATTTCCGTCCACTCTGCTTGGGACAATCAGTCCGGTTGTCGCCAAGATGGCGCTCGAGCGAGGTCTGCCGACCGGCCGGACCGTCGGCGATATATATGCCTGGGGTGCGGTGGGCAGTATTGTAGGCACTTTTGCCACCGGGTATTTTCTGATTCTTCTGATGGGTACTGTCGCCATTATATGGATGGTCGGAGGTATTTTACTTTTGTTAGCCATTTTTTACTGGGCCCGACTCTGGGTTTTGTATTTCTGGGCCGTGATATTCATCGTTTTGATGACAATTGGGATGTCGTCTTCGGCCTGGGCCGAAGAAGCGGGTGCCGACCTTTCATTACGAGAAAAACCCAATCCGGATATTCTCTACGAGGACGAGAGCCAGTATTGTTACATCGCCGTCGAGCGATTATCCGCAATTCCCGACAGGCGTGCCTTCGTACAGGATAAACTGCTGCACAGCGAAATGGTAATGGGTGACATCCGGAACCTGAAATACTCTTACGAGCGGATTTATGCCGCAGCAACGAATATATTGAGAAACGGCAAAACCGAATTGTCCGCTCTGGTAATCGGCGGCGGCGGTTATGTCTTTCCGCGTTATATCGAGGATCTCTGGCCCGGAAGTCGCATCGATGTAGTCGAGATCGATCCGGCGGTGACCGAAGCGGTTTTCGAAGCGTTCGGCATGGACAGGGACACCTCGATAAATACGTTCAATATGGACGCCCGCAACTATGTCACTCAGTTGCTGGAGCAGTCCGCTTTAGGGAATCTTTCGGCCGGGCAGGCCCGGGGCCCGGCAACGAAATACGACTTCATATACGAAGATGCCCTGAACGACTATTCGATTCCATATCAGCTCACGACAAAAGAATTCAACGACAAAATCGCCCGCATACTCTCGGACGACGGCGTTTACATGATCGAGCTGATAGATATATTCGAGTACGGCTTATTCGTCGGGGCATTTCTAAATACCCTGGAGCAGACATTCGACCATATCTCTGTAGTCACCGAGGCCGAAGCGCATCTGGGGCGAAACACCTTTGTAATAATCGCCGCCGGCCGCCGTATCGACATCGAAAATATCCGCATCGAAGAGCCCGTCAGGGATATGGACCTGTGGATATTAAGCGATTCTGAAATAGAGCTGCTTAAACAAAAGGCACGGGGCATTATTCTAACCGACGACTACGCCCCGGTCGAAAATCTTCTC
>Ga0272441_10009811_pt1 | contig 14673 bp, 9 predicted proteins | sample SSMProp6N_FD_193582 | JGI IMG/M metagenome (GOLD analysis project Ga0272441, IMG submission 193582) | Marine sediment archaeal communities from Little Sippewissett salt marsh, Falmouth, MA, United States - SSM-Prop-6N | ecosystem: Environmental > Aquatic > Marine > Wetlands > Sediment ... | reverse complement strand
AGAGGACGGAACCCGAACGCCTCTGTAAAGTCATCGCACAGCTTCGGCATAAGCTTTGACATTTTCTTTGATGATTTTTACGTGGTCCTGCCGGAGAGCGGATCTTACAACTGGATATCCGAAGAAATCAACAAAAAGGTAAGAAGAAGGCTGGGGTTTCTCATGGGTGACGCGCTGCGCAGGCAGTTAAGGTCGGTTCTAATGGAAACGATTATCCAGATGCAGGACACGGGGGAAATATACGCAATTCTGGAAAGGAAACAGCATTGCTATCATGTGACTGTTCTTGGTCATTGATCAGCATCCGGATAACGGGTTGCAAGAGACCTGATGATTCCAACCAGGTCCTGTAATAAAGGACTCCACAATAATTTATCAATTATGTATTGACGAATGCCTGAATTTAGTTTTTATTTATGATCAGGGATAATAATATCACTGATCTATCGAACCGGGAAAAGCAAAATATTCCAAATAACAGGAGAAAGCCATTAAAGAAATAAAAATCGCATGTATTGGAAATTACGTTCCACGGCAATGTGGTATTGCTACCTTTACCAGAGATTTAATGGAATCCCTGATTTCCATTGACAGCGAAAGAAACATTAAGGTCGAAGCATATGTGGTCGCAATGAATGACCGAAATAATACCTATGATTACCCTGAGATCGTGAAGTATCAGGTAAGAGATTCCCAGCAAAACGATTATCTGCAGGCAGTAAAATTTATCAATTTCAGCGATGCCGATGTATGTATCCTCCAGCATGAGTATGGCATTTTCGGCGGTGAAAACGGGATCTACCTTCTCCCCCTTATCAGTAGATTAACAAAACCACTTATAGCTATTCTCCACACTGTGTTAAAGAATCCTTCTTACAATGAAAAGGCGATTATCCAGAAAATAGATAAGAGGGCCGAAAAACTCGTGGTGATGAGTAAACGTGCTGTCGAATTTCTGACCGATAGCTATGGCATTGAGCGGGATAAAATTGCGATTATTGAGCATGGTGTTCCTGTTTTTAATTTTACAGATAGAGAGAGTTTCAAAAAGAAACTGAACCTGTCAGGTAAAAAATCCCTGTTTACCTTCGGACTGTTAAGCAGGGACAAAGGGATTGAAACAGTTATCAAAGCACTGCCGGAAGTAGTAAGGCGACACCCTGAAACAATTTATATTGTACTGGGGAAGACACATCCCGGAGTAGTAAAGGCATCGGGAGAGGAATATCGGAATTATTTACTTTCCCTTGTCGAAAAAAATAACCTGAGGGAACATGTGCATTTTTTTAACCGTTTCGCCACCAACGAAGAACTTTTCAGCTACTTTGCTGCAACAGATATATATCTCATTCCAAATCTTAATAAAGCGCAGATTACAAGCGGAACTTTAGCATATGCGATCGGAGCGGGATCAGCAGTTGTTTCAACGGCATTCTGGCATGCACAGGAGCTTTTAGCAAAAGGAAGAGGAAGGCTGTTTAATCCCGGTGATTCAATTGAGCTGGCCGGGATTTTGAATGAACTGCTGGACAAACCCGATTTATTGGATGAAATAAGAATCAAGGCTTACGAATACGGCAGAATGATGAGCTGGCCGGAAATCGGCCGACAATATACTGAGCTTATTTCTGAAGCAATAGCAAACTGGAAAGGGACTCCATCGCTTGATAATACGATTATTAATCCACTTGCCATGCCCGATTTTCATATGTCACATATTATCAAATTGTCTGATGATACGGGAATTTTCCAACATGCCAAATACACTGTGCCTAATTTTAATGAGGGTTACTGTCTTGATGATAATTCGCGCGCATTATTGCTGTGCGTTATGGCATACCGGCAAAAAGGGTTAGAGGAAGCACTGGACCTGATGCACCGTTATCTTGGTTTTATCGACTATATGCAAAATGAAAACGGAACATTTAGAAATTTATTAAGTTTCAACAGGGCTTATCTTGATGAGACAGGATCGGAAGATTGTTTTGGCAGGACCATCTGGGCATTGGGCTATCTCATTCGATTCGCGCCCAATAATGCATATTTTAAACTGGCAAGGGATATATTTTTTAAAGCGTCTCCAAACTTCAAGGAAATAAAAACCATCCGCGGCATATCCTATACAATAATCGGTATCGCACATTATCTTCATCATGCCCCTGCTGATGCTGGTATGATTAAGTTACTTGAAGAGCTCACAGTCAAGATTATCGGGATGTATAACAAAGAGAAAGATACAGACTGGCTATGGTTCGAGTCTAATATCACCTATGCAAACGGCATGATCCCACTGGCGCTTTTTCATTCCTATGAAATAATTGAAAATAAAAAGGTGCTGAAAGTTGCAGTGGAGACAATGGAGTTCCTGGAAAAAATAACTTTTAAACATGGCTATTTTATACCTGTGGGGAGTGATTCCTGGTATGAAAAAGGAGGGGAACCTTCACGATTCGCTCAGCAGCCAATTGAAGCTATGGCTATGGTACTGATGTATTATCAGGCATATTATGTTACAGGGAATCCCGGATATACCCGTTTAATGTCATCTTCTTTCATGTGGTTTCTGGGTGAAAATGAGCTGGATATGCCACTATACGATTTTGAAACCCATGGATGTTGCGACGGCCTTGAAAGTTACGGGGTAAATAATAACCAGGGAGCGGAGAGTACTCTGGCATATCATATTGCCCATTTGACTGTTCTTCTTGCGCATGAGTAGTGTTTATACAGATCAACCAGGCTTGTCTTCCTTATGAAAATATGGACATATGTATAAAGTAAAATTAAGATGGCAATAGTAAAAAGATATGAAAAAAATCCGATCCTGACAAAAAAGGATATACCCTACCCCGTATCAACCGTGCACAATGCCGGTGTATGTAAATATGAGGGCAGGTACATCATGATATTCCGCTCGCACCTGGACAACGGCCGCTCTATACTGGGGATGGCAGAAAGTGAAGACGGTTATAATTTCAGGGTATCTGAAAAACCTTTTATGACCCCGGCACAGGAAGGTGTTTTTAAAACCTATGAAGAATACGGGATTGAAGACCCCCGCATTACTTTTATTGATGGTGAGTATCTGATCACATACAGCGCCTATTCCAGGCATGGCGTGAGAATAGGCCTGGCCAGGACAAAGGATTTTAAAGTGATTGAAAGGTTCTCTCTTATCACAGAAGCTGATTATCGAAATGTTGTTATATTTCCAGAAAAATTTAATCAACTCTATGCCCGGCTTGACAGGCCACATTCGGAAATCAGTCCCTGGTCTATATGGATTTCCTATTCTCCAGATCTGAAATTCTGGGGAGAATCACGATTGATAATGAAACCGGTTCAATATCACTGGGACGAGATGAAAATTGGACCGGGTGCCCCACCTTTTAAAACCGACAAAGGATGGCTGAGCATCTATCACGGCGTTTTTGAGACTATGGACGGCTCTGTTTACAGGCTTGGCGTGGCACTTCACGATCTTAATGATCCCGCGAGGATTATCGGTGTCAGTGACAGGTGGATATTACAACCAGAGGAGGAATACGAACTTACAGGTTATGTCCACAATGTTGTGTTTTCATGCGGCGCTGTACCTGAAGATGACGGCACCGTAAAAATTTTCTGGGCAGGCGCAGACTCGGTAATGTGTGTCGGAACTGCCGAGATAAATGAACTGGTGGAACTATGTTTAATAAATTCAAGACCGGCTTTGTAAAATGAAAGTTGCAATATTAGCCCCGATTTGCTGGAGAACACCTCCCCGTCATTATGGCCCATGGGAACAGGTTTCATCGAATATAGCGGAAGGTCTGGTAGATCGGGGAATCGATGTAACGCTCTTTGCTACTGGAGATTCACTTACCAATGGAAAAATCGAATATATTTGCGGGAAACCGTATGAAGAGGATAAAAATCTGGACCCAAAGGTATGTGAATGTCTGCATATCAGCTATATGATGGAACGGGCTGACAGGTTTGATATTATACACAACAATTATGATTTTCTGCCGCTCACCTATTCCCGTTTAATCAGCACACCCATGGTAACAACGATTCACGGATTTTCCTCTCCCAAAATCATTCCGGTTTTTAAAGAATACAATGATAAAGGTCATTATGTATCCATCAGCAATGCCGACCGCTCTAAAGAGCTGCAATACATTGCTACTGTCTATAATGGTATTAATACCGGGGAATTTACATTTAAAAAGGAAAAAGGAGACTACCTGCTGTTTTTTGGGAGGATTCATCATGACAAGGGTACATTTGAGGCCATAGAAATTGCCAGAAGGGCCGGTATGAAACTGATAATTTCAGGAATAATACAGGACCAGAATTATTTTGATGAAAAGGTTAAACCTAATATAAATGATGATGATATAGTTTTTATCGGGCCGTCAGGGCCGAAGGAAAGAGATAAACTGCTTGGAGGAGCCTATGCCCTGCTGCATCCCATTAATTTTAAAGAACCCTTTGGCCTTAGTGTTGCTGAATCCATGCTTTGCGGCACACCGGTAATTGCCTTTAAGAAAGGATCCATGCCTGAATTGATACTACATGGGGAAACCGGATTCCTGGTTGAGGATATTGATGAAGCCGCGGATGCTCTTAAGGATATAAAAAATATTGACCGCAGATATTGCAGGGAGTGGTCTTTAGGCAAATTCAGTCGTGAAAAAATGATAGATGACTATCTGGATGTATACAATAAAATTCTGGGGTGCAAATAATAAATTTCAATCTGTTTTATTTGCAATATTCAATACTTTTTCTATTACTAAAAGAAATTTGTCTTTTGATACTGGTTTTTCGATATATTCAACCGCTCCGAGTTCCAGTAACTTTATCTCATCTTTCCTGTTCTTTTTTCCTGTCAAAAAAATAACAGGCGTATCAATACTTTCCTTTTTTATCTTCTCAATAAGCTGGAAACCATTCATCTGCGGCATGTTGATATCAATGATTATTAAATCGAATTTTCCCGTGCCAATGGGGATAAGCGCATCAATTACATCTACTGCAATCTCAACATGGTAATCTGAGTCCTGTAAGATTCCGGCAACTTCCTTTCGTAGAAGCGGGTCATCATCAACAAAAAGGATTGAAGCGTTTTTTTTACAGCTGTCTGCTGAACCAAGTAATTCACTCAATAACTCATCAATTGGTATTGCTGCAATACTGGAAGCAGTATCTGATATCCCGTAGGGAAGAATCAATTCATTGTTGTGGATAATGGAACCGCATGAATAAACAACATTGGGCACATAACCTTCCCGTTCCTTTTCATTCGGAACCAGCAATGGCTTTTTCAAATAGCCTTTTACTTTTGTCGGGTCATTTAAATCAAGCAGAACGGCTCCTATACAATATTTTCTCATAGGACCTACACTATGAGTGAGTACAAGCCAGCCTTCTTCCATTTCGATAGGAGATCCGCAATTACCGGTTTGAATATATTCCCATGGATGCATCGGGTTCTCAATTTTTTGGGATTGCTGCCAGAGGTTAATATTATCAGAATACATGATATAGTTATTTACGCCGTCATGGCGGGAGAGCATGACATATTTTCCATTTATCCTGCGCGGGAAGAGAGCCATGCCTTTATTCTTTGCATATATTCCATTAAGTGGTATCACTTTAAAATGATAAAAATCATCTGTCTGGATAATTTTTGGAAGTATTGTATAACCGTCATAAGCTGTATATGTGGCAAAGTATGTTATGCTGCCGTCATCATCTGTGAACCTGACAAATCTGGCGTCCTCGATCCCGTTTCTTTCGGTATAAGAAATGGGAAAGATTACCCGTTCGGAAATTGCTGTGTCAAGGGAAAACTCAATCTCATAATGCGAATCAGCCAGCCAATTTATGTCTTTAATTATTCTTTTATTGAAATCAGTGAGATCCGGATTTTTGATCGCATCTTCGATGCTGGACCTCAAATTGTCATAAACAAACTTATCTTCAAGTTTATCCATTATCAATTTAATTGTCTCTTCAATAAGTTTTATCGCCGGTTTTTTCTCATTTGAGTTAATATGTTGATAAATATTCATCTCATGAAGTTTTTGTAAGAAGATCTTTTTATCATAAACATGTCGTTTGATAATTTCCGGCACATCCACCAGCCTGCTTATGGATTGCAATTGTATATTATTGTATTTATCAATAATGCACTCTCTGAATACTATAGATGAAATATGACCCTCTCCCGTGGCCCGGAAACTGATTATCACTCTTTTCTGGCCCTTTTCCCTCAAATCAGTTTGATCAGGATGTTCTACAATTGAGGGATTAAAAAAGGCGGCTGATTCGATTGAATATTCCATTGTGAAATATGCGCCAATAAGTAATTTCCTTCTTTTTGATTCTGAATGAGAATTTGCAGCCAGTTTTTGAAGTAAAATCATTAACTGCTGGATTTTTATTTTCAAAAGATCAGACACAGATTTAAGATCTATGTCATTAATTAGCTGCATAATCTGCATGAAGTTATTTTCAAATATTTTTGATATATTGCGGTGGCGTTTTGAAAAGTCTCTCAAAACACTATTGAGGATGAGATTGATTTCCTCATCAGGCAGTTCCAGAACCCTGTTAATAATATCCAGGTACCTTTCCTGTCCACCTGGAAGGTGTAACCGTGAGATTATCCTGGCGGGATTAGGATCAAAGCGGATATCTTTCCTTTTAACTTCTACAGACATATTTTTATAATCTCCACATAATGTAATTTGTTTCAGAAGAAGTGAATAATACTATCATGTGCAATTGAGTTGTATGAAAAGTCAAATAGAAGATATTTATTACAGAAATTTACCTTAAAAAACACTTATTATCTGAGAAAACCAGTTGTGTCAGCCTTGTTAATGACCGGGCACTAATCAGCATCCGGATAACGGGTTGCAAGAGACCTGATGATACCGAGACTTTCAAAAAATGTATCCACAATGTCAGGGTCAAACTTGGTCCCTGACATGCTTTTTATCTCTTTGAGTACGTCCTTTTCCGACCATGCCTGTTTGTATACACGGTTTGAGGATAAAGCGTCAAACACGTCAGCGATTGCAACAACGCGACCGTATATGCTTATCTCCTCGCCTTTCATGGGTACAGCCCTGCCCCTTGAATCCTTCTCAACAGGAAGTCCTGTCATAATATCAATATGACCTGGATATCCTGTTCCGTCCCAGTTCTCATGGTGGGTTAGAGAAACAGCGCAGGCAACTTCATCGAATTCGGAATGGCTGTCAAGAAAAAGCCTTGCACCGAGAAATGTATGTGACTTCATTATCTCGTATTCTTCATCATTAAAGTGTCCCGGTTTTTTCAGTATAAGGTCGGATATGGCAACCTTGCCCACGTCATGGAGTATCGCGGCCATCCTGAGGACATCCCTGTTTTTATCAATTTCATCACGAGAGAGTCCTGCGTGAAGGGCCCAGCGTTCATATATTTCAGCTGAATAGGAGGCAACCCTGTTTACATGAGCGCCTGTTTCCCTTGGGTCACGGAGTTCGGCCATCTGTATCATCCTGAGAAGCATGGACCTGGTCAACATTGACCTCTGCAGTACCATGCTGGCTGTGCTTGCGAAATGGGCGATAAACATTTCATCCTGGCTGCTGAAGGGTAAAGGATTATTATTTTTATCAAGAGCGTTAATGATCTGGAGTACGCCTATTACCCTGTCCCTGTCTGTCTTAAGTGGGACAGTAAGCATTGAAGTTGTATGGTAGCCTGCTGAATTATCATAAGATGGGTCAAAACTGTATGGAAGGGAATTATCAATCAAATATACATCAGGGATATTAAGCATTTCACCGTTGTATGCAACATAGCCGGATAAAGAATTGACATTTATGGGTACCCTGAAGGTTGAATATATAAGCTTGTCACCTGGAGGCAGTTTTTTCTGAAGGGTATCGTTCTGTGTGTGACTGAATACGAGCTGATCCCCTTCCCTTATATAAATCGTGCCGGCATCAGCATTAACAAATTTACGCGCCTCGAAAAGTATTCGTTCAAGCAGTATGTCTACATCATGAACATTATTCAGTTCTATGCCGAGACGAATAATTTCTTTAAGTTTTTCTTTTTCATTCATGAATATTGCTTAACAGAAAGTAATATTTTTAATAAAAAGTCGGGAATAATTCATGAACATCTATTTTAATGTAAAAATTAACAGTTATATTACCCCGCATTCAGGTCGGCAAAGGGAATATAGCTTTTTTACATGCCAATAGTTAAGGAACAAATACTGATAAACAGTATAGAAACATATGTTTATATGAATATATAATAATATAAACAAATCTCAAGTAAAAAATTATGACACTACTTTTGAGTGAGGGTAAATAAACCAGAATAAATATCCGGGCTTAATTTTTTATGCTTGATTGAATCATATCATTCATATATGAGTATAATAATTTTATGGCGACCCATTCCGATATTCCGGAGGATATATGCGCGTTATTGCAGTATCAAACAACAAGGGCGGTGTAGGGAAAACAACCAGCACTGTAAATATAGCAGGGGCCTTGAGCATGCTCAAGGAAAAGACACTGGTAATAGATATCGACCACCAGGCACAGTCCACATACCATCTGGGCATTGATCCACACAAGGTCAAGAAATCCATTTATGATGTGTTGAAAGGTGAAATGTCGTACAAGGACATAATTATCGAGCGTAACGGTATTGACGTGATGCCTTCAAATCCTGAACTAAGGGGAATAGAGTTCCTGCCGATTCCGGCAAAGGAATTTCTTCTTCGTGACGCACTTGCAGGACTGTCCGGATATGAATTTGTACTCATAGACTGTCCGCCTTCGCTCGGGATACTGACTCTCAACGCGCTTGCATTTTCACAGGAGATATTCATACCCCTGCAGGTACAGTTCCTGCCGTTTCACGGTATGTACAACCTGTTTGAAGCAGTACAGATGGTTAAGAAAAGGCTGAACAAGAACATTTCAGTTACAGGGATTATCGGTACCATGTATAACGCCAAAAAGACAATAAACCGTGAGATTCTTGATGAAACGGAAAAAAGACTCCCTGGAAAGCTGTTCAGGACACTTATACGTGAGAATGTTTCACTCCAGGAGGCACCGAGCTGGGGTAAGACCATATTCGAATATAAACCGGAGAGCAACGGCGCCACTGACTACATGGAACTTACAAAGGAGATACTTGAAAGGACCTCCTGAATGCTCGACACTTTTACGCTATGATTAATGGGAAAAATCTGTCCCGGTCAGCACTCATTATAATTATTACAGCTGCATGTTCATGCAGCAGCCGCACCAGTTACGGAAAACCGGAAAATTTCGGTATTTTCGCTCCCTCAAGGCTGTCCATGGTAGCCGGTCAGGATGGCTGTAACCCTGTAAGGTTGACGAATTACACAGTCATGTGGACTTTCGGGGACACCATACTAGGAAAATGGGAAAAGACGCCATCTCTTAAAACTACATTTGAATCATCAGCAATGATGGAAAAAATGATAAGCAATTCTCTTGCATTTTCAGGGGTACCGGATGCCGGCAACATGCCGGATCCTGTTTTTGTCTATTATACTCAAAATGGTGTGCCTGTGCAGTTCCTGAAATACAGGAAAGGAGAAGATAAATCCAGGGTCCGGTTGTGGCCGCTTGACGGGATTCGCATTAGGGACTCGGTATATCTATATTACCTGAAGGTACTGGTTGGAAAAGAACAGGGCCCAGACCTTTTAAAAGTTACAGGAACAGGAATTGCCGTATGGAATATTCCGCAAAAGTGGAAGGTGGGAAACAGGGTGTCATTCAGAAGGGTCAAAATGCTTTTCGGGAGCAGCATGCCCTGTATGGGAGATTCTGTAATCATGAAAAGCGGATATCTTTACATTGCAGGGCACGGAAAGACCGGCAGGGGAAGCGGTGTTTCAGCATATATTGCAAGGGTAAGGCCTGCGGGTATACTTGATCCTTCCGCGTACAGCTTTCTGGGTCATGACGGAACATGGTCAGGGAATTCACGCAATCCTGCATGCTTTTTCCACGACGTGATGGGTGAATTCTCCATATCATATCACAGTGGAACAGGAGAATATATATTCATATACTGCGGTTCGGACGGTGCTGTATCAATGCTGAGGTTAAAGGCATTAAGCACGATCAGAAGTGCTGTTCCTGTGGATGTTTACCGTCCTCCCGCACTTCCTGAGATACAGGGAAGAAGTTTCTATTTCTACTATTCAGCAAAGGAAATATTCCATGACGATAAGAGTGTGTACGCTGTATACATGAATCCGGCAGTGTATCAGCCCGTGCTTGTTCGTATCCCCCTGAACTCTGCTGCGTTGCCTGATTGATGCTGTGTGCCCGCGCAAGAGAGTCCTGTTAAATATATTTTCATATATAAAAATACATGTTTTATTATTGAAAATATTTTATGAGAATATATTATAAAGCATTATATTCCTGAACATGTATTTTAATGTGATATATTGTTTGAAGACACTGCCGCCGCCTTCGGCGGCGGAGATCGCATGATATTGTTTGCAAATAGTCACGCCGCCTTCAGCGGCGGATATGACAGTAAATACTGCCGCCGCCTCCAGCGGCGGAGATAACAGTAAATACTGCCGCCGCCTCTGGCGGCGGAGATGACAGTAAATACTGCCGCCGCCTCCGGCGGCGGAGATGACAGTAAATACTCACGCCGCCTCCGGCGGCGGGAATGGCATTATATTGTTTGAAAATAAAATAACAGCAATTGGCGGTTGATATACAGAAATAAAAAATCACTATAAATAAATATAAAAATGGAGAATGTGAGATATGGAAGTGTTTTTCGAACCCAAAAGCCTTGCAGTAATAGGTGCCTCAAAAAGCCCCGGGAACCTGGGCGCGACAATCTGTAATTTTATTAACTACATGAAGTATGAATGCCGGATGTACGCGGTTAATACAAAAGGTGAATCCGTAATGGGATGTGAAGGATTTACCTCTGTACTGGATATTCCGGACGAGGTTGACCTTGCGGTCATAATTACTCCGGCAGAACATGTCCCTGGTATCGCGAAAGAATGTGGAAGAAAGGGGATACTGAGACTGATAGTGGAGAGTTCTGGATTTTCCGAGGAGGGTGATGCCGGAATATTACTGCAGGAAGAGCTGGACGCTGCCGCAGCACAATACGGGATAAGGTATATCGGGCCGAACTGTCTGGGTGTAATGAATACACATAACCGGTTCTGCTGCTTTTTCGGATTTGTTCCCGGCATGTATGACCTTGCATTTGAGAACCCGGGAACCGTATCATATATCATTCAGAGCGGCGGTATAGGTGTACTGGCAATGGATTCCTTCCAGGCTGACGTGACTGACGTTAATAAACTCATCAGTATCGGCAACAAGGCGGATATTGATGAGTCTGACATGATGGCCTACATGAATGAAGACAATACTGAAGTAATCGGAATGTACCTGGAAAATGTCAGAAACGGAAGAAAACTGGTAGAGATGGCAAAAAAGGTAACCAAACCTGTACTGGTATACAAGGTGGGAAAGACAGGTGAAGGAGCCTCTGCAGCAATGTCACATACGGCCGGTATGGCAAATAATGACGTGATATTTGATAATGCATGCAGGCAGGCTGGCATAATACGTCTCAGGTCAATAAGTGAACTCTATACACTTCCAAAGATATTTACTGAAATGCCGATACTCAGGGGTAAAAAGATAGCGATAATTTCAAACTCGGGCGCGTTCGGGGGTATCGCATCTGACCTGCTTGTTGAAGAAGGCTTTGAAATACCGGTTCTCTCGCAGGAGACACAGGACAAACTGAAAAAAACCGGTAAGCTGTACAATGTATCAAATCCTGTTGATATCGGCCCTGCCCTTTCAATACAGACATTCAATGATATATTTGATATACTTCTGTCTTCAGGGGAGATAGACGGACTCATGCCTGTACCCAATGTGTGGCAGGAAGTTGTAATAGAGGCGATTATTGAACTGATAAGGAAATGTCAAAATTACGGGAAGCCGGCTGCAATATATATACCCAACTCGATAGAAAGAATTCTTTCAATCAGGAAGAAATACCGCGTACCGGTGTTTGAATCGCCTGAGGAGGCAGTAAGGGCTCTTGCTGTATCATATCAGCATTACAGATATAAAAAAATAAAGGAGACACATGATGAAGCAGATGCTGAGGGAAGCCATAAGGAAAGGACAGAAGTCATTATCAGAGCATGATTCCAGGACTGTAATTGAAAGCGCGGGAGTGAGCCTGTCACGCGGGAAACTGGTAAATACCAGGGCCGAGGCTGTATCCGTGGCCCGGGAGATCGGATTCCCGGTTGTACTGAAGGGCTGCGGTCACGAGCTTACACATAAGACAGAACTCGGAGCGGTCAGGCTGAAGCTCAGGGACCGGGAAGAGGTGTCTGAGGCGTATGATGAAATTACGGGCATTAATGCGCAAATGGACGGTGTGCTGGTCCAGGAATGGATAAGCGGAGACGGCAGGGAATTCGTTATGGGACTGACAAGAGACCAGCAGTTCGGCCCATGCGTAATGTTCGGCCTCGGTGGCATATTTACTGAGGCTCTGAATGACGTATCATTCAGGGTGGCGCCGCTTACTGTTTATGACGCTGAAGAGATGATAAATGAGATCAGGACAAGGAAGCTCCTGGATGAATTCAGGGGAAGCCCGGCGGTTGACAGGGAAGTACTTGTGAAGTCGCTCATAGGCCTGGGGGAACTGGGCACAGGATATGATGAGATTAAGGAAATCGATATTAATCCGGTGATTATTTCAGGGACTGTTCCAGTTGCGGTTGATGCGCTTGTTGTACTAGAAACAGGAAACGGCTTAGGAGTAAATGCGTGATATTATACTGAGTCGATCTTACGAAGTATTTCACGCCTGGAGTCAAGATCAGCATATATACGGTCGTTATAACATTCATATGCAGCCTGGTATGAGAATGCGATAATCCTGATTATTATACCGTCAGTCAATGAGTCATTGAAGAGACGGGCATTGGTGAAGTTTTTCAGAATTGGATTTGGATTTTTCATGCCCTTTACAGTACAGTCATAATATGGAAATGGATTGCTGTTTTCACCCTCTGACATGTCGGATCTTGACCGGACCGGCTGGTATATAATACCGGGAGTGTTTATTTTTTTACCGTTATAAACCCATCTCCTGTGACTGTCATACAGGGACTGGAGATTGCTTGCAATGCTGTAAAAAATACTGCCTGCCTGGTGAAGAATTTTTCCTGACATGAGATCCGGACCTGACTGGCTGTTTAATTCCCTGCGCAACTCGTTCCTGGTTGCCGAATAGGTCGGGTTACCGGTCTTGAATTCGAGTATCATATCAAGAAGCCTGTCAAGCTGAGACAGCTCTTCTTCGAAATATGAATGGGTAAAGAGTGAGCCCTCGTGTTCCTGTCGAGCAGAATCAACAAACTGAAAAAGTGAGCCGTCAAGAAATGCAGAAAACGCGTTATTGAAATAGTTTATCATGGCATCCAGGAATTTGAAGAAATTGGTCTTGTAAACCTCAGACGGTTCCTGCTTCTTCCTGTCAATAAGCTTCCACTGCAGGCTGACAGACTGCATGAGAATGTTCTGCCCCTGGTCCTGGAACTTCATCATAATGTACATTGTCTCGTATGGAGTGAGTTCCCTTTTGTAAATGGCAAGCTTTTTCTTGCGAATTGATTCCTGGTCTTTGCCGTACTGCCTGAGAAGGTCCTCGCTGTAGTCCCAGCGTTCATGGCTAACAACAGGTGCCTTTATCCCGTAGTAGGAGAAGAGTTTTTCTTTTGTGACGGGCCGCTGAAAAACAAGCGACTCCATGATGATAAGAAGACAATCGGAAAGGCTGTTTATGCGGTAATCCCTTTTAAGACTGTTCGTAAGTTCACCTGCCTCTTCAGGTGCGGCCTGGAGAAAGGAACGCAGCAGTACCATGTAAACATAAACTGTTTTTTCTTTTGCGAGGTTACGTTTTTCCCTGATGGAGCGGGTCTGCTCGTTTTCACGTCCGGTAAGTTTCTCCTTTACAAGATCTTCCTGGTTGCGGAGCAGGGTTTCTACCTGAAGGAGTATCTGTTCCCGGACCTGGGGATTTATCAGGGAGAAGGAGAAGAAGGATATAGTGTAATCGCGAAATTCGTTTTCGAAGTTATGTCTCTCCATCCACCTGATGGATTCGTATTCCTGCTTAACAAGAGGGACACGCATGACCCATTTCCTGAAAAGCCTGAGATAGTTGAACACAACAGGGACCTCAATGCTTTCATCCTTAAGGATGTCAGTAAGGATTGAGGATATCCTTCCGGATATAATATTATGGTAATCCGCCAGCATATGTAAGAGACGGTGAAGTTTCCTTGTGGGGATAAGCCGCTTCCTTATGCCGAAACCGAAACGGTTTCCGCGGTGCACCAGGTAGCGTTTTTTAAAGAGCTTTAGATGCCTGTATTTTTTTAAGATGTCCTCAATATAATATGAATTTTCAACCGGCACAAACGGGCCTTCAGTCTCATTTTCATTTGAAGGTGTTCTGGCAGCAGATCTGGCCGGATCCGGGGAAATTGTCTGTTCCCTTTTTTCTGGTTCAGATATGTCAACCTTTTTGTCC
>Ga0272441_10009810_pt1 | contig 14674 bp, 18 predicted proteins | sample SSMProp6N_FD_193582 | JGI IMG/M metagenome (GOLD analysis project Ga0272441, IMG submission 193582) | Marine sediment archaeal communities from Little Sippewissett salt marsh, Falmouth, MA, United States - SSM-Prop-6N | ecosystem: Environmental > Aquatic > Marine > Wetlands > Sediment ... | reverse complement strand
AAAGATAGATACTCCCGGCAATGTTGGTATTGGTCATACTCGATATTCAACTGCAGGAATGGATGATTTAGAATCATTAAAAAAAAATGCACAACCAGAATATTTAGTTAATCCCTTTCTTTCAGCTGTTCATAATGGCAATATATATAATACTTTAGAGATGTCAAAGACAACTGAAAGGAAACCAAGAACCGATTGCGATGTTCAATGGCTTCTTTTACCATTAGCGGATAATCTTTTCAAGAAGGAATTAAATGCTGATACAATATTTGATGCATGTCAAGATGTTATGAATAAATTAAAAGGTAGCTATTCTGCATTATTTCTTGCAGATTCTGGTGATAACCCATTTCTTTTTTCAATCACAGATCCATACAAAATCAGGCCATTAGCACTCGGAAAAAATAATGGTACGTATTGTCTTACGTCAGAGACACGAGTTTTTAAGAAAATTAATTTCGAATATGTAAAAGACATACCTGGTGGGTCAATAATTATTATTGATAAGAACGGTAATATTTTCGAAAAACAAATTATAAAGAAAATTGAAAAACCGTGTATGTTTGAATATGTCTATTTTGCCAAACCAGATTCACGTATAAATGGGAGATCTGTTCACAATGTTCGTATTGAAATAGGTAGACTCCTTGCAAAAGAAAATCCTGTAAAAGCAGATATTGTTTCTCCCGTCCCTGAATCAGGTCGACATTATGCCACTGGATTTTCACGAGAATCTGGTATACCATTAGATGAGGGGCTAATGAAAGATAAAGATGAAAGATCGTTCATCCACCAGACCCAAGAAAATAGAGACAAGGTGGTAAAGGAAGGGTTATCCTTTTTACGTTCTGTTCTTAAGGGAAAACGTGTTGTATTGGTTGATGATTCTATAGTTCGTGGTACAAACATTCGGAAATTAGTTAGGGGAGTAAAAGAAGCGGGTTCTAAGGAAGTTCATATAAGAATCGGTTGTCCACCATTAATTGCTCCATGTTACCTGGGAATAGACATGCGCAGTAGGAAGGAATTCTTAGCCCGAGAAAGTAGTGGAAAAATTAAGACCTTTAACAAAATTGCAAAAGAGATTGGCGCAGATTCTCTAGCTTATATTAGTTTAGAAGGATTAAGAAAGGCTATAGGCTTTGATACATGTAGAGGATGTATAGATTTTCCAGATGGATACCCTTCAGAAATGAAAAATGATGTATCTAATCTTTTCAAGAAGGAAGGAGAAGGAATACGTGCCTATGAATAGATATAGAAAACTTCTTATTTTTTAAATTAATTAGATTATAAATTTATGATAGAGATTATATCTGGAACAATTGAAGAACAAATCATCAAAATTATTCAAAAAACTTATCCAATAACGGTATCAGGGATTAAAGAGAAGTTGCATATTTCAAGAGAAAACATAATGAGAGTCCTGCAAAAATTTCAAGTAAAAGGTATTATCCAATTAGAACCGCTTCCAGATAAAACATATATACGTTTAATGAGAAATGACTTCAAATTCGTAGGCAAAAAAAGACAGAAAAAATTTATAAAACATCGTTCAGGAACCAAAAAACAAGAATCCAAGGAATACAATGGTATGATGTATTCCTAATAAAATTATTATATTAACCAAGATAATTGAGATTCCCTTAAGATATTTTTCTTTATATTGGATTTCTTTTTATATATTCTATTTAGAAAATAAATATTCTTATTTTACAATAATAAAACCCTATTTTTTTGTAAAAATACCCTTTTTTCATTTCAAATTTTATTGGAAAAAACTAAAAATCGAATATAAATATCATTATTCGTATCTATTTTTATTCCATTACTTCAACTATATGTTCGTTAACTACTAAAAACTCAACAAGTTTACGAGATTCCTTGAGTTCTTTCAAAAGATCATAATCCAATATATGTTCATAATTGGATAAAACTCTACTTCCACTTGGGGACCAACTACCTATTTCAACATGATTTAAATCAAAATTCTTTACACCCCCAAGAAGTGTAAACGATTCTGCTCTTATTTTAGATGAACAGGAGGTACATTCAATAATTGTATCATAGGGTACATATGCGTTTTCCGAATCATATACAGGCTCAACCTGTATTATTATCATATGTTTCCCACACTTAGGACATTTCATAGGTTTTTCACTAGTTGTGTCCCATGCTCTTGTCAAAATTTCTATTTCTCTCTTATCATACCCCATTTTGGCAATTTCTTCCATCCATTATATTTATGTAGGCTTCTAACATAAATACTTTGTGAAAAAACTCTGTAAAAAGACGAAAAAACAATATATTAATAATTATCTGATAATTTTCAAATAAATGTGGTTTTGATGAAAATTATAACATTTCTTACTGATTTCGGAATGAAAAGTGGATACCCTGCTCAAATGAAGGGAGTAGTTTCTTCAATAACAAATGCAAGGTATATTGATATATCTCACGAGATAACTCCTCATAATATTCATGAGGGAGCTTTCGTTCTCTATACTTCTGCACCTTATTTTCCTATTGGCACGGTTCATGTAGCCGTTGTTGATCCAAGTGTAGGAACTAAAAGAAGGGGAATAGTCATAACAACACGGAGCCAAATATTAATTGGCCCAGATAATGGCATATTATTGCCAACTGCACATTTTTTAGGAGATTTTACTGTTTATGAGATTTTAAATGAGACATATATGCTCTCTGATGTGTCTAATACATTTCATGGAAGAGATGTGTTTGCTCCAATTGCAGCGAATATTATTAATGGTGTTCCATTTGATGAAATAGGAAATCGAATAAATGACTATATTGACCTGGATTTTGGAGATGCTAAGATAACAAGTCAAACAGCTACTGGTAAGATTATTTATATCGATTCATTTGGAAATATAATTACAAATATTGAAGGTTATCAACTAAGTAGTATTTTAGATTATAATAATAAAAACATGGTTATAATAGGGGGAAGAAAATGGAAGTTACCATTTGTAAAATCATACAATTTTGTAAAAAAGGGGCAAAACCTTATAACTATTAACAGTAGTAATATGATTGAAATTGGAATCAATCAAGGAAATGCTGCAAAAAAATTAGCTGTAAAATATGGTGATGAGATTAAAATATTATTCGACTAAAAAACTCCCTTTATATTACTTATACTTGTAAAGATATCCCCTCCAACATAATAGGTAGGTTTAATTTTCTCATTATCTAGTATATCGTTTTTATATGCGTTTTTATCAGCCATTACGTTTACTACCTCACCAATAAATAAAGTATGATCCCCTAATTTTAAAGTATCATGAAGTTTACACTCCAAATGAGAAAAGCATTCCTTTATAATTGGAGTTCTTAATTTTTGAGCGGGTGCTAAGGTGAGATTCATTTTCATTATTTTATCAGTATTTCTGCCACTATTTTTTCCACAAAAATTTACAATATCTGCGATTTCGTAAGGGGCAAAATTTATTACAAATTCTTTTGTTTTTTGTATCAAATCATGAGAATATCTGTTTGGTGCTACAGAAATTCCGTATAGTGGCGGATCTTTTGAAATGGGGGTATGCCAAGCTATTGTTATGACATTTGTTTTTCCATTTCCATTGTTACATGTTACAAGAACTGCTTGCATAGGAAAAGAGTAATAGTAAAAATTTTGCATATTCCCATTAATTTTCATATTTCGTATTCTCCTCTACAACATAAACAGAAAACATCTTTTAAAACTTTAGAACTGCATCCAATAGACCATGTCCATAGTTTATACATCCAAAAGCAGTGAAATAATCCTTTTTTTTCATGTAATATTTTGAATCTTCATAGTATTGAGAGGCTAATTCTACGATTTTAATTTTAAAACGTTCTGGATTTTTATCTTTTACCTTTTCAAGGTTTTTTTCAAACATAACAATGTCTTTTTCTATCCTTACTTTTTCTTTCATAATAATTCAATTATGATAGATGTGAATGAGAACATAAATTTTTCTCCATAAATGGAAAAAAGGACAATATTTTAACTAGTTCGAGTTTGTTTTATCTTTCAAATCTTTATTTTCCAATCTAAATAATAATTTAACTTATTATACAATATAATTATTAAATATTACCTCCAAGTAAAATCGAAGTTAAAACACAAAGAAAAGCAGTTACAGATCCAACGATCAACATTTGTATACCATATTTTATCATACTTTCGTCACTTATTTTAGCTAAAAATATACCTAACAACAATAATATTATCATAGTCATAATTATTGATGAAAAAAAAGCAGTTTTTATTGCAACAATTCCAAAATTTACTAGAAAAAAAGGGGATACTACTAACATTGCTGCAATTGAGGGAGAAACACCATCAATAATAGCAGCAAAAATAGTAGCAAATCTATGTGATTTATGATGTAAACCATTTTTTAAATCTATAAGCATTGCTTTTTCAAGGACTTTCAATTTTTTAGTTCGTTCTGCTTTTTCTGTCAAATAAGCTCCACTAATACCAGAGGTTCCCATAGCTATTGATCCAGCAACTGCAGCACTAATAATCGGCATTGGATTAAGTATACCTGCAATATATGCTCCAATTATAACCCCTAGCATGGTAAGCGCACCATCAAAAGCATTCATCACAAAGTATCTACGTGTTATGTCTCCAACTTCAGAAATTCTATGATATCTCTTCCATCTTTCTAAGGTTGACTCATTATTTTTTTTTTCCATAAGTTTCTTCCACTTTTATTATGAAACAAATAGATCAACTAAATTAAAAGTTTTTGAACTAATTATTTTATGTTTTATCATAAGACGATCATTCAAATGTTAAATAATCTTATAAAACTATATCAAAATATTTCTTTAAATCGAAATCTAATTCTAATTTGTTTAACTGAATTTCAAAAGATTTCTTCTTTTATTTAAAAGAAGATTATCCTTCTGCACTTACTAGTAATAAACAATTTTATGTTACTTAAGTCATAAAACACCAAATAAGGTAAATATTATATTTGTGATAATAAATAGTATAATACATTCAATGAAAGTATCTATTTTAATCAAATTAATTTACACCATCTACCTTGTAAAAACTTAAATAATTATTACTATTAAATATTTACCTAACCTAATAAATATCAATTTTTTCCCATTTTTAAAAGAGAAAGAAAAAGGGGGGGGGACAAACGAAACTGAATAAAAATAGACTACTCCCTTTCTTCCCTTGTTGATATAAACATAAATAGTAATGAATTTTTAGTATAAAAACGCTTTTATTATTAAATTTACCTATTATTTAACTATTTTTTTCCTTTATAAGCAATAAGTTTAAATATTAACAATTGTTAATATACTAATGCGTAGATATGAAAAGGGGAGCAACCGTTTATATTTCAATTTTTTCTCACCCATGTCTTATATTTTAAAAGCTTCCCTTTTTTCCCTCCCTTTTAAAAAAGAAGAGGGGAAGGAGTATATTAAAAAATAAAGGGGTAAACAAATTTGAAGAAGTGATCCCTTCCCTTTCTTACGTCCCGATAGCAATATTAAATATTCAATATATTATATAAACCTTATCGTGTTAATATGTAACATATGTAACAAATAGTATGATAAAAATCGCCGTATAGACAATAAAAACTTTTTTCATATGGTTTTGAAAGAATCATCAAACCTGCTCACCACCTGATATATATGATCCGTTCAGCTTAATAAAATCTCCTAGAGAAATTTATAAAAACGATGTGAAAAGTTATAATTAACATTATTACTTGCTGATTATGATGTTAATAGCTAGCAAGATTATAATGTTTAATAAAAGAATATCTTTATTAAAGATTAATAAATTCATTTTCAAAGGCGAGGAATAAAATGAATAATAAGTTTTTACAATTATTACAAATTGGAAATATAATTGCTGTTATTTTAACTATTATTGTAAATGGTTTAGCAAATATTTTGCCAATTGGAGGAAAAAATACTGGAGAATTATCAGATAATATTCCAAATTTATTTGTTCCTGCAGGTATAACATTTACAATTTGAGGGATCATATATGTTTTAATCATACTATTTGCTATATATCTAGCAAAAGATTTGTTTAAAAAAGAAAAAACAATAAAAAATCTTTTAGAAAAAATAAGTTATTTTTTCGTACTTACATGTTTAGCAAATATAATATGGATATTTTTATGGCATTATGAACAAATTTTATTATCATTAATAGTGATGATTTTACTATTTTTTTCGCTATTAATTATTTATTTAAGATTAAATATTGGAATAGAAAAAGTATCGATGAAAGAAAAACTATTAGTCCATGTTCCAATTAGCGTATATATTGGATGGATAACTGTTGCAACAATTGCAAATGTAACAGCATTACTAGTAACAAGTGGATGGAATGGATTTGGAATTAGTGAACCATTATGGACAATTCTTATATTAGTTATTGTAACAATAATTTCAATCTTAATGCTATTAAAAAGAAAAGATATTGCATATAGCCTTGTTGTAATATGGGCATTGATAGGTATTGCTCTAAAACGTTTTGGATCAGATTCAATATATGGAATTCAAACAGATGTTGCAATAACCTCAATAATTGCAATTATCATAATACTAATAATGATACTTTATATTAGTTTTAAGGAGAAAATTATAAAAATAAAAAAATCCTAAAAAATATGAATTTAAAAATATTTTTTTCTTTTATTACTTGTTGATTATGATGTTGATGGAGAAGATTTTTATAACAATACATTTTATCGTTTTCCTTCCGATAAAATAGATTTAAATTCATACTAAAAAACTACCTTTTAATTAATCGTATTTGAGACGACATAATTATAAAAAAATTGCTATTTTTTCACCAGTTGGATAAAACTTCGTGTTTTGTATACAAATAGGTAAAATGTTTTGTCGTTTTTATCACGACAAAATAGAAAACTATTTAAACTTACAAACTCACGTTATTATTAAAATAAATAAATAAATATGGTGCAGTACAAATGAGGAAAACATGGAATATTAGAGATAAAAGCGCAGAGTCAGCAGTGCGTGAGATATTAAAATCACAGGCACGCTCTCGTATCTATATATTTCTCCTTAGAAAAGGCAAAGCGAAAACTGAACAGATAATAAAAGGATCAAGACTACATCCAAGTACTGTACGAGAGACTCTCTCAAAAATGTATGATCAAAGATTGATTAATAGGAAAAAAATTAGAAATGATAGCATTGGAAAAAATCCATATTTATATTATGCAATTCCTCCTGTAAAACTTTTAAAAAGATATGCAAATGAGATTGAGGATAGATTCAATAAAATTGCAAATCTTGATTCCTCTTTGGATAAAAATAAAAAATATAAGCCTATTAAAATAAAAATCTACGAAAGGGATGAGGGTCCATGAATGTTAAACCCTTGGCAAAAATATTGGTTAAACGACCAAGAACAGTCTTATTAATATATGCCATAATTACGCTTATATTGGGTTCTCAAGCAACAAATATTTACATGGAATCAAACTTAACTTCGTTCCTTCCTTCAGATGATCCGACTGTTCAACTATGGATTAAAATGGATAAGGAATTTCAGCTTGGTTCTACAATTATTATATATGTTGAGGCAGACGATATACGTGATCCAGAAGTTTTAAAGGAGATGGATAGAGTTACTTCTAGTGCAAAATTAAACAAATTTGAAAGTGACGAAGGTAAAATAGACGGTATTTATTCTGTAAGAAGCTTAGCTTCTTATATAAAAAAGGAGAATTCAAAACCATATGTTATTGGTGGAATAGGAGGTACTGGAAAAAATGAAATTCCTGATGACGAAAATCTTATATCAAAATATTTATCAAGATTTACAATACAAGAAATCAAAGGTACTCTTTTTACAAATACATATGATGTCGCCGTAATTTTATTACAATTATCAGAAGATGCAGATTATAAAGATTTACTAACAAAAACCAAGTATGCAATTAATCATAGAGGAACTTTTTATTCAGAGATGACGGTGACAGGTACTGCTGCAATGCAGGAAGCAATACAAAAGGTTAGTATGGAATACTTTAGGACTATTTTCCTCGTTGCAATAATAATGGTTTCTATCGTACTTTTTATATTCCATAGAAACTTTAAAGGAATTCTAATAGCGCTATTACCAACAGCATGTGCTATTGCATTAACTTTTGGTGTTTTAGGTATTATTCAACCAGAATTAACTCTTCTATCTGTCTCGATAGTAGCATTACTTTTAGGTTTAGGTGTTGATTATTCAATTCATATTATGAATAGATTTGTGGAAGAACAATCAGTTGAAAATAAGATAGAAAGGATGGAAATAATACTTAAATCAACAGGTAGAGCGATTTTTCTTTCAACTATAACTACTATGATTGGATTTGGATCTCTAATGATATCTAGTATGTCACCAGTAGTAACTTTTGGTTTTGGCTGTGCAATAGGTATTCTTTTTTGCTTTATATCTGCTATAATATTAGCTCCAATTCTATCATTGATATTAAATTTTGAGAAAGATGGTAGGATTCCAAGTTGGGGAAAACTTGCAAAATTTATTCTTGAAAATAAGAGAAGAATTGTTGTAATAGCATGTTTTTTTGCGGTTATATCAATAATGGTATTACCTCAAACTAAGACAGATGTCAATTATTTTGATATGGCTCCTCCAGGAATACCTGAATTAGAAAAATTACAGGAATATTCTGATAATTTTGGTGGCGCAAATTTTAATGGATTATTAATTGAAACAGAACCACAAGGACTCACACATCCTGAAACTATAGATGCAATATATGATATGGAATTGGAAATGAGAAAATTTGGAGTTGATCTCTATTCTATTGCTGATGAACTAAAAAAAGTTAATGAAATACTAAAAAGAGATGAGATTATAGAAAGATTAGGGGAACTTGTTGATGTTGATACTGTCGTGTTTGATACAATAGCCGAGGAGGGATTGGTTGATGAGGACTTTTCTAAAACGCTGATTCTTGTTTACATCCCAATTGGTATGAGCATAGAGGAAAGTGAAAAGTTGGTGAATAAAGTCAACAATATTGCATCTACTACAGTTATACCACATAATGGTCAAGTTTCTCAGCTTACCGGTCAGGATGCTATAAATATTGCTATTAATAAAAAATTGACTGATGAACAAACCCGTTCTATGATAATAGCTTTATTGTTAGTATTAGCAGCTTTGATATTAATATTTAATTCATCAATATATGGATTTTTAACGATGGTTCCAGTTGCCTTTGTACTAATGTGGGAACCAGGTTTTCTTGTAGCATTTAATATCCCACTCTCAGTTTTAACAATTTCTATAGCATCTATTATGGTTGGTATTGGTATAGATTATGGGGTACATATTACGCATAGAGTTAGGGAAGAAATTCAAGAAGGATTATCAAAGACAGATGCAACTAAAATCGCAATCGAAAAAACAGGGTTATCGCTAGTTGAAGCAGCATGTACAACAATAGCAGGAATGTCTGCAATTTTTATTACAAATATTGAAATTCTTAATCAATTTGCCATTGTTATTGTACTGATGACCGCACTATCATGCATTGGAGCAGCTATGATATTACCAGTATTTTATGAATTAAAATTCGTAAAATAAGATAGTATTATTACTTTTTACAAAAAACTTCTTTGAACAGACTTTTAATTATTAATATCTTATTTTCTTACACAAGATAATTTTTCTTCGGTTAATTTTTTAAGAAAATAGATAATATCAAACTTTTGAAATAGACGAGAATTAAGAATATGGAAAGAGATTTTGGAATAATTGTTAAAATTGTTGTTAAAATTGCATTTGTTTTTTGTACTTTATCATTAATTTTATCATGAGGAGAAATCACAAAGAAAGAATTTGAGGATATGAAAAAGAACTTTGAAGGATAGAAAATGAAGATAGATAAGAATTACTGTAAAAAATGTGGAAGATTTATTATATTTACTCTTGATGAAGAAGATAATGGTTGGTATTATGATGAATGTCATAATAGATATTGAACTTTGATAAAAATTTGGTATGAAATTATTGATAGTTTAGTATAGTTATTTGAGAGGTTATAAATATGAAAAAATTTCTAATTGAAGTAGGGATAATTGTTATACTTCTGATAGTTGGATTGATTGGATGTTTAGATCAAGATGACGATAGTAATGTTGTCTCTATTAAAGATATAAATAAGAATAAAAGCAGATATTTGGATAAAGAAATAGTCGTTAAAGGTTACTATATTTCTGGATCTGGTGGGGGTGATTTTGTTTCAATTTTAATTAGTGAGGTTTATCCTGCTAAATCTGTGGAAAGACAAATAATAGCAGAAATACCAGAAAGTGTCGGTGAATATATCAATATATTTCAGGGAAGTGAATATTATTGGAATGGAACAATTAATGATGAAGGAAGTTTCATTATTAATAGTGTTAAATCAACATAGTGAATTATTGATTTGAAATGTAAGCCAATGGTTAATTTCTTAATTGACATTATAACAGAGTAGTTTTTTATATATTGAGATTAAAAAATATAATATATGAAGTTGGAGGATATATTCAAAGGTGATGGATTTTATATCTTTGTTCTCTTTGTTTACACTTTAATGTTTATAATACTTTAATAAGTAAATATATCGGGCAACTTCTCTCTAACTTCATTAAACATTGTTTTAAGCTCTCTCATTTTCATTATATATTCATTAAATATTGGTAAATGTATATCTAAAAATTCTAACATCTTAATGTATTCGTCTGTTTGGTTTATTATTGAAGAATAGTCAAAATATATATTATTCATATCATCATAAGTTTTAGATTTCGTTCTTTTTATAAAAAGAAATACGATGGATTATCAAAAGTATTTTTTATTATTCTGCTTTATACAGGCATAGTTATTTTTCAAATTTTACTGATAAGCTTATTAGTTTGAAAATATCTATCTGCCAAGGGTTTTAATTCCTTGTTTACTCCCAACTATCACATCATCTGCTAGACCAATAAATAAACCATTTTCTACAACACCGGGGATGTTGTTTATATCAACTTCAAGTTTTTCAGGATCTTCTATCCTTTCAAATTCGCAGTCCAAAATATAGTTGGAATTGTCCGTAATATACGGATCATTCATGATTTTTCTTAACTCAATGTTGCAGCCGTATTCTTGAAGTTTACCTTTTGTCTGCATCCAACCATATTTTACTACTTCTACTGGTAATGGGCAATCAATTCCTAATGCCTTAACAACCTTTGTTTCATCGATGACTATAATCACTCTTTTTGAATGATATGCAATAATTTTCTCTCTCGTTAAAGCTCCACCCCCACCTTTAATAAGGTTTAGTTCAGAGTCAACTTCATCTGCTCCATCTATAGTTAGATCAATCTCCGGGTGCTCTTCTATGGTAGTGAGAGGAATGTTTTCCATTTTTGCAATTTTTTTGGTATGTAAAGATGTTGGTATACCCTTAATGTCAAGTCCATTTTTTAGCATCTTACCTAGTTTTTTTAATGTATATTCGACAGTTGAACCCGTACCAAGTCCTAAAATCATCCCATTTTCAACGTAATCAACTGCTTTTTCTGCTGCTAATTTTTTCATTTCCTCTTGTTCCAATAATTCACCAATGATGTAATAGTGAATTAGTACAAAAATTTATACTTGGTATTTCGATTACAATTACTAGATTATGTTATCAGAGTGCGAAGAACACGGATATTATCGTGGTAATTATTGCCCGGTCTGCAAAAAAGATGGGAAATTCTTAATGAATGACAACGAACTCAGTTCTCTAAGTCGAATTATAGCCGGCGCGTTACGTCATTTCCCTGAGAAACTTGGATTGATGATGGATGGGAAGGGTTGGGTAGATATTTCCTTACTAATCGATGCAATAGGTACAAGTAGATCAGGTTTCAATTGGCTTCGTGTGCATCATATAAAAGCAATGGTATTAACTGATGAGAGGGGTAGATATCAGATAGATGGAGGAATGGTTCGAGCGACATATGGCCACTCAATCGATGTAAATCTTGATGATCTTCCTGAGGCCGATATAGATGATTTATATTATCCAGTTACTGAAGAGGAAGCGGATATGATTGTTGAAGGAGGATTACATCCAATCGACCGTAAAAAAGTCCATCTAAGTGGTAGTATAGAAAAGGCTGTAGAAGCAGGGAGAGTGAGAACTGAGGATCCACTTATTTTAAAAATAGATGGTGCAAAGGCTAGAACTGACGGCGTTAAGATATATCATGCCGGTAAAGATGTATATATTACCGAAAGTATCGATGCTGAATATATTTCAAAAATCGATGAATCAGAGATCAAACAATTATCAAAAGGAAAAAATTAATATTAAATATCTAATTGTGCCATATTTTTATTCAATAGGGCTTGTAGCTCAGCTAGGCAGAGCAATCGGCTCTTAACCGATTGGCCAGGGGTTCAAATCCCCTCAAGCCCGTGATTCTCTCTTGAACGGATTTCAGGTAAAAGAGCCTATTTTTTGCATCTTTTTATTTTTCACAATATTTTTCATATTTCTCCGATTTTTGTTCCTCTTTAAGACAACCAGAAAATAAAACAATGATTATAATAGCACAGAGAAAAAGTGTTTTTAAATAATATAATTTATTTTTCATTTTTCTCTGCCTCCTTGTTTCCTTCCCTTTATTAATAACAGAAGATAATATAAGATAAACATTATAATAAAAAAAAATTACTATAAAATATTGAATATATTTAGCATTATTACTTGCTGATAAAGATAGGACTTGATTAGTAACTTAACTTTAGATATATCTATTTACTATCTACCACCCACCATTCTACAGCCAACATCCTACTATGTCTTTTGTATTACTGTATTATTGACTTACCCATCACTTTATCGTATATCAGTTTAAGATCTTCTTCAGATTGACAATTATAATGCATTAAATCAACATCTCCATTTAATGAATGTCCCATTATAAAGATTATTCAAATTAAGGATTTAAAAAGGTTACCGAAAGATCATTTGATGAATTTAAATCTATTGTACTTGAATCATAAAGTTCTACTTTTAAAGTTACAGAGTTAAGAAGTAATTTTAATATCATATTTATTGCTTCCTCAAAATCTTTCCATCCTCCCTCAACATGATTTACCCATCCTGAATCAATAATTGGAGGTGCAATATAACTTGGTTCTGGCCAAGGAATACTACTATTTAACCAAGGTAAATCCACACCAATTTTTCCTATTGCAACAACATCAACTTCATCCTGATCTTCACTCAATTCTAATTTGTTTATTAAATAATTTCGTGCAACTGATGCGCTTGATTTTCCTGAAGTGATATTAGTAAATGTTCCATTATAAGTTCCTGGTATCCATGAACAATCTGGTGTTCCATCTGTAACTAAAATAACAATTTGTCTAATATTTGGATTGAAATCGACAATATCATGTATCAAATCCGCACCTAATCTCAAACCGCATCCCATTGGAGAATATCCTCGAGGATGATGAGTATTTCTCAGATCTTGTGCAACAGATTCATAATTTTCTTCCGTAATAATTGTGGGGGTTAATTCGGCATTAGCCCTAGGAGGATTGCCACCATATTCAACTACAGTTAATTCTACTGAACCATCATGTGGAAAAACATCTTCATTTTTTATTGCTTTTTTCAATCCTTCTTTCATAAGATTCCATTTATCAGAATGGGTACTTTCAGATCCATCAAGAATCATTGCAAGTTGTACAGGCTCATGTAAGTTTACTCCAATGAATTGTGCTTCTATCTGTAATATTGCAGGTGTACCAACTAGAACATTTCCAACATCCCAAATACCAGTTTCATTATCATATGTTCCATGGGTAGAAATATCATTAATATAAATCAAATCATCTGGAATCAGATACTTCACCTTTACATTACCTGATCCGTTTACATCTCCACCATAACTAGTTGCAATAATTGTTATATTGATATGTTCATATTTTATCGGAAATTGATTATCAACAAATATTTCCAATCCCATGTCACTTACAATTTTAGTTTTCATTGGGCCCATAAATACAATTGAATTACTCAGGGTATCAACAGCATGAACATTAATTTCTTCATAATCGCCCAGTCTATTTAAATCATATTCAAATGGAAAGATCATTCTTTCGCCTATATTCCACTTATCGTTGTTATTTTTATCATTTAACCAATTACTAACAATTCCATTATATTCCATTCCTGCTATTGTCATCGAAATTTTCGTTTCAAGGTCCAAAGATTCCCCACCTTGATGATCCAAAATAACATTTTGTCCATTGACTATTCCAACAATTTTAACATATGTTTCAGGTGTTGGACCATCATCTGATAAAATAGTCATGTAGATTAAAGACATTGCAATGATTGCAATTAATAATAGTAACATCGTACCAATTATTTCAGAGACTGCTATATCTGTTTTTTTATTTATCATATAATTATATTTTAGTTGTTTTTATAATTATATATGTCTTTCTATAATAAATGGAACATTCCTTAGAACTCTTTCACTTATTCGTTACATTAATATCTACCTCGCTTTTATTTCTATCGGCAAGGGCTTAATCCACAAACATTCCTAGGTGCTCAAAGAGGCACAATTT
>Ga0272441_10009809_pt1 | contig 14674 bp, 22 predicted proteins | sample SSMProp6N_FD_193582 | JGI IMG/M metagenome (GOLD analysis project Ga0272441, IMG submission 193582) | Marine sediment archaeal communities from Little Sippewissett salt marsh, Falmouth, MA, United States - SSM-Prop-6N | ecosystem: Environmental > Aquatic > Marine > Wetlands > Sediment ... | reverse complement strand
ACATCACCGTATCCGATGAGTCAACCGATCTGGCCAACTCCCGGCAGATCGCCGAGGGCACCGGCATCGACATCACCGACAACGGAGCCGGGGGCACCATTGAGATCGCGGTGGACGTCACCGAGATACCCGTGGCTCCCGATGACGCGACCTACATCACCGTATCTGATGAGTCAACCGATCTGGCCAACTCCCGGCAGATCGCCGGGGGCATCGGCATCGACATCACCGACAACGGGGCCGGGGGCACCATTGAGATCGCGGTGGACGTCACCGAGATACCCGTGGCTCCCGATGATGCGACCTACATCACCGTGTCCGATGAGTCAAGCGACCTCGCCAACTCTCGACAGCTGGCCGAGGGCAATGGTATTAACATCACCGACAACGGTGCGGGCGACACCATTGAGATCGCGGTGGAGCCCGACCTGTTCGACGGGTTGCAGATTCCCGTGCTTAACGACCCGTTCACCGACGCGACCGTCAAGCCGTTCTGGCTCAATACGGAGGTGTTGACAAGCGGAGATTGGACTTTCAGCGCGGCCAACGACCGGCTGGAGGGGGCGGCCGAGAACAATCAGCAGGATTGGTATCGGCAGGGCATCGAAGGCGATGCTGATCACATCTTCAAGTACACGGCGGCAGAGGAAGACAGCTGTAAGATTCACTTTGTCGGGAACGGCATCACCGTCAGTGCCCGGTGGTACAACGATGAATTCACCTTCGACGCGACAGGTCGCACACCCATTGTGGTCACCGGCGCGACCGACCTGACGTTCTGGATGCGGCTGGTGCGTGAAGCCGATGATTTCCGCATGTACTACAAGATCAATGACTCGGACCCGTGGACACTGGTGGGCACGCACAGTGACCTGAACCTCGGGCATCACATGGAAGCCCGGCAGGACAGCGCCGAGAATTCCTACATCCTCTACGCCCTGCTCTATGACAACGTGTTCAACGGCACGCCGACCCGGGCGAAACTCACCAAGGTGATCGACCTCACCGATGCGGCGACCATTGCCGTGGACGCTTCGCTCGGCAACCTGTTCCGGGTGACCCTCGGGGGCAACCGCACCATGGGCGCACCGACCAATGCGACCATGGGTCAGAAACTGCTGTTCAAGATCGAACAGGACGGCACGGGATCGCGCACGCTGGCGTGGAATGCCGCCTATCGATTCCCGGCCGACATCCCATCGCCGACCATCACCACGGCGGCCGGGGACTACGACTATGTCGGGTTTGTGTACAATGACGTTGATTCCACGTGGGACTGCATCGGGCTGGTGCAGGGATTCTCTTCGTAAGGACGCACTCGCATGGTATACCCTGAAGCGGCATTCCTGACCAGAGAGAAGGCGACGGCAAAATCACCGCGCCCCGAGGGGACGCTTATCGCCAGAGTCTCGGAAAGGACGGTCAAGGCAAAGTGGGCCGAGCTGGTCGCTTCATGCGCCGATCCCGAATGTCTCACCAAGATCATACCGCCCATGTCACCGGAGTATGCCGGGCTGGCGGCACTGTACCCTGATGCGGGATACATCACGAAACGCTACCACGGCATGCCCATCCGGTGCATCCGGCTGACGCCCGTGCAGGTGTCGCGCTACTATTGGGTCAACCGTGGCGAGATGCCGAAAAGCGTGTTCGACGCAATCGCCGGTTCATGGTCGCGCCCTCTCTTTGACAAATGGCTACAGTCGATCCGCGATGATGCGCCGGACCAGATGTATGATTCCGATATTGTCAACATTGCCGGCCTGCGCACGGGATTGGGAAAAGACGAGCGTGGAGATGTGGACCTGCTCGACACATGGATGTGGGGAAGCGGCGAGAAGAAATCCCTGTTCATCACCCGCCTCGACGGCGGGGTCGATACCCTCGTTCCCTACGAGGACCGTCTCGACTTTGAAAAGGTCAAGACCGATGGAGAATTGACCGATAAGACAATCGCCGATTTGAGGGATCAGGAACTGGCCGTTGCGCCGCGCCGCAACAAGCAGGTGCTGTCGAAAAACGTGGAGAAGGTTTCCCTCACCACCGTGGAGCGTACCTGATGGCTTACGAATATGACGATCCCATCGGCACGGGCCAGACCTACACGACCATCTCGGCGTGGGAATCGGCCCGTAATTCGGGCTCGTTTACCGGGGACGGTCGGCGGGGCCGGTGCCTTGGAGAGAATTTCAACGAGGCGGTCGATTTCGACGGTGGCTCTCCGACAGCGACGGCATACCTGACGCTGACCGCGAATCCCGGCGATGAACACGACGGCAGGGCTAACGATGTGTCGGGCGCGGGAAATGCCCGTATCGTTTACACCGGGGAATCAAGAGTCCTGCAACCCAAAGATGACTACATCGAACTGTCATGGCTTGAGGTGCAGACTTCCGCGAACTCGCAGGACGGGTGCATCCGCCCGTCCAACGGCATCGATGCAGGGCGCGTACATCACATGATCTTGCACGCAAATGGCAATACCGTTGAATACGGCGGCGTGCAGTTAGATCAAAACTACGGCTGGCTGATCTATCGGAACATCGCCTACGGATTTACAAACGGGGATCGCGGCATCAATTTCGGCAACTCGCAGGGTGTTCCCAATTACGTGCTGTACAACACTTCGTGCCGAAATTCTTACGGGTTCGACGGCAACGGCAAGAGCGGCACGAACGAAAACGCGAACAATGTCTATTTCGATAATGGGGACAACATCGATGTAGATACCGACTGGAGCAACACCAACAACGCGACAGAAGATACCGACGGTGATCCGGTCGGACTCCAGAGCCTGACCCCAAACGACAACATCAAGAACAGCACGACAACATGGGCCAGCTTCGACGGTCGGCTCAAGGATTCAAGCGCCGACATCTACCACTACTCCAGCGACAACGCCTATTCGCCAAGCTGGACCGGATCGTACACCACGACCTTCCCCGAGATCGACGTTCCGATATCGGATCGCAACACTACGCTTGACACGGGAACGAACTGGACAATCGGGGCGGATGATGAGCAGAGCGCCTCTCGCAAGCCCGATCTCATGCCTTTCATGCCGGAGGTGTGAGTGACTGTTCCGGTATTCATAGCACTGCACGCCGAACGTGACGATGGCGAGTGGGCCGTCCGGGTGGAAAACGCCGGGGCGGTGTCCCGCCGGTTCAGGGTGGAAGGATTCCTGCCGCACGTTATCATGTCATGCCCGCCCGAGATGCTCGACCGTCCGTACCCGTTCGACTACATGCACTACGAGACACGGCCCTTCTGCCGGGGGGCGATGTTCAATCATGCGATACGGGAACTGCCGAACTACCCGGCATACCTGTTCGGCGAGGCGGATTGTCTCATACAGGACACGCACCGATGCCTCAATGCGGCGATAAAGCACGGGTGGTCATGGGGCTGGACTGACGGGTACTATCTGAACAAGGCCGAGCGGGCGGCACTGCTGGAGACATTCGACGGCTCTTGGCCCCGGGAGTACTCCAGAGACAACGTGCGACGGTACGGCTACAAGGGGACCGAGGGCGGGCTCATCGGCATACGGGCGGATGTACTGGAGACGCTGAACGGGTTCGACGAGTACTACACCGATCTCGGCGGTCTTGACAACGAGGTGGTGGTGCGTCTCAAGCGGGTGCATCGCGGCGTCGGCATCAAGCAGGACATGATCCACTTGTGGCACCCGCAATCGCCCCTGAAGCAATTGCGCGGCAATACCCATCGCCTCGGCCGACTGAAAGTCAACCGCGACGTTGTAAACTGGAGGGTCTGGTATGACAGAGGGGCGCGTTGGCGATGACGATCTTGCCGGGTTCGGGACGCGCCTGAACATCGCCGAGCGGCAGTTGGAACGACTGTGCGGGGAGCATGGGGCACGGCTTGACGAACTGATGAGAGGGCAGGAGCGGAACACGATGGATATTGACAGGATGGAAACCAGCGTGGACAAGAAATTTGCCGAGACATTCGCCGAGATGCGCAAGCTGATGCGGGAGAGTGTCACGAACAGCGTCAAGGTCATGGGGCTGGTGGGTGGGGCGCTCATCCTGATCTCATGGGCTCTATCGCATGTCAATTTCGGAGGATAGCATGATCACCTTGAAGAAACCCAAGCGCCGCAACGCATGCGGCACCAAGCGCAAGAACCCGAGCAAGCGCAGGAAGGGCAGGAAACCGCCCCACAGCACGCTGTACTGGTGGGTCGTGACGGCGACCAGCATGAAATGCGCGTTTGCCGCATACTTTACCGACAGGAATGTTGCCGACCGATACCACGACGGCATCATTCTTTACGGTGGACCCAAGCATGTGTTTACTACGCCGCGCAGGATAACCGTGGACAAGCTGGTGGAACACCTGCGACTGCGCGGCTTCGACGAGGTTAAATGGGTCTGAACTGTTAACGCACAAGTACGGGAGAAGAAGATTATGCCAGCAAAGAAAAGTAGCCCCCGCTACGTGATGGTCGCATGGACCAAGAACCCGCGCACCCGGGGGTTCCTGAAAGTAAACGCACGGTCTTCGCGGATATGGGTGGTATTCTCCGTATCCGACGCATCGAAATTCTCCGGCAGTACCGTCAACCAGCGTGCCAGAGAGATTCTGAATGACTATCCGAACATCACCAGCATCGAAACCATGACCACCCGTGCGGCCATGGCATCCTACAGGCGCTGACACTGCATTCAAGGTATCAAGTTGTCTGGCATCGCCCGGGATGATATATTGAACAGCAGGAGGGTGACCATGAACTACCACCTCGCATCAGTCGTCTGCACCGATTGGGACATCGACCTGATCCCGCACTGGATCAGGCACCATGCCGCACTCGGCCTCGACTCGTACCGGGTATGGCTCAACTCGCCCGGCGAGAAATGGGACACCTTCAGGACGGCTCACAATCTGTTCTTCGATGCGGGGTGGACCATCGGCCACATTGTCGGTTCGTACACCGCCGCCGAAATCCGCTCCGAGACGCTCGGCGGATACCAGAAGACCCTCGGCGCGAATGAGGTGCTGGTCACCGTGGACTCGGATGAGTTCCTCATGGTGGAAGGGTCGCGGTTGCGCGACATGATGGAGTGCGGCGAGTACGAGGCCGTGGCGGGAGTGCTGGTTGACCGATACGATCACACCCTGCACGATGCCCGGCCGGACGTTCCCCTCGCCGATCAGTTCCCCTTTGTCGGCGATATCCAGCAGATGATCCTCGCCAAGCACCCGGAACTGATCCCGATGATGAAGCGAACCGTGAGCGACAAGATCGTTGCCAGCTTCGCCCGCATCCCCATCGATCACTCCGGGGCGCACCCTGTCGGCCACTACGGTCCCATGGGCGAGGCGGCGGTATGCCCTGACATCGTGGACATCTACCACTACTCATGGCGCTCGACAGCCCTCGACCGGGTCGCGGCCAAGCCGTACAACCCGATACACTATACGTGGTTCCTCGGTGAGATGTTCGGCATGACCGATGAGGAACTGCGCGCCCGTCTCGCCGATCACATCCGCGAGGCGGAAGCGGCACAGACCGCGAAAGGATGGTCCTGATGCAGTACGACATGAGCCAGTTCATCGCCGACGCCTCGGCCTCGGCTCCCCGGCCCTTCGACATCTACGTGCTTCCCGGGTTTATGATGTACTACGCATGGTACTCCCGCAAGCGGGGCGTGCCCCGGGCGGCGGCGCGGATGCTGTTCGGTGCCGGGTTGTGGATGGCGATGCGCAACCTCGGCAAGTACCGGGAGATGGTTGCGAACGTCAAGCTGATCAAGGGCGAGGAGCCCACGGCCGCCGCACTCCCCCCGGAACCGGCGAACGTCATCCCGTTCAGGACGCCGGGCGAGGAATCGCACCAGTGGCTCCAGAGCGAACTGACTCCAGCACAGAAGGCCCAAGCGGCACAGATGGGAATCACCGAGAACGACATGCTCCAGCTTGTCAATGCTGGGCCTGTACGACTCAAATAGGAGCGGCTTATGGCATCAATGGACGCACAGAAGGCGGCGGTCATCGTGAAGGTGGCCAAGAACCTTCAGATCAAAGACCCCAAGTGGCTGGACGCAGTCATCAAGCATGAGTCCGGGTACTCGCCGACAATCCAGAATCTCGGCGGGTACAACGCGCACGGCCTGATCCAGTTCACGCAGATTGCGGTAGATGAACTGCACGACAAGATACCCGGGTTCAGGCCGAAAACGCCCCGGGAACTGGTGCAGATGTACCCGACGTTTGAAGCGCAGATGAACGGGCCGGTCTACTGGTACTATTCGCTCCAGCGCAAGCCGTACGGTTCCCTGCATGACGTTGCCATGGCGACGTTCCTTCCGGCGTACCGCACCAAGAGCGAGACAACGGAATTCCCCGATTGGGTAAAGCGGGCCAACCCGGGACTCGACCGGCCCAAGGACTACAACGACCGGCTGAGAAGGTTGCTGAACAGCCCGACTCTGGCCCTGAACCAGTACGGCGAAGAGGCGTATCGCATTGCGGGGTACACGCCGTCATCGGGATCGAATCCCCTGCCACTGATAGCGGGAGCGGCGCTTGTGGTGGGGGGCTACCTGATCTGGACCCGCTCTTAGAGAAGGCATCGAAAACGGTCGATGACCTGCAAGCGGTGGTTATCGATCTGGCACACCTGATCAAAGAGGCAAAGCAGTGGAATACCCGCAGGATCAGTTAGGCTACGAGTCCACCGGCGAGGCCATAGCCCACGGTGCCCGTGACGCCGCGCACGATGTTGTGCGGTTCACCCTTATCGGCGTCGTTGCCGTGTCGGCGGCGTGGATTCTCATGGGTAAAGAAGCGCGGAAGGTGGTGAAACGATGGACTTCGTAGGGCAGGACAAGCCTATCGGCATGCCGGACCCGTCTTACGAGAAGGGTTTGAGCGACCAGATCGCCGACACGCTTACCAAAGGTGCGCTGGTCATGTACGCCGTACTTGGATTGGCAATCTATGGAGCGTACTCGGCCTTGCGGAACGTATCCAGCAAGCGCCGGGGAAAGTGAGGGCGGTATGAGCGGTTACGAGAGACTCGGCATACTGGACATGGAGCGTTCCGCGCCGGAGTGGTACAGCCACATGCGGGGCGACATCCAGATGCGCATGGTGACGCACTATCGGACCTCGTACCCTGACACGATGAACCGAAACGTGCTGACGGCCTACATGGACTGGATCGCGCAGGGCGGCAGACCGCCGGAGTACTACGGCTACCCGGAGGGCAAACCGACCTATATCCGGGGCGTGCCCTCACCGGCGATGGACTCCTCCGGCATGGTCGCGTGGATAGTGAACAGGTCGCGCATGTCAGTCAAGGCGGTGGAAATATTCCTTGAAAGCCTGTCGTATCTACACAGGGCTGGCTACATTCCGGCGTCCGTATTCAACCCGGCGACCGCCGCCGCCCGGGAGAAAATCCAGCAGACCGTCATCGACCGCAAGACCATGGGCGACGACCTGACCAGCAGTAGCTCGTATATTATCAAGGCCGCGAAGGTGGCGGCGGTGATCGTCATCGGCCTTGCCGTCCTTCGCGTTGTGTCAATCGTACCTCCGGCTCCTCGGAGGGCGTAACCCGAACAGAAAGGAACCTCGCCATGTCAGACATTCCAGATCAGGCCGAACCCGGCCGCGACCCGTTCGACTCCGAGGTGCTGTACGGCGCACCCGCGCCGGAGCAGGAAGAGGACCCGAACGAGAACATCCCCGACGAGATCGCCGCGCTTTTCGACGAGCACGGCCTCGACGCAAAGTGGTACAGGTGCGACCTGAAGAAATATCACTCTGCCGAGGGGTCCGGCGCATTTGTCGCGATGTATGACAAGTCCTACCCGACCATCGAAGACGTCGGCTTGAATTTCGGGCCCGGCAAATATCTGTTCACGTTCTTCTGGCGCAAGAAGATCGACGGCAAAAACAAGATGCAGACCCGCAAGTTCTACTTCGACATCTCCGAGGAATTCCGCGACCGCTACGAGGACTACCAGTTCGAGAAGCAACGCAAGCGGCGCAAGGAACGCAAGCGCAAGCTGGCGATGGACCGGGAGACGCGCAGGATGTACGACGATGAGGACGACACCCCGGCCTCATCGCAGTCACCGGCCAAGGACCCGATGCAGATCGCGCAGGAGTACATCGAACAGCACATGCGCACCAACCAGATGCTGTTCGGCAACTCCGGCAGTCAGCGGTCCCCGGCCTTTGAATGGGAAAAGCTGGTCCCCCTCGGCATGGCGGTTCTCACATTCCTGTCGAACCGTTCCGACTCGGAGCGTTCGCGGCAGGATCAGTTTATGACCATGATGCTGAAGATGAGTCAGGACAGCACCAGCAACCTGCTTGACGTCGTAAGACGGTCAAACAACCCTACAGGATTGGAGATGATGAAGGACATGAAGGACATGATCATGGCGGGAGTGGACATCAAGTCGGCATTAAACCCGGAGAAGGAGAGCGTACTGGACCGTGTCATGGGAGTGATAGAGGGCGCACTCCCGGTCATGGCACAGATGATGAGCCAGCCCCGGGCGCAGTCGAAACAGTCCATACCCTACCAGATGGCGCAGTCCTATGTCCAGACCGATAAGGACTTTCAGCAGGTTCTGAGCGACCCGGAGATGCGCGAGGCGGCAATCCAGCGCATGGACCGGGAATTCGGATGGGAACAGGCGAACTACATCCTTGACGTTGCGGGTATCCGCCGCTCGACGCCGAACAATGACCCGTCACAGCGGTATCCCGAGGGCGATGAGAGGAATACCGTGCCCGAGGCCGATGCCGAGGTGGTGGAGCCGACGCCGGAGCCGGAGCCGGACGCGACAAGTGAAGCCGAACAGGCGGCGGAAGGGTAGTACACCGGCCGGGAGGGAACTGCGCAGACCGTGCGGTCCTTGGCGGGGTTCCCCGCCGGTAAGGCCGCCCTCCCGGCCTTAACATTCGACCGGAGGAGGACTCAATGGCCAAGAGCGTACCGTGGTGGAGGACCATCGGCAGGAAGATCAAGAGGATTCCCGACAACGCCGAGGGGGCAAAAAAGTATGCCGCCTTTGTCAAGGCGTGGAGCATGAGAGTTGCCAGCGTATCGCAACGGCGGTTCAAAAAGGACGTCCTGCCGACCCTGCCGGACTCCATGCGCACCGCCATATCCAAGCGGGCGATGCCCTACTACCTGTCGGCCGACTCGGCGAAAGTGCGGCACTCGGCACAGCACAGCCTGTCCGGGGCCGAGCAGTGGTTCAACGCAATTGTCTACCATGCCCCGGCCGACATGGCGGCCATGTCTTTCGCGATGATCTCACCGGAACTGGTAGGGCCGCTGGTGTCCAAGATTCAGGCGGCGGCAAAGAAGGACAAGCGGTGGGCCGGGCTGGCAAGAGCGAACAGCACGGCGCTGGCTGACTTCCTGTCGCAGATCGACCGCATCAAATCCGGCGGTCCCATCCCGGTGAAACCTCCGACGCTGAACAATGCGGTCCACCCGCTGTCAACGTGTCCCTATGCCTCGCCCATCTGCCGCGACGTCTGTCTCAATACGAGCGGCCGGGCGGGAATGAGCAAGAAAGGCGCAACGCTGACACGCGCCGACGTTGCCGCACTGGCATGGATGCAGGGAAAGCCTTCGTTCTATTGCGGCGCGTCGAATGCGATTCTCGGTGCGCGCATGGCCCGGACCCATGCCATGTGGGCGATATGGTCGCAGGAGGGTCCGGTGCGTAACAGCTACAATGATCACATCTTCGCCGAGATCGCGGAGTATGCCCGTATCTGCAAAGAACACGGCGTGCGGCTGGCGGTGCGCCTCAACGGCACCAGCGACATTCCGGTGGAAACGCTCCAGCTGACCAACGGAAAGAACCTGATGCAGGAAGGGGCCAAGCTCGGCGTGATCTTCTACGACTACACCAAGGACTACCCGCGCATGAGCCAGTGGCTTGACGCCCGGGCATGGAAGGGGTCGCGGAAGGTGAATGGTGCGATGCGCAAGGGCATGCCGGGCAACTACTGGCTGTCGTACTCATGGAGCGAGGTGGGCCTGAAGCAGACCATGGAGGTCATGCGCAGGGGCGGCAACGTCGTTGCAGTGTTCCGGCGCTCGGCCACGGCGAAGCGCGGCAAGAAAGCCGGGCCACAACTGCCCACCAAGGCAAGGGGCAAGGGGATCAGGATCATCGATATCAACCTGACCCTGCACGAACTCACCGGCGGGCGGTACGGCAAGCCGGGTGATCCCCCGCTCACGGTGGTGGACGGAGACGTCACCGACCTGCGCTTTGAGGACCCCTACAAAAAGCCCGGCGTAGTCGTCGGCCTTATTGCCAAGGGCAAGGCAACTAGGCCCTACACCGAGGAACAGCACCGCAAGGTGATCAAGGGCCTCACGGGTCACTTCGTGACGCCGATAGAGATGGTCGAGGGTGTCGGCAAGGCCCGCACCAACCCGGCGGGGATCAGCGCCCCGGGAGCCCCCACCGGGGCCCTGTCGGACGTTGACCCTGAACTGGTGGAGGACCTGACAGTCAAACTGGCCCCGGGTATCCTGCTGGGGACCACGGCACAAGCCACGTAAGAGCCCCTCTGCGGCAGAATCGCCCCGGGGCATGCCTCGGGTCGTTCCAGCCTCGGTTGCCGCCCTGTGGGGCGTCTGTGAGGCGTCTGTGGGTCGTTTATGGGTAAGGGCCGGTCCCCGGGGAGGGGATCGGCCCTTTTTGACGCCCTGAGAGGCCCTCTAAGGCCGGATCGGGCGGGGAGGTGCCAACGGACGGCAGGTGCCGGGTTCCGGCGTCCCGCACGCCCGCAGGAGGATCAGCGGCGCTTCTGAAGGCTTAGAGGAACCCGCCGGGAGTCCACGGGTTCCGGCTCGGGGGCATCCTCCGGCTCGGAGGTGTCCTCCGGCTCGGGGGCCTCTTCCGCCTCGGCCTCGGCCCGGGCCTCTGCATCCGCCTCGGCGCACCCTTCGCACAGGTCCCCGCCGGTATGGCGGCACCCGCACCGGGGGCAACTGGTCGCCTCTGCGCAATCCTCACACATAGTGTCGTTCGGCGGAATCGCGGTGCCGCACACCGAGCATATCCCATCTCCCACCTTGGGCTGTCTGGTGCCGTCGGCCGCGACCGGCTCGGCGGTCCCGGTCTGCACGGTGTGCGCCGTGATGCCGGTGGTCGTCTCGGCGGCATTCTTGATCAAATCCACCAGTGTCTGGATCGTGGACGCCTCTTCAGCGTTCACGGTGAGTGTAATGACACCTCTTACCATGGGTGTCCTCCTTCCGGTTGTGGGAGCATTGCCCCCGGTTGTCAATCCTGCGGAACGCCCTCGGGCATTTCCGCCGTTTCCCAATTCGCCTCTTCCCAATCATCCCGGCTGAAATAGTAGCGGTCCAGCCGCCACGATCCCTCCGAGGGCGGCCGGTCGGTGGTAATGCACAGGACGACCTCGGGGCCGCGCAGGAAGATGCCCCGCGCACCCTTCACCCAGTCGTTGCGCCGGATCATGCCGCCCTTGAGCATGTAGGCCATGCCGCTGACAAGGGGGAACCGCTCCGGCATCTCGCCGTACCGCATGATCCGCACCTGCCGACAGGTATCGGCCGCCATCTGCGACAGCAGGTCCACCCGCCTCTCAAGCACAGTGAACTCGTTCAGCTTGAACAGCCGTATCGCATCGCGGCCCGCACTGTCGGGCTTGTTGCATTCGATGCTCTCGTTGAACTCTTCGCGAAGACTCACTATCTCCGCATAGTCTCTTGAAACGGTTTCGCTCAACCTGTCGAGGGTCTGGTTAGTGCGCCGTATCGCCTCTGCCAGTTCCGGCACGGTGGGCGGCTTGCGTTTGGTTGCTTTCTTTCTGACTGCAATGGCGGGCTCCTTTCAGGGGTTTGACGGTTTTCCTGCCGTCAAGGTGAATGCGTATCCTTCTCACGGTCGTTCTCCCTTCAGCATCAGGTTGAGGTCCTTGGTGGTCAGCATCTCCAGTTTCGGCGGGGGCTCGTCTTCTCCCATGATCGTGCGGCGGGCCTCATGCTGGTTCTTCACGCTCACCATCTCCCGCAGTCCATCGACAACGGCGGCCAGCATGCGAACGTCGGCCATGGCATCGTGCGCCCCGGCGGTGTCGATCCCCATCCAATCCGCCACGGTCGCGAGGCGGCAGTTGGGCAAGTCGCGGAATCCGCCGACAGTCTGGAGAAACCGGATCACCGGCAACGGGTCTATCAGGGTGTGATTGAACCACGACCCGAAATACTTGTCACCCTGCCGGGCGAATTCCTCGGAGAGCATCTGATAGTCGAACCAGCCGTTATAGGCCACGGGCGTGAGCTTGTCGGCAGAATTGTACCTGTCAATCCACTTGGACAACCGGGCCAGAAGGCACTGGTGAAACATCCTGCGCGGGGGCCATGTGTCGATCTCTTCCCGGGTGCGCTCGTTGATGGCGAGGGCCTGATCCTCGACCATGAGGTCCTCGGGCCGGGCGAACAGTTCAAACTCATCCTCCACCGTGCCGTGGATGCGCACCTGCGCGGCCAGCTGGATGATCCCATGCCGCCGATGGTCGAGGCCGGTCGTCTCGGTATCGAATATGAACAGCTTCATTGGTTACCCTATTCTTGTTGAAACGTACACCTCGTCCAGCACGCCGGGCGAAGCAAACGAATACGATATGTCGGTTACGCGAAAGCCGTTGCCCTTGATGCTCTCGACCTTGCGCTCCCTGCTGTCGGTGATCACGGTGATCTTCTCGTTGCCGTGAACGAAGTCAAGCCACAATACCTCACCGACACGGGGGATGACCGGGGACTCCACCGTGTACAGGCGTTCGCTGTTCGCTTCTTCTACTGCAATGGTGAGTTTCATCCCGGAACCCCTTGTCTCGCGCACTCCGGGCACACCGGCCGGGCGCTGAAAGAACGATGCTTACGGTCCTTGTCGTGCGGCAGAAACCGGCACCCGCAATGACGACAGTATGCCGCCCCGGGCCGCAGTATCTCCCGGCTCCCCGGCTCGTACAACTCGTCGAGGGTCGCGATGTACTGCATGCACCGGGAGCATACGAGATGCTCTTCCCACTGCACCGGCCCGTGAATCCGGCAGGTGATCACCTCGGAGTCCGGCGTGTCGCTTCGACCGCTCACGATCTCCCGGCGGGCCCGCATGCGCATGGTGGAAACGATGGTGCCGACAATGCCGATGACCATCAGCAGGATCAGCCAGCCCAACACGATCTCGGTCATTCTTCCCTCCCGTCAAAGACCCGGGCATGGCGCAGGGTGACGCGCCGCCGGGGCTTGGGTTTGGCGGGCACGATGATGCGCCCGTCGAATCGTTTCTTGATGAGATGAACGGCGCGAACATCATCGGCGCATGAGGCGGTGCGTGACACCTCCATCGCCTCGGGCAGGGTGTAGCGCACGCCGTCCTCAAAGAGGATGCCGCCCGGGTCCAGCGTGTAGCCGAGCCCGAGCGCATCGGATCGATGTTCAGAGTCCCGAGGCATCCTGCCGTATCCATTCCGCCATCTCGCTCTGGCCCGGTTGCGGATCGCGCACGCTTCCCTCACGGGAGAAGATCACCACATGCAGGGAGTGGTACGTGAAGGTGCGCGGGTCAACCTCGGCACCCTGCACCTTGGGCGGCTCTCCCATCACCACCAGCGGGTAGGTGTGGACAAGGGAGAATCCCCGGTTGATGAATGCCTGTATCACGGCCGACAGGTCGGCCCCGGACACCTTGCGGTACTCGTAGATGAACGTCTTCACTTGTCAATCCTCCGATGCTACGGACATTGCCGAAAAAAGGGGTTCAGAGCGTTCTCCGTTGCGGAACCGTTCCAGCAACGGGTTGAACAGGGTGCGTATTGCCCATGCCGTCTGTGCGTCACCCATGGCGAGGTAGCGGTCGCGGGCGGCCATGAACTTCTCGTACACGATGAGCCAGCGTGCCGCCGTCTTCAGTTGAGCCAGAGCGATACCCATGTCCTCGGTATCGGACCCTGACAGGCACGCCCGGCCGCGCACAGACTCCAGCATCTTGATCGCGTTGAAGATGATGTCGGTCACTGCGATACTCCCTTGAACAGGTTGAATGCATCCTTCTCCATGAGGTCACCGTCGTTAAGGGCCGAGATCGTTGCCAACTTGCCGTTGACCGATGCGGCAACGTCTTCTTCGATGGTGCTGTCGGCGTAGCACAGCTGAACCGATGATGCCGACTTGCCCCCGGCCCGCTTGGTGCGCCCAAGCACCTGCTTGAGCGTGTACGGGTTGTACGTGGGGCACACCAGTGCGACCCGGGGATGGCCGCCATGAGTATCGTGCAGGTCGATGGACTGACCGCCCGCCTCGCTGGACACGACAACCAGATTGGTGCGGTTGGCTTGGAATGCCTGAATGACCTTCTCCCGGGGAATCCCCTGCGCGTCCTGACCGCCGTAGATGAGACTGCGGGTCTTGAGACGACGCGCAAGGTAGGTGAGGGTGTCGTGGAAATTGACAAACACACACACCGACATGCCGTCGGAGAGATACTCTTCAGCCAGCTGGGCCAGCGGCTCGGCTTTGATGTACTCGGAGTGCTGGCGGTAGCGCAAATTGGCAGTGAGTGCTTCCGCCGTCTCGCCCTTCGCCTTGTACTCTTCCGCCTTCGCCAGCATCTCGGCATAC
>Ga0272441_10009808_pt1 | contig 14676 bp, 12 predicted proteins | sample SSMProp6N_FD_193582 | JGI IMG/M metagenome (GOLD analysis project Ga0272441, IMG submission 193582) | Marine sediment archaeal communities from Little Sippewissett salt marsh, Falmouth, MA, United States - SSM-Prop-6N | ecosystem: Environmental > Aquatic > Marine > Wetlands > Sediment ... | reverse complement strand
GTGCGCTGGCGCCTGGCATGGTTTGCGGCTGTTGCCTCTGTGAGGTGCCGTAAGCCGGTGCGCTGGCGCCTGGCATGGTTTGCGGCTGTTGCCTCTGTGTGGTGCCGTAAGCCGGTGCGCCGGCGCCTGGCATGGTTTGTGGTTGTTGCATCTGTGTAGTGCCATAAGGCGTGCTGGATCCCGACATGGTCCGCGGTCGCTGCATTTGTGAGGTGCCATAGGACGGCGTGCTGGCGCTTGGCATCGTTCGCGGCTGACCCGCCTGTTGGGTGCCATAGGCTGGTGTGGTAGCGCCTGGCGTGGTCATCGGCCGCTGCATTTGTGTGCTGCCATAGGACGGTGCGCGATACTCTGGCGTGGTCTGTGGTTGCTGCATCATTTGCGAGCTACTGCCGTAGGCCGGCACACCGTACTCCTGTGGGCTTTGTGTTGTCTGACTCTGGATGTTGCTGCTTTGCTGGGATACGCGATCACTCAGTTCCTGCTCGCGTTGCAGTTTTTGCTGTTGAGTTTGTTTATCGATACTGTCGATCACGCCTTCCCATCCGCCCGGAGGTGGCGGAGGATAGCTTTCGTAACCAGGCGTGAATTTTGGTGGTGCAGCCTGGCTGGAGTAAACATCATCGGCTGCCAGAACCTGAGGTGCCTGACTGGCGGCCAGCAAAATAGCAGATATGGCGGTAGTGAGCGGGAAATTTTTGCGATTTAACATTGCTGGTCTCCTGTGGGAAGCAACTGGTGATTAGACTCCGGCGCGCGGTTGAACGTCACCTTAGACTGACAGGGGTGTTTAAAATTCAATAGCATAATGTCAATTGTCCGATTCTGCACGAAAAAAGTACCGAATATCTGAAAATGAGTTGAATTCATATCATCTCTGATATCATAGAATCATGCAAAGGATGAATAACATGAAATCATCAGTCATCGCCCCGTTTTTCATTGCGCTGATGGTATCGGGCTGTTCTGGTATCACGGTAAGTCAGGATTATGCCAAAGAGGCCGATTTTTCCACGTTGAAAACATATCAGTGGAAAGAAACTCTTGATGTCGAGCGGGGCGAACAGCCCGAGCTGAGCCCGTTAGTCGCAAGCCGAATTCGAGATGCGGTCGAGCGTGAGCTGCAAGCCAAGGGCATCGTGTACGCAGACGAAGCACCAGACTTCTTGATCGACTATAACCTGACCGTGGAAAGCAAGATCCATAGTAGCAATGTTGGCACGACGATTGGGGTCGGCACGGGCGGTTACGGGCACGTTGGCGGCGTGGTTGTCAGCACAGCGCCCGATATCAGGCAGTACGACGAAGGGACGCTGTACATCGACTTTTACAGCACCGCCGCAAATCAATTGGTCTGGCGCGGCATCAGTTCACAGGTCATTGATAAGCACGATGCTCCCGAGCGGGTCACGGAACAGATCAATCTCAATGTTCAGAAGATACTCGAACAGTTCCCTCCAAACTAAGCTGCGATCAGCTGCTGTTCAATGGCAGGGTCTCGGTTGGCGCTGGATCTCGTTGTCGTCTCTTTCTGTTGGCTAATTGGGTTTTCAGCCAAAGCTTGTCGATCAGCGCGGTAATGTTTTCGTTACAGCCGCCCAGGTAATGGGTTGCCGCTGCCGGCGCGTCGGCTTGTTCCATACGCGGGCGGTCGTGGCCGATGTTGTAGATTCGATCCCGTAAAGATGGCGCCGGATCGTCCTGAGCTGATTCTGCATCGAAGGTTTCTTCAATGAACATTGCGAGCTTATCCCCGGAAAAGTTCGCATTCATAGCTGCGGCCATTTTCTTGTGCGGAGTCGGTGTGGTCGCGGTATTCATCGCGGCAATCTTATCCACAGCCGGCCAGTAACGTATCTTCAGATAATGGCGGCAGACCGCATCTGCAGTGATCATCTCTCGTATTTGTTCGTCATTGTACATTTCCATCGCACAAAAATCGGCGTTGAGCTCGCTTTGACGCGCGACTTGCACAGACAGCGATGAATATAGCGGTGAATACAAGGAGAAAAACCATGCCAACGGTTCGGTGCCAAAACCTTTTTGCGCTGCGTAGCCAAGCCGGTATTGCTGCCAAACGACCCGTCGCTGAGACAACCAAAGCATTACCAAGTTGTCTCGTTTGAAAAACTGAATGAGTCGGCGCGCGAGCAGTCGCTCAAACTGCGTTGCGTTCAGGCAATGCAGCACCGGCAGTCCAATGATCAGTGTGTTGAGCGTTGCCACTGGGAAGGCTGTTCTTGGTATCTTGACAATATCGAGTTGGTAATTCGATGTGATGATAACTTGATCGATGACGGATCGTTTGAAGCGTGACTCGAGCTGCTCAATCTGATTGAACAGCTCCGGCGCTTTGTCTTCAGCAAGTCTGAGCCCCTCGAAAGGCGGTCGCTTGTATTGGGTGAGGCGGTGACTGACAAGGCCGGACATGACTGCAATGACCAGCCACACTGAGACGCTGTGCCAGGCAATGCTCTCGCGCAGGAAGAATTCCTGGTAGATACTGAAGATGCTGGTTAAAAGCAGTAAAGGGAAGAGCAATATTGCAACATAACCCAGGGTAGCGAAAAGAATGATACCTACACGATACAGATGCATTTTCTGATCAGAGAGCAGGCGCCTGAATTCACGCAGTCTTCCAAGCAGGAGCTCTGTCGGCGTGAGGTGAGTCATAGGGTTACCTCGGATTGAGTCGCGAAGATCGAGCGTTTCGCTCTTGTAGGGTCAATGTTGTGAGTTGCAGATTAAAAAAAATCACGTCCCTGTGATTTTGCCTTTGAATAATTTAGGGAAACTCTGACTTAATCAGAGTTTCCTTAGCGGTTTGCAACGACGCGTTTGTCAACCAGCTGCTTGATCTTCTTTTCGATTATTTTTTTCTCTTCAGCACGATAACCAAGGCTCTTGTGCACCAGGTTGCCGTTCCTGTCGATCAGGAAGGAGCTTGGCATGGCTTTGAGGTTATACGCTTCAGCCGTTTTTCCACTATTGTCAAAGGCAATGTCAAATGTTGCTGGCATCTTCCTCAGAAATTCATTCGCTTCCTTACGGGATTCATCGAGATTTACTGCGATGATCTTGAAGCCTTCGTCACCGTAGTGTGTCTGCAACTCGTTCATCCACGGAAACGAGCGCTTGCACGGTTCGCACCAGGACGCCCAGAAGTCCAGATAAACCACCTGGCCTTTGTATTTTGAGAGCTGAATTGTGTTGTTCTGTCCGGGCAAGCTAAAGCCGGGCGCTTTTTGGGCGAGAGCAAACGAGGCTGATAGAAAGCTGTATATCGCTACAGCGGTAATGGCAATATGGCTCAAAGAAATACGCATTGCGAACTCCAAAATCGTTCATTAAACACAGCGCCCTTCGAGGGTAACAGGACACTGGCGGCAACCTTCGCCGTGTATTCAACAATCAGCGTTTTGGAGCATTTTTGGGCTCAGTGTGTTTGTGAGTGAAGACAACATAACATTCATGATTATTGCTTGACTCTACACTTTGACGAACTATAGCATATCGTAAATATTGTTTACAGTTTTTCGTTAATAAAACTGGCAATTGTCTCAAAAATACGGTTCGTCGGGATGCGTGCTCAGTCCGTCGGATCGTAGTCCTGAAAGCTCTTTATAGTGCTACACTGTATTCAAGTTTGCCCCCCGACTGCTTGTGTTGCGGTCAAAAATGCAAAAAATTTCAAACGATTAGGTTCTGCGTGTGCGTTTGAATTCTCGCCTGACATAACCTGACGATGTCAAATTGAATCAAGGCTGCCTGCCAGTTGTCTGGATTGTCATGGCCTTGGAGAAAGATGGTTAATTTTTGATCACTATTTTGGGCCAGTCCCAAGAAACTAACGTACACGGATACCTGACGTACAGAGAGGTTGCTGATGAGGTTCAAAAAATCGTTAATCATCACAATGTCCATGATCGCGATGGGCTGCGATCCCGGCCTGCCGGAAGGACAGAGTGAGTATGCTGCTGGCGGCGCCGCCGCAGCGCTTTCACAAGGCGAGTTCAATGCGCTGCCTGCTGAAGAGCAATACTTAGTAGCCAATAAGCTGTTGGGTACGATGCTGCGTGGTGTTTCAGTCGAGGACTATTTTAATCTTGATGCAGGCATGGCCAGTCTGCGGCCAAAAAGCACCAGTTTTCTGAGCGATATCAAAAGCGCGATCGAGACAGAAATGGACCCGGCCGAAGTCTTGGCTGTTGACACCTTGATCGACGGTCTCGATGAAGAGGGCAATCCCGACCCGGACGTCGCCAAGTATCGTTTTGATACCGATTCGAACACGCGTAACAATGAACGCGCCAAGCAGGTGCCTTTGGCACGCATCAAAGAGTATCCCATCAGTCGCGATATGTTCGTCCATTGGATGGCTTATGTGCTGATCAATACCATCATGTTCTCTCCGGCCGAGGAAATGGAGAGCACGGACTATACCGACGTGCAGAACATGTACCGATTTCTGGTGACCAACCTCCAGGACGGGACGCCAATTCGTCAAGTGATTCGCTCGAATCTGACGTCACTAGCCCGCTGGCGTGTCTCCCGCTCACCTGAAAACCACGCGCTCGAGGCATATGAGCTCTACTTGGGATTGTTCGAAACTGAAGAGGATTCGTATCGCGGTGGTATTGCCTGCAAAGACCTGTATCTGACGAACGAGGATGACGGCTACCTGATCCGCCGCACAGATTTTCCGAACACGACGCCACAGTTGGTCCTCGAGAATAATTATGTGACGACTTGTGATGATCTCTATGAAGTCATTGCAGGCCACCCATTGTTGATACCTCGCGTGGTTGAGGTGATCTTCAACTATTTCGTTGAACTACGTGCTGACAATCTCGAGTACCGTCAGAGCATGATCAATTCGATCGCGAACAGCAATCCGGAAACTTTCGAGGATATCTTCAAGGCGATTCTTTTCTCACGTGAATATCTGTTGAATATCGAGCGGCCGAAAACGTTCGAGGAAAATCTGATGCCGCTACTGGATACGCTCAAATGGCACCCAGGCGAGAACGCGGGAGAGCTGGATGAGCAGATCTTCAGAAGGATGACCGAGTTTTCGAATGAGCAGATCTACCTCGACGGCATGGGTTGGGCAACGATGAAATACAAGATCGGACGCCTCCCGGATGTGCCGCTCGATGGTCTGAGCTACGCGAACTATCACAAGTCGATGCGCCAAGAGGTGTTGATGAACAGAGGTTACTATGATCCGTCAGGGGATCGTGGCAACGCGAACTTCCTCTACGATGAAAATGGCGACTTGAAACGCGCTGTTCAAGACATGTCGTTGAACGAATATATCGACTTCCTGTTCATGAGCGCGTTGCAGCGTAAAGCCAGTGCCAGCGAGCAGACCGACCTGATCGCGGTGTACGAAACCGGCGATACCGGCAACCATTTGACAACCGAGAATGATGGTTCAGTTGTCGTTCGAGACGGCCGTCATGACGAAGTTGCACAAGTCACTTTTGATTACATTTCAAGGCTGCCTGAATTCTATTACTTCAGGTCGGTTCGATAGGAGGCGCCCAGATGAAACGCAGAAACTTTATTAAATCCATGGGCGCGGTTGGTGCTTCAGCTTTGCTGCCTTCAACCTGGCCGACAGCCTTCAATATGTCGACCATGTACAAGGCGGCAAATGCAGCGATTGACTACACTGGCGCACAGATTGCAGCGCCCACGGTCATGCCGCAGGTCATCAACATCTTTCTCTACGGCGGACCATCGGAATTGTCCGGCAACCTGACCAATATTGTCGATATCGATCTGAATTCACAGAATTCGTATGCGGCAGCTTTCGGTAATGAAATCCTTCGCTTTCAGAATGATCCGGAGGACGGTCTTATCACGCCAAACGGGTTTTGGTCCGGAGCGGGCGGTGATGATATGCAGTTCATGCTCGATCAGAACTATATGTCGGTGTACCGCACGATCATGAAGCGCAAGGACGGTACGCGTTCGCATCGTGAAAGCATTCTGATGAGCCTGAAAGGTTCACTCGATATCGAGAACAGCGCCGGCGTTGGTACGCGTATTGCGGCGGCTTTGTATCAGAATCGAGCCGCATACGAAGGTATCACCACCTTTGCAGACGGCTCCGCTATCGATATGGATAACATGATACTGCCGTTTGTCTCGTTCGAAGGCGACACGCGCGCGTTCGCGCCTGACCCCGATTATGCGATCCCGCTGTTACTCAGGGGTACGACCTTGAGTGAAGACCTGGAGGACCCTTATACCAGGCAGAACGACGAGAACGGCCCGGCGCTGGACGCGATGGTCACCAAGAAGCTTGCCGATCCGGCCTACGTCGCGCGTTTTCCGGGCGTCATCTCGGCCAATGACTTGCGTCAATACCTGGCCCAGCGCATCGGCAACCTGCAGGACGCATCGGATGCCTTGCCAACCATATCGGATCCCATCGATCAAGCGGCCCTGGGGCTGACCGATGCGCTTACGCCAATGGCCTACCCGGACAACAACCGCTATTCGGCCCGGATCCGCGCAGCCGTCACGCTCGCCGTCGAGAACCCGGGATCGATGTACATTACTGTCGGTGGCGGCCTGGGGGGCTGGGATGATCACAACAACGGCATCGATAATTATCCGAACCGTATGAACCAGCTGTTCGATGCGTTGAAAGCCGCCGCGCTGCATATCAAGTATTCCGGCACGCAGACAGCGGGTGTTGCCAGCACTGCGGGAAGTGCCGCAGCTGGCACGCCAATGGTCAGAAGAACCGACAACATTGTGATCAATGTGTTCGGCGATTTTGGTCGGCGCGTGAACCTGAACAACTCCGAAGGCTGGGACCACGGCAATAACCAGAATCTCTGGACGATCGGCGGTGCCGGTGTGGTCAGTGCCGCCAATGGTGGTGCGCCGCGACAACTGGGTAAGGTTGTCGGCCGCACCGTGCGCGTTGGCGATCCGGGTACCAACAATCAGGTGACCGAGCCACAGGAAGGCAGTTATGAAGCAGAGCCGATGTCGATCGCTTCGAGCGTGTATTCCTACTTCGGTGTGCAGAATCCGCAGATTCTGACTGCTGATGCTGAACGCAATCCGGAAGGTGATGCCGCTATCGATGAAACCGTAGCCGGGGAGCCCGTGCTATTCTAATTTGACCGATGAGCTGCTCTACCCATGATGCCGGCATGCGCATCATGGGTAGACTTTACAGCAAATTCACCATAAAACAGTTGCTAACAACAATAAATCGACTAATGTTATTCCTATGAAAAGACTATTACTGATAGCTTCGATGATAGCTTCGATGGTAGCTGCTTCCGGCTGCGGAACGGTTCGCAATATCACCGTCAAGGAAGACGTCAAACCCTGGCAGAAGGACATCCTTGCTCAGAGAAGTATGCAATTTCCGCAAGACAAAATGCAGTCTTATGCTGATGATCATATCTTTTTCAGTAAGGAGGCTTCCACAGGAGGCACAGGCGTGGGCGGCGGTGGCTGCGGCTGTAACTGACAAATCCACGAAATCTTGAAAAGCCTAAATGAAAAGATTAAGTAGGCTCTGAATAATCTGATCCTGGAAATCTCAGAGCACGAAAAATAGGAACTAGATTTTTATTTTTCGTCATTTTCGATCATAAAGATGATTGAAATGCAGGCACCCTACGGGCCGCACGGAAACTCCAAATTAATCCGAGTTTCGTCAAACCTAAATAGCAAAAAGAATAATTCGGGTTAATCAATCTAATCAGGGCTTGTATGAAATCCATCAGGAATAAACTCAGCCTGGCAACATGCTCTTTGCTGGCAACCGGTAATGCTGCCGCAGAAGCCATCGAGAATGCGTGGGAAGTCGATGGCTCCTATTTATACTATGACGAAGTCGACCGTGTGAATGTCAATAAATTGATTGGACGCGCTCAGGGTTTCGTTTCCACCAAGGATACAGCGACTATTCAGGTTGTTTTCGATGCCATGTCTGGAGCCACCCCCACGGGCGCCGTCAAAAATGCCAACCCGCTGACATCGACCGGTGCCTCGGGCGGTACCGGGCCGACCGGTGGCGGCACGGCTGCGCCTCTGGCCGAGTTCGATGATACGCGCGTTGCGGTTAGCCTGGACTGGAATCACGAGCATACGCGCACCTTCAACATGAAGTATAACGGCGCGTTTTCCGTCGAGAACGATTGGCGTTCGGTCAGCGCAGCGTTGACTGCTAACAAGGAGACCAGCAGTCGTTCGACCAAATTCACGTTCGGGGCGGCACTGACCTACGATGAGATCTGGCGCAAAGGCAGCACCACGACGCCGGAACCGCTGAGTCGTGTGGAGGACAACCTTTCTCGCGGTCGCGGTGAGCGTTCGACGACCGACCTGATCGCCGGTATCACTCAGGTGATCAATCGGCGTACCGTGGCACAGGTCAATCTTGCCTTCGGGCTGGCAAATGGCTACATGACCGATCCGTACAAGATTTTCAGTATTGTTGATGCCAACGGCATCGAGTGGGATCAGTATTACGAAGGGCGACCGGATTCCAGAATGCGTTACTCCTTAACCTTCAATCTTAATCACCAGACGTTCCCGAGCAATAACAATATCAATCTGTCGTATCGATACTACGGTGACGACTGGGATGTCAAATCGCATACCCTGAATTACAGGCACCGCTTCAATTTTGGCAATGCCCAATATCTGGAGCCGCGCATCAGATTCTACACGCAGACAAAGGCGGAGTTTTATCAGAACTCTTTCTTCTCCGATCCGCTTGCTGGAGCGCCAAATCTGCCCCAGTACCTCAGCGCGGATTACCGACTCGATGACATGAACAGTGTGACAGGCGGCTTTACCTATGGCATACCCTTCAGTAACGATGCTGACTTGCGCACGCGCCTGGAGTATATGTACCAGGAATTTGAAAACTCGGAATTCGAGACCAACAAGGCGCTGATATTCCAGGTCAGCTACGGCAAGCGGTTTTAGCACGAAGCTGCGGGTTCTTATTAACGCAAAGGCGCAGAGGCGCAGAGGCGGCGGAGCTTTCTCTCAACGCAAAGGCGCAGAGGCGCAGAGATCGCAAAGGTAATTGGGGTTGCAAAACACTTCGATACAGCCTCACGTCATTGCGAGCGCAGCGAAGCAATCTCTTGCTGATTGCGCAAGCTGACGGGCATTGCCACGTCGCTAACGCGACTCGCAATGACGCTTGCCATGCCTACCCAGCGTCGCGTGTGAACATCATAATCGACACCATGCTATGCCTTCCCTGACAAGGCGAAATTCCGACCTGCAACCATTCAGGCCTAAGTTCCAAATCCTCTGCGGCCTTTGCGTCTTTGCGCCTTTGCGTTAAGAAAAAACTTTCCGGTTTCTGCGGTTAATTTATCCTTCAATCAACAGCGGCCCACAGGTACCAGCTCGATATGGTGCGGTAAGGGCGCCAGCGATCGGCGATCGCATGATAGTCGCGGGTCAGCGGTTGGTCCGGCAGGCCATAATGCTGCTCTATGGACTTGCGCAGCGCCAGATCGCCCAGTGGCAGCACATCGAGTCGACCCAGCGAGAACATCAGGAACATATCGATGGTCCAGGGGCCTATTCCTGGCTGCGGAGACAGCTTATCGGCAATCTGCTGGTTGTCCAGTCGCGAAAGTTGCTGCAGATCGAGTTCGCCGTTGATTACCGCAGCGCCGAGCGCCCTCAGATACCTGATCTTCTGCCTGGAGAGACCGCAAGCGGCCAGCTGTTGATCATCGAGCCCACGAAACGCATCCGGTTCAAAAGTATCCGTCGCCAGCAGTCTGGCCATTCGGGTCTCAATACTGAGGGCAGAGGCTACCGATAGCTGCTGATTGATGATCGCCCAGACCAGGACATGATAATGGGGTTTGTGGACCAGGCTATCTGCCGCGTACAAGGTGCAGGGCCCGTGTTGCTCGATCAGTCTGGCGATCACTGGGTCTGACTTCTGTAAAGCGCTTTCTGCTTTACGAACCACTTTTTCCATCTATAGTTAGACCTGAGAGCACGTTTACCGGCGCAAAAAATAACATTGCAGCAAGATTATATCCGAATACTATGAACCCGGTACTCCTCGACCAGACCAGCCTGTTCAAGTTCGGTATCGCCGTAATTCTGGTCATGACGGGGGCGTTTTCGAGCGGTTATTATTTCGGTTGCCAGCAAGCCGATCGAAAAGCCGGTCTGGATCTGAACAAAACGATGTTGCGCGCATCACCCGGGCTGGCGCGGGTGGACCTGGCGGCGCTGGCATCGTTCCGATCGAGGTCGCAGCCGTTTGAATTCGCTGCCGGTGTCGATACCCGCGATCTCGATCCGGACATACATGCTGGTCAGCAGTCTGTCGCGGCAGAAAGCCAGGCAAAGAACGAGTCTGCAGCCGCGATCAACGCGACAAATCAGGCCGAGCCGGCTCCTGAGCAAGGCGACTCGGCAGCTCAGCCGCCGCCCGAGTCGGGCCAGCAACAGCTCGCATCGCTCGCGACTCCAGTCGATCACAACGTGGTCGCCAGCTCCACTCATGCTATCGAAATCGCTGCGGTTCGATCACAACCTCAGCCTGATGCTGGGCAACAGCTGACCGAAACCATTGCATCCGGCAGGCAAGCAGGTATCATAGATACGTCCAGTGCTGAAGACGCGCGGTACACGATACAGGTCGGTGTGTTTGCTGATCCCGACAACGCGAAACGTCGCAAGGCCCAGCTCGATGCGTTACAACTCACTGCCTATGTCAATAAATACACAAACCAACGCGATCAGCCACGCTTCAACGTACGCTTCGGCTATTTCAAGGACAAAGCCAGCGCTCGTGCTGCATTGACTCGTTTTGAAAACGACATGTCTGGCAGTGGCTACGTTACAACAATTCGTCGTAATTGATCAGCGCGCAGCGCTCACTGCAAACGATCTGCAGGCCACGATTTGATGCCTGCCTCGATCAAGCTCCTGACCTTCGATCTCGACGACACGCTGTGGCCGTGCAAGCCAACCATCATAGCGGCCGAGCACCGGCTGTACAGCTGGATGCAGCAGGCTGTCCCGCAGATCACCGAACGTTTTGACAACGAAGCCTTGTTGGAGAAGCGGCACACGTTCATACAGCAGCGTCCCGAGCTTCTGCACGATATGTCGAAGCTGCGCATCGAATCATTGAGGGCGCTGAGCGATGAAATCGGCCTCGCCTATGACTGGATCGAGGAGGCATTCGAGGTCTTTTTTCAGGCCCGGCAAGAGGTCGAGTTGTATGCCGATGTGGCGCCGGCGCTGGATCGGTTGAGCAGCGAGTATACTCTGGTCGCGGTGACCAATGGCAACGCGGACATTAGCCTGACCGGCATCGACCGCTGGTTCGATTTCTCGGTCTCCGCAGCGGAGGTAGGTTACCAGAAACCGCATCCACTGGTCTTTGAGACGGCGATGTCAAGAGCCGGAGCGGTGCCTTCGGAGACCGTCCATATCGGCGACGATGAACAACGCGATATTTTCGGGGCCAGTGAAGCGGGGATCCGCACGGTTTGGGTGAATCGCAGTGAACGCGACTGGAGTCATACCGAGTGTGAGGCCGATCATCATATTCGCAGCCTGGCTGAGTTGCCGGAAATTCTGCGAGAGATGCAATATAATGATTGCTCTGACTGATGAGCCCGTTTGATGATCTACAAGACCGACGATATTCGAATAAGCGGTATGCACGAGGTCGAGCCAGCCGAGACCTTGCATAACCAGTTTCCTACGACTGAGACCGCCTCTGAAACCGTTCACAAGACCCGCAAGGCGATACACAAAATCCTGCATGGCGAAGATGACCGTCTGGTGGTTATCGTCGGCCCGTGCTCGGTTCATGACCCAGTGGCGGCCCGCGAATACGCCAGTCGCTTGAGGCCATTGATCGCCAGTCTTTCCAGCGAGTTGTGCATCGTGATGCGTGTCTATTTCGAAAAGCCTCGCACGACGGTCGGCTGGAAAGGTCTGATCAATGATCCGGACATGGACGAGAGCTTTCACATCAACAAAGGTCTCAGTCTGGCTCGTCACCTGCTGCTCGATCTTGCCGAGGAGGGCGTGCCTGCCGGTACCGAATTCCTCGATCTGATTTCTCCGCAATACATCGCAGATTTGATCAGCTGGGGCGCCATTGGCGCGCGCACTACAGAAAGTCAGGGTCATCGTGAGCTGGCCTCCGGCCTGTCTTGTCCGATCGGTTTCAAGAACAGCACCGACGGCGGCTTCAAGATTGCGATCGATGCTGTGAGTGCTGCCTCAAGGCCGCACGTGTTCATGTCACTCACCAAACAAGGGCATTCGGCGATTTTTTCGACCACCGGTAATAACGACTGTCACATTATTTTGCGTGGTGGCAACAATCAGCCGAATTACGACAGCGAGAGTATCGCTCAGGCGGCCGAGCAATTGACACAGAACGGACTTCGTCCCGAGGTCATGGTGGACTGCTCACATGCCAACAGCAACAAGGATTACCGTCGCCAGGCCGACGTCTGTCGGGATGTAGCGAAGCAGCTGAGTGCCGGCGAGACTCACATTATTGGTGTGATGATGGAAAGCAATCTGGTCGAAGGCAGGCAGGATGTGATACCCGGGCAGAAGCTGACCTATGGACAAAGCGTGACCGATGCCTGTATTGCTTGGGAGACGACCGAAGTGCTGTTGCAGGAACTGGCCGAGGCGGTCAAACAGCGCCGCAAGGTGGTATCGCACAAGGCATCGGCCTGACCAAAGCCGCATTGCACGTTAGATGCGATCTGTGTTTTAACGCAAAGACGCAGAGACGCGAAGGTCGCAAAGGGAATCACTGTTTGTCGGCCGTGGTGGAGTGCGTCGTGAACAGCGGGCGAGCCGGCTAGATCGCATGATTCCAATTTTTCGCGCCAAGCTGTCCGTGCGCATGAGACTGGGTAGCCATCCTGGAGAACTTCCAAAGTTCAGCAGACATCTCGCTGCCAGCGCGATGACGAGATGTGTCTCAACAAAAAAAATTTTTTCTTTGCGGCCTCTGCGCCTTCGCGTCTTTGCGTTAAAGATGCGCTCTGCGTCTTTGCGTTAATAAACCCCGCCGCTCAACCAGAGCGTTTCGTGTAGGTTCTTTCGACGTAGGCATCGATCAATGCTTCGAATTCATCGGCGATATGATCGCCTTTCAGCGTCACGGTTTTCTTTCCGTCCTCGTACACCGGTGCGACCGGTCGTTCACCGGTGCCTGGCAAGCTGATACCGATGTTCGCGAATTTGCTTTCTCCAGGACCGTTGACGACACAGCCCATTACAGCGACATTCATGGCTTCGACCCCCTGATACTGACGGCGCCATTCCGGCATCTGCCGCCGCAGATAAGCCTGCACCCGGGAGGCCAGTTCCTGAAAAAACGTGCTGGTGGTTCTGCCGCAACCAGGGCAGGCCGTGACCTGGGGGACGAAGGACCGCAAACCCATGGTCTGAAGAATCTCCTGCGCAACGATCACCTCCCGTGTGCGGTCAGCGCCGGGTTCCGGGGTCAGCGATATCCTGATGGTGTCACCGATACCATCGTGCAACAGTATGCTCAGGGCGGCCGTTGAGGCCACTATGCCCTTGGAGCCGATACCGGCCTCAGTCAGCCCCAGGTGCAGCGCGTAATCGCCACGCTCAGCGAGGGACCGGTACACCGTGATCAGATCCTGCACCACGCTCATCTTGCACGACAGGATGATCTTATTCCTGGCCAGTCCCAGTGCTTCAGCAGCAGCGGCGCTCTCCAGCGCTGATCGAATCACCGTCTCCAGCATCACATGGTGGGCATCATAGGGCTCCGCCCGCTGCGCGTTCTGGTCCATCAGCGTCGCCAGCAAGGCCTGATCGAGGCTGCCCCAGTTCACGCCAATACGCACAGGTTTGTCGTATTCGCACGCCAGCTCGATCATTTGGGCAAATTGCGCATCGCGCCTGCTGCCTTTGCCGACGTTACCCGGGTTGATGCGGTATTTGGCCAGAGCGCGAGCGCATTCCGGGTGATCTGCCAGCAATTTATGCCCATTGAAATGAAAATCACCGATCAGTGGTACCGAACAGTTCTGTCGGTCGAGCGCGTCGCGTATTCTCGCGACGCCGGCGGCGGCATTATCATCGTTGACCGTGACGCGGACCAGCTCAGATCCGGCATGCGCCAATTGCAGTATCTGCTGGGTCGTTGCGGTGATGTCAGCGGTGTCTGTGTTCGTCATTGACTGCACCGCAACGGCGTGACCGCCACCGACGGTTATGCCGTCGATATCAACCGCAACGGACTGTCGGCGTGCTTTGTAAGCGTCTGGAAAAACCATCAAAAGGCTCGAATCTAACCGAACCCAATCTTAGCATTCCTGCCGGATGACAGATACAATGCACGTTTTAACCGTAATGGCACTTACTTAAGGAAGCTCTGAATAATTCATCCCTGAATTATCAGAGCACGGGAAACATAAAATGCGATTTTCTGTTTCCCTCCATTTTCAATCGCTTAAGGCGATCAAAAATGGCGGCGCATCCTTGCGCCGCTGAAACTCTGAATTAATCAGAGTTTCCTTAAGCCGATACGGGTTGCTTCTGTAGGAAATGTCGGCGGCAGGGAAGCCGCCGTCGAGCCTACACGGACGTATTCACGGCGTTTTCCGGAAGAAGTAACCCGTGTCG
>Ga0272441_10009806_pt1 | contig 14678 bp, 20 predicted proteins | sample SSMProp6N_FD_193582 | JGI IMG/M metagenome (GOLD analysis project Ga0272441, IMG submission 193582) | Marine sediment archaeal communities from Little Sippewissett salt marsh, Falmouth, MA, United States - SSM-Prop-6N | ecosystem: Environmental > Aquatic > Marine > Wetlands > Sediment ... | reverse complement strand
GAAAGATTATAAAAGTATGAGCGATGACTACGGATTGGCCATACTTGATGCCATAAACAATGAAGATGGCTTAAAAAGAAAAGGCGCTGCCGGAGGTGGAAAATCAATTATTACCAAAGCCATAAAACAGGTTAAAAGGACCTTGATATTAAAGGCAGAAAAAGAGGACTGGTGCGAAGATAAGCACCGGTATGAAAATTATAGCGGAGAGCGTGTTGTGGTGGCCGATGATATGCACCTTAAAAGTAAAATAGGCAATATGTTAACCGACTTTTCAGAAGGAATAGAAGTGAACCCAAAGCACAAAAGGCCGCGTAAGATACCATTTACCGAAAGTCCTAAAATAATTGTTACCCGTAACTATATTGATGATGAAGGCGAAAGGGTTGACCGTAGATTGGGGCGTATGTTTGTTTTCCCATTTTTCCATGATACCAAGGGCGGAAGGCATAAAATAAGGCGCAGGCCATCAGATTATTTTGGGCGCATGCTATTCCAGGATGATAATGAAGAGCAAAAAAGCCAGCTGGTCAACCTGTTTGCTTATTGCTACATGGCTAATTTAAAATTTGGTGAAATCAATCCTCCAATGCTCGATATGGAAAAATTCAGGTTAATTAAACGCATTGGGGAACCACTGATTGAATACCTTGATTTATATTTCGAAGATCCTCACAACTTTGGTTACGTGGACCGGGTGCCATTATATGCCAATTTTAAAGAAACAATGCGCGGTACCATGAGTGGTTACCAGCGGACAAACATTTATAGTACCAGCCAAAAGTTTAAGGCATTGGTAGAATATTATTGCGAATTGCGCGATTATGTATTTAACCCGGAAGATAAGATTAACGACACAAGCCGCACGCGTATAATGCGGCAAAGCGAAACGCAGGTTAATAAACATGGCCATGCTATAAGTACAGAACATTTTTACATCGCACCAAAAGAAACCGAATTGCCTGATGATAATACTGGAAATGAGCCTGTAGAAGTGCAAACAATCCAGCAACAGGCATTTGATTTTGATGGTGGTGATGATTTACCTTTTTAGGCCACTAATTGCACGAATTAACACGAATAACTAATGACTAATAAACTAAGTTCTAATTTCTAATAACTAATTTCTAGATTATGAAAACAATTAAACTCATCATCTTCTCAACACTGTTAACATTTACAGTACTTATATGCTTGTTTTATGCAGTAATTACATTGTGTAAAATAGAAATAGCATTCGAGTGGCAAGCATTAACTATTTTTTTGCTGTTCCTGGTATGCTTTGGAACCAACATAAAAATAATGACCAACGACTAATAACTAAAAAATGAAAGCACTAAGAATACTATCCGTAATCATTTGGCTTATAGCAATAGCCATTACTTATATAATTAAGTTAATCATTTGGCCTGTAATGGCCTTAAAAAAATAACCTATGAAAAAGAAAACTTATGTGTTAATGGTAAGCAAACAATTTCCAGCTTATCATAAAAGAAAAGGAGAAGAAACAAATTTTGTTGAGAAAATACTGGTTGCTTTAAATAGTAGAAACTTTCCATTTCCTGCATATGATCCAAAAATACATACTATACGTAAAAACTATACATTTTGGGAAAAACGAATAAAAAATATACTGGATGGTAAAGCGGTACTTTCAATTAGATATTGGTTATACCCTGGAGGATGTTATAAAAAGGGGAATAAGCAAATTGAAATTTGTAAGCTGGATGAAAAGTCAGGAATTGGCATTCAAAAATTAGAAGATCCTAAAAACTTTGTATATGCCAACATTAACGAAAAAATGAATAATTGGGAAGATATTGCTAAAAACGATGGGCTTTCGTGTGATGATTTTGGAGAATGGTTTAAAAAGTGTCCTGATGATTTAATGGCAATCATTCATTTTACAGATTTTAGATATTAATTACCAATGACTAAATGACTTAATGACTTAATGACTTAATGACTAAATGACTAACAAAATGGAAATAAACATACCCCTAAAAGGAGAGGCCACAATAAACATGGCCATGGAAGATATTATTGACGAAATAAACCATCTTCCGCTTACCAAAAGGTTTGCATACATTGGCCGGATACTTAATGAGCTAATATTAACCGACCAGCACGACATGACACAGGAACAGCGCATAACCATTATTAATTTTTTAGAAAGCCAGTACTATAATTTTACTGGCAAGGAGCCAAGGAAAAAGAAACGAGGTACTGTTATTAATGGCATAAAAGGCTTATTTAGAATAACTAAAAATTTAGTTGATAACAAAAATAATACACAATGATTTACTTAATCCTATCAATTACAGTATTTACAGCCTATTTTATTTATATAGTGGTTGTTTATGGCGTACAAAAATCAATCAGCGAATCGTATTACAGGCTGATTGAAGATAAAAATATAAAAGGCCTACTTTTTATACTCACTTTATGGTGCTTTTCAATTACAGTTTCAATTTCAGCAAGCAATGTATTAATATTTTTTGCTGCTGCGGCCATTTGTTTTACTGGCACAGCCCCGGCATTCCGATCCGGTAAAATGGAAGAAAAAGTGCATACCATTGGGGCCATGTCTGGTGTAGTGTTAGGCTATGCCTATTTGCTTGTAAACTGGCAGCTGTACATTATAATACCATCTTTATTATTGTGCGCAATTATCACTACTGTACAAACAAAAAGGATAAAACAGGCCAAACAATACCTTGAAAAATATGGTGGCATTAATGCCCTTCATATTTTTCCTCATTATTATAGCGTAGAAAGGAACGAAAACGAGCAAATTGTAAATATTACCTACAAAGATACTTATATATGGTGGGTTGAAACTATAGCATTTTACAGCATTTGCCTGGGAGTGTTTTTTAATGTTTATTAATTAAATAGATATACTTATGTGGACTACTTCAAACGAAAATAAAAAAAAACATAAACCTATTAATATAGATGATTTGCGAAAATTGGCTAAACAAGCAGATGATTTTAAAAATCAAAGAATAGGTTATTTAGCAAAACCAGATATTGATGGATATACAGTTTATGAAATTCCAGGCCAAATACTTGATGAAGTGTTTGCCTGTTTTATCATTGCATATAAAAAAATAACTAATATAATTAAAATGAACGCAGATATAGCAGGAGCATTAGAGCAGCTCGATAAAAGTTATAAGGCTTTTGAACATAGAGGCAAACAAATGACTAAAGAACAGGTTAGAAAAGTGCTTAACTATGGATTAAAAAAAGGGTATATAAGCACTGGAGAATTTTTAGATGAAGAAGTTGATATGGTGATAGGATTAATTGATGAGCAAAAAATTTCTAAACCACGCAATTAAATTTTTTATTACATTTGTATTGCTAACTCATAAAAAGTGGGGCGGAAATACGCCCGGCAATACATGGCTTGGGCTTTTTTTATGCCCATAAGATAAAAGGTGTCGTACCCCCGTGCAAGTGCTGTAATGGCCTTGCGCCCACTTTATGTGAGTTAGCAACGGTAAAGGCGGCACCGTTTTTTTGCTGCCTGTAATTAAATGCTAACTCACTATGAATAATTTAGAAAACATCCGTGGCCAGCTGGCCAGTTTCTTTGAGGAACAAACAGCCGAAAGTATCAACAAAACATTGCAGGAAGTACAGCTCTCCTTATTCCTAAGTACAGATTACCAGGAATGGGGATCGCATCACCAGGCAATGGCATATAGTTTACTGATTGATATCAGTGGTTTATTGAAAGAATTAGAAGATTTAATTAAAAATTAAGCAATCATGGAAAATAAGGAAAGATTAATAAATGAATTAAATGAGCTTAAATTGGCAAGAAAAATAATTGATAAGCTAATTTTAGAAAAGAAAAGGATGATTGAACATATTGATGATGAAAGTATATCGTTAATTCCAATAAAAAAAACGGAAATACTTGACGAAAAGCTATATTCTTTCATGGATAATTGCATTAGAGATAATGGATTTGGATATTTTGAAAGGGTACCTTTATATAATGACTTTGTTCAATTATTACCTCGAGATTTAAAAAATAAGATTACTCCGCAAAAATTTAAATTAAAATTAATAGACTATTGTATGCATAGAGATTATTATTTCAATCCTAAAAGCAAGATAAATGATACTAGTAGAAAAAGGATAATGAAACAATCACAAATTCAAGTAAATAAACGTGGACATTATATGTCTGTAGAATGTTTTTATATAACTGATGATATGTTTATATAAATAGTAAAATAAAATCAAATTTAAAAGGCTATCTCCCCAGGTAGCCTTTTTTTATATCAAAAAAACAAAAAGTAAATATTACTTTACATAGTAAAAACTGTGATATAAGTTTATATATAAAAATAGTACTATTTTGGTAATGGATTTTATTATATTACTATATATCAATTTCTTAAGCTTTAAAATTTCATAACAAATCCATAACAAATCCATTATTTTATATATTTTATTTGTTATTTTTCGGTAATTTTTAAACATAATATATATATATGTATATAAATACATTTAATTTTCATGTAAAGTATTGTTTAAAAATTTGTGAAAATATCAAAAACATACGTGTATATGTAGTAATTATTATATTATTTTTGTTATTGTACTATTTATAATAGTTACATAAGTTTTATGTATTTTTTAATGTTTTTTAAGTGCCTGATTATCTTGTTGTACAGAATTGCACTTAAAATTACATAAACTAGCATCTCATAATCAAAGTACAGTTCCGGCATAAATTTAAAGTTATATAGTCAATATTTAAACAAAACGTTACAATTTGTATTTTAGTAACTAACGAATTAAACAAGTAGTAAGTATCTACCAATGACTAATGACCAATGACTAATGACTCAATGACTAAATGACTCAATGACTCAATGACTTAATGACCAAAATTAAACACCTGGTCCTACCAACCTATTCTTTTGATAGTTAATTTTGTACAATATGCATTAACAACCCCCTCTTTTTTAAAAAACTGCATATGAATATTGTGAGTATAAAATTATCAGCCATCCATGAGAATTTTTTACGTAAAGAACTAAAAGCACCCAAAGGACCAATTAAGTTAAAACGAAACCATGTTATTGGCCGTTTTATTTACGCAACTATTGAAACTACCCACGAAAAACCAGAAATAGAAGAAGGCGCTTCTGTTTTTTTATTACCAGATAGCCATCAATATGAAGAAGAGTGGTTTTATTTTATAGTAACAACAGAGCGAAAAAAATGGATAACAGATTTTATCCAGGCTTTTTTTGATATCCAGGTTGAATTGTTTTTTGTAAAAGGTTACCGGCAGGGATATCGGCAAAAGGATATCATTTATGCATTTATTCAGTATTACAATTTAGATAATACATTACCAATGTATGAAATGATTGCAAAAAGAGATTACAGGAAGCGAAAAAACATTAAAAAAATAATTGCAGAAAACATAATAAAAAGCTGAAAAACTACCACGACAAATTGTCCTATTTTAAAATGAAAAAATTATGATACAATCAACAGACAAAGTTTTAAAAATAGTTGGCGTTTATTTTGTCAACTCAGTTGGAATAGAAGAAATTGAAGAAAGCGGCCAATTGGTTTCAATTTCTTTATATGATGGCTATACCTGGGAGGAAATAAAATTTTCTGAGGCCGTGTATAATGAACCTGCAAGCGAAACTGATCAGGGTATATTATATAACCAGCAGTTAGAATTGGTAATGGCCGGTGATGATGCTACCATACAGGCCAGGTTAAAAGAACTTGAAACAGCCAAACCAGTAGTAAGGTTCGAGTATGACAACGGAACCTCGAAGGTCATAGGAGATAAAGAAAACTGGTGCAAAGTTTTTAATTCAGGCAGCTCAGAAGGCTTTGTCACAAAAAACGATGTAACTATAACACGTTCAAGCAGTTGCAAGGCTTTTTTTCTATCTGAATAGTCCTTTCTTATATATAGCAATTCCTGTTTGTTTGCATAAAAAACAGGCAAACAGTGAATTACAGACTTACATCCACAATATTAAAATCAGTTTGGGCAATTGAACCACGTGCAGCTGTTGCACATGGTACCATGCTTTCTGTTTTACTCAACGAAAATCAACCAAAATTAGAAGTTGAAGAGCAGCCAAAACCTTACGCCGTTTCATTGGCAAAAGGCATATATGCCGATTACGATGAAGCTCCACATGGTAGCGTGGCCATTATTCCGGTTATTGGAGAATTAATGAAATATAGCCAATGGTGCGGGCCTGTTGGCATGAAAACAATTGGTAATGCCATTAAAGAGGCAGATGTACACGAAAACATTGATGCTATTGTATTGATGATTGATTCGCCTGGTGGTACTGTTGATGGTACAGAAGCTTTAGCAAATATTGTAAAATCTTGCAAAAAACCGGTTGTAAGTTTTGTTGATGGTATGATGTGCAGTGCCGCTTTATGGATTGGTACTTCTGCAAAAGAGGTTATTGCCTCTACTCCAAATGATGAAATAGGCAGCATTGGTGTAATGATCCAGTTTGCCGATGTTCAGCCATATTGGGAAAGCCTTGGAATAAAATTTCACAGGATAAGGGCAGACCAAAGCAAGGACAAAAACGAAGTTTTTTACCAGGCACTTGAAGGCAAGTATAACCTTATAAAAGAAGAAATGCTTAACCCATTGGCCGATGCTTTTATAGAGGGGGTAAAAGAAAACAGGCCAAATAGCACAAAGGAACAATATACCGGGAAAGTATTTTTCGCAAAAGATGTAACAGGCTCTTTAATCGATAGCATTGGCACACTTGACTATGCTGTTGAAAGGGCACTTTCATATGTAAAAAAAGAAGTAAAAACAATAAAAATTTAATAATATGCTTAAAAAATTCTTAGCCTTTATAGGACTTGCAAGCGTAACGCTTGAAGATGGCAAAGCAAAAGTTGAGCTTACCGAAGAGCAAATGGAAGCTTCAGGAAAAATCATTTCCGAAAGGGATGATGCCATTGCTGAAGTTGCACGTTTGACCGAAGAGCTTGACGGTGCTCAAAGCGCACTTGCCGAAACTGAAAAACAGTTAGCAAGTGCCAACCAGAAGCTTGAGGAAGCTTCTACAGAAAATACCCGCTTAACCAGCGAGTTGGAAACCCTTGGAAAGCAAAGCGCTGAGGAATCGGCTGAAGTGAGTACAGAGACTAATGCAGTGAGCAAGGATGTAAATCCTTCAGTTTCATCCAAATCAAAAAACTTTTTGGAAAATGTAAATGCTGTTAACGAAGCTTACTTGTAGGCTTTTTTGACAGTGAAAATCGGTTATAAATTTTAAAAACAATATAAAATGCCAGCAATAACAATAACAGATTTACAGCGATTAGCTGTTACTTATCAAAGCGACATGAGGTACCTGCCTTATGCTGTTTTATTTCCTGTTCTAGCTGAACATGGAATAACTCTTTTCCCTGGAATTCAGGATACTCATAAATTAATTGAATTCCAAAGAAAACAAGGTATTGCAAAGCCTTATTCAACTTCTGAAACTCTTGAAAATTCTGATGTTGGTAAGGTTAAAGAGCACGCATTAAAGGTTGAAACGGCTTATGCTCGTGTTCTTGACAATATTAAGAATTACAAAGAGGTGATTATGGTTAAACCAAATGAAATGATTGGTGCCAACAAAACAAAAAAGAACCCTTTTGAGATTCAATTGATGATGGCAATGGTCCGTACATTTGGTGAGGATATTCTTGACGCGTTATTTCCAGCTGAAAGAGATGCTACCGATCATTCTCCAATGGGATTATTTGACGGTTTTGAAACTAAACTTTTAGCTTTAATTTCTGCCGGTGAAGTTGCATCAGGAAAAGGGAACTATCTTGCCAGTGGAACTATGGATGCGCCTTCATCAGCCAGTGATACTGATGCATACGATAACCTTGTGACCTGGTTAAAGGGTGCAGATCCTTATTTACTTAAAAATAGTGAATTGCTTATGCCAAGAGCAATTGCAAACAACTGTTACCAGGCAATGAAAAATAAAACAGCTCAAAAAGCTGCTACATTTATTGATTTCCAGGAATATCTTCAGGATGATGTTGATTCTCAGTCAAGAATTAGAATAATTCCTTCAAGATACATGGGTACTGGTGATAGGTTAGTTTTAAAAGACCCTGATTTGTTCCATTTTGGTATGAATTCAATGGGAGATGAAACATTTGTTCAAATCATGCCTAAGGATGGTGATCCTAACCAGTTTTATTACTGGATTCAAGGTGATTATGGCGTTCGTGTGTCAAGTACACATAAAAAACGCTTATTCACCAATGATGGTACGCTAACAGCCAATAGGCTAAGTGGTGATTACAGCTAACAGCTAAAAAATAACCTGAGAAGGCTCATCACCTTCTCTTTTTTTAATTTTTAAAACAAAAAATCATGAAATTTAGAATATTATTATCATTACTTGTTTTGGTTTTGGCTGGTGTGGTTATCTACTTTGATGGAGGTGCTTTAGTTACAGGTATTTCAATGGCTGGAGGGCTTCCGTTAATGTCGCTTGATTTTGATGGTGAAGATAATCTTCCGGGTATTGCCAGGGCTTTTCTTATCGATGTAGATGATATAGATACAGAGGCTGTTCCTATTAGTAATCCAACATCAGGCATAGAAAAAATAACTATAGTTGGATCGCACACATTAGCCACAGGTAAGTATTTTTCAAAATTATACTCTACCCAAGGAAAAGGAACTGCATCATTTAGCAGTGAAGGTGGAAGGGATTTTGAGAACTTTGCACTTGGTGCAACTCTGTTTTATCCTTGCACAAAAAAAGAATCATTGGCATTATCAACAACTCTTTTAGGCAAAGATTTGATAGTCTTGCTTGAACAAAATAGTGATGAAGAATTTTTTCTTCAGGCAGGTAATAAAAAGCTTCCTGCTCGTTTAGTAGCAGCTGGTGATTGGGGTACTGAACTCAATGGAGAAAAAGGAATAACATTTACATTATCTGCTTTCCACGGTAAAAAACCTTTCTTCGCTTATGAAGGAGTAATTCCATTGGCCGCTGATGATATTTACTCATAATATTTAAGATATGAGTAATTGGAAAACATATTTCACCATTTCAGGCTGCAATTATTTTGTGATGCCTGGAATAGGTGAAATAAATGCAAACAAAAAAAATCTGCCACTCGAAAGGCTTCTTAAGGCTTATAAAAAAGGTTGTCCGTATATTGGATTGACAGATGAAGGACGCAAAAAATATGATCCGGATAAAAAGCCAATTGAAGTAAAAAAAATTGAACACAGCCAAAAAGAAGAAACTACCGAAATAATAGAGGCAGATGGAACTAAGGAACCAGATAAAGAAGATAAAAAAAGCGTTAAAAAACAAAAATACAAGCGAAAAAACAAAAATTTAACTGATTAAAAGCCCGATTAAGGGCTTTTTTTTAATCCTGATAAGATGAAAATACTTATACTAATTACCACTTTCAACAGGCCAGATGACTTGCTGATATTATTAAAAGAACTTAAAAAAGATAAACTATTCAAAAAACTTCATCTTATTGTTTTTGATGATGGTTCGACAAAAAATTATAGTAAAGTAATTAACTACCTTAAAAAATACTATCGTTTTGACTTATTCAGGAATGAAGAAAACCGTGGAAAAGAAAATTACTGGCAGATAGTTAATGCTGCCTATAATGAAGTAAGTAACCATGAATTTGATTATTTTTTGATGATTCCTGATGATATCAGGTTGACAGATAATTTTTTAACCAGGTGCATACAATCTTATGATGCCATTGAAGATAATAAAAAAGCGTGCCTTAATATTTGGAACGATTATTCAAGGTTTGGAAAATCATCGTGGACAACTGTAATGACAAAAGAAGTTGAATTTAGAGGTGAGAAATTTCATAAAATTGGATGGGTAGATATGTGCTTTATCTGCGGGAAAGAATTTTTTGAAATTATTAATTATTCTATTCATCAGGTAGAAAACAGGTATTTACTCAATAAGAATTTAAGTTCAGGCGTTGGTGCTCAGCTTTCAAATGCAATGATTAATGCAGGCGCAAGTATTTACCAGGTGATAAAAAGTTATGTAATACATAATGATCATCAAAGTGTAATGCATACAGAACACCGGGTGAAAACGCCATTAATAACTAATCATGAATGGGTAATCGCAAGTATGGCTTCTATTCCCTCGAGAGTAAATTCATTAAAAGAGGTGGTGAATTCTATTATTAACCAGGTAGATCAGCTGGATATCTATTTAAATGATTATGATGATATGCCTGATTTTTTAAACCATGAAAAAATAAACTGTTACCTTGATTTTGAACACTATGGAGATTTGGGAGACGCAGGCAAATTTTATAAAGCTGATAAAATAAAAGGTTATCATTTTACAATTGATGATGATATCATTTACCCTAGAGATTATGTTAAAAAAATGGTTGAGGCCATTGAACGTACACAAAGAAAGTACATTTGCACATTTCACGGGCGAAAATTTATAAAGAAGCCTGTTAAATCATACTATCATGATGCTGAAGTAAAAATAAGCTGCCTTAAAAATTGGGATAAAGATATTATTATTGATATAGCCGGTACTGGTGTAATGGCTTATCATACTGATACAATAAAATTTAGTATAAAAGATTTTGAAGCCAAGAATATGGCCGATGTTTGGGCAGCAAAAAAAGCCAGGGAAAAAGAAGTCAAAATATTAGCTTTAAATCATAAGCCAAATTGGATTAAACATTCAAAAAGTTTGAATTTGGCCGATACCATTTACATTAACTGCAATGGTAAAGATAAGTTGCAAACCGAAGTAATTAATGGTTTTTTATAAATGTCCTTTGGCAATTGCCAGTTAAAAAACAATTTTGAGCAATAATTTAAAACGATGCTCATAATCCCGGAATTAAATACAATTTTCATACATGTTCTTAAAACTGGTGGCAAATCTGTCACCAGAAGTTTAATTCAATATTGCAAGGATGAGCATATTTTTACCAAAGATGTAGATTATTTTAGCTATAACCCGATAAGGGATGAAATGGTAAAACACGCGCACTATACGGCAAATGAAATTAAAAAAGTTACCGGAAGCTTTTTTTATGATAGGGCGTTTAAATTTTTATTTGTTCGTAATCCTTGGGATCGATACGTTTCATTTTATTTTTATGGATTAAAGAAACTAAATCCGCAGCCTTTCCCTGATTTTAATTCATTTATAAAATATGTTGTAGGCATTATCAATAAAGATAATATTGGATCATGGGAAAATGCCAAGCTAAAACAAACTGATTTTCTTAATGATGATGTGGATTACATTGGCAGGTTTGAAAATTTAAATATTTGTTTCGATGTTGTTTGCCAAAAAATAGGAATTAGCTTGAAACTTCCACATGTTAATGCATCTAATCATAAAAATTACAGGCACTATTATACCGATGAAAATAAAAAACTGATTGAAAACTATTGTAGCAAAGAAATAGAACGATTTAATTATACATTTTAAAACATACATCATGGAAGATTTAAAATCATGGTTTGCATCAAAAGATTATAACGAAGGTCTTATTTTACTTGAAAAATACAGCAAAAACACTAAAGAAACTACTTTTTTAAAGGCAAATGCAGAAAGTCCACAAAAGATGCATTTGGCAATTATGGAAAAAAGGATTGCTAATATTATCAGGATTGCTTCACAAAATTCACCTTCGAAAAAGGAAAGTAAACCTGCTATTGAAGTTACAAAGCCTATCGAAGTGAAAAAAATTCATTATTCGGAGGTCGGAAAAACACTTGAACACAGGAAACAACTTACAAATAAACTGCTTGCTTATACATGGAATGATATGAGCAAAAAAGAAAAAGCATATTTTAAAAACAGCGAACAAATGTTCAAGGCGAAGAAAGAATTGCTTATTGAAAATAGCAAAATTGAAAGTGAATTGAAAACTTTGCACGCCCAACTTCATACGGCTAAGGATGATGAAGAAAGGAAGCCAATTTCTAAAAAACTGGTCAACTTAAAGAAAAAACAAACTGAAAACTGGAAGCAAATTGATGATTTTGAAAATTTTAAAGTTCCTGAAAAAGTAGTAGATACATTGCCTAAAGATGATGGCGAAGATAAGGTGGAACTGATGAAAAGAAGAAGCAACCTGCGTTCAAGAAAAACAAAACTTGAAAAGCAATTGGATGATACTGAACACAAGAATTATGAAAGCAGGAAACAAAAGTATGAAGAAGTAGTTAAGGAGCTTGAAGAAATAGAATCAAAGATTTCATAGGTAGTTTTATTAATAATTAGGTCAGGCCGGGAAACCGGCCTTTTTTTACACAATATGAGAAAAGTAACGCTTCAAAAGTTTATTGACCAATACAATGGTAAGGACGTTCAATTTACTGAATTTGAGAAAGAATATCGCGACAGGATGTTATATGTTCTTGAGCTTATGATTAAAGATATTACCCGCACAGATAAACAGATTTATAATAAGGTAAAATTAAAATTTGATGTTACTTATCCTACAATTCTAAAGGATATAGCTGTATCACAAAGGTTAATTGCTAATCAGATTAATCCTAAAGGAGACCCACATAAAGTATGGATTCGTTACCTTGTTGAGCAGGGAGCAAAGAAAGCCATGCAAATGGCTAAAGAAAAAGGAGATGCAAAGGGATATGCGTATGCAGTTGGTATAATGGGAAAATATCACATGGCAGATAAAGAAGATATCATCATACCTGATTATTCTGATATTAAACCTTTCCAACCTGAATTAACTTTAGATCCTTCCGTACTTGGAATTGAATTACCACCTGACTTTGAAGAAAAACGCAAAAAGCTGAAAAAGAAGTTTGATGATGAATACAAAAATTATATGCGTAAGCTTACCATTCCAGATGCCGAAGTAATTGAAGAAAACAAAGATGAAGAATAAGAAAGTATTCTTTAACCGGGCGCAACAATACCTGATGATATTGTCAACACGTATTCTATATGCAATTGCATCAAGGCGCTTAGGCAAAACTGAAGGTATTATCATGCCCACCATGTTGCGTAACATACAGCATATGCCACGTGGTCAGCATGGTTTTATTGCCAGTACTTATAAGCAGGCTCTTACAAGGACACTTCCGGCAATTATTCATTCATTAAATAGGCTGGGTTATAAAGAAGGTATCCACTTTTTTACAGGCAGAAAAGCCCCGGATAAATTAAATTTTCAATTGCCATATATCAAACCAAAAGATTGGTCACATTATATGCATTGGTATAATGGCAGCGTGGTTCCTATTATTTCACAGGATGTGCCTTATTCGTCTAATTCATTGTCGCTTACAACTATAATTGGTGATGAAGCCAAGACACTTAATTATTCAAAGTTAGAAGATGAAACATTCCCGGCCATAACACCAATGGCTTACTTTAACGGATGCCCATGGGATGGTGCACAAACATTTGTTTCGGATATGCCCACGGCGAAATCAGGTAAGTGGATATTGAAGAAGAAAAATTCAATGGATAAGGATTTAATTGCTGTTCTTGAAGGCTTAATTGTAGAACTTTATTACCTTAAACAAAAGAGTACAGATAGTTTCCATTACCGTAGAAAGATTGCTGAACTTGAAAAAGAAATCAACTTCTTTAGGAAAGAAGCATTTTTGTTTGTTACCTTTTCAATATTGGATAACCTTGAAGTGGTTGGAGAATCTTATATAAAAGATAGGTACAGGGACTTATCACTAGGAAAGTTTCTGACTTCAATCATGTCGTATGAATTAAAGTTTACAGAAGGTGGTTATTACTCAGCTTTATCAGAAAAACATTACTATTCAGCTTATGATATTAATTTCCTTCAACGCTTTCGTAAGAGCGATGGCACAATAGACTACGAGCTAGCGAGTAAAACAAAGTTTGATTGTAGACAGGATGTTGATATAAATCAATCCAAACCGCTTTACATCGGCTGCGATACCAACATATCAATTAACTGTATTGTAGTTGGTCAGCCAGATTATAAGGCACATAAGTTAAGAACCATTAATAAGTTTACAGTCAAGGGCGGACGTATGCTGCAAGAAGTATGCGAGGAATTTTGTAATTATTACCAGCCATTGCCACACAGGCAAGTAGTATTCTATTATGACCACACATTTTTGCAAGGCCGTTCTGGTAATAGTATCGAAAGATTTTATGAAACAATTGTCAGGGTACTAAAGAAAAATGGATGGAATGTTTACCCTGTTTATATTGGACAGGCAATGGCACATGACCATAAGCACAAAGAAATAGACAGTGGGTTAAAAAGACAGAAGAATCTTGAACCTGCATTCAACAGGTACAATTGTGATGATTTAATTGTGGCAATGGAAAATGCCGGGACCACTATTTCAAAGAATGGATGGGAAAAAGATAAGCGTGATGAGAAGCTTCCTGATTCAGAAGATAACCCGGTAGAGCAGCGCACACACATCACTGATGCCTGGGACACACTATACATTGGCTGCAACTTCTATCGTGCAGACTACATGCTATCAGGCGTAAGCACATCAATCAAAACAAATTGATTAATTAAATCTGGTTTACTTATTTATTTTAAATCGTTATCATATAACGCAATTTTTTTTTATTGGAAATTGCTTCCAGGGACAG
>Ga0272441_10009805_pt1 | contig 14679 bp, 15 predicted proteins | sample SSMProp6N_FD_193582 | JGI IMG/M metagenome (GOLD analysis project Ga0272441, IMG submission 193582) | Marine sediment archaeal communities from Little Sippewissett salt marsh, Falmouth, MA, United States - SSM-Prop-6N | ecosystem: Environmental > Aquatic > Marine > Wetlands > Sediment ... | reverse complement strand
TATGAACCGGCCCGACGTTCGTGACGATGCCCCAGTCCGGCAAGAGCAGTTCGGCCAAGGCCCGAATCTCGCCCGGTCGATTCGAGGCAATCTCGAAAACACCGACCTGCGTTTCGGGCTCCATCCCCAGCAAGCTGAGCGGCAGTCCGATCTGGTTGTTCAAGTTGCCGTGCGTCCGCGCTACGCGTTGCCGGCTCGACAACGTGCACGCCACCATTTCCTTAACCGTCGTTTTGCCGACGCTCCCCGTCACGCCGATCGCCAGCGGGCCGATCGCACGCCGGTACCCCCGCGCCATCGCGCCCAGCGCCCGAAGCGGATCGTCGACAACAAGCAGCGGACCCGATCCCGCGCCATGTTCGGACGGCAGCGCGGCCCGCCGCACAACCGCGGCAACGGCGCCGCGCTCGAACGCGGCGTCCACAAAGGCGTGCCCGTCAAAATTCGGGCCGGCAAGAGCAACAAAAAGCTCACCCGCGCGAATCCGCCGCGAGTCCGTACAGACGCCCTGCAACTTGTGCGCGGGTGGACCGGGCCGCCATTCACCCTCGCTCCACTCCGCGAGCCTGGCTGGTTCGAACTGCGGCATCGTCCACCTGTCGCACGCACCTGTCCACGCCGCGCTCAGCGCGTCGTGCGGCCCGCCCCAAGCAATTGCCTCACGACCTGTCGGTCGTCAAACGGCACGACCCGATTCGCGAGCTCCTGATAATTCTCGTGCCCTTTGCCCGCAACAAGCACGATATCGCCGCGCTGCGCCATGGCAAGCGCCTTGCCGATCGCTTCGCGCCGGTCCTCCACGATCTCATAGTTGTCCGCGTCGCGAAAGCCGACTTCGATCGCCTCAATGATTTCCGCAGGATCTTCGTTCCGCGGGTTGTCCGAGGTCAAAAACGTATAGTCTGCAAGACGCGCCGCGACCCGGCCCATCGCCGGCCGTTTGCTCCGGTCCCTGTTCCCGCCGCACCCGAAGACCACGATCAGTCTGCCGGCCGTGATCTCACGCAACGTCGTGAGCACGTTCTGCATTGCGTCGTCGGTATGTGCATAGTCGATGAAAACCTGAAAACCGCGCCGCGTATCGATCTCCTCCAGCCGGCCCCGCACAAACACGACACTCGAAAGCACGTGCGCAATCAGGGCGATGTCCACCCCCAACGCCGCGCACGCACTGAACGCCGCCAGCGCGTTGTAAATGTTGTAGCGGCCGAGCAACCGCAGCTTCACCCGCACCGTCTCCCACGGGCTGCGGATCAGGAAAGAACTGCCCCGCGAGCTCAGTTCGATGTCTTCCGCGCGCACTGCCGCTTCCGGCCGCGTCCCGAACGTGATCACCCGGTCGGCGTCCAAGAAAGGGGCTGCCCCCTGCGCCAGAAGCTGCCTGCCCCACGGATCATCGCTGTTCACGACCACCGCCGCCGCGTCGCTGTCCCGAAAGTAGGCCGATTGGAAAAATCGCTTCTTCGCCTCGAAATAGCGCTCCATCGTCTCGTGGTAGTCCAAGTGGTCACGTGTCAGATTCGTGAAAATGCCCACATCAAACCGCGTGCCCCATACGCGGTCTTGCACCAGCGCGTGCGAGGAGACCTCCATCACCGCACTCTTGCAGCCGGCCCGAAGCATCTGGGCCAGCATCGATTGCAGATCCGGCGCTTCCGGTGTCGTGCGCACGGCAGGAATCACCCGCGCCCCGATCTGGTAGCTGACCGTCCCGATCGAGCCCGGACTCAGCCCGGCCGAAGCCAGCACATCACGCACCAGGCAGGACACCGTCGTCTTGCCATTCGTGCCCGTGCTCCCCACAACTCGCAACGAAGCCGACGGGTCGCCGTGGTAGCGACATGCGATCTCGGCTAACGCCCGGCGCGTGTCCGCTGCCACAAGCTCCGTGATGCCCGGCCCCGCGGCTCCCGCCCGCTGCACCAGCACGGCGGCTGCGCCGCGGCCCGCTGCATCCGCGAGATAATCGTGTCCGTCCGCCGTGCCCCCGGCCAACGCCGCAAAGAGAAAGCCCTCCCGCACCTGCCGCGAATCGTAGGCCAGCCCGGAAATCTCCACATCGAGCCCGCCCGTGACCCGGGCAAGTTCCAACCCCTTAACCAGTTCGTGCAGCTTCATGCTCATTCGTCATGCGTCATTCGTCGTTCGTCGTTCGTCATTCGTATGATGGGGGGCCGAGGCCTGCGTTGTTCAATGACTAGTGAGCGGCGGCTGCCGCCTCGACGACAGTCGCCTTGCCTCCGGGCGGGATGTCCAAATACCGCACGGCCTGCCCCGCGATCTCCTTGAATATGGGCGCCGCGACGCGCCCGCCCGTATGATACGGCTGTGGCTCGTCGATCACGACAACAATCCCGATTTCCGGCTGTTCCGCAGGCAGAAACCCCACAAACGAGGCCATATATGCGCTCTCCGAGTAGCGCCCCGCGACCACCTTCTGGGCCGTGCCCGTCTTGCCCGCGATCCGATAACCCGCTACCGTCGCACGTCGACCTGTGCCGCCAGGCTCCACAACGCGACAGAGCAGCTTCGTCATCAAGGCCGCGGTCTGTGGCCGAATCGGCCGTGCCAGCACTTCGGGCTGGGCCTGCATCAGCACGCCGCGCCGCGGATCGGAAACCGAATGCACAACATATGGCCGCATCAGAAACCCGTCATTCGCGATCGCGCATACCGCGCCGAGCATCTGGAGTGCCGTCACGGCCACGCCCTGCCCGATCGCAACACGCGTGCCGGTAATCTTCGACCAACGCTTGCTCGGCGGCAACAAGCCTTGCTCCTCGCCCGGCAAGTCCACGCCGAGCAACCGTCCAAATCCGAACGCCCTGAGATAGGCCTCAAGCTGGCTGTCGCCCAACCGCAATGCGACTTTGGCTGCCAGAATGTTGCTGGATTTCTTCAGCCCGTCGGCAACCGTCAGGTTCCCGTACGGATGATAGTCGCGCAGTCGCTTGCCCCCGTAATGCCACTCGCCGTTCTCACAGTCGTAGACCTGAGACGGACTCACCACCCCTCGATCCAAGGCGGCGGCAATCGTCACGGCCTTCAGGGTCGAGCCGGGTTCATAGACGTGCGCAATCGCCGCATTCAATAACGCCTTGCCTTCGACCGTCCGGAACCGGTTCGGATCATAGTTCGGCCGGCTCGCCATGGCCAGCACCTCGCCGGTCAGCACACGCTGTACGATCGCCCAGCCGCCCTTGGCGCCGTGTTCCTCGAGCCCGCGGTCCAGCGCACGTTCCACCATGTACTGAACCGCCTGGTCGATCGTCAACCGTACGTCCGCCCCGTCATGCGAGGCCTGGTCCCGAATCCGACGGCCCGGCAATTCCCTGCGACGGCCGTCCTTCTCCATCACACGCTCGCCCGGACTACCCCGCAGGAACCGCTCCATCTCCTGCTCCACGCCGGCGCAACCCACACGTTCGTAGTTGCAGAAGCCGACCACGTGACACATCAGATCCCCTTTCGGGTAGGACCGCACAAAAACATCACGAAAGAACATGCCCGGTAGTTTCAAACTCATCACAGGTGCAGCCTTGTCGTCGGGCACGAACCGCTGCAGATAGCAAAACCTGCGGTCCGGCCGAGCCAGACGGCGGCGGATCCAGTCGCGATCCGTCGCCAGTACGTCGCTGAGCCGCAAGCTCAACTCATCGAGCAGACCGTTCGTCACAATGAAGGAAGGATCCGCGCATATGTCCTTGCCGCCGATGTCAAGCGCCAGCAGATTCCCTTTGCAGTCGAAAACGCGGCCGCGTCGGGAGTGTATCGTGGTCCGCGTAATGCGCGAGCTGCGAATCCGCTCTCGAAGTGCTTGATGAGGCCCCATATGCAGAAAAACCAGACGACAACTCAACCCGACGGTGGCCGTCGTGAGCAGACCGACGACCGTGTAGAGCCGCGTGGCGTGGCTACGATCCGTCATTCACGCTGCTCCCAGTGGCCCGGCAAGAACCGCCTGTCGAAAACGTGCAGCGAATTCGGGGATCTGCACGCTCGCACCAGGAATCCTTGCCTGTTTTCAGGACTAGCTGGCGACCCTGAGCACATCGTCGTACAACGCCTTCATCCGCGCCAGAGCCGTCCTGTAACAATCCGGACAGTATCCATGCGTATAGGCGACCGTGCGACCGTCAATGCCCTTCTCCCTGAATTCGTTCTGCCAGCCCCGCTCTGTCTGGATGCGCTTGCAGATGCAGCATTTCACGACGTATTCCTCTCTCCTCATGGCACCGCTCCTTCCTTCTGGGCGCCGGATCGGACCGGCGCACCCAGCTGCGCCTACGGAGTCTGGCTTAACGCTCGGAATCGGCCAGATATACGCGTACGACGTGGGCTTCGTCCGGCCAGGACATGTGCAGACCGTGCCGTCGCAAAGCCTTCCGAATGTAGGGCGAAGTCTTCATTTCCGCCCACTTGCTTTCCTCCATGGAAAAGCGCTGGCGTACCGCCTGCTTCTGCTCTTCAAGTGCTCGTAGTTCGTCCTCCAATGTCTCGCAACGACTGTCCAACCACAGATAGCTCAGTGCCACGATCGCGCCCAATACGAACAGGGACGCGATCGGCACCGGAAACGTGAACCCCTCGGACGTCTTTCTCCTGTTTCGCCTGGCCATCGTTCGCCGCTTTCCCTCGTCGCACAGGTCGCCCAAAACCGCCCGCTCGCTCAAAGCCGCGCCACAGCCCGAAGACGCGCGGATCTCGCCCTCGGATTCGCCGTTACCTCCGTCTGCGAAGGCTTCCGTGCACCCCGCAGAACCGCAGCCGCCGCCGGCTCCTTGACCACGTGACGCCGGCCGCCCTCCGGCAGCGATTCCCAATGCCCCACGTGCGCCCTGAAAAAATGCTTCACTTCCCGGTCCTCAAGACTATGAAAGGAAAGAACTGCCAACCGCCCTCCCCCGCGCAAGAGTTCTAAGCCTGCTGACAGCCCTTTCCTTAAAGCCGTAAGTTCGTCGTTCACACAAATCCGTAACGCCTGAAATACTTTTGTCGCGGGATGTGTTCGGCCCCGCCGCCGCTTCAGGCGCGCCACCAAATCCGCCAACTCCGTCGTGCGTTCCAGTCGCGCACGGGCGCGCGCAGCGACAATCGCGCGGGCGATACGCCGCGCCGCACGTTCCTCGCCCAAACGCTCGAATAACTCCGCCAAATCCCGCTCCGCCCACTCGTTCACCACGTCCCCGGCCGTTTGCCCGGCGCTCGCGTCCATCCGCATGTCCAACGGACCGTCCGCCAGAAAACTGAATCCACGCGCCGGCGTGCTCAACTGCTCCCAGGAAACACCCAGATCCAGCAGAACCCCGTCTGCCGCCTGAATCCCGTGTTCCGCGGCGATCCCCTTCATCTCCGCAAAATTGCCCTGTACAAGCGTGCATTGCCTCCCCCACGGCGCCAACACCCTCCGCGCCCGACCCAACGCCTCCCCGTCCCGGTCTATGCCCAACAACCGCCCACGATTTCCCGCACCCCTCATAATCGCCAACGCGTGGCCGCCGTTGCCGACCGTCCCGTCGATGTACGTGCCGCCCTGCACTAACGCAAGAGCCGACGTCACCTCCGCCACCATCACCGACTGATGCCCGCTGCATACCATTCTTCCATCGCTCGCGTGCGTGTTAGACTGCTGCCGCCGCCCTGCGGCACAATTTGCATCTGCCGATCAATCGCCATAATCCGGTCGTTGCCGCGGTACATCCGCCTCTTCGGCAGCCGAAACCATCGAACCCGCCGGGTCCCGATGTTCACCGCGTTGTTCAAATGAAGAAAATGGGCAACGGTCAATTTGTTCATCCCTATGCTCCTTCTTCTCTCCTTGTTCCCCCGTCCCCGCCAGGCCGTTGAACTAGATGCCCACACGACGCACCGCATCCCCGTAGCCCGACGGGTCACTTGACTTGACCTTCTCCCAATCCTCCGGATTCCAAATCTCAAAACTCTGGATCGCTCCGACCATCGCCACTTGGTCGCTCAGCTGAGCGTACCCCAGTAACTCGTCATTGATCCGTATCCGCCCCTGACTGTCCCACGGTACCAGATCCGAACGCGAACCCAGCATCCGTACGAATTGCCGCCCCTCCTCATCCGCTATCGACAAATTCCGGATCTTCTCCAGAATCTGCTGCATCACCGACGCCGGAAATACGTTCAAGTAGCGCGCCTTCACCCCAGGCATCACGTACACGCTCCGCGACGGACCCAACTCCTCTCGCCACTGTGCTGGAATCGTCAATCGCTTCTTCGGATCCAACGCGTGAATGTAGGTGTTGAGGAATATTCCCCCACCCATTCCCGCCGCGCCAACACCCTGCACAATATGGTCCATTATGACACCTGGCCCCACTCTTAACCACACCTACCCCCGATTGTCAATACTTTTTTTGGAGGGCATGTCGTTTTTTTTTGGGGTGGTAGGCCCTGACCCAGGCCTTGGAAGGAGGATTCCTTAGAAAACTCGACGTAACATGGTACCGCGGCCGCCACTGTGCAGGGCAGAGAGGCGCCCTTTGTGGCCCTCCTGCCCCGCCGGGGCGTCATTCCCCACATCGCCCCACTTGGGGAAGCTACCAGTGATCACTGATCACTGATCACTAGGCGAACTGGGGCGCCCGCAGGCGCCTCAGTTCGCCTTGCGGCCGCCGATCCCCTTGGTCGCACGGGTGATTTTCCGCGCGGTTTCCTTGGGACGCAGGGCGCGGCTGGCGGCGCCGGCCTGCCACATTTCGGAGTTGCGCATGGTGGCAAGCTCGCGGCCGAGCTGTTCCTGGTAGTTGGCTTTGCCGCAGGAGCTCAGGACGCGCTTGGTTTCGGCGCCGCACTTGACACGTTTGTAGAGTTCCTTGAACACGGGCATAACCGCCTTCTTGAATTTGGGTTTCCAGTCGAGTGCCCCGCGCTGCGCGGTTGCGGAACAATTGGCATACATCCAGTCCATGCCGTTTTCGTCGACGAGCCGGATGAGGCTCTGGGTCAATTCTTCGACGGTTTCGTTGAAAGCTTCGCTGGGGCTATGCCCGTGTTTGCGCAGCACGTCGTACTGCGCTTCCATGATTCCGGCCAGTGCGCCCATGAGCACGCCGCGCTCGCCGGTCAGGTCGCTGTAGACTTCATTTTCGAAGGTGGTCGGGAACAGGTATCCCGAGCCGATCCCGATACCGATGGCAATGCAGCGCTCGCGTGCGCGTCCTGTTGCATCCTGTGCGACGGCGAAGCTGGAATTGATGCCTGCGCCGGAAAGGAAGTTTCGGCGCACGGAGGTACCGGACCCCTTTGGGGCGACCATCATGACATCCACGTTGTCCGGCGGAATAACCTTGGTCTGGTCCTTGTACACGATCGAGAAGCCGTGCGAGAAGTAGAGCGCATCGCCCGGATTCAGGTTGCGCTTGATCATCTTCCAGATGGTGCGCTGGGCGGCATCGGAGACCAGATACTGCACGATCGTACCCCGGGCAGTTGCCTCTTCGATATCAAAAAGCGTCTTGCCGGGCACCCAGCCGTCGCGCCGGGCGCGGTCCCAGTCCTTGCGGAACTTCTTGGACTGGCCGATGATCACGTTCAACCCGTTATCCCGCATGTTCAGGGACTGGGCGGGACCCTGCACGCCGTAGCCGATCACGGCAATCGTTTCGTTCTTGAGCACCCGGCGCGCCTTGGACAGCGGAAACTCCTTCCGCATGATGACATCTTCCTTGTGTCCACCAAAATCGATTCTCGCCATGATCCCGTCCCTCCGCTCGAGCTTCCGCGATTCCATCGAAGCAAACCCCTGCATGTTAGGTGGGAACACGCGAGAGTCAATCCGAAAAATCGCGCGCGCCCGTCCGCCGCGTGGTTAAAGGTTGATGACTGCGGCTCGATCGGGATAGACTTCTCAACGGCTCATGAACCAAGAACCTTCGCCCACGCACCTTTCCCCCGACGGACCGGACCGGAAGCTGACGCGCCTGAAGGCGGCGCTGCGCGAGACGGGCGGTATTGCCATCGCGTTCTCCGGCGGCGTCGACAGCACCTTTCTGGCGGCCGTCGCCGTGCAGGAACTCGGCGCGCGCGCCCTCGCCGTCACCGCGGTCTCCCCCACCTACCCGATTCGAGAGCGAAACGAGGCCGAGGCCCTGGCGCGTTCGCTCGGCATCCGCCAGATCCTGGTCGAATCCGACGAACTGCAGATCCCGGCGTTCGCCGCCAATCCCCCGGAGCGCTGCTACCACTGCAAGAGCGAACTCTTCAGGGTCGTCCGCGAAATCGCGGACCGGGAGGGAATCGCCTGCGTCGCCGACGGCACGAACGCCGACGATACCGCAGACTACCGGCCCGGCCGGCGCGCCGCCAGGGAATGCCGGGTGCGCAGCCCCCTGCTCGAAGCGGGCCTGACAAAAAACGACATCCGCGCACTCTCGGAAAATCTGCGTCTGCCGACCGCGCACAAACCCGCATTCGCCTGCCTCGCCTCCCGGTTCCCGTACGGTACCCGAATCACGCGCGAGAAACTCCAGTCCGTCGATGCGCTCGAAGCCCGGCTGCGCGAACTCCGATTCTCTCAAATCCGCGTCCGATACCATGGCGATGTCGCGCGAATCGAACTGGCCGAAAACGAAATCGCGAAGGCCGCGGAACCCGCCGTGCGCGCCGCGATCGTCAAGGCCGCAAAAGCAGCCGGCTTCACCTACGTCGCACTCGACCTCGCAGGCTACCGCACCGGCAGCATGAACGAGGTGCTCCGAACGCCGGACTCCGGCGACTGAGCCGAGAACCCGACCCCCGAGCCCGACGCCCGGCCCGCCACGCCCATGCGCATCTGCCCGTAACGACGCCGCCCCCGCATTTTTTTGGAAAATCGTATTGACATATAGAAACTCGCCGCTTACACTGGCTGGTGGTGCACGGGTAGCGGTACTGTAGGGAGGCAAGGGAACCATGGAGACGCAGTTGCTCAGTGAGCATCTTCACATCGAGCGCAAGCAGTTCTTCTTCGACTTGAAGGAGAATCCGCGGGGCCGGTTCCTGAAGATCACTGAGGACGTGGGAGGTCGGCGGGATACGATCATCATCCCGTCTACGGGGCTGGAGCAATTCCGGGAGATGGTGGGCAAAGCCATCGAGGCGGATCATGCGACGGCGTCGGTGACAAGCGCGACCGAAAGCGCGCTTTGAGCGACGTCCTCTTCGGGTTCACGACGCAGGCGTGTATTACGGCAGGGGGAAGCCTGTTGCAAAGGACACGACTGTCTCGCGCAGCTTTGCCAATTTCTTGCCGTCGCCTACGGCCTTGAGCGCCAGTCTGACGAAGCCCGCGATTTCCTTCATATCAGGCTCTCGCATGCCGCGCGTGGTCACGGCGGGTGTACCGAGCCGGATCCCGGAAGTGACGAAGGGGCTGCGTTTATCGAACGGGATCGAATTTTTGTTTACGGTAACGGCGGCGGCCTCCAGAGCGATAGCGGCGTCCCGTCCGGTGACGCCGGTCTTGGTGAGGTCGACGAGCATGAGGTGGTTGTCGGTTCCGCCGGAAACGATACGCAAGCCACCGTTGTCCAATTCTCCAGCCAACGCCTGAGCGTTTCGCACGACCTGTTGCTGGTACTGCTTGAATCCGGGCTGAAGCGCTTCATGCAGGCAAACGGCCTTGGCGGCGATCGTGTGCATCAGCGGCCCGCCCTGGATACCGGGGAAGACCTGGCGGTCGATTTCCTCGGCAAACCGTTCCTGGCACAGAATCATGCCGCCGCGCGGCCCGCGCAGTGTTTTGTGCGTGGTGCTGGTGACGAACTCGCAGTAGGGGACGGGGTTTGGATGGCAACCGGCCGCGACAAGTCCGGCGATATGCGCCATATCGGCCATGAGTAACGCACCGACATTGTCGGCGATCTTCCGGAGCTTCCTGAAGTCGATGATTCTGGAGTAGGCGCTGGCGCCGCAGACGATCATTTTGGGCTTGTGTCTTGCGGCGAGTTCGGCGATCTCCTCGTAGTCGAGCTGTTCGGTCTTCTGGCTGACGCCGTAGGAGAGCACATTGTAGCAACGGCCGGAGAAATTCACTTCATGCCCGTGCGTGAGGTGGCCTCCGTGCGCGAGGCTCATGGCCATCAGCGTATCGCCGGGCTCGAGCACGGCGAAGTAGACCGCCATGTTTGCCTGGCTGCCGCTGTGCGGTTGCACGTTCACATGCTGTGCGTCGAACAATTGCCGGGCCCGCTCCACGGCGAGCTGCTCGGCCACATCCACGAACTCGCACCCGTTGTACCAGCGCTTGCCGGGGTAGCCCTCGGCATATTTGTTGGTCATGAGCGAGCCCTGCGCTTCGCGTACGGCGCGGCTCACGAAATTCTCGGAGGCGATCAGTTCCACGTGTTCCTTCTGGCGGCGGTACTCATTCTGAAGCGCGCTGTAGATCTCGGGGTCTTCGCCGTAGACGGCGAGCGGCGACACGCAGGTGGGGGCGCAGGCGGAGATTTTGCCGACGCGTCGCTCGTGACGTGTGCCGGTTTCGAACTTGGTCTTGAGCCATTCCTCGACAATCGCATCGGCCTCTTCAAGCGAGATGAGCGTGCCGCCCAGCGCGAGCACGTTGGCGTTGTTGTGCAGACGCGCCATTCTGGCCATGAGCGGCGTGAGACAGAGCGCGGCGCGCACGCGCGGGATCTTGTTGGCCGCAATACACATGCCGATCCCGGTCGTACAGACCAGAACCGCCTGGTTGACGGTCCCTTCAGAAACGAGCAACGCGGCCTCGCGCGCGTGGTCGGGGTAGTCGGTGCGTGCTTTGCCGTGCGCGCCCACGTCCACCACATCCATGCCGCGGCGTTCGAGGGAGCTCTTGAGATGCTCCTTCATCTCGCGGCCGTCATGATCTGCGCCTATCGCAATCTTCATGCTCAGGAACCTTGCGGCTACATACCCCAGTGTTTATAGAGGAAGACGATCAGATCGGGCAAGGCCCGATTGATGGCCTCGCGGGCCTGCCGGTAACCGGCAACGGGAGAACCGATCGGATCGGCGATGTCCAGATCCGGCTCCGAGAGATCAAAGGACTTCAGCAAATGCACTTTCCCGGCTGTTTCTGGGAACCTGCTGACGATAGCATCCTTCTGCGCCGCCGTCATTACAAGAATGACGGTCGCCCGCGCCATCAGCCGGGCGTCCAATTGGCGGCTGCGATGCGATCTCAGGTCAATACCCGACTCTGCCAGAGCCTGCACGGCCGCAGGCGAAGCCGGGTTGCCGGGTCCCGCCATAAGGCCGGCCGACTCGACCTGCCATACCGAGTCGGGCCCGAGCTGCGCGCGCAGCAGGTATTCGGCCATCGGGCTCCTGCAGATGTTGCCGGTGCACACAAACAAGGCAAGCGGCCGGCGCGCGCGCTGCGCGCCGACGCACGCGACAATCCGAGGGGCAGGAATCGCGCCCTCTCTCACGACCGTGACGTGGCCGTCGTCGACCTTCACGACCGTGCTGGCCAACCCGCCTGGGGACGGTCCGGCATCGAGCGCGACATCACAGAAACGGCCGACTGCGCGCACGGCGTCCGGTGCGGTGCAGGCCGGTGGCTCTCCGCTGCGATTGGCGCTGGTCACCCGCAGGAGCCCGTCACAGGCGCGCAGCAGGGCACGCGTCGCGGCATGGGCCGGGACCCGGAACCCTTCGAACGGCCCGCAAGTCCTGAGCACGACGGTCAGGGGGCCGGGCCAGAAGGTCTGCGCCAGTTTACGCGCCGCCGAATCAAACGTCCGGGCGCGCCGGCGCACCGCGCCCATGTCGGCGGCCAACAAAGCGATCGGCTTGTCTGCCGGCCGCCCCTTCGCCTCATAGAGCCGGTCTTCAGCCGCGGCAACGCCGGGTCGTGCGGCAATACCGTAGACGGTGTCGGTGGGGATAATCGCCAGGCCGCCGCGCGCGAGCGTGTTCGCGACCAGCTCAACCACGCCCGGGTCCGGGACCGCGGCATCAATCCGCAATATCTTGGGCGTGTCGCTCTGCACGAATTCCCAACGCTTTGAGGGCCAACAAGACATCGACGGCGCGCCCCAGAGCAGCATCGTCGCCTACACGATCCAACAAAGCCTGGTTGCGGGCCGCGCGCCCGGAAAGCGCCACATCCCGCTGCGTCGCGGCTGGCGGCTCAGTGGATCCGGGCCCGGCCGAAGGACTGGTATCCGGCGAGGTGACGAGGATGTCGGGCCAGACGCCCGCCTGGCTGCAAGCCACACCGTTCGGCAGCACGACACGGCGCACGGCAATGTGAAGCATCTCGCCGCCGGACAGCGGGATCAACTCCCGAACATAGGGGTTCCCCCGGGTCTGCGCGCCCACGAGCACCGCGCCGGGACACTCGCTCAATACGGCAGCGAGAATCTCCGCGGCCTGCCGCGTCCGGTCGTCGACCACCACGGCGAGCGGCCAGCTAAGCGGCGGCCTGCCTTCCTGCACCCATCGGTTCGGAACATTGGTCGGGCCGCCGCTCGTCGTGAAAAGCAATTCCCCCGCGTCGGCGAACAGGTTTGCCACTCGGGCCACACTGTCGAAATCGTCGCCCGTTGCATCGCGCAAATCGATGACAATGCCGGCGGTATTCGTCTCGGACCAGCTCTGCAATTGTGCAGTGAGCGCGGCGCCACCCTCTTCGAACAGGCTGCCGACACGCAGGTAACGCAGCCCGCCGGGCCATTCCTCGGCCGCCAGCACCGGCGGGGTGCCGCGTGCGTTCTGCCGCTCCTCGACCACGCAGAGCGCTTCCTGCTCCGAGAGCAACCGGGCGAACGGATCAACGGTCTTGAGCAGCCCTTCGATGGCCGCACGCTTCGCAACCGCCGGATCAAACGCGATGCCGTGGCCGCCCAGCACTCGCAGCACTTCGTCGACCTCTTCGATCGCGGCGGCGCCGCCGCACACGAAGAACAGAGCAAGGCACAGCGCCATACGGCGTGCGCCGCCAACGGACGATGCGCGCCGATCAGGCATGGCGTTTCCTCTCTTCGCGTTGCACGCGCGCATTGCCTTTCCGCACTTTTGCCTTCAGTTCCGTCTTGTGCTTCCGCAGCTTGGCCCGCAACGCGGGCCGCGCGATTGCCAGGATCTGAACGGCCAGAATCGCCGCATTCACGGCGCCCGCGCGGCCGAGCGCCACGGTTCCGACCGGGATGCCGGACGGCATCTGGACCGTCGCCAGCAGCGCATCCAGTCCGTCAAGCGCGCCGCCCTTCATGGGCACACCGATAACGGGCAGCGTCGTGTGTGCGGCGAGCACGCCGCCGAGATGCGCCGCGCCGCCTGCCGCGGCAATGAGGACCTTGAGCCCGCGCCGCTCGGCCCCCGCAGCGTATTGCGCCGCAATTTCCGGGGTCCGATGCGCCGATATCACGCGCACCTCGTAGGCAACTCCGAATTTCGTCAGGGCCGACGCCGTCTCGCAGACGGTACTCCAGTCGGAATCACTGCCCATGACGACGGCAATTTCCGGTTTCTTCTTCATCTCTCACTCCCTTGAATACGAACGCGGGCCGCCAGACGATCCGCCGGTCCCGCGCCGGCTAGCCCCGGTTCAAGGCCCGGGCCGCGATGTCTTTGCGGTACTGGCAGCCGTCGAACGTAATGGCGGATACCGCGTCGTACGCCTTGCTCACCGCTTGAGTCAGATCGTTGCCGAGCGCCGTCACGCCGAGCACGCGGCCGCCGGACGTCACGACCGAGTCGTTCTGCAGTGCGGTTCCGGCATGAAACACGACCGTGTCGGGCTTCGCGCTCGCCTCGTCGAGTCCCTTGATCTGCTTGCCCTTCTCGTACTTGCCCGGATACCCGCCCGAGGCCAAGACTACGCAAACGCACGGCTCCGCTCGCCAGCTCACGAGTTCCGCGCTCAGCGTCCCGTCGATACAGGCTTCCAGCGCCGGAATCAGATCGCCGGCCAACCGCGGAATCACCACCTGTGTCTCCGGATCGCCGAACCGGCAGTTGAACTCCAAGACCTTCGGGCCCTGTTCCGAGATCATCAGCCCGGCATAGAGCACGCCCTTGTAGGTGATGCCGCGATTGCCGAGCTCGGCCAGCGTCGGCTGCAACACACGCGCTTCGATGACCGGCCAGAGCGTGTCGGTCACGACGGGTGCGGGCGAATACGCGCCCATCCCGCCCGTGTTCGGGCCCTGGTCCCCGTCCAAAACGCGTTTGTGGTCCTGGGATGAAGCGAGCGGCACGATCGTCGCGCCGTCGACCAATGCCAGGATCGAGGCCTCCTCGCCTTCCAGGCACTCCTCGACCAGCACACGCGCGCCCGCCCCGCCAAACGTCTTGTCCACCAGCACCTTGCGCACCGCCGCCTCGGCCTCGGCAACCGAGCCACACACAAAAACGCCTTTCCCCGCTGCCAGCCCCTCCGCCTTGACCACGATCGGTGCACCCTCGGCGCGCACGTAGTCCCGTGCTTCGGCAGCGTCCGTGAATGCCATGGCGCGCGCGCAAGGCACGCCCGCGGCGTTCATGACTTCCTTCGAAAAAACCTTGCTGCCCTCAATCTGCGCCGCGGCCCGGCCCGGTCCGAACGCGCGCAGCCCCTCGCTCTCCAGCGCATCGACAAGACCCGCACACAGCGGCGCTTCCGGCCCCACCACCGTCAGGTCCGGACGTTCATCGCGAGCCCAGGCTACCAGCCCCGCAATATCCTCAGCCCCAATCGAAAGGTTC
>Ga0272441_10009804_pt1 | contig 14679 bp, 19 predicted proteins | sample SSMProp6N_FD_193582 | JGI IMG/M metagenome (GOLD analysis project Ga0272441, IMG submission 193582) | Marine sediment archaeal communities from Little Sippewissett salt marsh, Falmouth, MA, United States - SSM-Prop-6N | ecosystem: Environmental > Aquatic > Marine > Wetlands > Sediment ... | reverse complement strand
GATAGAATACCATGATATCGTAGTCTACTCGGACAGTGAGTTTGTCCGGATTGTGATAACCGACACCAAGACAGGGAGTCTCATTATCAAGATATGACGCATACTCGTCGATAGCCCAACCTGATGGCTCGTGGAAGAGTCCGTCCATTGGAGCAGTCGGGTCTCCCCAACACTTGAATTGCATGTGGTCACAGAATCCATTGTAAATCATCTTTATCCAAGAGCCGTTCTGGTATGACGGTGCTGTCTCCCAGTAGAAGCTACAAGGGTCCCAATCAGTGTCAGCATATACTCCTGTCGGTGCAATGTTAAACCAGTTTGTATAATTTGCATCGAATGAAGAAGAGTTCGATATATTTACATCGTTTCCTGAGTAGACATCGTGCCAGTGACCACCACCATAGTATAAGAACTCAATCACATTCTCTCCTACACCAATGTAGTAGAAGTCCTTTGATATGTTACCGATGATGTAACCAGCAGTGAGGTTAGAGCCTTCTGAAGCATTCCAGTGATAGTTCATCAATGTCTGTGTACGGTTCATACCGGAGTTGTTGAGCATTGTCCAGTTAAATGTCCAATCTCCTGAGTTGTTATGAGAGTATGTCCATTGTCCAGACCATTCATCTGTACGGTTGTATGGTCCCCAGTCACTGTAATTATCACACGTCCAGTCCTCGTCCTCTGTTCCGTCTGGACTGTGACATGCTTCATAAAAATCGAATGTGCCGTATTCAAAACCAGTATTGTCGCATGTAAATTTGTTTTCTGCTGCAAAAACAAATGATGTGACAAGGTATAAAAGGAATATTCCAACAACAAATAAAGTCTTTCTTTTCCTATTCATTTATATCACCCCGTCACTGTAACAGTTATAACACCTGTTGCGGTGTTTAGGGTATAGTCACTTGAACTGATTGTTTGCGTTCCACCAGAACTTAATGTTTCAGTTACTGACACGATTGTTCCTGGATTTATGAGTGTTAGTGTTTGGCTAACGGATGGGTCAGTTACATCAGTACACATTGTATTGCCTAACTGGGTACTGCTTGATGTATTGATTGATCCCCAAACAGTAAAGAAAGCAAATGCTCCTGCTCCTAATATGATGAGTGATACTATAACAGTCATCACTACTTTTGGGTCTAAGAACCCAAACCTTCTTTTTTCTTTCATGGTTTCACCACTTAAATTTATGTGATGTTTGTTTTATCTTCATTGGTTTTATTTTATATGTGTTTGTATATCGGATGGTACGAGAACGTGTCGGTCGTTTGTGAGAACGTCCAGACATCGTATCTGATACGTCCTTTGCTGTATGTGCTAAGACGGACATGCCTATTCCCATACCAACTATTCCAAATGTTGAACTTGCTAAACTATCTACATTGTATTCTGTCATGATATCACAACCTAAATTTATGGATTGGTGATGGTTCGATTATTTTTGTTTTGTATGTATTTGAGTTCTTGATATCTTTAATTGATGATTTGATAGCATCAATCTCAGATTTGTCAGCTTCTATATGGATTAACATTGTTGCTTTCATTGACATCACCTATATTTTGAGCGACGAGGTGGTCGAAGTGTCATCTTTCGCTTGAGTCTTGAACGCTTTGACCGTTTTCTCATTTATTGTCACTTTCCTTGTAAATACAATACTTGCTTTTTATGAACTTTATTCTGAAGTGTTTTGATTCCTTTTCAAGTTGACGAGCGACTTGTAGTGCTCTGCGTTTCTGTTTCTCTATGCCATGAAGCGTAAACTCTTCGTTGTGATGTGTTATTTTATGGGGAATTGACAGTTTCATAGTTTCACGGTTGGTGGTTTGAATTGTTCGTATTTCCTTGGTTTTCCTACGAAGCCAAATGTGATAGGTCGGTAGGGGCTGTGCAAGGGAAATAGTGACTTTTCCTGATATCCGGCTGGACGTGCTATCTGCACTTCGTCAATGTCAATTATCGGTTGTTCTTCTGTTGTTTGAGATGATGATTCGTATGGTAATTTAGGTTTGGTGAAGTTCGAGGAGTATTCGTCCATTATTGATGTTGGAGTGTTGCGTCCAAGAATTGGTGTTTTAGGAAGAGTTGATGGACCACCATAGCTTGCAGGACGTGATTGAGATGGTGCAAATGCTTGACGTACATTTTGTTTTATCTGGGTTGTCCGACGTTCGATTGATTGCTGTTTTATAGATTGACTTTGGGGAAAGAACTTGTCTTCTGTAAATTTATAGTCAGTGAAGTTTGGATTCTTGAGGATTTCTTGGGCTTCTCTCTCAATCTCGTATCCCATGTCAGCGACGTCTTGGGATGTGTATGTTTTATGTGGAGTAGGGAGCCATCCTTGAGTTCGGTGTTTTATAAAGAGGTATGTTGGTGCTCCATGTGCGGTCTTTAGAGCTTGTTGTGCTTTCTTGAGTTCTTGTGATTCGGTTGATTTTCTCTTAAGAGTGGACTTGAGTAGTTCGTATGGAGGCTCTGATGGTTTATTGTTTTTACTTAATACACTGTCAATCTGTCTTGATGTTTCTTCCCAATCAGATGTTTTTGGACCGAGTTTGTCGTTGTCTTGCTGGAAGGGATTTATGGGATTGCAGTCGAGATGGTCGGGAAGAGAGTCAAAATCAGAGTCATGTCTATGGGTAAGACTGGAATCTCTCTTGACGAGAGGGATTGATTGGAGTTTTATGGGTTTGAATTTAAACATTGACTCTCCTATGCACCTAACCAAGTGAAGTTGGTGATTGTTTATAATATCAATTTTATGTTCTTGTATTATAAATGATCGAAGTAGTATACCATGCCTGTATCAGTTTCAATAGTTTTCCAAGTATTATTACTACCATTCCAAACCAATGTAGCATTATTTACTGTTATACTCCCATCAACTTGTAAGTCATTTGTAATCTGTGTTTCATTTGGATACATCTTTATAAATTCAGAATTACCAACATTATCCCTTACCATAAATTGAAGGTAACCTGGAGGTGTAGCATTAATGGTTGCTGTACTATTTACAGCTGCTTGAATACCTGCTACAAGAATATCAGTAGAACCATTATTTACTTTAAAATCAAATGTTGCGACTCTATCACCTGCTTGAACAGCAGCTTGAGAATCCCAATCACCTCCACGATTCCTTATAAAAGAAATAAACATTGATTGCCAAGCATTATCTGAACACCCTTCAAGATATTGTGTATAACTTGCATCTGCTCTTTGCCAAAAAGCAGTACCTGTATATTCAAATCCTCCACTATCAACATAAAGTTGATCTGCATCCATATAACTGTTTTCAGCGGTTATTCTTCCATCACATACTACACTTCCATCATCAGAATCAAATGTAAAGTTTGTATTATCTGTTAATGACCAAATTCTATATTTGGTATCATCAGCATGAACTGTTTCCATAAATAATTTCCCAGATGCACCAAGATCATTAAATAAGTCAGTGTCACCAGCAGACGACCACCAACCACCTGTACTAATAATCATATCATAATTAAAACCACTATCAACTTGAAATACAATTTCACCAGTGTGTGCATTGCTTACATCCTCAGCCTTGAAACAACTAAATTTTACATTTCGCATAGAGCCATTTAAAAAATATGCTACTGCATTATCATCAGCAAACCATAGATTAATATTCTCAAAGGATGAAGAGTAAAAACTTCCTCTAAATCTTATTCCATATACATAAGGATGCAAAGTTATATCTGAAATAGTAGTTCCATCAAAAGAAACAGTTCCAGAACCACCTGTTACAGTACTTGGTTTAAAATCAATACAAATATCTGTTGTGTCAATTTCAGTGTCTTTAATGTCATTAATCTCTGACCATCCATACCAGTTTTCAATTGATATTCCACATGAATTATCATTTGTATTATAAAAATTCTTAATCATTCTAGGTCTAATAATACAACCACCGCTATCCTTTAATCTAAAACAACCATCTGGATTATTTGCTGGTGTTCCCATCCATTCACCACCAAAAATAGAGAATTGTCTAACATATGTACTATCATTTACTGTGATAGCCCATCCTGTTCCAGTATATACAATATAAGCACCATTGAATATAAGCAACATTCCTTTAGGATATGAACTCATACCTATAGTTACATTATTTGAGTATGTTAAATTACCACTATAAGACACCCACCCACCACCTGTACTATTGCAGTCCCATATTGCAGCTTGGAGATTTGTACCTGTTGGTAGCCATGTCTTGCCGTTACTGTTGTGGATGTATGAACTACTACCATTCCAAGAGCCTGGGGTGGTGCCAGATGGAGCAGAAAGACCGATGTTTCCACCTACTGTCATGTTGGTTATGTTTATCCAGTTGTTGTCGTAGTCTATTATTGTGCCGTATGTGTCATCGGTCATAGAGTTGTCTGTGATTGTAATGTCACCGAAGACGCTGTGAATTGATGTTATCAGCATTAATGATACTATTATTCCAATCTCAATTTTTGTTCTTATTTTCATATTATTACTTCCTTGTTTTGATTAAACTTTTTCAAAAGTTTACCTGTTGAATATATATCCTTTTGCATAGAGCATTCCTACAATGAGCATGATTGCTCCTACTATGATTAGTATTCCTAATATTGCTGATATGGTGTTTCCCACACCACGCATGTCAGCCATTCCGATATTGTATGTGACTCGGATAGCTTGGCTTCCTTCACGTATCTTTACATCGTGGTCAGACCAAGCAGATATCTCGAAGTGGATGACTCCGGTGTCGTTAGCAGTGAGTTGATTGTAGACAGCGTCATCGTAGTAGATGACGTAGCTTCGATTGTCTTCGAAGCCGGATATGTTGAAGTAAGTGATTCCAGCAGTTGTGTTTGCATGAAATCGCAGGATGAGGTCTCCGACAGATGATGTTGTTGGGTCGGGGACAAGTGAATATAAAGTTATGTTTATCCAATTGGTTGATGTGACGTTGAAGTATGTTGTGTTGAAATTGACACGAGTTGCATTGACTCCTACAACGGAGAAGTTCATCGGTGCATAGACCGTGTAGTTCTCGTTGTCGCATGAGTATATGGTTCCAGGATTGACCTGGACAGCTTGGATTGATATTGTATTAAAAGAGAAGAGAAGCAGGAGAATTGATAGTATGATTATTTTTTTCATTATATCACATCAATATAAATATGACTGGTCAACAATAACTGTTTTGTAGTCTGCTGTGTAACCAGCGGCAGGAATTGTTCTCCATGTTGTTCCATTGTAAAATTGGACGGTGTTTATGGTGCTTGCTGGACTTTTTAGGGTGAGAGTTTGGTCGACGTTTGGGTCTGTGACACCAAAGTTCTCTGTCATACGTGTATCAGCCTCTTGTTCAGTTGTATTTAGAACAAAGAAAAAGGAAAACATTCCAATTCCTAAAATAATTAAAGTAACTGTAATTGTCAATATTGCCATAGGCATATTATTAAATTCCATTAAATCATCTCCCTTACGCTAAGTATGTATAAAAAAATATGTAGAGAGAGGAAAGGATTCGTTCCTCTCAAAGATTGTTTGTGTTTACCGGACATAGTTGTACACAAGTCCGACGATCGACATGATGGCACCTATGATTAACACAATACCAATGATGTTGAACACACTGTTTCCAGTAGCTGACACATTGGCAACTGCATTCGCAGTCGTGTTGTCCGTTGCTACATTAGTCACTTCGCTGAGTGTTACAAAGAATGCGAACACTCCTACTGCGAGAATGATTAATGACACAACGACACCCATGATGGCACCAGGATCGATAAACGAATATCGAGTTTTCATTCTATTTTTCACCTCTTATGGTCTCTATTTATGGAAAATAATATAAAAAAGAAGTTTATGGATTGATACTTCTTTCCTTTTCATATTACTAACGTACATAATTGTAGACGAGACCGACAATGCTCATGATAGCTCCAATAATCAGGACGATACCTATGATATTGAAGACAGAGTTTCCTGTTGCAGAAACATTTGCGACAGCGTTTGCAGTTGTAGTATCAGTTGCAACATTCGTGACTTCACTTAAAGTAACGAAAAATGCAAAAACACCAACTGCTAATATGATTAAGGAAACAACTACTCCCATAATTGCTCCAGGGTCTATAAATGCGTATCTTGTTTTCATTTTCTCAATTCACCTCCGTGTCTCTCTAGCAAAGGTTTATAATTGGAATTAGTAACTCATAGTATTTAAAGATATATGCTAAAAAGGGGTGCACTTACGGGGAGGTGGAGCTCGAAAAAGCGATACGTGTAGTATACGTATATAACTGTAAATTGATAGTTTTAATAAAGAAATGGTAAAAATGTTATAAATAAAATTGATAGTTGTTATAAAATTAATATAAAAAAGGAAAAGAGGCAAAAACGTCTAAAATTGATAGTTTTGGTTATTTTAAATTCTTATATTCATCTTTTTTAAATTTTTTTTATTTAATGGAATAAAATAAGTACCTTGATAATGTTTAACATTTTCAAACATATTCATAGATTTTTTACTTGGTGTCATCATATTTAATGATGGAGAATCTGTCACCCAAGGTTCTAAACCATGAGATTGCATCCAATCATATGCTTTTCCTTTTATCTTTCTTCTCTCAACAGCACGTATTTGATTCACCTCTATTTTTTACAATGTCGTTTGTGGGCTGATAGTGCCCTGATGTTCTTGAACCATCGTTTACATCTGGAGCATTGTTGCATTGTACATTCCCTAAATTATTTTCTTGCATATTGTTTATGTTCAATACCTATCTTAGATTTTTTAAGATGATAATGTTTGCACTTTAAGCAATAATATGCATTTCCAGTTTCCCAATGTGCTTGACTACCAGAGTACATACTTGTCGGTGAAACCCAATCTGGTGCTCCTCTCACTGGTCTATCAAAAATATTCTTTTTTGTTTTTTTATATTTTATTTTATTATAACCCATTTTTTATCACCTCAACTTTTACTTCCAATATGTTTTTGATTTGAGTATTCTTCTTTTCTGTTGAATACACTGTGTAATGCCTTTTGTTGAAAAACCCTCTTTTTTCATCTGTTCTCTATCACGGATGTCTTTTTTAAGAGCCTTTCGTAGTTCTGTTTTTGTTTTAAATAACCTGTCTGTCATTTATGTCACCTACTTATAATAAGGTTTGTAGCTACCTTTTTTTATACGACTTGTATATTTTTTGCCTTTACTGGAAACTGTTACTTCATAAAATTTTGGTGATACGTTTTTCTTGCTAATAACTGTGGCATATTCTCCCCAGTTGTATGCAATCTTATCACCTCTTTTGAAGTCGTCTATTTTCTTTGCTTTAACGTAACCAACGTTTTGTAACCAGATACATTTGCTTCCTTTAATAGTTTTCATTTCATAAGTCATATGTTATTGCACCACACCTTTTTATTTTATTGTTTTTTAACTTTTTTATATTCACGTTCAAATTGTTTATCTCTCATGATTTTATATGAATCTTTAATATAATGATTACTTGCCCACTGTTCTGCTTGTTTTTTTGTTCCTTCGTATCTGCTTCTAATTGTTTTACCAGTTTTTGTTGTTATTTTATAAATTGTCATTCTTTCACCTTCAATATCTATTTAATTTCCTTTCTAATTCTTTTAATCTTGTTTTTTGGTATGTAGACATTAGCAGTGTTACTATTTCCTAGACCCCATCCTATATTTGGATTCCAAAGCCCAACCATTACTTGACCCTTTTTACATCCGTATGGGACTACTCCTTTACCTTGTTCTTTTGGTAAAGATATGTGCATCTTTTGCATCTTAATGTAAAACCCAAATTCTTTACCATAAAAAACTTGATATCCTTTTCTTAATGTTGCTGTTTTTGATAATTCTTTCCATTCAGCCATTTTTATTTCTCCTAAATTTCTTTTTATTTTCTAATATATGATATGTTGCTCTTTCTATTTAATACTTTCTAAATTTATAGAAAGTCAATGTGACAGTTGTGGACGCCGTCCCAGTAAAATTTATGGTTTGGTTTGATTACTATAAAGTTTTGTCCACTTCCAGAGCCGAACATGATGAGTTTCTGGTCTTTTATGTATTTGGGGATTGCTTTTGCAAAAAGACGGGAAGCATGGGGATTGTGTATGACTGCGTAGTTGTTGTTCGAGAGTTGAACGCAAAGCCTTTTTATCGCTTCCTTTATTTCCTCATTCTTTACACATCTGAATGGGTCTATATACATGTTCATTTTCTAAATTCCCTTCTTTCTCCAATAGTCGAGGTCCATGTAGAGAATGATTTCCCATGCGATATTTATAAATATCATACCTAGTGCAACGGCAAAGTATGCCCACTCAGCGTAGTATGTGTCTGACGGGACTTCAACGTATATCATGCCAGCGAGGACGATGATCCACATCAGTAGTGATAGGAAGCTGTAGACGATGTTCTCCTCTTCGATGGTCAGGATAAAGAATATAAATCCAGCACAGATTGAAATAACAAATATACTTTCTAACATTTTATCACCTATTTATGATACTCTTTCCATATAAACCCATGCTGTCACCACACATGGACCAGAGGTTCCAGCTGAACTTGTTGTTCTAAAATTTATGTAATCATTATTTGAAACATATAAAGGTTGAAATTCAGTAATTGCACTCTGTCCAGCAGCAAGATTGACATATGCGTTTTCACCTTGTACTACTCCATTTTTCACTAAAGAAACATTTGCAGTACCACCACCAACACGAATGGACATCGCTACAATTGAACAGTTCCACCCTGATGGGACATACATTGTTAAACCACCATCACTGGGAGTATTTGCTCCGTTACCAAATGCCCATTCATATTCATTTGTTCCAAGACCAGCATTTTCTTCTGCCCACACAGGATACATGTATGACTGACCTATAAATTTATCTGCTGTGACAGAGCCATCAACATCGACATCTGACGTAATATTAAACTGGTCTTCGTCTTCTGAATAGATAATTGAACCTTGATTAGTTTCACCATAAAAATACAGTTCGTAGTCTATGTCAGCATTCCCATCGCCAATAACAGTTTTTATTCCAGTTGGTTCTATATGCAAATCTCCATCACCATCAACATAAATATCACATTCATCGACTCCATAGTCATATTTTAGGTGGAGAGCATCAGTGAGAGTTATACTACCATCTGACTCAGAAGAGACTGTGACGAGAGTTCCTGTCCCAGCTAGACCATCTGGTGCTATAATATCATCAAATTGAGAAATAAGTGTGTCTCCTGCTCCTATAAAGAATGAATGTCTATCAGCACCAGAGCTATAAATATGAAATTTATTGTGGGTGCTTCGTACTTCTCCGCTTCCTGTGTGATAAATAGCATATGCATTACCTGTATTGCCAGCATATACATGGACATGACAGAAGGATATTTCTTCATTACTAGCACCTCCCCCCAAATATCCCATTGCTGTAACAATATCCGCATCTTTGTCTCTTACAACACCTTCACATAGATCAACAATTTCAAAATCACCTGTTCCGTCTTCAACAAATATTGTTGTTGCAAGTGCAGTTCCACTGTTTGTAATATTAGTCTGACAAGCTCTCAAAATTTGCATTTCTCCTGTTCCTGTAATGTCATAAGGTGCTTTTATGCCTGCCCCAGTATTTCCTGAATGGTAATACTCAAATTCGCCATATTTTTGTTTATACAGACCACTTCCATAAACATTTACAATATGTGGTTGGTCAGCACCAGCAATATTAGCAGTACATGACAAATATAACTTACAAGAAATGGCTCCCAAAAAACCATCACCAATATTAATAGCATTAATTGCAGTTGTTGGTGCTGTTAATCGTATATTTAGATACTTTATTAAACAACTTTCATAATCTGAAACATTAACAATAGAGTTATCTACTTGTGTAACAATAACATTTTGTACATGACCAGCACTCTGAACAACCTGTCTATCAGCCGTAAAATTTATGGTATCAACATATGTTCCTGGATAAACTATAAAAAGTGAGCCTGCTACTGGATTTGCATCTAATGCTGATTGGATTGAGGTATAGTTTGCATCACCAGAAGGAGATATTGTAAATGTATTTATGTATATTTGGGATGTTTCATTGTCTATATTATCACTAAATCCAGCAGGGATGTCTGTAAGATCGTCCCAAGAACCAGAAAAACTAGAACCACCGCCACCAGATTGTGTTCCAGTTAGGTCTATCATTGCAGATGAAAGTCCTGCAAAAAGAAGTATTCCCAGTACAATATAAGGTAAATAATGTCTTACTTTCATTTGTTTGTTCTCCTATATGCTACTATTCCAAAAATTGAAAAAAGAAGTACAACACCAACAATCCATGTGTCATCCTTTATGTTGTCGTACTCTTCTATTAATGCTATGATGTCGTCTATATCATCTATTACATAGCAATCAGCAGGTTCATCAACTGTCCTAAAGAAAAACATATCGCTTACAATTGACTCGTTTGTAACTGTGTCTGTTATATTAACATACCAATAATATGTATGATTATATAGTGAATAATAAGGTACTTGAATGCAATAGGTGCCATTTGGAACATATGTAAGTGTTCGATTTATGGTGCCAAGGTAAAAGTAGTCCCATTCACCAGATAAGTTTGAGTAGAACGTCACGTTCATTAGATTTCCGTCACTGTCATTCACACCAACACATAAATTTATGCAACAAGGACATTGTGTTTCATTGAATGGTGGATAGATGTAGTTTATGACAGGACAATACTCTGGAAAATAGGGTAAAAGAAGACTTTCGTTGAAAAAACTTCCACTACAGTTGAATCGTGCATGAAGTTGAACAACATGCATCTCTGTCCACCAATTTTCAGTTGCACAACTTACGTTTTCATCCCATACACAATATTTACCTGAAGCATTTATATTTTCAGCATAATAAAAGAGTTCCCATGCATCTGGTATTTCGAAGCGTATAGCAACTTCTTCACCATAGTTCTCGATAGCGTATGTCCAATTGTACCAATAGAACGATAGGTTTACTGAGCATCCTTGGTCTAGTAGAACGTCGACACAAGTTTGGACTCCTTTACCAGTAATTTCCACATCCCATTCAAAACATTCTGGGGTTGTGTTATCAAGATGGTCTGATTCGCACAATTCCCATTCAGGTTCATATCCAGGAAAAGGATTTTCAGGTATTCCTGGACCAACTGTTGCACTCACTACTTCTATTGTTAATAAGAAAAGGAAAAATATAAAGAGTGCAAGCCATAGTTTCATTATTATTACCTATTGTTGTTTATTATATATAATAGTATTGTTTTTCTCACTGTATCTGTCCAACGAATGCCTTATGGAGTGTTACAGCGATTGCCAGTCCTAGGATTATTCCGAATATCGGGACGACGTGTGTTGGAAGGATGACACCAAAGAATGTTCCCCATAGGATAAGGAAGCCTATTGTTGTACCTAGTGATTGTTTTTGAGCATAGAGTCCTCCACCTATCAGACCGCCAAGTATTCCCCAGAACAGGTCGTGGAATATCACAAGGTAGACGTAGAAGCCTATGTGGAGGATGCCATCAGCAGTAAAGTTAGAGAAATTGAATATTGGGACTGATAGGAGTAGGTTGATTAGATGAATGACTTCCAGCCTCCAACAACTATCTGCATTATTGAAATGACAAACAATACGCCAGATACAGCAACGAACATCCATAGGATATAACCTATACCTGCACTAAAACCAGAGATGTAGGTAGCGAGGGAGAGAGTGCCGATGAGAGAGCCTACATAGGTTCCCAAGAAGAAACCGTAGACGAATGCTTTGTCACCAGGAACGCCTCCACCCCAATGAGCAAGAGAGCCAATTATTATTCCACTTCCTAGTGCTGAGAAAGAGATTTGCCCTAATACAAAGTAGAATATGCTTGTTGTTTGACTCTCTGCAAGATCGCCAACACTATACTTTTCTTCTATACCGACGTCGTATGGAATTGCTCCTAGCCTGTAAATTCCAATAGCATCGACAGCAACAATAGAGAAATTTAGGAGTAGCATGAATAGCATGATATGAGCGATTCTCATCTTGTTTCAACACCTCCTATGACACCAACAACACCGATTGCACACATAAATCCACCGACAACAAGTGTTGATACGGCACCCCAGAACGCATATAGACTTCCACTCCATAAAAGTTCTAAACCAGCTATCAATGAGGACAGGAGAATCATCACGAGACCAGATGCAAGCAAACCAACATATCCATTAGTCTTGTTGAATGATGTGAGAGCCCAGAAGCACAAGATAAACATTATCAAGTATACGAATGGAACATGAACTCCTGGTCTTTCCCAACTATAAACTGGTGAGTCACCAACTAAATCTGTTATGATTGTTTCCAAGTATCCTTCTGTCGTGTAAGAGTAATTTATGGTGGCAAAATAGTTTGCAACGAAGTAGTATGTTCCTGTATAGTCATCGTTTGCATCACTTCCATCATCAATGGTATCTATGATTGTTGTGATGATTACATAGTAGTTCTCAGAAAGGTTACATCCTTCTCCTACTGTAAAGCTGAAGTTGTGGTCGTCGTTGTTCGAGTATTCGTATGAACCTGTTGCGTATGTGTCGTTTAGCATGTAATAGACATAGAATGTTACGTTGGTTGTTGCATGAGCATCTGCATCTGAGTAATTGAAGTAAAGTGAATTGGACGTCCATCCATAATTATAGGTTATTAAATCAGTGAAGGTATAGTTGAATCCTATGTCATATGGAATGCTTACTGTTGGATTTATTTCATCACTTGTTGGTGCAATAGCGATATATCCATTATATGCAATGTCAGATTGCACTCCTATACGGTACATTTTCTGGTAGAGTAGTTGAGGATGGATTTGCCAATCAGTGTCGAGGTATTCAGAATGGATGACTCGTATGTTTCCTTCATCGTCGAGTATATAGATAAATGCAAATGGACTGTCATATAAATTAAAATAGTTTCCAGAGTAGTCAAGGAAATTGTAGTTGTAGTTTACGAGTGTGTCGAGCATCGATGCACCAGAAGCAGTTGTTTCACCGTAAATTTCCTTTGATGTAAGGATGTAGAAGGTGGCTCCTGACTGGTTCTGTGGTATGATGACTCGTCGACAGCGATATGGTGTAGAGGATTGATAGTAGTAGGTTATTCGTGCAACTGAGGTGTTGTCACTTAGGAAAGAGTCGTCTATCTTGATAGTATCGTTTGTTGAGTAGTATGTATATTTGGTTGATGGAACAAGTATCCAGTCGAATAGTGTTAGGTTGTAAACTTCAACCGTTACCGTGTATTCTTCGAGGATGGGATGAGTAAGGGAGAACCACAGGTCGTCTGTTGGGTCAGAGATGTCGGCACTGTCGGTGTGCTGTAGGATGTCAGTGTCAATGTCTTCTGTCCAGTTCCAATAGAATTCGATGAAGTCGACGTTTGCGGTTGCATTGAACTGGATTGTTCCGCTCTCTTCGACTGTACCGCTTAGATTTACATCAATTGTTGATAATTCAGTGTCAATTTCTCCAGTGCTGTTGAAGTAGATGTAGTAAGTGGCGTTGGAGAGATGGACTATCATCTTGTGGAAGAAGCCTTTTGTGAGATTGACAAGTTCGTGTGTTGTATTCTCGTATCTTACTGTTACGTTGAAGCGGTAGTCAGGCATTGTTCCGAAAGTGTATGATGGTGAAGAGCTGTATGCATGAAGTAAAGGAGAACCTGAAGCATTGACATATGTCCATAGAGAGAAGTAGGTTGTACCACCAGACAACCCTGTAAATTTATGGTAGGATAAGGTTGTGTTTGTTCCACCTTCACCATCATTTATGTTTGTTGGATATCCTAAAGAGGAGTATCGTATGACTGTGGAAGTATTTGTTACTGCATGTGTTCCACTTGTCCACGATAAATTTATGCTTGATGCTTCTGAAACGGCTTGGACGTTGGTTGGTGTTCCTGGATTTGTCAGGAAGTAGGACATGTTTGTAGCGTTGGTGAAGAAGTTGTCGGAGTTCTGCCATGAACGGGCATAGTAGTATTGTCCTTTGGAAAGAGAGGCAATAGATTTAGTGAATGATGAATCAGAAGATGGATTTGTACCTACTGTTACGTTTGTTCCTGGACTTGAGGTGCTTACTTCGGTTATGTTGTACCAGAAGCCATAGTTTCCTGTACTATCCCCGTAATTGATATATCCATTCAAATCGGCTGTTGTTTCAAGGACAGAAGTAGAATCGTTAGAAGTGATGCTGTTCGATGTTGTAAATGTTTGATCTGTTCCGTAAACCGTAGAGTTTGAATTCTTTGCTGCTGTACGGTAGTGGTAGAGAGTATTCGGTGATAGTCCTGTTGCATCAAAAGAAAATGTATCAGAAGCATTTATTGTTGCATTACCATAAACGATGACGTCAGCGTATGCGTTGTAACATGTACCTGAACCTGCATACCAACAGAACCTATTGGAGCCAGCAGATGAGTCGGCTCTTATTTTCCATTGAGCAATAACTGTGCTTCCTGTATTAAATTCAATCTCATAACTATTTCCTGCTGTAACGTTATATGGAGTGTCAAGAGCAACTGTTTGCCATCCTGTCGAAGTTGATGGATACCAGTCATCTTTTACTTTT
>Ga0272441_10009803_pt1 | contig 14679 bp, 9 predicted proteins | sample SSMProp6N_FD_193582 | JGI IMG/M metagenome (GOLD analysis project Ga0272441, IMG submission 193582) | Marine sediment archaeal communities from Little Sippewissett salt marsh, Falmouth, MA, United States - SSM-Prop-6N | ecosystem: Environmental > Aquatic > Marine > Wetlands > Sediment ... | reverse complement strand
CGCGGCCGCGGCCGACAGGCCAAACACGTCCGTGTAGAAGAACAACAAATAACTTGCTATGCCCGCCACCGAAAAGTTCAAGCCCACTTCGCCGATGCCATAACCGACCTTGGCGCCAAGGCTCAATGTGCGAACAGAATCCCCCGGCTTTTCAATGATTACTGCACATTCGTTCATCTACTGCTTCTTTCCGCGTGTCACACCATTTAGAGCACACCGCGCGACTCAAAGCCCCTAATCTATCCCAACGTTTCCCGCATTTCAAAAACCCCCCGCACAGTTGCGTGCCGCGGGGAAAAACTATATGCACGGGCGTGACGGAACCACGGCCTGTCGAGCCCCAAAAAAAGTTGAGAACCGAGGGCGTGGCCTCAGTTCTCAACAGGGTTAACAAATGGCGTCCTTCTCTTGCGTAAAGTTTAATATGGGCAGCCTCCAAGACAGGCAATGTACGTTCACCGGTAACTGCACAATGCCATACGGTCGTAATTCAGAAACACAGTTTCAACGAGTTTGGGCGTGGGGGTTACGCCGGGTTAAGAGGCGGAGTTACTCAAAAACATTGAAACGCAGGGTGTTAAAGCAGCATCAATCTAATTTAAGAAGGAACTCGAATTCTTGCTTTTTACGGCAAATCTTGAGTAGAATTCGCAGATGAGTTCTTTTGCTGATAAAGGAGGCATGTTTTCCTTAAAAGATGTGGCGGCCGTCGCGGGCGTTTCCATCCGAACAGTGAATCGCGTGCTCAAGAAGGATGGATACGCGAGTGAGGCGACGCAAAAACGCGTTCTCGATGCCGCCGCCCGTCTTGGTTACCGGCCCAATCTCGCGGCAAGAGCGCTGAAAACGGGGCGTAGTCTGGAAATAAGCGCCATCCTTGGCCCCCTCGATCAGTTGCACGTTGAGAAGCTGGCGGCGTTTGAGCAAACGCTGCGTAAAGCCGCTTATTCGGTGCATGTGTTGTTTGGCCCTGGTGAAAGAATACCGTCGGCTGAGGTGGAGCGGGTGTTGCGGGACAGCGTCGAGCGTCGTCCGGCCGCCGTGGCGGTTTTTCCGCAGTCGTTTTTGCCGGCGTATAAGGTGCAGGCGTATTTCGAGTCGCTGGACATCCCGCACGTCTTCCTGGATCCCATGGAGCGGGATGGCATAGACGCGATATGGATAGACCGGCAGCAGGGTGTTTACGAGGCCGTGAAGTATCTGAGCGAGCAGGGCCGTCGGCGCATTGCCTATTTGGGCGTGACGGTGGGGCATCCTGGCGATCCCCTTTTCTTTGCTTCCGGCACCCGTTTTGAGGGTTATGAACGTGCGGTTCGCGAGATCGGACAGCCGCCGGTCGTGTTGCCGGTGGACTTGAGCACGGACCAGTTTGAAGGCGGCAAAGAGGCAGTTGAGGCTTTCATGCGGCTTTCGCCTCGCCCCGACGCTGTTCAGACGTTCACGGATGACATGGCCATGGGTTTTCTTGCGGGCCTGCACGAGCGGGGGAGGCGCGTGCCTGAGGAGGTCAGCGTCGTAGGTTTCAACGATTGTCACTACGCCCGGTTAGCTTGGCCGCCGCTGAGCAGCATTGCTCAGCCGTTGAAGGAGGTTGGCGAGGCGGCGGCGCGCGTTCTGCTGGCCAAACTCAATGGGGAGCCGCCCCCGGAAACCGGCTGGTCGAAGTATTTGCCCACGAAGCTTGTTCTGCGTCGGACGACGTGAAAGGGCTGTTTTTCGGCAAAATCTACGCCGTTTCCCTCACCACAAGTTTTGGCGGCAACAGCCGCGACCACCCTTCGGGGGGAGCGGGTTCTCCCCGCATCTTGGCCAAAAGCACGTCCGCGGCGGCGGCGCCGACTTCAGCGTTTGCTTGAGAGACGGTGGTAAGCCGCGGCCAGCAAAGCTGCGCAATGCGCCGGTTGTCAAAACCGATGACAGCCACGTCCTCGGGAACACGTATGTTGTGTTCATGCAGAGCCGCCAGGAACGACGCGGCCATAACATCCGAGTAAACCTGCACGGCGTCGGGGCGCGGGCGGCCAGCCAGAAAAGCCCAGATTGCGCGGCAACCGGCCTCCGTCTCGCTGAGATGGGGTTCGACCGCCAAGACCCGCTGGGGCAGGTTCATCTGGTACATGGCGCGCTCGTATCCGTCCAACCGCATGCGCCCGCTGACGTAATCTCCATGCCGGTCGCTGGTGTATCCCAGGTAGGCGATGTTTCGCTTTCCCAGCGAAGCCAGATAAAGGATTGAGTCGTACACGCCTTGCTGGCGGTCGATGCAGATTTTGTCTATGCCACCCGTTGAGTTGATAGCCACATAGGGAATTTCAAGCGAATCAAATTGTGCGGCGGCTTCCCCGGGGGGGACGTGTGCCTGGGGAAACAGCGCAGCGGCTACCGGCCGCCGTTCCACAAACGAGCGCAAAATGCGCTTAGAGGCACGGCGGTCACCGTCTTCATGCGGCCCGAAAACAAGATGCACCGAGTAACCCGCCGCGCGAAGTGCGCGCTCAAAAGCCAGCATTTTCGCCATGTGCAATTCGTCGAGGGAACCGACGATAGCGCCCACCTCGGTATTCTTGCCCGTCTTAAGCGAGCGGGCCGCCAAATGGGGCCGATACCCCAGGCGTTGCGCTACTTCCAACACTTGTTTGCGCACGTCTTCGCTGACGTAGGCCTCCTTTTTCAGGGCGCGATTGACCGTTCTTATTGATACGCCCACCACAGCCGCGATGTCTTTTAACGAAACCAACCGGTCACCTCCATCCGATTGAGCCAACGTTGGCGCAACGCCGCACAGACAACAGCCCGGGCCTCCTGCCAACGCGACGGCCTCAGAGAAGCAGCTTCAGGTGCTCACCATAGTACCATAGGGCGCTTAGCAGGTCCACGTTCTTCTTTGGGGGCCCTTTTCTTATCCGGCGGGTTTGTCCTTGACCGGGGCCGGGCAAACGTGTATGGTAATTGCCAACGTTGGCAATGGAGGGCGGCGTCTGGCCCGGGTGAAATTGCCCATGCAGGTGGAAGATGGGCGGCGTTTGGCTGTCAGCCAAAGGTTCTGTGGCGCGTAAGGCTTCATGCAGGGCATAGAGTTTTACGAATTCACAGGCCAGTATGGGCGCCAAAAGGCGTTTTCAACAGGTACTGCATGATAAGAGCATCGGCTAGAACGCTTTTGCCAGTGGAAATTGTCCTGCACCCGTCGTGGTGGCATAAGCATGCGGGCATCAGCTTTGACCGCGATTTTTTCTATCATCCTGTTCGCCGGGTGGAGGTGGAGCAGGAGATGGAAAAGGTTCTGCGCGATCGGTTCGGGCGGTATGGCCTTTGGGCGGATGCGCGCCGGCGGCCTGTAATCGGCGCGGTGCATAACGCGGCGGGGTACCTGGTATCGGAGATGCTGGGGTGTGCGGTTGAGTACATGGAGGACTCGGCGCCTCAGGTCATCTGTGCAAACCGGGAGTTGGGCGAGATTGATGTTGACGGGGCGTTCAACAGTCCTGCGTTCAAGCGGTTTGAGCGGCTGTGCGAGTCGCTGAAGGAGTCTTACGGATATTTAGAGGGAGACGCAAATTGGTCGGGCGTATTGAACCTTGCGCTGGACCTGTGGGGGCAGGGTCTTTTCCTGGAAATGCTGGAGCGGCCTGACCTCGTTCACCGTTGCCTGAATCAAATCGGTGATGTGATACACCGTTTCACCAGCGGGATTTGCGCTGAAACAGGAACAACATCCATTTCAGTAAACCGCACGGTGCGGCACCTGGAGCCAGCGGTGTTTCTGCACTCGGCTTGCTCTCTCACGATGTTGCCCGAGCACCTTTATGAGGAATTCCTGCTGCCATTGGATGTCTTGTGGAGCCAGGAACATGACGCGTTTGGCATTCACTATTGCGGCACTGATCCGCACCGTTTTGCAAAGGTTTTTGCGCGGCTGCCGCGTTTGGCGTTTTTGGATGTGGGTTGGGGCGGCAACGTGGCCGCCCTGCGGGCGGCGTTGCCCGAGACGTTTCTAAACATTCGGCTCAGCCCGGTGGAGATAGTTCATCAAAGCCCGGATTCAATCCGGCGGCTCGTTCGAGATTTGGTCCGTCAGTCGGGTAACCCCTGGCTGACGGGTGTCTGTTGCATCAACCTGGACGACACAGTCGGCGATGAGACTATCGGCGCCGTGTTTGAGGCGGTTGCGGAGTTGCGCGCCGAAGTTCCGGCAAAAGGTGAAAAAACCAATTGACAGCGACTGGACGAGAGCGTTAAGGGAGGACCTATGGATTCAACTGAATTTGACGTTACCGTGGCGGATTCGCAGGCCACTGTTGTTGCGCCGGTTACGCCGGCGGAATTTGATTTCGAAGCGTATGAAGAACATGAGGCCATGCTTCTGGAAACGTGCCGAGCTTTTCAGGAGGCGCCTTCGGGGGTGCTGGTTCACCGGCGGATGCGAGTGCGCGAGGTTTTCAGCTACGGGTGCCGCGACATGCGGAGATCGCTTGAGTTTCAGTTGGGGGCGTTGACGCAGAGCCTGGGCTTTCAGATGGATATCCCAAATTTTCTGGAGCCGTGGTACGGAATCGGCACGGTGGCAAGCGCCTACGGTTTCAACTATGAGTGGTACGAGGGGCAGGCTCCCGCGGGCCGAACGCTGTTCAGAACCGTTGAAGAGGCGCTGAGATCCAAGCCCATGCCGGTGCGCGAAACGGCCATCGGCCGGCACACGCTTTTAATGATCGAATATTTTCTGGAGGAGACGGGGGGACGGCTGCCGATGTCGTTGACGGACGTGCAGTCGCCCTTCAACGTGGCGTGCCATGTGGTGGACCTGAATGCGCTTTTCATGGAAGTCATCATGAATCCCGGGGCCGTGAAGGAGCTACTGGACCGTATTGCCGAGCTGATGGTTGAGTGGACGGACGACCAGCTCGAGCGGATGAGGGGGCAAGTGGTATGGCCCGGCCACGGTTTTGCGTCGTCGCGGCCGTTCAAGGGCATGGGAATGAGCGACGACAATTCTTTGATGATTTTTCCGGACCATTATTTTGCCGTGGCGGAAGAAGCGGATGCGCGAGCGGGGGCGCCTTTCGGCGGGTTGGTGTTCCACTCGTGCGGCAACTGGACGAACCGGGTGGATATGGTGAAACAGCTCGAGGGGCTGCGGGCGGTGGACGGGGCTTTCAGCAAGGCCACCGATCCTGCGCCGAACAGCCCGGAAAGATTTGCGGAGGCTTTTGCGGGAACGGGCATTACCGTAAACGCGCGGATAGTGGGTGAGCCTCGGACGGTGGAAGATATTGTAAAACGGCTGTGGCGGCCGGACATGAAGCTGGCGGTAGTGACCTACTGCCGGACGCCGTCCAAGCAGCAGGAAGCGTATGAGCGGGTCCACGGAGTTTGTGGATAGTTCGGAAGCGAGGAAAGGAAGAGGAGCCGCCATGTTGTCTTCTCGGAAGCGCGTCTTGACCGCTTTAAGGCATCGGGAACCGGACCGGGTTCCTTTTGACATGGGGGGCACGCACGTCACCGGGATATCTTTGGGGGCTTACCATCGGTTGCGCGCCAGGCTTGACCTGCCGCCGCGCGAGGCATGCTGGGCGGATGTGATCCAGCAGGTTGTCGTGCCGGATGAGGACATGCTCGATCGGTTAGAGGTGGATACGCGCGGTCTTTTCCCGTTATGCAGCCACAACTGGAATGTTCACGAGCAGCTCGAGGACGGAGGCGCGAACTGGACCTATCGCGACGAGTGGGGCATCACTCACAGCTTCCCGAAAGAAAACGGACTCTGGTTCACCATTGTTTCCGAGCCGCTCAGGGACGCGCCGCCGGAATGCGCGGCCGTGGAGGGGCATGCGTGGCCCGAGGCGGGCGATTTTCGGCGCGTGGAGGGACTGCGCGCGCTGGCGGAAAAGCACCGGGCCAACGACAAGATCGTGATTCTCAAGGGGCTTTGCGCCGGGCTTTTTGAGATGTCTCAGCGGATTCGGGGCATGCAGAACGCGCTGATGGACCCTTTGCTGTATCCGGATATGGCCGATCGGCTGTACGGGACACTGGCCGACCTCAAAATTGCCTTTTTCGAGACGGCGTTGCAGGAGCTGGGTGATGTTGTGGATATTGTGGTCGAGACGGATGATTACGGCACCCAGGAGTCGCAACTGATTTCTCCGGAGCAGTATCGGGCGACGTTGAAGGCGCATCAGACGCGACTGTTTGCGGCCATTAAGCGGGCGGCGCCTCATGTGTTCCTTTTCTTTCACTCGTGCGGCAACGTGCGGCCGCTCTTGCCGGACTTTATCGAGGCGGGCGTGGATATTCTGAATCCCGTGCACGTGCGCGCGGCGGGCATGGAACCGCGGGGCCTGAAGAGAGATTTTGGCGACGCGATTACGTTCTGGGGCGGCGGAGTCGATACGCAGCACACCTTGCCCTGCGGTACTCCGCAGGATGTGAAGGACGATGTGAAGCGCAATCTGGATGCGTTGGCGCCGGGCGGGGGGTACGTTTTCAGCACCGTGCATAACATTCAAAGCGAAGTTCAGCCGGAAAACATTTTGGCGATGTGGGAAGCGCTGCGGGAGCATGGCATTTACTGATGCACAATAAGGCTCACACCCACATTTTGCTCGTTCTGGCTTTGGTTTTGTGTGTTTTCGCTGCGCATGGCGAGGAAGCCGAAAGGACAAAACCGTTACGGGTCGCGGCGTGCCAGATACTTAATGGCCCTGACCTGAAGTCCAACACGGCCAAGGTGCTGGATTGGATAGAAACCGCGGCGGCCAATGATGTCGACGTGGTTTGCTTTCCGGAGGCGTGCCTGCCCGGATACGGTAAAGAAGAGGAATACTACGCGAAGCTGTGTCATGACGCGGTGGCCGCCGCCGAGGCCGAGGTGGTTGCCGCCTCGCGGCGTCTGGACATTGCGGTGGTTATGGGTTCGGTTCATTGGGAGGGCCAGCGGCTGTACAACAGCGTGCTCGCCATAGACAAAGGCGGCATCGTAAGAGGCCGCTATTCGAAGGTGTATCTTGCAGAAGAGTGGCCGAATCCCGGGAAAACGCTTCCCGTTTTCTCGCTGGCGGGCGTCGAGTCGTGTTTCATTATCTGCCATGACATTCGCTACCCGGAGCTTGTCCGGTTACCGGCGGTTGCCGGCGCGCAGATTTGCTATTTCTCCAGCCATGAAAGCGGGCTGACTGAGAAACACAAACTCTCTGCTTATCGGGCGATGCCGATTGCGCGGGCAACGGAGAACACGATCTTCCTTGTCATGGCCAACGCTTCTGCCAGCCCGACAGACCTTAGCGGGTCGCATGGCAATAGCAAGATCATCCACCCGGACGGCAACGTGATGGTTGAAGCGGGGCACTTTGAGGAGCGGTTGGTGGTTGCGGACCTTCGAGTTGAAGATGCAGAACGGACAATTGCCCAAAAATCGGTTGAACAGGAAAAGACCATGCTGACCGGATGGATAAAGAGAGGTTCGAAGAAGTTTATCGCGAAGTAAACCGACAAATCAGTGGAGGAAGTGGAATGTTCAGATATCGACTGAGGATGTTATGCTTGGTGCTGTTGTTGGGGGTCTTCTGCGGAAGCGCTCTCGCGGAAGTGTGGTTTCCGACGCCTTTGTATCCGCACGCGGACCGGGAATCGGCACCGGATTGGCTGAAGAACCATAAGCTTAATTTTTCGCGGTGGGACGGCGGCCCTATCGAGACGTGCAAGGGGATGTTGTCCGGTTGGCCCTATTTTAACGCTCCGTGGCCGAGCGTCATTGATGCGACAAACCGCTGGTACGATCTCCAGACGGTAGACCTTGCCGAGAAGATGGGCTACAACTTCCTGTGGCTGACCTTCAGCGTGGGGTATTCCATCGAGCAGGAACAATATCAGTGGGAGATCCTCCGGCCGTATATCGAGGAATGCCACAAGCGGGGCATCCGGGTTGCGGCATACATGTCTTCCAGCAACATGTTCGTTGACGACATGTTTGAGACGGTACCCGAGTCGAAGGAATGGCTCCTGCTGGATGCCGAAGGCGAGCCCGTCCCGTATGGCGCTGCCGCTTACAAACGCATGGGGCGCACCACCCGCATGCTTGCGGACATAACCCACCCCGGTTGGAAGGCATACCTCAAGAAGCGAATCGACGCGGCCCTTGCGCTCGGATTCGACGCTATCGAGTATGACAATACGTTCTGGTATGCCAGCGGCAAGAGCGCACGGGAGGGATACGCCAAGTTCCTCGAAAAGAATGTGTTTCAGGATTCTCCGGAAACGCAGTCGCGCTACGAAGACGAAGTCATGCGCCGGCTTTTCCCGGAACTGCTGGCTCATGCGAGGGCTCAAAAGCCGGATATCGTAATCTTCATCAATATCAACCGGCCCCAGTACGCCATCGAGCGCGGCTGCACAATCATTTCGACCGAGGACGGTTTTGAGCCCGGCTATTATAACTTCAGCTATGCTCATGAAGTGGGGTCGGCGGACACGCTCGAGCCGGTTTTTGAAGACGAATTTGTGGACATAGACGCGGCGCCTTTTGATCGCGACATGCTTATCAGCAACATCGGCCGGCTCCGCATGCTTCGCGGGCTGAACGAAGGCTGGAAACCGGTGCTTGTTGAGTTTGGAGGGCGAAAGAACGGCCACCGGCTGCTGAACCTTTATCCGCCGCTGGCGTTCCAACTGGCAATAGCGGAATGCAACGCGGCACTTTGCTCGCTGCAGGGATATCAGGAAGGGTTGCCGCTGCGGGACCTGTTTGAGCGGCGTTCCGAGGTCATGCCGGTCGTCGAGGCGGCCGGGGAGGCGCATCGTTTCATGAGCCAACACGAAAAGCGCTTTGAGGGGGCGCGGTACAAGGCCAACGTGGCGATTGTCGTCGACAACCGCCTGAGCATCCTGACCGGCCACCTTCCCAACGAGACATGCCTGTCGGATCTTGCAAAGGCAAACGTCCAGTTTGAAGTGGTTTACGAGGAGACTCTGACGCGGGAGGCGTTGGAGAGGTTCGAGGTGGTGGCCGTTTATGATGCCAAGCTGATCTCGGATGAAGCGTTGAATGCGCTTTCGTCTTATGCGCAAGGCGGGGGCCAAATGGTCGTTTTCGGTCAAACCGGCGCGATGGATCGGTGGGGCCAGCCGCGCGAAAACAATCCGTTTTCGCACGGCGGCAGTTGGGCCGTGGCCAAGGATGAAAAGGAATTCGTCGAGTTCGCCGTGAAAAACGCCAGCGTGCCGTTCGATGTGGTGGAGTGCCCGTATGTCTTGTTCACACTGACGGAGCCGGTCGAAGCGCGCGACGGGGGCTATGTCGCGCATCTGCTGAATTACCAGAAAGAGACGCTTGAGAACGTTCGGGTTCGGATTCCCGGCAAGCAGAGTGTGGAGCTCATTGCGCTGACGCCGGGTTGCGACGCGATTACGAAGTCGAACACGGCGGACGAGTGGATTCTGCCGCGGCTGGGGGTTTACACGATGCTGGTCGTGCATTGACAGCAGGATGCACAGCAGAGCCGGCGGGCGGCCGGGTAAGAAGAACTGGGGCTTCTTCCCGGGCCAACCCGCCGGCTTGACTTGCGCTATGAGCCGATGGCGACCAGTAGCATCAGCAGCGCGATAACGCACGCTACGCCAACCCACGCGACGGCAAACCCCACGGTGTCTTCCCTGGACCATTTGCAGAATTCCAGTGAGGAATTGGGAAACATTTTTTCATGATCAAAGCGGTCGGGGTTGGCGTAGGAGAGTTGGACTTCGCGGCTGTCGGCTTGAAGGTCCGTGTTGACGGGGGTTTTCATTCGGACATAAAACCTATCGAGTGCGCGCTTGCTGGCTTTTGGCGTTACGAGAGAAAGCAAAACCGTAGCGAGAAAAGGAAAAATGACGCGCAGCAGGGTTCGAACGGTTTCATTGAATGCGTAGGGCCACCTGGCAAGAGGCAGCCCCATTTTGGCCAAAAGCGCCATCTCAAGGTTCAGTCTGCCCATCCCTTCGATTTTTCCGTCCTCCCGGATGCGTACGCCCTCGGTCCAGAACAAGGACTTGCGCGGTATGGTGCAGGACTTTGTAAACGTTTGGCCTATTTCAAGCCGAACAGGCCGGGGCGGGGCTGAATCGATTCCGGCATGCGTGTCTTCCCATGCGTGTATCTCCCGCTGCCGCTGCTCGACGTCCGCTGCGCGCGCCCGATAGGTGGATTCAATGACTCGGGCAGCAGTCATTTGAGTGAGGTAGGGGGAGGTTCTGAGACTGGGCATGACAACGGGCAAAGCGGCGGGGAGTACGAAAAAGAAAAGGAGGGAGCCGGCCACGCCGGCCCAGGCGGCGGCGCGGGTGGCTTTGCGCCATAAAATACCCAGCCAGAACGGAGCGGCAAAGACTATGGGAAATTCCCAAAGGAGTTTGAGTTGCCCGAAAATGCTCGACAACCGCAGGGCCATCAGCATGCCGCCGATGATGATGACTGATCCCGCAACCCGGCCTGCGAGTACGTAATGGCGTTCGCTCATTCGGGGCAGCGCCACCCGGTAGAAGTTCTGGGTCAGCATGGCGGAACCACTGATCATCCAACAGCTTGCGCTGGACATCATCGCCGCCACGAGGCAGGCAATCATGAGGCCGGGAAGGCCGAGGTTGAGCGGGCCCAGCAGGTCGCCCGTGGCGTATCCGAGCACCATGTCGGTGTCTGTGACGGACTGGCTGTACAGAAGTGTTGCCGCCAAGGCGAAAGCGCCCCAGAAGATGATGCAGAAGCGCTTAATGAAGTTGCCGGTCACAAATCCGAACCGGCTCGTATATTCGTCTTTGGCAGAGGCAATTGCCGTCAACTGATTGGGCAGCACGGCAACCGATGTTACTTGCAGGAGCGATATGGCGGCTATGTAGTACCAGGTAAAATCGATGTTCGCGGCGCTGCCGAAGATTTCGAAATGCGACTCGGGCAGTTGTTTATGCATTGTCTCAAACGCCGCGACTATGCCATTTCCGCCGTAAAGGGAGTTGATCTTGCGGAGCGCGAACGGAAGGGGCAGAAGCGACATAAGTATAATGAGAATGCCCTGAATGAGCTGCGTGAGGACAGCGGCCGACAAGCCCCCTGCGCTGCTGTAGACCAGCGTGACGAGGCCCACGACAATGACGATCGTGCGCGGGTTCCAATTCGAGAATTGCTTCTGCGGGCCTTGCAGTCGGAGTTCTGCGAGGCGGGCCTTTTCCTGGGCGCCGAGAATGGCGTAATCGGCCGCTTCAAGCCGATCCAGTTCGAGCGCAAGCGCGTACTCGGCCTTTTCTTGTTCCGTAAACTGGGCGACAGGTTTTGGGGTCAGCGCCAATGTGGTCTTGGTGATGGCCGTAAAACTCAGCGCTATTGCGATCATCAGGAAGACCGATTGGGTGAGGGCGTAGAGCCCCCCCAAAGCTTGTGATTCATACCGCTCCGCAAAAAAATCGCCGAGTGTCAGAACGCGCATGCGGCGATACCAGGGCGAGGTCATCCAATAAACGGGAGTCGAAAAAAGGGCAAGCAGATTTGCCCACACACCGGACGCGCCGTTGCGCATTGTGGCCGTTGAGACCGATACGACGTTTTCGGCCGAAGTCGCCTGGCCGAACGCGGCAAAGGTCTGCAGCCATTTGCCGAAGCGGCGGCCGCCGAGGAAGTAGTCTTCGCGGTCCCGCACGCCGCGGATCGCCCAGATTCCAATGCCAACGTTAGCGCCAAAGTACAATAGAACTACGGTGTAATCTAAAGGGGTGAGACCAATCATCTTATTCTTATTCTTGCGCCGTAACGCAGTCTTACGCCGTAACGCAGTCTTTCCGCGCGACTCAATAACGCCTGCGCCAAGAACGGTTAAGATATAGCCGTTCGGCTTGGTGAAATTCAAGTTGGCGCTTACGGGAAGTGTTTGTAGCTTTTGGGGTTACGCTTTTTGCATTCGCGGGAATAACACCGGCCAAGGCAGGGGGTCAAGGGATACGCACGTTACCCGCAGGCCGTGAAGTGGAATGCCGTTGCGCCATCGGACAGGGGAAAAAAGGATGCCGGACAGCATGTCGGGCGACAGACTGTCCGGCGCCTGGTGCGGTTTATTTAAATACAGCGGCAATTTCCGATGCTTCTGCAGGACCTTGCGACAAAGCGAGCGTGTCCGCGTCGGCGGCCCGGTACATGGCTATGACGCCTTCGGCGTCGAACCGGTTTCCGGTATTGGAGACCCATAGCGGTCGCGGGGCGACCATGGCGGCGGCCGTTGTGATATCCCCAATGGCGCGGAGGGAGGGCACATAGCATTTTTCCACCCACGCGGCGTCATCGGCGGTATCGAACTGATTTGCTTCGATCCAGGTTCTGCGGATATCCGAGTCCAGCGCGGCCGCGAAAAGGCACCACATCCCGGCGTCGCCCAACCCGACCAGATCGACGGTTCCGGTGGCGTCTCGGCGGTTGCGAAGCCAGGAAGCGGCCGTGAGGACATCCTGGACGCGGTACGCCGTTGTAGTGGGGCGGAACGCGTCGTCGATCCAATAGTCGCCCACGTTCAGCCAGCTTTCGGGGTCGGTGAAATGCCGTACCAGTTCCTCGCGCTCGGTGCGGGCGTAAGGCGAGTGGTGTTCGCCCGTCAGGAACGCGTCAATCGTCACCACGATCTTGTCTTGTGCGAGAAGCTCAGCAATCAGCGGGCCGGGGCCGCCGGCGGTTGTGTCGGCCAAAGCCGCTTTTCCCTGTCCGTGAACGATGAGAACGGCATCGGCGGGAAATTTGTTCTTTGGCAGGTAGGCAAGGGCGGGGATGGCGTCGCCCTTTCCAGGCCGATGTAGCACCCACCGTTCGAGGATGTGGCCCTGGCGCTCGAGGCGGCCGGTACGTTCCGGGTCTATTTCATTGATTTCCGGCACTTCCGCGTTCAGAACAACCCCCAGCAGGCTGCCGTAGTTCTCGCGAAAGGACGCCATGTCGGTTGGTGCGGAAGGCAAGACTGCGGCCCATTTGGCCTTTCTGGCTTCGATGGTGCGGGCAATGATTTCATCTTTCTTTTGCATGCCGTCCGGCAGTTTGCCGTCGGGGTAAACGCGGAGGTCGGCTGTGGATTCGACCTTGAAGGGGGGTTCGGTGAAGTCTTGCCATTTTGCGGCGTCGAGCAGCAGCCATTTGCCCAGAAAGCGGTACACGGCGGTGCGGCTGTCCCGGTTGTAGTTGTGCGCGTAATCAAAGTGGCGGTTTTCGACGCGGTCGGCGGCGCCGTACAGGTCGTAGATGGACCGCATGGCCGGAAATTCCTCGCGGGGCGTTTCCGCTGTCCAGTCGCCGGACGTGGAAACCATCAGCAGCGGGCGCGGGGCGGTCAAGGCGCCGATTTCGATGCTGGAATTGTCCAGCCGCAGTAACGGCGCGTTCTCGCACACGCACCCCCCCTGCATGTTTCGAGAGATCATGTTTACGGGGGCAGCCACCTTGACACGGTTATCTACGGCCGTGACGGCAAAAGTCTGGGTGCCTCCGCCCGAAGCGCCCGACACGGCCAGCCGCGAGCCGTCTACGTATGGCAGGCTCTCGAGGAAGTCCAGGGCGCGCATGCTCGTGTATAACTGAAAAGCGAAGGGGTGAATGCCCCAGAGTTTTTCGCGTTTGCCGCCCCAGTTGTGCGGAAACTGAAGGCTGTCGACGCTGCCAATCATGTCATAGGAAAAGGCAACCATGCCCATCCGGGCCAACGTTATGCAGCGGCCGGGGACAGAGGCAATCTCCGAGTTCTCCAGGCGTCCCAGGTCCCAGTGGCCGTGCGGGGACGCTACGGCGGGGAAGGGGCCCTCGCCCACCGGCGTGTACAAATTGCCCGTGCAATAGAAACCGGGTGTCACCTCGAAACGCACCTTTTCAACGGCGTAATCATCGCGTTGGACTTTTTCAGAGATTTCAGCGTTTAACGGCGTGCCTTTGGGCATCGGCAGCAGGCCGGAACCTACCAGAATGCGCTTGCGAAGCAGGCCGGCGCGCAGCTCCCATTCTGCTTTTGACGAAAAATGCGGCATCGTGTAGACGTGGTCGGTATGCCCGGCGCGTTCCCTGCGCCTGTCGTCCACCGGCCTCGGCGTGTCGAGTACGCGAACATCGGGCAGAACACTTGATGGGTCGAAACTCGGGTATGTGCTGAAGGCAACGGCCGCCACCGACGGCGAGGGAACAACTGCGGCGGGGCCATCTTGCAGCCGTACGGAGCCGGCCTTTATCCAGCCGGTGTTCTGGGTGTTGAGCGCGATTTCCTCTTCGTTGATCGTGACGCCGTGGGCGCCTTCGGCGTCCACCCAGAACCAGACATCGTAAACGCCTGACTGGGGAATTGCGAGGGGTTGCTCTCGCAGTTCGTACGCATTGGCCCACAGGGTGGCGCCTTGCGCCGATACTGTTGCACACACTGCCAAGATGAAACATGTCGTCATTTCGTATCTCCTGGTTTTTCTCTGCTTGGCGCGCGGTTTGCCTCACTCACCACCCGGGACGATGAGCCAACGTTGACGGGGCCGCATTATGCGGCTGTGGACAACTGGATGTCAAGGGATAGGCTGGAAATGCTCAGTGATCCCCAGTTTTTGAAATGGCGCATAAATAAAGGGCGTACATGTCGCCGGTTCCTCTAAAATGGCCTCAAGTTGGCAAACCGAGGTCCAAAAAGGAGCAAACGACCATGTACGACCCGC
>Ga0272441_10009802_pt1 | contig 14681 bp, 14 predicted proteins | sample SSMProp6N_FD_193582 | JGI IMG/M metagenome (GOLD analysis project Ga0272441, IMG submission 193582) | Marine sediment archaeal communities from Little Sippewissett salt marsh, Falmouth, MA, United States - SSM-Prop-6N | ecosystem: Environmental > Aquatic > Marine > Wetlands > Sediment ... | reverse complement strand
GCTGCCGGAGAAGATACCCATCCTCTGTCCGCGGCCCACCGTGAAGAGCGAGTCGATGGCGCGCACCCCCGTCGAGAGCGCCTCGGTGATACTCTGCCTGCGGAGCGGATGTGGCGCCGCGCCGTATAGCGCCGTGCGGCTCGATGTCGCGAGCGTTCCCGCGCCGTCGATGGGCCGGCAGCGCCCGTCGATGACCCTCCCGAGGAGTGCGTCCCCGGCCGGCACGGTCTGCTCGGTCGCGACGCACGCGACGCGGTCGTCGGGCCCGACGCCAAGCATTTCGTCGAGCGGCATGAGCAGCGTCGATCTCTCGCGGAAGCCCACCACCTCGGCGGCGATGTCGCCCGTGCGCGCCGTCTCGATCCGGCAGAGGCTGCCGACCGGCACGGGCAGCCGCCCGGCCTCGATGACGAGGCCCACGACCTTCCGCACTCGGGTCGAGAGTTCGGCCGGCTCGAGCCGATCGAGCTCGCCGAGCTTCTCCGTGAAGAGTGTCGACGCCGCGCTCACTTGCCCTGCTCTCCCAACAGCGCCTCCCTGATCCGCTCGAGCTGCGTGTGGATGCCGACGTCCGCCTCGACGCCCGCGCCCCTGACCCGGCAGCCGCCCCGCGGCATGTGGGCGTTCGGCACCAGCGCGATGGTCGCCTCGGCGCCGGCGAGCGCCTTCAGCTCCGGCGAGAGCTCGCCCACGATCTTTAGGTCCTCGCTGCTCATCTCAACCGTGATGTCGCTCTTCGCGCCGACCAACCGGACGCCCTTCAGCACCAGCGCGTTCAGGCGCGCGGGCTGCCGCCCGATCTCGTGCAGGACGATCTTCTCGGCCACGGCGATCGCGAAGCGAAGCATATCCTCTCCCGCGGTGCGAAGGAGATCGGTCCTGCGCGACTCGAGCTCCCGCAGCACCTCTTCGAGCGCCGCGAGGGCCGAGGCCCCCTCTTCCCTTAGCTTCGAGATCGTCTCCTCCCGGCCGGCCGCGATTCCCTCCTCACGGCCGGCGGCCGCTCCCTCCTCTCGCCCCTGGGCGAGACCTTCTTCGCGCGCTGCGGCGCGCATGCGGTCGGCGCGTTGCTTCGCCTCCGCGGTGATGAGCTCGGAGCGCTCCTCCGCCGCCGCGATGATCTGCCGGGCCCTCTCGTCGAAGTCGGCCAGGCTGAAGGGCTCGGCGCCGGCGGCGGTCTCTCTGAGTATCCTAGGCAATGGTCTGTTCCTCACCGCCGCGCCCCTGGATGATCAGGTCCCCCGCCTCCTCGAGGCGGCGGATGATATCCACGATCCTCTGCTGCGCCGCCTTGACGTCAGAGACGCGCACCGGCGGCATGTACTCCATCTCCTCCCGGACCATCGTGGCGGCCCGGTCAGACATGTTCTCGAAGATCTTCTCCTTGACCTCGTCGTCCGACATTTTGAGAGCGAGGGCGAGCTCCTCCTTGGGTATCTCCTTGAGGACCGCTCGCACGCCCCGGTCGTCGACGAGTACGATGTCCGCGAAGACGAACATGGCCTGGCGGATATCGTCGGCGAGCTCGGGCACGTCCTCCTCGAGCGTCTCAAGAATACCGCGCTCGGTCGAGCGGTCGACCATGTTCATGATGTCCGCGATTCTGGTGATCCCGCCGACGCTGGCCGTCTCGACGCTCGATACGGTCGCCAGGCGGTTCTCAAGCCCGCGCTCCACCTGCCTGATCGCGTCGGGGGTGGTCTGCTCCATCATGGAGATGCGCCGGACCACCTCGACCTGCTTGCGCGCCGACAGTCCGGCCAGGACCCTGGCGGCCCTCTCCGGCGGGATGTGTGCGAGGATCAGGCTGATCGTCTGCGGATGCTCGTCCTGGATGAAGGCCAGCAGGTTCGCGGGGTCGGCGTCGCGCAGGAAGTGGAACGGCGCCCGAGCGCGCTCCTCGAGCAGCTTGTCGATGATCGCCCGTGCCTCGGTCTCCTCCAGGGCGTTCTCAAGCAGCGTGCGCGCTCCGTCGATGCCGCCAGACTCCTGGTACTGCGCCTCGCCCAGCGACCGCCAGAAGTCCCTGAGGGCCTGCTCGCGCTCCTCGGGCTCGACCTCGCCGAGCCGGGCGATCTCCTGCGCGACGGCCTCGATATCGTCGCGGCTCATGTGGGCGACGATCTCCGCGGCCGTGTCGGGCTCGAGGCTGATGAGGAGTATCGCGGCCTTCCTCGTCCCGCTTATCTGCTCCGTCTTCCGGGGCACGGCGCTACTCCTCCTTCGAAAGCCAGCGCTGGACGAGCTGAGCCGCTGAGCGCGGGTCGGCCTCGACCACGTCACGCACCTGAGCCTGCATCTCCTTCAGCCGCGCGAGCTCCGGGCTCGGGGGCGGAATAACCGGCACGCGGCGGCGGCGCCTGGCCTGCTCGGGCGTCGGTGCGGCCGGCGCCCCCTCGCGGCGCGCGATGGAGTACAGGAACCCCAACGACAGGATGACCGCCGCGAAGACGAAGAGCATCGAGTACTCCCGCATGTAGGACGCCACGGTCGTGTGCAGCGGCTCGCCGGGCTCGAGCTCGGCCGGCCTCTCCGCCGCCGACGGCATGTACATCACCGCGACCGCGTCGGTGGCCGAGGCTCCGATCGCGTTCCTTATCTGCTTCTCGAAATCGTCCTTGTACTTCTCCCAGTAGCCCTCGTCGTATACGCGGCTGCTGCCCTTCTCGATGGTGCGGTCGAAGAGGACGACCGAGGCCGTGACGCTCTCGACGCCGCGCGGGGTCTTCACGATCTCCTTGGCGACGTAGCTGTAGGTCGCCCGGCTCCGACGGAAGTCCCGCGTCGAGCCGGCCGACCGGGTCCGGACGGGACCTCCGGGCGTCAGGACGCCCCCGGTGTTGACGGTCGTGCCGACGGGGCCCGATATCCGGGCCGGGCCCGGTTCCGACACTTTCTCGCGCTCCTCCTCTATCATGTGCGGCTCAGGGGCTATCTCCTGGGCCTTCTCGCGGATCTTGTCGAGGTCGAGCTTCGCGTTGACGACGACAGTGCAGGCCACGTTCATGCGGCTGAAGAGCCTGCGGACCTTGTCGGCCAGCATCTCCTCGACGCTCTTCTGAAGCTTGAAGAGCTCCATGCCGGCGACGATCGAATCGTCCCGGTCGCGGCTCGAGTGGCTGCGGCCGGTGCGCGTGTCGACGACGGTGATCTTCTCGGGGTCGATCCTGCGCACCGCGCCCCGGACGATCCCGATGATCGAGTTGACCGTCGTCTGGTCGAGCTCATGGGCCCCGCGCATCGTCACCGAGATCGACGCCCCGACATCGGGCTCGTCGGCGAGGAAGGTCGCCTGCCCCTCCGGGCTGAGCACCACCGTCGCCGTTGCGACGTTGTCGATGGTGGCGATCATGCGCTCGATCTCGGTCGCCTGGGCGAGGCGCTCGAGCGTCCTGCGCCTGTCGCGCGTGCCGAAGACCGAGGCTGCCTCGATGTAAGTCTCGTAGTCGATGACCTTCTGCGTGGGGATGACCTTCTCATCGATGAGCGCCTTCGCCAGATACGGCCGGCGGCTGGCCGGCACGCGCACCGAAGACCCCTCGACGGTGTAGTCCTCGCCCCGCGACTCCAGGGCCGTGGTCACCTCCTCGAGCTGAGACTGGTCGAGGTTGCCCGCGAGCACGACGTACTCGGGGCGCGCTCCCAGCCAGCCGATGAGCACGAGCGCCACGACCACCGTGGCGGCGAGCATGAGGGCCGTGGCCCTCTGCGCGCCGCTCATGCGGTCGTATATCGCGCGCGCCTCGGCGAGCATCTTCCTGAGACGATCCATCATCTACCTCCGGCGGTCCGGTCCGCAGTGACGCCGCGGAAATCACCTATAATGATTGCGGTCGCCTCCTCCGCAGCATCTCTCACCCGGCCCGTTCCGCCGTCCATCATGTCCTGATCCTCATGATCTCCTGGTAAGCTTCCACCAGCCTGTTGCGGATCTGCATCAGCGTCGAGAAGGCCAGGTCCGCCTTCTCCACCGCCGAGACCACCTCGGAGAGGTCCTTGATCTCCCCCGTCGCCAGCTTCTCGATGGCGGTGTCGGCCTCGAGCTGCATCCTGTTGACCTCCTGGATGCTCTCTGCGAGCACGTCGTTGAACGTCTTCCCGTCGGCGTTCTTTACGGGCCCCGTCCCCGAAACCGAGCCCGGCACGACCGGTTCAATCGGTCTTGCTGCGTTCGGATCGATCGGCTGCACCAAGTCTCATCACCCCCCTTCGCGATCAGGCCAGAACCTCGAGCAGGTTCTGGACGAGTCCCTTGCTGATGTTCATCACCGTCACGTTGGCCTCGTAGGCGCGCGAGGCGCCCATCATGTCCACCATCTCCACCGGCATCTCGACGTTCGGCAGGAAGCGGTACCCCACGTCCTCGGGACCGAGGTCCGGCCGCGCCTCCGCCTCCTCAACCGTCACGGCGTCCGGGTGCCCCGGCGCGTAGACGCGGCGGAAGGGCGTCGCATCCTCGAGCACGCCCGCGAACGACACCCCCAACTCGTCCGAGCCTGTCATCCCGGGCGCCCCCAGGCCAAAGAGCACCTGCTTGCGCCTGTAGGGACGCAGCGTGCCGTCGGGTGCCCGCGTCGTGTTCATGTTCGCCATGTTGTTGGCGATCACGGTCATGCGGAGCCGCTCGGCCCTGAGCGCCGAGGCGCTTATGTCGAACGTCCCGAAGAGCCCGTCAGCCGGCATCGTTCACCCCCGAACTATCTCACCCTCAGCGAGGCGGCGGACTTCAACATCCTGTACTTCTGCCTGAGCAGCCTCGTCATCACCCGCGCCGTCATGGCGTTCTTGTATAGAAGTCCCATCTCCGTCTCGATGGAGACGTTGTTCTGATCGTGCCTGAGCGGATCGCCGGCGCTACGCCTCACCGTGCGGAACCGGGGACCGCCGCCCCCCGCGCCCGAGCGGATGTTCCGCGACGAGTCGATCCGGAGCGGCTCGCCGGGGCGGCGCCTGGAGACCGCCTTCGAGAGAGCGCGCTCGAAGGCGAGCACGTCGAGGTCCCGGGCCCTGAAGTAGGGCGTGTCGGCGTTAGCCACGTTATTCGCGATGACCCCGTGGCGCTCCGACGTGAAACGGAGGACCGTCTCGATCGTCGGGATCGACCCGGAGTTGACGATTCCGCTCAGCATACTCATCCGGCGTACCCTCCCCTACAGGGCACAGAATACCGACAGACAGTATGAGCAACGGCCGTGCCAGCCCCGAAGAGACTCCACGCGATCCCGCCAGACCGGGCCGTACGGTCGAATAGCCGCATTCTAACGCCCTTCCGCCCGGCGCGCGGCTGCGTCCGGGGGGCCGCAGGACCGGCAAGATGTTCCGCCTGCCGCGGAATCATCTGCCGCCCGCCCGCCCCTGTATCCCTTCCGCCGGGCCTCATTCCTTCTCCTCCCCCGCCTCCGCCCCCTCCTGCTTGAAGGCGGCGAGCTTGTTCCTGAGCGTGCGGTCGCTTATACCGAGCGCCTCGGAGGTCCGCTTCCTGTGGCCGCCGTGGGCCTCGAGTGTAGCGAGGATGTGCTCGCGCTCGAGCTCGGCCAGCGTCTTCGCCCCCGCCCCCCCTGCAGCCACGCGCGACGAGCCGTTCGGCCCTCCCGGCAGTAGCAGGTCCTTCGGGCGGATCTCGGTCGGCCTCGAGAGAACGACCGCCCGCTCGATCACGTTCTCGAGCTCGCGCACGTTGCCGGGCCAGTCGTAGCACTCGAGCTTCGCCAGCGCCTCGTTGCCCATCACTGGCGCGTCGATGCCCTGCCGCGCCGCGGCCGAGGCCGCGAAGTGCCGGGCCAGCGCGCCGATGTCGCCCTTGCGGTCGCGCAGCGGCGGCATCACCACCGGCACCACGTTCAGCCGGTAGAAGACGTCCTGCCGGAAGGCGCCCTTCTCGATCTCGGCCTCGAGGTCGCGGTTCGACGTGGCGATGATCCTGACGTCGGCGGAGATCGTCTTGCTGGAGCCCACTCGCTCGAAGGACTTCTCCTGGAGCACGCGCAGGAGCTTCCCCTGCAGATCGAGGTCCATCTCTGAGATCTCATCGAGCAGGATCGACCCGCCTCCCGCAAGCTCGAAGCGCCCGATACGGCGCGCGTCCGCCCCCGTGAAGGCGCCCTTCTCATGCCCGAAGAGCTCCGATTCGAGCAGTCCTCCCGAGAGCGCTGCGCAGTTCACCCTTATGAACGGGCCTCCCGAGCGCGGCGAGCGAGCATGTATCGCCTCGGCGACGAGCTCCTTGCCGGTCCCGGTCTCGCCACGGATGAGCACCGTCGCGTCGGAAGCCGCGGCGCTGTTCACGATCTCGCTGACGGATTCCAGCCCGCCACCGGCCCCGGTGCCGATCATCCTGCGCGAGGCGCCCGGGCGGCCGAGCTCGCGCCGGAGCGACGCGTTCTCCTCGACGAGCCTCGCGTGATTGAGCGCTCGCCTCACGAGAAGCTCGATCTCGTCCGGCTCGAAGGGCTTGGTGATATAGTCGAACGCGCCCTTCTTCATCGCCTCGACCGCGTTCGAGATCGTCCCGTGCGCGGTGATGACTATGACGGGCACGGCGCCGCCCGTCGCCTGCACCGTGTGCTCGAGAAACTCGAGCCCGCTCATGCCCGGCATCTTGAGGTCCGTGATGGCGACGTCTGCGCCGCGGTCGCGGATATCGGCGAGCGCGGCCTCGCCGCCCGCGAAGGCGCTGACCTCATAGTCGGCGCGCACGAGCGTCTCAGTGAGGGAGTCCCTCATCAGTTCCTGGTCGTCGACGACGGTTACCCTAGCGACCGTCACCTGGCCTCTCCCTTCAGCCTGACCGTGAAAACGGCGCCCCCGTCCGCTGCGTTCGCCGCCGTGATCTCCCCGCCGTGCGCCTCGACGATCCTGTGCGAGATTGCGAGCCCCAGCCCCGTACCCCCGTCGCGCGCGGTGAAGAACGGGTTGAAAATGCGGTCGAGCGCATCTGCCGGGATGCCGGGGCCGGTGTCTGCGAACTCGCAGATGGCCGCGCCCGCCTCGGCTGCCCGGCACGCGATGGTGAGCCGCCCGCCCTCCGGCATGGCCTGACAGGCGTTCGTGACGATGTTGAGAAAGACCCGGCGGAGAAGCTCGGCGTCACCGCTCGCAGCCGCCTGCGTCCCGGCGCCGAAGACCACCTCGACGCCCGACGCCTCGACGGCCCCCGCGGCCAGCTCCACCGCCTGGCGCGCCACCTCCGCCAGGTCGACGGGAGCGCGTTCGATCTCCATCTCGCGCGTGAAGGCGAGCATGCCCTCGACGATTCCGTCGAGGTGCCTGGTGCCGGAGATAATCTTCTCGGCGAGCGACTTGTCCTTCTCGTTCCCCTCGAGCGCGCGCGCGAGCAGCCCCGCGTAGAGCTCGATGCCGCCGAGCGGATTGCGGATCTCGTGTGCGACGCCAGCCGCCATCTCGCCCAGCGCCGCGAGGCGCTTCGAGCGGCGCATCCTCTCCTCCAGCGCCCGCAGCCGCTCGATCTCATCGATCTTCTCGCTGAGCTCGAGGTTCTTTTGGGCGAGTTCGTCCGTGAGCTCCGCCACGCGGCCCTTCAGCACCTCGTGCGACTCTTGCAGACGCTCCGTCTGCGCCGTAAAGAGGCCGAAGGCCTCGGCAAGTGCCGCTATCTCGGGGTCTTTCTGTTTCGCTTCCGCCATCATCTCTTCGTATCCGTGAAGCGGCCTCCGCCGCCGGCCTGATCTCCGTAGGCCTTGTTCATCTGCCGGCCTTTCTGGAGATCCTTGATGCGCTCGACCGTGTCGGTGCGCTGCTTGCCGATGAGATCCTCCGCGGCGTTCTCCTCGGCGATGATCTTCTCGAGCAACTCCGCGATCGACGCGAGCAACCCCTCCACCACGGCGCGCTCGTCCCCGGGGAGCGAGTCGCGCGATGCCTTCCAGCTCTCCTTCATGGGCCCGAGCTCCGAGCCAAGTCCGGTCAGCCGGCCGATGAGCTCGCCCTTGGCGGCAAGCACCGTGAGAAGCTCCTCCGCCTGACCTCCCTCGACCAGCGCCGACTGCTTGCGCGCGAACTCAAGCACCTCGCCGTAGATGCTCTCCTCCTCGCGGAGAAGCTCGACGAACCTGGCCGCGTCCTCGGCCATTACATCATCTCCTTCTCGCCCCGGGCCTTGACCTTCCACTCCAGGGCCTCGCGGAGCCTCTTGTTCCTCTTGAGCCAGAAGTCCCGGCCGAGCCCCTCCGGGGCGAGCGGCTCCCCCGGCACGTTCTGGTAGGCCCACGCCGCGTCGCGGTAGGCTCTGGCGGCGGCGTCGAGCTCGCCCAGACGCTCGTAGCACAGAGCCATCCCGTGACGCACCCACGGGCTCTCGGGCTCCTGGAGCAGCTTGTCACGCGCCTGGGTGAAGTACCTGAGGGCCTCGCGGAAGTGCGCGCGGGCCTTCTCCTCGTCTTCCTCCGAGAGGCCGAGCCTGTAGTGACAGAGCCCCGTGTAGAGATAGAAGCTCTTCTCCCTCGGCGAGAGCCCCTTCGAGGAGTCCTGGTCGCTCAACTGCGCCTGCTCCTCGATCTGGCCGCGGAGCCCGATTAGGTATCGCAGCGCCTCACGGTGCTGAGCCAGGCCGACGTGAGCCATGGCGAGAGCCTCGGTGGTCGCCATCTCCTCGTCCCAGAGGAACTCGTAGAAGGCGGGCTGGATCCCCTGCAGCGCCTTATACTTCTCGAGCGGGTAGCGCTCGAGGGCCTCGGTCAGAACGGCCACAGCCCTGCGGTAGAGCTCGCCCGCCGCTTCCTCTCGGCCCGGGTCGTCAATGGCACGAGCCGACTCCTCGTCGCCCAGCAGCACGTAGACCTGCCCCAGCTTCACGAGAGATCGCATCCACGTGAAGCTCTCAGGGCTGTAGCGGGCATCGGCCAGTATCCGCTCGAAGACCTGGCGCGCTCCGAGAACTAGGGGCGGCGCTCCCAGCGGCCTCTTCCCCGCCGGCTCCACCGGGCTCTTCACATCGCCACTGAGCTTGCCCCACATCATGAGCGAGTGGCCCCACTCGAAGTGCGAGAGGTACCCGTAGGGCTCCCTCGGATGCTTCCTGATATTCTCCCTGAAGGCCAGTGCCGCCTCGGGGTACTTACCTACCTTCTGGAGGCAGCCGCCCAGCTCGAGCAGAGCCCGGCTCGCCGCCGGGTCGTCGGAGAAGCTCTCGGCAAAAAGCCTGTAGGCGTCGGCCGCCTTCAGGAAGCCGTCGGCCGTCTTGAAGCGCTCGGCCGCGACGAGAAGCGCTCGCGCCTGCGCTTCCGACTTCGGGCTCCGCGTCGCGATGGAGAGGTACTCGTCGGCCGCCCGCAACACCCAGGTGCGGCGCTTCGCCACAGCCCTGTTCCTTCCCGCATCTGTGGAGGCGGCATCCACCTCCTCCGCCAGCTCCGCGGCATAGCGGTCGGCCTCGGCCGCGATCTTGGGCCTGACGACCCTCGGGTCGGCCGCCCACGCGTCGAGCGCCTTCACGAGGGCGTCGATGGCGTGCTGGTGCTCCCGCACCGCAGAGTATTCCGCCGCGAGCGAGCTCAGCCGCTCGACCATTCCCTCGGCGCGCAGCACGCTCTCGAGCCCCGGCAGCCCCTCCGGCATGCGATCGTGGCGAGACGCGGTCTGCTTGGGAGCGTAGGGCGCGATTGCGGAGTAGACCTCCCACGCCCCGGCGAGATCCTTCTTCACAAGCAGAACGTCTCCGAGGATCACCTTCGCCGCCGCCCCGTGGGGGCCGACGGGGTCTGTCCTGGTCAGGGACTTCAGGACCTCCGATGCCGTTTCGAGCGCCGCGGGGCGATCAGCCCGGCTCACCGGGCTCGCCGGGCTCGCCGCGTGTCTCACCAGGCCCACCGCCCGCATGAGCTCGGCCGACATGCCTCCCTCGTCCTCGCGGCCCTTCGCCGCCTCGGCGAAAACGTCGGCCGCCGCGAGCGGCCTGCCAGCGACGAGCAGCGTCGCCCCGAGGCGCATGGCGGCCTCGAAGCGGCGTTCGTCGCTGGCCGCACCGGCCTGCACCTGGCCGTAGTAGCGCGCCGCGCGCTCGAGCCCGGCGGCGTCGGGCTCGCTTCCCGAGAGCGCTGCCGTCGCCGCAAGGTCGCCCAGCTGCAGCCGAGCGCGCCAACTGTCGGCCCCGGCGCCCCCCACCGAGATGAGCGCGTAGTGGCGACGGGCTTCGTCCAGGCGTCCGAGTTCGCCGAGGCTGCGCGCCAGCGTCATGTGGACGCGCGTCTCGAAAGGCGTCAGGTCCCCCGCGCCCTCCCCCAGCACGGGGATCTCGTTCCCATCCTTCATGCGAAGCAACCGGTCCACCTCGTCACGCCGGAGCTCGCGGACAATGGGCGAAAGGACCTCGACCACCTCCGTATGCTGCCCCAGGTCGCTGAGCGCGTCGGCGAAGCCGACGTTCAGGCGGCGGCGGTCTTCCGGCGTCGGGCTCTCCATGCCGAGCGCACTGCTGTAGTCCGAGACCGACCGGACGAGGAGATCGCGCGCCGGCCGCTCGACGATCTCCCGCACGTCGTCGGGGTAGTCGCGCTTGAGCAGCGCCAGGTCCCTGCGGATCCGCGCCATGTACTCGGCTGAGCGCCAGAGGTCGGGCGTGTCTTCGATGCCGTGGATCGTCTCGAGGTTCTCGAGGCCGTCAAGCGCTTCGACCAGGTGCTGCGCCCGCACGCCGGCCCTCTGCGGAAGAGGCAGCTTCTCGGCCAGGCCCATCCTCTTCCTGGCGTGACGGACGTAGAGCTCCGGTGTCCACCGCCCGGAGGCGATGTCCTTCTCCTGCTCGACGATCCACATCCAGACCGCCGCCATATAGATGAGCCCTGCAACGATGACCTGCCAGTTGCGCCCGAGCGCCCTGCCCACGCGCTCGAGGATCTCAATGCGCTCGGTGAGCCAGGGCCTGAACCATCCCGGGTCCAGAAACTCGTCGCCCCTGTGCGCACCCTCTCCCAACCTCTACTCCTCCAAGCCCTCGGCCGGGGTCTCCTCGCCGAGGAGCTCCTTGATCTCCATGAGCGTCCTGCTCGCCTTCAGCTCGGCTATGCGGCCGAGCCGTTCGAACACCGACTCGTCGTAAAGCCTGTGTCCGGACTCCGTCCGCTCGGCCTCGGTGATGAGGCCCATGACGGTGTAGTTGTGCACGGTCTGCCGCGACAGGTTGGAGTACTGCATCACCTCGCCGATCTTGTAGAGTTTGCGCGGCGTCATGCGGTGAGGGCACCCCCTCCCCGCACAGCGAGACCGCAAATCGTTCCGATCTTCATTGCCACTTCCCTCCCGAGATTCCGGAGATCGCCCGAGTGGCGTGCTCCGGCGGCAGCCTGGGGGAAGCGCGGCTAGCGAGTGTAAGTTATAAAACATAAATTACAGTTTTTGCTCAAGAAGTCAAGCACTTTCTTCCGAAAAAACGAGATTTGCCATGTGCTCTGAAATACTGGACACGCATCACGGCTGCGATGCGTCCGGAAATGGTCCTATCGTGTGACTGAGGGGCCGTCGGCGGGGCCTAATCGATCACCTGGCGCCCTCGGCCCCATCGCCAGAAACGGCGCGAGCGCCCCCCCCTCCCCCCACCCCCCCCAGGCGCTGGCGGGCGGCCCATCTACATCGCCCCTTCTCTCTTCAGCCGCTTCTGGGTCCAGGGACAGGCGGGGATGCACATGCCGCAGATTGTGACGCCGTAGCGCTCCTCGTGCGCCCGCGATGCGTCGCGGCAGGAGAACGCGTCGAAGAACTCGGCGCGCTCCATGCCCGCCTTCCAGTTCCTGCCGGAGACGGCGCCTCCCGGGCAGGCGTCGGCGCAGGCCGTGCAGTCGCCGCAGCGCGACTCGTCGATGGGCTCGGCGACCTCCAGGGGCGCGTCCGTGAAGACGGAGGTGATCCGGACGGAGTTGCCGTAATCGCTCGTCACCAGCGTCGCGTTCTTGCCGATCCACCCCAAGCCCGCCCGGGTGGCGACGGTCTTGTGGGGGAGCTTCGTCGTGAGTTTGTCCCAGTCGATCTCCTGGTGCGTCGCCTGCCTGGCGATCGCGCAGTACCCGGCCTGCTCGATCATCTCGGCGGCGTACGCGGCGAGCTCGCCGAGCAGCCCGTTCAACCGGTCGTACTCGGCCTTGTACTGCGGCGTCGGCCCGTCCATGATCTCGGCCGCGATCTCCGGCTTGACCGGCACCGCAATCGACACCGCCCGCGGCATCGACCTACGCGCGTCCTCAGGTATTCCGGACAGATCCGCGAAGCCGACAAGCACCGCGCCGCGCTCGAGCAGCCTGGCCCTGACTTCAGACGAGATGTCGCTCATGTTCGAATCCCCTATCAGCCGCAGCCGCCCGGCCTCTCAACCGGCTCCCGAACCAAGTATACATCCGCCCGGGCGGGGCCGCAAACCGGCCGGAGCCTTGACTTCGCCGGCGGTGCGGGATACCATGAAGGTGGCAAAGCGGGCCGTGAAAGGGCGAATTACTCCACACATTGATTGCCGTTTCTGTGAGTTTATTTGGTGAGGACCACAGGCACCAACCAAGCCTGAGGTGGCCGGCCAAATTGGGAAGCATGTGACGGCCTACCTTGCAGTGCATCTCAGTGGGGCCCGGGTGCCTTATGGCAAGTCTGTCTTGGGAGATGATACCTGGTACTTGGCCTATGCGAACATTCACTCCCCACAGATGCTGACCGCGTTGGGCGGTTCGATGCGACTACGAGTCTATCCCCAAGGCGTTGTGCCCAATGATGACGGGCAGGGAGCTGTGATTGACATCCTGCTGGACCCTGTGGAGATGCGAAAGCTGGGAGAAAGCACCGATCCTGGGATCAAGAAACATGTTGCTAACTTCGACGATTTCGTATTCACTGTCAGGGAAGAGTAGGCCACAAGGAAGGTTGAGAGGCGATGAGAGGCCCGACGACTGGCATTCTGCTTGTTGCGTGCTGTGCCGGCTTGGGCTGCATTGACGACGCAGTTAAGGATGGCGATGTTCTTGGGTTGCGGCAAGCAATAGCAGGGGACTCGCACGCCAGGCAAAGACTGGAGGGCCTAGGCGCCGAAGCGGTCCGAGCCCGGGAACTGAGAACTCACACGATCCCTACGAGTTTGCACGGTCGTTTGCCTCAGCCGTCGAAGCTGACGGCACTGCTGGTGGACTGCGCAGCGGAGCTCGACGTAGCGAGGGCAGTTGAGACCAGAGTGGCCCCCGTGTTGGACGTTGACGCCAGCAGTGGCGAGAGCCTGCTGATACTCGACTGCTCCTTCGCAGAGGATGAGGTCTTCGAGAAGATCGAGGTACACACTGATGTGGACGCCGGCTTCATTGACGTCAAGGTCATTCTTTCCCCCACCAGGTCAGAGCATCCGGCGAGAGGGCTTCCCTTGCGGCTGATCAGAAGGAACTTGGTGATCCGCCGACATGGCTTGGGAGTGCGAGTGTCCGTCGCGGTGCTGCGTGGTGACGGAGAGGCGGGAACGTCCACGTGCGTGCTGGAGGCGACCGGTGGAGGACTAAGTCCGCTGGACAGGCACCCCAGCCCCGGCAACCTAGCAGCTGCGGTGAGGATCAAGGACTGCCTTGCCATTAGGAGGTTCCTCAGAGAGAAGCTCCGGCTCCGCAAGTGTGACGTGGACGGCCTCGCGCGCTTCCTAACTGCCACGGACCCGTTTACCGCCTACTGGGCCGCCAGGGCCATGGCGGCCAAGGGCGACTTCAGAACGCTGAGGACGGCGGTCAAGGCACAGGGCCGCACGCACGGGCTCGACGACTATGTGGTTTCCGCGGTCTATCAGGCCATCGGCCGCGACGTTTCCAGGGAAGCACGCGAGTTCCTTCTAGACGCGGATCTCTTCCGCCAAGTCGACTCACCCAAAGTGGGTCGGCCGAGGAGGCAGTGGCTAGCGCCTCTCATTGGGAAGCTGCTGTCGACTGATGAAAAGTCCGGCCTGTTGCAGAGGCTTGAGCAGGGCAAGGGCTCTGCCGCCGAGATTCTCCATGCAGCAGACATCATGATTTGGTCAGGCGATGCAGGTACCGTGGGGGCGACAGTAGCACTCTTAGACAATGCAAAGGCCTCGTTGCGCGAAGAGCTGTTCAACAGGCTCTCAAGCCGTATCAGGCCACCTGGGCTGCGGCAAGTTCGCGCGATGGCCCATGACAAGCCTGACGACGTGAGATCGGCGATCCGGAAGCACCGCAGGCTGCCGACTGCTTGGGCGGATAACCCGGAAGCCATCAAGGAATGGTGGGAGAGGAACGGTCACAGGGCCACATGGGATCCTGATAGGAGAATGTACGTTATCAAGGAGGAGTAGGTCGGGATCGCAGCAAAGGCACGTTAGGTCGCTCGCTGCGAAACAGCCCCGGCCCTCCCCGCCCGAGCCGTCGTCCTGAAATCCCCTCGCGGTTGCCCGCCCCAGAGCGCCACCATCCCCCCTCCTCCGCCCGATCCGTGATCCCAGCTTTGTGCCCCTCACCGAAATAATAGCACGGAAATAGGCTGAAACAAGTGGAGTAATTCCCCGCCCCCCCGCCCCCCCGCCCCCCGGCCGATGGCGACGGCCACACCAAGCGCCATGCGGAGAGGCGAATCTCAACTTTTTTCGCATGAACATTATCGGACGTCGCATAGGTGGAGGCGGGGCGGCTCAGCTCTGCCAGGGCGGTTTTGACAGAGCGTACACAATCATATCAACAATCAGTTCGCTGCGATAAAGGCCC
>Ga0272441_10009801_pt1 | contig 14682 bp, 11 predicted proteins | sample SSMProp6N_FD_193582 | JGI IMG/M metagenome (GOLD analysis project Ga0272441, IMG submission 193582) | Marine sediment archaeal communities from Little Sippewissett salt marsh, Falmouth, MA, United States - SSM-Prop-6N | ecosystem: Environmental > Aquatic > Marine > Wetlands > Sediment ... | reverse complement strand
TTGTGCCACAAACCGCACCCAAACACAACATATAGAGACCGCTTGGCGCTGCCTCATAACCCCTTCAGCAGCAACCTGTTACGACGAAAGACCCCTGCCGGTCAAAGCGTTGTAGTGCTAAGCGCTTGTGAAGGAACCCCGTCGGCCCTGCCTGAGGGACTTCCCAGCCGGTCATGCCTCTGTTGCGATCTGCTGTGCCTGGCGGAACGCGGCGCCGCGGTCGATCAGCTTCTTGATGAGGGCATCGAGTTGCTCGGCTGCGTACCCCCCACAGTTCTTCACGATGAAGGCATCGGGCAACACCGCGCCTTCGCCGTAGTGGATCGCGCCCTTTGGCATAGGGTGGAATTCCCACGGGTGGAAGTAAAAACACAGGAACGGGGCAACGCCCTTGTTCTCGCAGTAGCCGATGAAGCCATCGACGTGGCGCATGAGGGCGTCCGCGCTTTCCGTTCGGCAGAGGGGCCACTGGTCCATGTCGCGGCCATAAGGGTCCTTCGAGTCCATGGACAGATCGGCGAAATTCGGGAGTTCGACGATGCCCAGGTCGCCCTCCTGGGTCCAGTCGTCCCGGCTGGGATGGTAGGGGCCGAGCCGTTCGCGGAAGTAATACATCGGGTACGACGCGTCTGCCACATACCCGAGACCGTCCAGCGCATTGACCACGGCGGTCGACCCGAACAGACGCGGACACCGAAATGACACGGGCCGGACGCCCGCGACCTCTTCGACCCATTGCGTGCAAAGCCGCAGCCGGTTGGGCACCTCTTCGGGCAGGATGGGCATCATGCCCGGGATCTCGAACAGGGAGTCCCCCACGGTCTCGTGAAAGAGCGAGTGGCTCCCGATTTCGTGGCCGTGCGCTTTGACCGCTGCCACGGTTTCAGGGTGTTTGCGCGCGGCATCGCCCGTGAAGAAGAAGGTGGCCGTGATACCGTTGCCATCGAGGGCATCCAGGATGACGGGCGTCCCGTGTTGGACCCCTTCGTAATAGGGGGTCCAGCTTCCGACGTCGGTCTCCATGTCAAATCCGAGAACGACCTGAATCTCACCCATGTCCTCTTCCTTTCACAATGCAATCAGTCGGTCCTGTCAGGACGGTACCCTTCCGGCCCGATGCGGTCTTCGGGGATCGGCTTGAACCCGAGGTGCAAGGCCGGCGAGTCGGGCTTCAGCGCGAAGTGGTCGAGGGCCGCGGAGACGAACCCGGGGTCCGCGACAGCCGAATGCGCATCCAGTCCGGCCACCTGCCATGCCGCGAAGGTCCCTTCCGGCGTGATGGCCTTGTCGTTCCCGGCGATGTCCAGGTCGCCGTAGCACCAGTATACGTTGTAGTCGCACTCGGACAGCCGGTCCGGCCGCCACGTCCGGTCATACGCGTACCACAGAACCGAGTCTGCCGCGTGGTAGGCGACAATGTTGTGCAAGAAGGTGTTGCCGGCCATGAAGTCGTCTCGCGGCTGAAGGCGGAGTTGCTGCGACGAGGCGTTCAGGAAGATGTTGTTCTCGATCCGGTTGTCTTTGCCCCCGTGGATGCAGACGCCGCCAATGACGGTGCCGTCCACGATGTTGCCGTACACGGTGGTGCCGCTGCTGTAGTCGTCGAGGTAGATGCCCCACGTGAAGTACGGCGACATGATCGCGCCTTCGGGCGAGGTTTTGAGTCCCACCACGTTCCGAATCAGGTTGTGGCGGATGACGTTGCCCGTATTCTCGCGGTCGCGGCCCAGCGTCTCGATGGCGCCGGTATCGTTCGTCTCAAGGTTCGTATCGATGAGTTCGTTGAACTCGACCAGGTTGTTGTGCGAGTAGGCTTCATTGCCGTATGACTTTAGCGAAATGCCGTAGCGCGGCACACGGTGGATGCGATTGTGCACGATCCGGTTGCCGCTGCCCGTGGTGACGTACACACCGGCCACGTGTTTGTAAACCCGGCCCAAGTCGCGCATGGTGTTCGCCGCGACCAGGTTGTCGTGCGCCTGCGTTGCCGCGTCCCCCACCAGCAGGACGCCGCCTTGGCCAAGTTCGGCCATCTCGTTATGCACCACTTCGTTCTCGCAACTGCCCTGCTCCATGCGCACGGCATACCCGCCGAGCAACGTGAACGTGCAGTCTTCCACCGCACAGTGCCGGGCATACCCCATGCAGATGGCGGCATCCGCAGGGCTGTACGTGTGGTTCAGCGTGTAGCCCGAGTCCATGAACGTGAGCCCGCGGAGGCGGATGTGCTCCGCATAGCTTTCCCGCGCCGGGTCGCCCTCGAGTCGGACCAGCGCGTCATGCACCGGGGCAACGACCTCGACGTCCGGGAAGCCCGCCTCGACGGGCCAATACAGCAGCGTGCCGCCCTCTTGATCCAGATGCCACTCGCCGGGGCCGTCAAGCGCCTCACGTGCACCGGCGACGAAGAAACGGTTGCCCGGCCGGATGTCTTGCGGGCAGTTCACGCGTAGGGTGGCGCGGTCGCGGTCCACGCCATGAATCTCCGTGATCGTATTCACCCAACCCCACGCCGGGAAGATGTGGAGCTCCGCGCCGTCCCAGCGTTCCCATGCGGGAAACGCTTCCGGCGTCATAATGAGCCGGTCGCGCATCCCCTCCGTACTTGGCGCGGAGACCGTGACTTCTTTCCCGACCGATTTATCAAAGCACTCCGCCTGGATGATGAGGAGATGCCTGCCTTCGGCCGGCGGCGCAGCAGAGTATTCGCCCAAAGGGTTCAGGATCTTGATGGCGGCGTCAGGATTCCAGGCCGGGTCGTCGGTCAGACAGAAGGCATCCAGGTCCAGCCCGCCGCCGGCCACATTCTCCCAATACAGCGTCTGCGCACCCGCAGGCAGGCGCAACGTCGCCGCCTTGGCCCAGCGTGTAGCCGCCCAGCCGCCCGTATCGGCGAGGTCCGTGAGCGCCACGCTTTCGCCGTCCGCCACGCCGAACCTGGTCCGGCCGTCCATCGCGTCGGTATTGTAGTCCTTCATCTTGTGGCCGTAGCGCACCCAGACGACGTACTCGCCCTCGGCCGCGATCGTGACGTTCCACTCGAGACGGTCGCCGCGGTTGTGGATATTGCCGACGCCGTGATGGAACCCGCCCTTGTCCTTGGGGATAACGACCGGCTGCGCGAACGACCAGCCCCCCTTGATGTGCTGCTCGGGGTCGAAGTTGGGCTGCCGCGCGCGTACCGCCCAATGGTCGCCAACGCGGAGGATGCGGAAGCGCCACGCGCCTTCACGCACGGCATCGAGGTCGGCCTGCCACAGGCGCTCATCCACCTTGTGCCAGTTCGCAATGCGCCGGCCCCCGCTTAGCACGGGCCGCTCCCCAGGATAGGCGGCGAACGTAACCGGGCAGTCCGCCGAACCCGAGACGTCCGGACCTAAGGCGAGCGGCTCGGCCAGAAAATGGGTTCCCTCACGGAGCACGATGGTTAGCGCCTGTTGAAACGCGCTGCCCTGGGCGCTCTTGAGATCGCGGGCGGCCTGGACCGCGCGGGACACCGAGGCAAACGGGCCGTCGGTCCCCTCGGCGTTGGGCGTGTCCCGCTTCCCGGACCAAGCATCATTCCCCTCGATGGACACGTACCACGTGACCCCATCTTCCTGCGGCGCACCAGGCGCGCCAGGCGAGACACCGACGGCCGCGGCGATGGCTGCAAGTGCAATGATAACGCCGTTCATAGACTCCTCTCCCTCGCAGGCACATTCTCTCTGCGCCGACAGATACGGCCAAGCCCACGTAGTCTACAGGCCCCGCCGCAACAGGACAAGACATCATCTTCACTCTTCACTCTTCACTCTTCACTATCCACTATCCACCATCCCCTATCCACTCCCCACTATCCACTATCCACTCCCCACTATCCACTCCCCATGGCCGAAAAACCGCGGCCACTGGGGTTGTCTCCCGGGGCCATTCGTATTACAATGGGGTTAAGGAAAATGGATTGGTCAATGGGGGTATCTCGATGGGAGACGAGCGAAGGATTGTCAAGTGCGGCCTTTGCGGCCACGAGATGGCGATTCCGCCCGGGTACGAGAACGTGAAGGCCTTTTGCCGGGTCTGCGGCGCCGAAGTCCAGACGGGGGCCGCACCGTCCCAGAAAGCCCCGCAAGGAGAGAAGGCGCCGAGCGTCCCGCCGCCGGTGGTTGCTTCGGCGGGCCAAGAGCGCTTCGAGGACCTGCGCGGATCCATCCTCAAAGGCGTGGCCGCCGGCTTCATCGGAATGCTGATCGGCGGCGGGATCGTGGCGACGCACAATCTCGCCGTGTTCGGACGCGGCGGCCAAACGCTGCTCAGCTTCATTGTCCTGAGCGCCGACCTCGGGGCGCAAATCGGTTTTGTATTGCTTTGCACGTGGACGATTGTCAAGGGCCTCAAGGTCGGCCCACTGGGCGGCATGGTGGTCGGCGTGTGTACGAGCTTCCCCGTTGGCGTGGCCACCTATTTCCTCGAATGGGCCGCTATTGCGCAGCCGGATGACCCGTTCTGGCAGATGGCGTTGGTCGCCGTCTTCGGCGGGTGGACGGTCGGCCTTATCATGGGCTACGTGGCCTCGACTTCTAGCGACTGAAGCACGCGTTGGGGATCGTGCCGTCTACAATGCTTCCAGCGCGTCGTTCAAGAGTTGCGCCATGCGCGCGGCCTGCAATTCGAGAGCCTGGTTCCCGCGCTCAGGACTGGCCGCGGTGCGCGGGTCATCGCCCCCGATCCCGAGCGGCGCCACGCTGGGATCCGGATCGAGGTTGGCCATCGCCACCAAGTCCCCGTGTAGGGCCATCATGAGTGATGTCTCGTTCGCCGCGGCGTGGTCCGTCTGAATCCCGAGGCCATCGCTCTCGTTTTCCCGCCAGCAGATGAAGGTCTTCAGGCCCAGGACCTCTTCCCATTCGCGCGTCTTGCCGACGAACGCGCTGGTGGACGGCGCGTGGCCGTGGGCCACGACGATCTTGAACCCGGCGCGCTTGAGTTGGCGCATGATCCGCTCGAGCAACTGCTCGAAGAACGCCTGGTCCACCCAGTAGGCGCTCCCGTCCAACTGCCGGGGGTCCTCGCCCGGAAACGAGTAGATGTCCATCCCGTAATAGTCGCGGCCCTCCTTCTCCTGGCGCACGTCAGGCGCGACAAACAGCATCGGCAAAACGATGCCGCCCACCTCCCGCGCAAGTTTCATGAAGAAGCCTTGGGCCTGCAAGCCATCCGAACCCAGGGGCAGGTGTTCGCCGTGCCATTCGAGGGTCCCCAGGGGCAGGTAGGCAATGGGGGCGGCCGCCAAGCGTTCTCTGAACTGGCGCGGCGTCAACTCAACGTATAAGACCCGTTCCATGCTTGATCCTCAACGTGTTGGCGACGGCGCCTGGGAGCGCCGGCATCCGTGCCGGCTCTTCAAAACGCGATCCGTTCCCGCACCGCGAGGGAAGAGCGGCTCGCGAGGACGCTCGCCCCACCATTCGCCCCACCGCTCACCCCGTCGCTCGCCCTCCTGGGATACCTACAGGGACTCGAAGGTGGCGATGACATAGTCCAGGATACCCGCCCACGTCCGGCTGACCGGGTATTTGTCGGGATACCTCAGAAAGTCGACGTGGCCGTCCAGGTACAGGACATTGCCGCCGCCGGGGATATGGTTGAAGCGGCTCAGGCGATGGTCTCCCCCACTGAACGGACTCTGCACCATGTCGTACATCACGGCGATCTCGCTCTGCGCCTTGGTGCTTGCCGCGGGGTTAAAGATGTCCGTGATGAAAAACCGCTCGATGCCCTCGCGCAACCGGTAGACCGTCGTGGTTCCGCGATCCTCATGCTCAAAGCTGAAGTCCGAGTCGTACAGTTCGGCCGGGCTGGCGGCGCCCAACTGTACTTGCCCGAAAAGCGTGAGGAGTTTCACGAAGAGATTCTCGGACCAGTCCACGCCCTTCTCGGCATTCATGGCATTGTCCCCGCCGCCGCCCGCAAGGAGGTAGTGCTGCGGCGCCAAGGCCCAGCCGATGTAGTAGTATGAGACCGAACTCAACGCACAGGGATCGAAATAGTCGCCGTGGTACCAGTTATCCTGGGAGGTCTCCCACCCATCGGCGTCGGACGGACACACGAGGATATTCACATCCGTGAGGTACTCGGGGTAAACGGCCGGGCCGTTGAATACGAAATCCTGGACGTTGACCTTGTTGCAGTAATACGGCGGGGTGCTCCAATCGCTGTCGTTCAGCAGCAAGCTCGGGAACTGCATGCCTCTGTCCTCGTTGGCGTACATCTTGAAGACCAGGCCGAGTTGCTTGAGGTTGTTGGCGCAGCTTGCCCGCCGGGCCGCTTCCCGCGCCCGCGCCAACGCAGGCAGGAGAATCGCGGCCAGAATCCCGATGATGGCGATAACGACCAGCAGTTCGATCAGCGTAAATCCTTTGCGATGCATTGACCCAAATCCTCCCTATTTGAAGAAGACTGTGAATATGTAGACCAGACCCTCACAATCTAGCGCATGTCGTGCCGCGTTTCAAGGCCGGGGCCGCTTTTCACTTGGCGCGCGTGCTTGATTATGATCGAAGGACTGCAAAAGAGGAGGGAAGCCCTCATGAACATGTGTGCTCTTGCCACCGTCTTGCTTATCGCGGCCGGGCCCGCGCCCAATCCCTGCACCAACGGGTCCTTTGAGGTGCTCGCGCCGGATGGGACGCCCGTGGACTGGCAAATGATGGGCCAGGCGGGCGTTGTGGATACGGACGCGCACTCGGGCGAGCGCGCCCTGCGTATCCGGCGCGTCCCGGATGACCCGGCGCGCGAGACCGGGCTGAACCGGCAGGCAGCGCATCGAGCATGTTCTATCTTATTTTTCTATTGACAATCTCACAGTCGTGACGTATTCTAGGCTGGCAGATTGATACATGGTTGTGCTACGCAGGCCCGCACGGCTAATGAAAAGGAGCCATGCGTGCAGGAATCGAAGCCGGTCATGCAGCCGCAGGGAGGTGGAGAATTGAAGCGTAGCACTGGTCGTGGGAAATGGGACAGGGTTCCTCTACTGCTGTTGTGCATCTGCGGCCTGTTCGTCGTACTCGGGGCTGTTGCGCCGAAGCTCATCACGTACAGCACCTGGAAACCGCCGAGGGCAGCAATCGAGATAGCAGGCGTGTCGGATGATCACGAGTATTGGCCGTGGGTCTTCTATAGCAATTCCCTTGTGCCTCTGGGTGAAAGCCCGATACAGATGCCTGTTCAGGCCAGGAAGCTTACCGTCACGCTTTCGACGGAGCCGCTGATTCAGGTCGACTACTGGGTGGCCCACATTGCACAAAGGGTGACTCTTGAAGACGGCATGCTCGAGTATTCAACGGAAGGCACGAAAATTGCCCAATTCACTGCGCATTACGACGATCTCCACCCCTCCTGGGAAGACGTGATTGCCAATCAACCGTACCGCGGAGACCCCGATCAGAGGATCGAAAGAGATGAGGATTGTAACTCAACCATTACTAACCTGTGGGACTCATTTTACAGCCCGCCGGTGCAATGGACCGGGGGCGGCAATATCGAGAGCCCTAACTCGGTCAGCACCAACTGGTCCCCGGCTTCGGTCAGTACGACGGGGCTGAATCTCTTGGTCAAAGACAGCCCGGACGCCAATGCCAACGATGCCGGCGAGGGGTATCTGCAAGTGGCATACCGCTACTTGACCCTATTTCCGTTGACGCAATTTGCATGGAGCCCTCTGTACTATTACGGCAAGGACGCGGCCGGCAATTACATCGCAGACCCGCTCTGTCTGCGGACCAATAAGAAGGACGGCTATTTCAAATGGGAGAAGCTCTCCGGGCCGGCCGAGTTGGCCCTTGAACGCGACGCTGAAACCTGGCAGGACACCGTGGCCGAATACCACTCAAGTTTGGATGAGAGAGGACGGGTGTGGGTGCGGGCCACCGGCGAAAGCCCGGAACTCAATGACATTCAAATCAGGCTCAGTTGGGGGCCTATCAACGATCCCGATCAGTTGATCGAAGTCATCACCTGGAAAATGACGGCTTTTGTGCCCGAAATGAAGCTGGAGGAATACTACACAAACCCTTGGCCTGATAGGGGATACATTAGCGAGTATAGATACGCAGTCGTGCATAAGCAGGACGACGATGCGAAGATCCCGACCTTGAAGATCAACGAGCACTTCAATACTCCGAAGGTTGATGACCTTGACAACAATTGGCCAGAGGCGCAGATGGTGTATAAGACGACAAAGAGCCCCGACGACGAAGAACCGGGCACCTTTGAGGACACCCTGATGGCTCTCCAGGGCACGGCACCTCCTTTCCTGTACCCGGAACCCCAGGACGAACAACCAAGCCCAAACCCCAGGGTCTGCCACTATGAGAATCACGTCTGGAGAGGCGGGACCCACACGATAGAGTACGGAATACCAATGGAAACGCCGAAGACGACAAGCTACTACTTGTATGGCGCAAGGAGAGAGGAGTCTGAATGATGGGCATGAGGTCCTATTGTCTATTGCTAGGCACTGGCTTTCTGACGTTCATACTGCCCTGCGCGACAGGTGAGGACGAAGGGTTTCCACCAGCGGAGGGCGTGTTCACACCGGAGCAGGCAGCGGCTTTGCTTGGTATTGAGGCGGGCGACTTTCCGGGCTCGAAATGCCCCGTGATTTGCGTTGCTGTTGTGGGCAACGAAGTTCGGACGATCCAGGCACCGCATCCTCGCGCGGGAAGGGGTCCTGTTGATATTGACTGGGAGGTCCGCGAAGCCGTTATCGATTATGCGGTGCAAGGCGAACTCGACGGTCTCATCGAAATCCGTCACGTAATGCCCTCTGGAATATCAAGCGGGTTGACGTTGCATAGACTCGCAACCGGTGACCGCGTGCTGCTAATGCTGGAGTCGCCCCAAGGCGACGATTCCGCATATGTGTTGGCCGATAACCCATGCTACAAGGTCCGACTCGCTGATACGCGTCCTGCCCTGTGCCTTGACGGTTCGGAGTCAATCCAGTCGCTGATTTCAGCGGAGTTTGCCGCTGCCTTGCGGGACGGGGATGCTCAAAGCATGCACGAAGTCATGGACTCGCTGGCGCCAGCCTTATTCAGTCAAGATATCCGGACGGCGTTGTGGGACTTGGTGGCGTCAGGCGATTCCTGGGTGTCCATCCACGCGGTCTGTGCTTTGACCAAGAAGAGGGACAAAGACGCATTCAACGCTCTGACACAGCGCATCGAAGAGAACGATTACCCCCCCACCGCAGTTAGCCCTCTCGGGTACGGATTGCCCGTCACTTCGTGGATCCTCGGTGCACTTGACTTGATGGGCCGCGAGCGTGAACTCGGCCCGGCGTTCATTCGGCTTGCTCGGTCTCCTGACGTGGCGGCGCGTTTTCGAACCCGGGCCTTGACCCGCTTGACGTCTATTCCGAGCGACGAGAAGGTGCCCGTCTATGTGGATCTGTTGGATGATCCGGATCCGTCCGTCCAGTTCCGCGCGGTGCGGGGCCTGTATCACGCCCATTGCCAGGAGGCCTTCATTGAAGAGGCCGAAGGCGGCTATTTTCCAGGGACGCAACGCGAGTACGAAGCTGATCGGGACACGTACCTCACGTTCTGGCGGACCTGGTGGGAAAACGAAGGCCGAGAAAGGTACGCCGATCTACTGGACAATAAGTAACGACCCTTTCGGCCGCGTTCGGCTGAGGGCGGGTTCCAGTCTGCGCACTCCGGACAACGCGGGGGTACAATAGTCCTCAGAACGCGTTCGCGGCCCGCGCAGCATTGCGCGCCGTCAATGGCCGAGCGGCTGGAACCACGGCGGTCGCAGGGGTCTTTGGGCGGATGCGAGCAGGTCGCGCCATGCCTCGTCGGTAAGCCGGTCGGCCATCGGGTGTTTGAACTCGTAGTAGGAGAGCACCGGCCCGGCCGCGAAGAACACGTTCCCGCCCGCCGTAGGGCAGGCCACAAGGATGAGGTCCACGTCGCCTACGCCTTCCTCTACGACCAAGCCTTCCACGCCGTGGGTATGCACATCCGCGACCAACGTGGTCTTGACGCCGGTTTCGTCCACGCCGGTCACGACGCGTTCGAGCTGTTCGTCCACGGAGTCCAGGAACCAAAGGTCCCCCTCGGACAATGCCTGCCCCGTGAGCTCTTTGTTGGCGATATCGATAAGGCGAACAAGCACCTCCTCGAGGTCCAGCAGCCTCTGCTCGGCCTGTGCGGACAGCGCATCCAAATCAGTCAAGCCTGTTCGTGTCATTCGTGTGAGGGCGAGCAGGCGGCCGAAAAACTCGGGCACCGGTTCGACATAGCCCGGCGGCACGTCCGGGACACAGCTCTCGCCGGGGGTGTAGCTTTGCTTGGCGTAGAGGATCGTGTCATGGCGCAGTTGGGTCCACGAGGCGAGGGCGGCGTTCAGTTCCTTGTCTTCCCAGGCCTCGGTCAACATGAATGCGGGGTAGCCTTCCGGGAAGCCGCAGACCAGCGCGCGCAGGGCGTACAACCAACCCCAATACAGGTTCCGGTTCCAGTCGGCTTCCGTAAACGCCTCGAACTCGGTGCTGAGTTCCGCAAACCGGACATCATAATTGACGTACTCCGTATCGCCTTCGGCAACCAGGATATCCATGGCGCGTTGCGAGCCAAGGACCGCCATGACGTCGAGACCGCGCGGATAGCACCGCGCCAGCCGTACGCCGGTCGTGCCCAATGTAAATGGCGCGGGCTGTCCGGCGCCGAGGTAGTCCTCGACTTCCGGGAACACCAGGTGCTGGAACATGTAGGAGTCGGGAATGAAGCGCTGGCCCATGAACCGCATGCCTTTGGTCTTGTCGAGGACCTCATCCAGCGCTTCGGGCGTCACGGGCGGCACGATCAAGATATTGCCGGTGCCCCCGTAGATCTCGGGTGACCGCAGCAGGCCCAGTTCAACCTTGAGGTCAAAGAACCGTTCTTCGTCCTCCAAGTCGGCGGGCACGAAATCCGCGCCAAACACCGCGTCGACGGCGCCAAGATACTCGTACGGCGTGAGGTCGTCGGCCAGGCCCACATAGAACGCGGTCACGGCATAGAGCCGGTTCCAGACGCTGCGTCCCGTGCGCCCGCGGGCCGTGACCGAATCCAGCGCGGTGGCCAGCAGCACGGCCTGCATGGTCTGGATCTTGGCGTCGTAGACGCTTATCAAGGCGTCGCCGCTTGGCCCCCAACGGTCCGCACCTTTGAGGAGAAACCCGATCCGGCCATACCACATCAAGGTTTTGAAATAGCGTTCGAGGGCTTCGCTGCGGGTGTAGTGGCCGCGCGGCACGTACTGCGAGTAATCCTCCTCATAGATAAAGATGTCGCTCTGCGCAAAACCGGCATGCGCCTCGATCTTGGCCAACTCGGCCCCCACAACGCCGGCCACGACCTCGGCGACGCCGGCCCCCGGGTCGATCAGCTTCTTCGCCACGCTCAGATACGCGACGTTGCGCTTGGCGGCTTCCTCGAGGTCACCGGTGAAGGTCTGGTGTTGGCTAAGGGCGCGGTTCAGCAGGGCCGTGGTCAACGCGTCGATATCGGCAACGAATTCGCGTTCCTCGATATCCTTTAAGGATTCGTCAAACTGGACGTGGTACAGGTGCAGAAGCGTGTCGGAAGTGACAAAGACCGGTACGTCCATCCGGCTGAGAACCTGGTACGGCGAGACGACGTCGTCGTTGGTGTCCTGCTCATAGAGAAACTGCGCGAAGTCGTATTCGGTGATGGCGAACCCGTTTTGCGCAAGCGAGTTTTCGAGGTCGTCCAAGCCGAACCTCGTGTCCATGGCCTCGTAGTTCGCAACGTCACCGACGGTAAGCGGAAGGTCATACGTGGGCGCGTTGGGCTCGATGGTGTTCTCAAACGGGACATAGTACTTGGCGAGCGACAGCTTCTCGCCCTCGCCCCCGCTCACCACCGTCACGACCGCGGACCCGCTGGCGCGGGTGCACATGCCGGTCGCAGTGATGGTTGTCTGGCCCACCGACACCCCTGTAACCCGGCCCTCGTCGTCGACCGCAGCAACGCCCGGCGCACTCGATCCCCAGCGGAAGCCGGTGTCAACGCGGTGGGTGGACGTTGCTGACAGCGCCACGGCTTCGCCGACGTCAATGCATTTCTCAGCCGGGGTGACGGTGACCTTGGCGCCCAGCCACGGACACCCGCCCATGGCCAACGCCACGGCAAGAAGCGAGCACGTGATGAGGAATTTGCGGAAATGGGTAAACATGTCGTCTTCTCCCGAGAAGCGGAGATTGGCCCCGTTCTCTTCTCGCACACAATGCATCGCGCACACACTACGCCCCAGCAACTCCAGTCCCTTTACCTCTTACCGCTGACGGCTCGTTGTGTTACACAAACGTGGGCAATTGCTGACTTCGGGACCCAGCACCGTTCCCGGCCGCATTGCGCGTCGCCGGGCTCCTTGACCTTGGCCTGAGGAAGCCTATAATGCTTTCGTTGGATTTTCAGTCACGCGCAGAGAAACGGAAGGAGCATTCATGAAAGCAGCCATTAACCAGTGGGCGTTTCCCAATGAAATGCCCGCGACTGAAGCCATCTCGATGGCCAAGGAGATTGGCTTTGATGCGTTCGAGGTCTGCGTTGGCTCGAAGGGGCCGGTGCGCTTGGACGCATCGGAGGCCGACGTTGCGGCCATTCGACAGCACGCCGAGAACAAGGACATCGAATTGACCAGCGTCGGCTGCGGGCTCGGCTGGGAACTGCCGCTCACGTCCATGGACCCCAAGGTGCGCGAACAGGGCAAGGAAGCCCTGGCCAAGACGCTGCAGATCGCCCAGTGGCTCGGCGTGGATTCCGTGCTCACCGTGCCGGGGACGGTCGATCCGGTGACGCCGTATGATATGGCCATCGAGAATGCGCTCGCGGCCCTGGGGGACCTCGTGCCCGTGGCCGAGAAACACCGGGTGTGCATCGCCCTCGAGAACGTGTGGAACAAGTTCCTGTTGAGCCCTGTCGAGATGCGCGACTTCATCGACCAGTTTGACAGCCCTTATGTCGGGGCCTTCTTCGATATCGGCAACATCGTCCTTTACGGCTATCCGGAACAGTGGATCCGCATCCTCGGGAACCGCATCCGCATGATCCACGCCAAGGACTTTCGCGCCGCGGCAGGCAATATGAACGGGTTTGTCATGCTGATGGAAGGTGATGTAGACTGGCCCGAGGTGATGGCCGCGTTGCGGGACGTCGGCTATGATAAGGCCCTGGTGGCCGAGTACGGCGCGTACGCACATTCACGGGAGGCCATGTTGAAGCACGTGCTGACCAGTCTCCGGGCTATCTTGGCCTTATAGCCACAGGCACATGGAGGGCGCTATGAATGTAGCAATTATCGGCTGTGGTGGCATGGGCACCATGCATGCCCAAATGGCCACGAACTGCGGGCTGGACCTCGTCGCCTGCGGGGACAAGAAGCTGGCAAGCGCGCGGGCGCTGGCCAAGCGATTCGGCGCCAAGGCGTCGAGCGATTGCCGGGCGGTGATCAAACGGCCCGACGTGGACGTCGTGGGCATCATGACGCCCACGCCCACGCACGCCCAGTACGTTATCGCCGCGGCCAAGGCGGGCAAGCACATCTTCTGCGAGAAGCCGTTCGGGCGCACCGTCAAGCAATGCGAAGACGCGATCGCCGCGGTGCGCGCGGCCAAGGTCAAGCTCTTCGTGGGCCATGTCCTTCGCTATTTCCAGGAATTCGACGCCATGCGCGCCCAGGTGGCCGCGGGCAAGGTCGGCAAAGTCGGCTTTGTAAAACTGTATCGCGGCGGCATCTTCCCCGTGGGTGCGGAGGGCTGGTTCCGGGACTACCGGCAAAGCGGCGGGGTCACGCTCGACAGCATGATCCACGACCTGGATTGGCTGCGCTACACCTTCGGCGACGCCGAGCGCGTGTTCTGCCAGGCGCTCCGCTTGAGCAAGCCCGAATCGCTCGACTATTCGATGGCCACGTTCAAGATGAAAAGCGGCGCCATTGCCAAGGTCATTGGCACCTGGGCCCATCCTTCGGGATTCCGGGTCGAGACCGAGATCTGCGGCGACAAAGGTATGCTTCAGTTCAACAGCGATGAGTCGCCGCTGGCCTGCATGAAGCGCACCAAGCCCGGCGAGGGGCCCGGCATGATCGTGCCGGGCAGTCCGGTGCCGGTGAGCCCGTACCAACTCGAGTGGGAGGATTTCCTGGCGTGGATCGAAGGCAAGACCCTGCCCAAAGTCACCCCGGAAGACGCGCTCGAATCGGTCCGCATGGCCTTGGCGGCGCTGCAGTCGGCCAAGACCGGCGAGCCCGTCAAGCTGTAAGGCAAGGAAGGAAGCCCGGCGCAGCGCGGCAGCGCGTCGTGCCGAGGAGGAGAGCACCATGGCTAAGATTGGGATAATGAGTTTCGCGCACATGCACGCCTATAGCTATGCCGCATGCCTGAAGGGGCTCCCCGAGGCCAAGTTCACGGCCCTCTGGGACGACAAGCCGGCGCGTGGCCGTGCGGCCGCCAAGCAGTTCCGCACGAAGTTCATCGCGAACCTGGACGCCTTCCTCGACTCCGGTATCGAGGGCGTGATCGTCACATCGGAAAACGTCAAACACCGCGAGATGGTCGAGCGCGCGGCCGCGGCCGGCAAGTGGGTCCTCTGCGAGAAACCCATCGCGCCGAAGGTCAAAGACGCCCAG
>Ga0272441_10009799_pt1 | contig 14682 bp, 1 predicted proteins | sample SSMProp6N_FD_193582 | JGI IMG/M metagenome (GOLD analysis project Ga0272441, IMG submission 193582) | Marine sediment archaeal communities from Little Sippewissett salt marsh, Falmouth, MA, United States - SSM-Prop-6N | ecosystem: Environmental > Aquatic > Marine > Wetlands > Sediment ... | reverse complement strand
AGCTACGGCGGGGTTTGCGATGACACTCACGTTGCGTTGGGAAGGCACTGCGAGTTGCACGGTATAGGGTGCAACTCGCCCCCGATGGACGTCGCAACGCGATGTTCTCGCTGGGGAGCTACGGTGGGGTCTACGATGACACTCACGTTGCGTTGGGAAGGCGCCGCGAGTTGCACGGTATAGGGTGCAACTCGCCCCCGATGGACGTCGCGGAGCGATGTTGTCGTTGGGGAGCTACGGTGGGTCTACGATGACACTCACGTTGCGTTGGGAAGGCACTGCGAGTTGCACGGTATAGGGTGCAACTCGCCCCCGATGGACGTCGTGAAGCGAGGTCCATCGGGAAGGCTACCAGAACACCCGGAACGTCACGGACACAGCCCAGTCGGTGCCATCCGTTGGGTACGCCCCCTCGAAGACGACGGCGAAGCCGCTCGACAGCCGAAGATCGAACGAGGCCTCGATGAGGCCGAGGTCGAACAGGCTTCCCGGTGGCGTTTCTCCGAAATACGCGGCGATCTCGAACGACCCGGCATCGTCGCAGCAGAAGGGCATCGGCCCGGAGATACGGAAGACCTCCCAGTAGTCGGCCTCTCCGGTGACGGAGCTGTTCTTCTCCTGGCTGAGCGACTCGGCGAACAGGAACGTCACCCCATTGTCGAGCGTGCACTCGCCGACGAGCCCGTAGATCAGCATGGAGTCCACGGAAAACGGCATGCTCTCGACCGTGATTTCGCCGAGCAGGGCGATGTCGGCGCAGATCGACCAATCCGGCACGATCCGGAGCGTCGGAGCGAACGCCTTCTCCTCAATGGAGTACGTGATCGACGTGTCCAGGATCGCTTCGAGGCCGAAGACGTCACCGAACAGTGACAGTCCGGTCATCGTCAGCGCCAGTGACTGGAAGCCGGCGTCGGTCAGCTGCACGCAGCCCTTCAAGTCGGCGTCGCATCGGTTCCATGGACCGCTCAGACAGAGGCTCGTCTCCCAGAAACACAACGGGCAGATGCCGACCTTGGCCGTCCCTTGGAACGCGATATCTCCGAACGTTCCGGAGAGGGTGATGGCGTTGTATGACGATGACTGGGGTGTCGCGATATACAGGACGTCCGTGATCGCGAGATCACGCAGCGTGAACGACGCGCCGGATTGCCAGGAGAGGAACGACAGGGTCGATGGGTTGAACGCCAGTGAAGATGTCAGGGCCACGGGGCCGAGCGGTCCGGCCGCGTAGAAGCTAAGGGTGTCGAATTGCGAATCCGAGAAGCTCGCGTCCGCCGATGCGACCCATTCGCCGATGCCGACCACCGAGTTCAGAGCGATGTTCTTCACCGTGATCGAACGCGTCTGCGTCATTTCGACGGTCGTCTCGAAGAACCCGCCGAACGTCCATCCCGCCTCCTGGGCCGAGGAGGCCCAGCAGGCGGTGAGGACAAGGATGGCTGTAATCACCGCACTGGATCTGATAGTTCTCATGAGGTGTCACAGCGATTGTCGGGCGGTCCGGCCGACTCCGAGAGGAATCGACGGTGCCGATCGGCGGACGTTGGTCCGTGATGAGGATTACTTTGTGCGGCGTCACGGAAGATCGGGGATCGGGCCGCGCCGGTGCGCGAAGACGGGTGCCAGCCCGAAGCACGCGATCCGTGTGTGATCGTTCCACAGGCGCACGGGATCGACGAGCTGAACCCTCGCCTCGAGCAGGTCAAGATCGATATGGTCTGTCGCCGCCCGAAGCGCGTCCGCTCGGTATGCGGAGACCGAGCGGACGACCTCCGAGAGCAGAGCGAAGCGAGTCGCGAGGTCGCCTGGAGTGAACGTCCAATCCGGTCTGGCGAGCAACACGGATCGCTCCGCCTCGATCCCGGTGAGATAGATCGCCCATCCATCGGTGAACCCGGCCGCGGCCTCGACATGGTCGAGGGAGCGTGCTGCGGTTCCGAGGACGATCAGGCGGGCGGCTTCCTCCGTTCGCTGCGCGATCCGTCCGCGGTCGAGTGCCGAGCCGACCAGCGCTTCGAGGAGGACTTCGGCCCGACGACCTCGCCGAGCGGAGATCGACAGACTGGACTCGAGGGCTCGGACGATGACCGCCGCGTCCTTCCATGATGCGCCCTTGGCCTCAGTATTGGGCGACAGTTCGTCGAAGAAGACGCCCGAGGGTTCGTTCCAGTGTCGCTCGAGCTGATCGAAGACGACGGCGGCTTCCTGCTGCGCGAGCAGCCTTGTCCGGCGATCGAGCGCCTCGCTCTCGGCAACACGGGTCAGTCCGATCAGCAGCGATGCCTGATCGTAGGCGATGCTCCGGGAATCGTTCACACCGTAGACGATGCGGTCTCCCCCGATCGACGCTTGGATCCCATGAGGGACGTACGGCTGCTCCACATCCGATGCGAGCAGGAACTGCGACAACCACTCGATCTGGTTGTCCACGATGTAGGCAGCCAACGGACGAAGAAATGCACCAAGGCTCGAGGGCACCGATACACAGCTGTCGATGAAGTCGACCTCCGCGGCGAGTGTCCATCCGAGGGCCGCGGGCGTGATCGTCTCGCTCTTCTCGATGAAGCCGTTTGGCCCGTCGAGGATCGGGGTTCCCGCCTCAAACGGAAGCAGGATCGAATCCAATCCGTCCGGAACCCCCGGCAGTCCCGACCGCGTCGCGAACGAGTCGAGCAGGCTCGACAGCGCCTTGCTGGATCCGGGGGGCGACAGCCGCGGCGCCGCATCGAGAGGGATACCGAGCCCCGAGCCGCCGAGCAGGGCGCCGAGGTTCGCGGCGGCCAGTTCATGGGCCAGCCCGGACCGCGCCCACGACGGGTCGAGGCAGGCGAGGGCGTCCAGCGCGACGGCGAGATGCATCGCCTCGTCGGTCATGTACCGGACCGGAAGGTCGTCGAGCAGATCGCCCGTGCCGCCATCAAGTGTCTGGATCGAGGTCGACGCACAGGCTTCCCGAGGAGGCTGCGGTTCGCCGGCCTCGTCGGTGTACGTCAGCACGGCACAGTTCACGAGCGTCTGGCCGAAGCGGACCGCGTCGTCGACCCGCGCGAGAATCTTCCACGTCCGCTCCTCGGCCGGAAGTAGCTCATCGAACGTCCAGATCAGCGCTGGTCCATCCGTCTCAGCGGGCGATTCCGTAGCGATCGCCGTGATGCCCTCGGGGAGCTCATCCTCGAGCACGAGATCGAGGAACGTCTCGTCGGATCCGTTCTCCGCGGCGATCGTGTAGCGGATCACGTCTCCCGGGCGCGCCCAGCCGGTCGCTGCGACGAGGTCGATCGGTCGCAGGCAGACCCGTCGATCGAACACCGGGGCGTAGAGCGAGCCGTCACTTCGTTCGGCCGGAAGCTGCAGCTGAACGGCGTCGAGGAGACGATCGACATGGCGGGTTAGCCGATTTCGCAGCACGGCCGCCTCGAGGGTCGGCAACGCATCGGCGGCGCGATCGATCGTGTCGACGGCAAGTGCCAGATCGAGCGGTGTGACGCACGCTTCGATCCGCTCCGGTTCGGAGCAATAGATGAAGAGATCGGGATCCCAGAAGCGCGCATCGATCGCGCGGATCGCTTCACCGATCGTCTCCGAGTCGCGACCGAGCCACCGCTCGGCGGCGAGCAGGGCGCGGAGCGCTCCGAGCTGTCCGGGCAGCGTCTCCGGCACGCAGCGTTCGTCGTCCACCGCGGCGAGGTCGATGCTCTCGAACACTTCGCCGATGCCGCGCCAAGCCGTTGCCTCGACGAACTTGGCGATCGATGAGAGCAGGGCGACCGCACGGCGGCCGTCGGGCGACGCCGGGCCGAGAACGCCGATCGCGGTGTCGAGCGCCGACGCCGCGACGCCGAGGTTCGCCGTCGAGACCCGGGTCCCGAGGGTCCAATCGGTCTCCGACGGGTCGGAGCGGTCGACGAGCACCCGCGCCGTCGGGTCGAGGTGCGCCGTCTCGAGGGTCGACAGCACGTGTTCGAGGAGATCGGCGGCCTGACCGGCGACCTTCGCATCGTCGATGTTCCACGGCTCGAGCAACGACCCGGCGCGGGGATCGGCGAGGAGTGCCCGCGTCTCGCTCAACCCCCAGAGGAGGGCGGCCTGTCCGAACAGGGTCGAGTGGGTGTCGACCGGGACGAGTCGGCCCGTCGACGCGTCCCACGTCGAGACCTCCGGAATGTAGACGATGTTTTCGGGACCGCCGAGGCGAAGATCGGCGATCGCGTCGATCGTTGTCGCCACGGCGCCCATCAGCAGACGGGCTTCGTCTACACGTGCCGGATCCGGCGCCGTCTCGTCGAGGATCTGTCGCAGCTCCTGGGCCTCGCGGAGGAGCGTCATGCCGACTGCGGACGCGACGATACGCGGGTCGAACGTCGCAGCGGACCAGGCTAGGTCGTCCACGACCGCGAGGCGGGGGCTCCCCGACGCGTACGGGATCGCGATCGGGTCGAGCGGGTCATCGTGCGTGCCCTCGGCATCCTGCAAGGCGGGGAAGTCGGCAAACGGGACGCCGAGCCCGGCGTGAAAGACGACCGCGACGAGATTCGCGTCCGCGTAGTCCTCGGTATCGGGAAGCCGATCCTGCAACACGTACGCCGCGTACATCGAGACGTCGGTTTGATACCACGGATCGTGATCGATCGCACTCCACCCCCCGCACGGCCGATCCGTCTGGATCTCCTCGAGGCAGAGCCGCTGCTGGAAGACCGGGGCGAACCGGATCTCGCCGGGGTCCCCTTCGAGCGGAGCGATCTCGGTTCGCCCGACGCCGACCGTGACGTTGGCGTCGGCGGGAAGGGCGTTTGACAGCTGCAGCGCCGCCTCGTCGACGATCGAACGAACGAATCCGGTCAGCCGGGACAGGATCAGGTCGCGTCGTCCGCCCTCCGCGACGGCGGCGAGCTCGCGCAGCGCGCCGACGGCGAGGCCGACCTCCAGTGGCGTGTAGCAGGTCGCACGCGAGCCGTCGAACCGGGAGCTCGCATACAGGCCGGTCCCGGCACGGTCGATCCACAGAGCCTCGTCGAGGGCGTCGAACGCCTCGTGGGCGCGGGCGGCATATCCGGAGTCCCCCGTTTGAGACGAGGCGATGAGCAGCCCGCGGATTCCGGCGAGCTGGCTTCGGAGGTCGACGAACGAGGCGGCATCGCCGGATGCCGACGTGGCAAACCGGCCGGCCTCATCCTGTCGGGCCGCGAGCTGTTCGGTCGCCCGGTCGACGAGCGCATCGATCCGTCGATCGTCTGGAGCCACGGCGTCGGCGGCGTCCAGCGCCGCGAGGAGAAGACCGAGGGTGACGGTCGCGGCCTCGTCGCCGCCGGAGCCGTCGAGGAGGTCGCCGGCCGCGTTCAGGTGTCGCGTTTCGATCGCGGTCAGAACCTCGCCGATCAACCGCTGTGCGACCTGCCGGATTTCACCCCAAAGGGCGGCGTCGGCCTCGATCGCGCTGTTCGGCGCGCTGTAGGTGAAATCGACCGCCCGAGCGAGTCCCCATAGAAGCGCCAGTTGATCGAACAAGCCGCTGTCCGGGTCCTGCGCCTCGTACTCGCCCACGTCGGTCTCGATCCAGGCGTGGGGCACGTACGGAACCGACGCGCCGCCCCGGAGGGTCAAGACGTTATCCAGTGCGAGCAGCTTGTTGGCCAGGATCTCGGTGAGGATCCAGCCGACGTACCGGTCGAGCGGCGTTTCGCTTCGAAGCAGTGCATCGGCGGCCGACGCCTGCTCGAGAAGCCCCATGCCGAGTGCGCTTGCCACGATGCGCTTGTCGACGATCGTCCAATCGCCGACCGGGCCCTGTGCACCGTCGATCGAGTCGGCGTAGATCGGTTCCCCCTCCGCGTACTCGAGAACGATCCAACGATCTTCGGCCGGTCGATCTTCCTTGGCGAGGCCGGCCCGCTCGGCGAGCTCGTCGAGCCGCATCGCGAGGGTTGTCTCGGCCGAGGTACCGGTCTGCTCCGCGAGCCGTGCGATCCTCGGGCCGGTGGACAAAGGCACGCCGATCGATGAAAGAACGTCGACTTGAAGCAGGTTGTCGCGGGCGGCGGCGACGCCCTGTGCCTGCACCGTTCGCAGCCAGATCGGAAGCCATGTCTTGGTCTGAGACGCCCACTCGGCTGGGACATTCGCCAGCTGCTCGAACTCGGCGGCGGCATACATCGCGATGTCGGTCTGGAACCAGAGCCGATCGGCGCGCGTCGTCCATCCTTCACAGGCGCCGGCGCCGAGCACCTCGGCGGTCTTTCGTAGGATCGGGACGGCGATTAGGCCGCCTTCCCCCTCGATGTACGACGAGCGGGCAATCAGGCTGACATCGCTGGCATCGTCCGGATCGGTGTCGGCGGGAACGACGTCGCGTCGGTCCTGCGGAATGGGCGAGCCCGCGGCGTCTTCGCCGAACGCGTGCATCCGGTTGACGTAGCTCGCGCCGTCGAACAGCGGCCCGATCGCGCGGGCGTCGAAATTCAGGATCAACCGTTGTCCGCTGGCGAGCGTCGCATCGAGGGCCCATACCCACCCCGACGGGCCGAGCCGTGGATCGTCGGTCGCGGAGCCGCGCGGCCACGCCGCGCGCGTCGACCCGGAGACGATCTCGAACTCGATCGGTAGCCGGTCGTCGATCCCGACGGCGTACGCCGTCGCCGGACCGACATTCGCGACCGTCAGCTCGAAGCGAACGATATCGCCTTCCTCGATCGTCCGGTCGGCCGTAGGGAGCCCGTCGCGGAGGACGCCGGCCACACGTTTCATCGTCACCAACGCCGGGACCCGATCGACGGCAACGACCGAGATGTCGTCCCGATCGTCCGGATCGTCGTCCTCGGGGACCTCGTTGGCGCGGTTTGCCGGGATGTCGTTGTCGGCGCCGTCCCGTCCCGTCGCAATCAGTACGTTCGTGTACGTCGTCCCGGACGAGATCGGTCCGGCGATCGATGCGTCGAAGGTCAGGTCGATCGACTCGTCGTGGCCGAGCGTCGCTTCGGTGTCCCAGAGGAGGTTCGGTCCCGGGGCGCCGGAAGGATCGGCGGAAAAGGTGCCTGCACGGGACGGCCAGTCGCCCAGCGTCGTCCCGAACGAGTAGGCGAGCGGCTCCGGAAGCAGATCGCGCACGTTGACGTCGTACGCCGTGCCGAGTCCGACGTTCGTGATACGGAGGGCGTAGGTGATGACGTCGCCTTCCTCGATAATCGTCACGGCGCCGAGCGATCGCCCTTCACGTTCGACGTCGACGATCGACTTATCGGTGACGAGTGCCGGGACGGCACCGATCACGGGCACGTCGCTCGTGTCGTCCGGGTCGTCGTCCTCCGGCACGAGATCGCTGCGGTCCGGCGGGACCTCCTCGCCGGCGCCGTCTTCGGCGGTCGCGGTGACGGTGTTCGTGTACGTCGCTCCCTGCACGATGTCGCTCGTGACGAAGACGTCGAACTGCAGAACCAGCTCTTCATGCACGTCGAGGGACGCGTCGAACGGCCACGAAAGAAGCGGCCCCGGGGCGCCGAGTGGGTCGGCGGTCGAACTGCCCGACGGCCAGGCGGCATGGCTGTTTCCCGCGTAGAGGAAGCCGGCGGGGAGCTCATCGAACAGATCGGCCCGGTACGCCGGCCCGCTGCCGACATTGGCCACGCCGACCTCGTAGGTGACGAGGTCACCTGGCTCGACGACATCCGTATCGACAGGGATCCCCTGACGGCGGATCTCCGCAACGGTTTTCCGTGTGACGAGCGCCGGGGCGCCGACCCGGACGGAGGCGATCCCGGTGTCGTCGGCGTCGGGATCCTCCTCATCGTCATCCGATGTATCTCCGACGTCGGCGTTCTCGTCCGGGATCTCCGTCCCGGCGCCGTCCCGACCGAGCGTCTCGGCGACGTTGATCAGATCGATCGCCGGCGGTGCCGCCGGCGTGACGACGGCGGCGTACAAGGCCGTCAGCGTCTCGCCGCCGGCGAGGGTGGCCGCGATCGTCGTCGTGAAGGACGTGGCACCGTCGGTCAGTCCCAGGCTCCCGGATGCACTCGGGTTCGTCACGGTGTAGCTTCCCTCTCCGGGTGCTTCGCCGGTTTCGATCGCGAGCCCGACGGGCAGCGTGTCGGAGAACTCGACGTCATAGGCGGTCCCGAGACCGACGTTTCGGATCGTCGTACGGTAGACGATGATGTCGTCGTACAACACCGGGTCGACGACACCGAGCGATGCGCCTCCACGGAGGACGTCGACAACTCGTTTGTCGATCGTCAGCGCGGGGACGACCGGCGTCACGGCGGCCACGGCCGTATCATCGGCGTCCGGGTCCTCCTCATCGTCGTCGGACGTGTCGCCGATGTCGGCATTCTCCGCGGGGATTGGGGTCCCGGCGCCGTCGACGCCGGAGGCCGCGGCGACGTTGATCAGATCGACGGACTGCCGCACGTCACTCGTCACGACGGCGGTGTACTCCGCGACGAGCTGTCCCCCGCCGTCGATCGTCGCGTCGATCGACGTCGAGAATCCCGAGTCGCTGTCGGCGAGTCCCAGACTTCCGGATGCCGATGGATCGGTCACGGTGTACGTTCCCGAGTCCGCCGGGGCGTCGGTTTCGATGACGAGTCCGGTCGGAAGGATGTCGGAAAACTCGACGTCGTAAGCGGTCCCGAGCCCGACGTTGCGGATGGTATATCGATAGCGGATGACGTCGCCCGGTTCGACCGGCCCGACGACGTTCCCGATCGAGGACCCGCGGCGCACGATGTCGGTGATCACCTTGTCGACCGACAGCGCCGGCTCCTCGGCCGGGAGGATCGCAACCCCGGTGTCGTCGGCGTCCGGGTCCTCTTCGTCGTCGTCGGCAGTATCTCCGGCATCGGGATTCACGTCCGGGATCTCGGTGCCGAAACCGTCCTCGCCGGTCGCCTCGGCGACGTTCACGAGGTCGACGCCTTGGACGATGCTGCTGGTGACCTCGGCAGCGAAGTCCACGGTCAGCGTCTCGTCGGCACCGATCGTCGCATCGATCGATGTCGTGAATGTTGCGATCCCGTCGGCAAGCCCGAGCGAGCCCGAGGCTCCGCCGCTCACGGTGTAGCTGCCAGCATCGCCCGGTGGATCGGTTTCGACGACGAGTCCGGTCGGCAACGTGTCGCCGATGTCTACGCCGTACGCCGTTCCGCCGCCGACGTTGCGGACGACGAATCGGTAGACCACGACATCGCCCGGTTCGACCGGCCCGCCGATGCCGACACTTCCGACGCCGGGGCGCACGATGTCGGAGATCGTCTTGTCGACCGACAGCGCCGGCCGAAGAACGGAGACGGTGACGATGCCGGTGTCATCCGGATCGGGATCTTCGACATCGGCATCGGTTGTGTCGCCGAGGTCCGTGTTCTCCGTTGGGATCGGCGTCCCATCCTCGCAATCGCCGAATGCATGCGCTGTATTCGTCAAGTCGTCTCCCTGGGAGACTGCGCTTGTGACGACCGCGGCGAACGTCGCGGAGAGGGTCTCGCCGGCGTTCACGGGTACGCCCAGGGCTGCGGTGAACGACGTTTCCCCTCCGGTGAGGTTGAGGGTGCCGCCGTCGGTCGGTGCGCTGACGGCGTAGCTGCCGGGATCGCCGGCAGCGATCTCGACGCCGGACGGAAGCGCATCATCGAAGCCGACGTCGTACGCCGGCACCGGCCCGACGTTTTCGACGACGAACCGGTAGATGATGATGTCACCGGGCTCGACCGGCCCGATGATGTCGCCGAGATTCGTTCCCTGACGACGAATCTCGGTGATGACCTTGTCGACGGACAGCGCCGGCGTGGCATAGCCGAAGTCCTGGTCCCGGTCGTGCTCGCCGGGGCCGAGAGTCGTCTCGGAGGCATGAGGCGATCCGAGGCCGTCGGCGTCGTACGTCGGGCTCAGTCCGTCCGGCAACGTCGTCGCATCGACCGTGATCGTGTACGGGCCGGCCGGTAAGAACTCAAACAGGTACAGCCCGTCAACATCGGTCGTCGTCGTGAGCGTCTCGAGGACTCCGTCGCCGTCGACGTCGCCCTCCAGCGTCATGGTCACGTTCTCGATGCCCGGCTCGGACGAATCCTGAACCCCGTCGCCGTCGGCGTCGAACCAGACCGTGTCTCCGATCGATCCCGTTCCGCGGTAGCCGAAGTCTTGGTCCCGGTTGTCTTCGTCCTCGGCGAGGAGGTACGCGGAGGTGTGCGGCGTCCCGAGGCCGTCGGCATCGTATGTCTGGGCCAGCCCGTCGGGCAGCGTGGCATCGTCGACGGATACCGTGTAGTCGCCGGCCGGCAGGACGTCGAATAGATACCCACCATTTCCATCCGTCGTTGTTTCGGCGACGAAGTCGATCGACCCGTCGCCGTCGAGATCGCCTTCGAGGATCAACGTGACGTTCGGGAGGCCGTCCTCGCCTCCGTCCTGCACGCCGTCGCCATCGAAATCGAACCAGACGCGATCGCCGATCGAGCCGATGCCCGGATACGGGTCGCGAGACAGCGTGTTGGAGCCGTCGCATTCGCAGATTGCAGCGCCCGGGTCTACGGTGACGGTGTAGGTGCAGTTCCAGCTTCCGTCGGCACAGCTCGGCGTGTAGGGGAAGACGATGTTCGCCGACGCGCCGGCCGCGAGATCGACCGGTGCGCTGTCGATCGACAGCCCGCATCCGGGGCCGGTCAGACGAAGAACGACGCCGGTCGCGTCGCCGCAGCCGGCGTTCTCGACCGTTGCGGTGACCGATGCGGTCCCGTCGCGGCAGTCGACCGCCGGATCGACTTCGGTGATGACCAGGTCGGGCAGCTCGGACGGAATCGACGAGAGGCAGAACGCGTTGTCGGTGCCGTCGCACTCGCAGATGTCGTCGTCCGTGTCGACCTCGAACCGGGCCGAGTAGCCGCAGTCGTCGGCGCAGAGTCCCTGCGACAGGATATGCGTCGCGAGCGAGATCACGTTCGAGTCGGACGCGGACACGTCATCGTTCACGGTCTGGGTCCAGCTATCGACGACGGCTCCGGCGCAGTTCGCGTCCTCGTAGAGCGTGACACGGACGACGTACGCACCGGTGACGTCGGCGCAGCCGGCGTTGGCGACGGTGACGTCGGCGTCGACCGTCGCTTGTCCGTCGGATGCGCATCCGATCTGAGCGACGGCGCCGGAGATCTCGAGATCGGGAAGCGTCGAGACGAACGGTTCCGAGCGGGCGTTGTTTGCTCCATCGCATTCGCAGATCGTGCCGGCCGGGTCGGCGGTTGCGGTGAACGTGCAGGCGCAGTCGGTGCAGTCGGCCCACGGCCCGCCGATGGGGAAATCGACCGTCGTGGACGCCGAGGCGGCGAGCCCCGCTACCGGCTCATCGGAGAAGCTCAGGCAGCCGTCGGTCTGCAGCCGCAGGTCGAACGGACCCGCAGCGCCGCAGCCGTCGTTCCTCACTGTGACCCGCACGGTCCCGGCGATGCCGTCGGACACACACGTGACCGGACTGAAGTCGATGTCAGTGATCGTCAGATCGGGAAACGCGATCGGGAACGTGCCGGCGCAGAGGGCGTTGTTCGTGCCGTCACACTCGCAGATCGCGTCGTTCTCGTCGGCTTCGATTCGGATCGACAGCGTGCACGTGTCGCAGACGTCGAGCGTCCGCGTGACGTTGACGGTTCGTTCGTCTGTCCCGCCGCCTGCGGCGATCGACAGCCCGGTGAAATCAACGGTGAACGTATCGAGCTGGATTCCGGCGCAATCCGCGGCGTCGTACAGCCGGAAGCGTAGCCGGACGGCGCCGCTCAACGGGTCGCCGCAGCCGTCGTTTCGCAGCGTGACCGATCCTTGGATTCGTATCCGGCCGTCGTCTGTGCAGCTGACGCTGAGATCGGCCGAGTCGACGAGGAGGTCCGGGAGCGTGATCGTCTCGCCCCGTGTCGTGCTGTTGTCCGCCTCGTCACACTCGCAGACGTCGTCCAGCGTGTCGAGCGTCACGTCGACCGTGTACGCGCAGTTTGCGCACGTCACGGCCCACGGGAAAAGGAGCGTCTGCGATCCTCCGGCCGCGAGCGGGAGCGTCCCGCCGAGGTTCGTGAACGTGTCTGTGACCGAGTAGAGCGTCGTCGTCTCGGCGACGGCGATCGTGAAGTCGGAGCCGAGCGGAATCGGACCGTCTCCGACGTTGCGCACGACGATCTCGATCTCGCCCGACCCGGGGGCAATGCCGTCGCTGTCACAGAGGAACGTCGGCGTGACATCCGTCGGGCCGATCTGAAGGTTCGGCATCGGGACGCGGTTCGAGGCGCTGTCCCACTCGTTGCTCGTGCAGTCGTAGTCGGCGGTCGTCGGATTTCCGTCCGGCGTGCCGCAGGCCCACGTCACGGCGGCGGTGTTCGTCCGCAATGCATCGGTGCAGTCGGCCGGCGCGACGAGCTGCGCACTGATCGTGACGGACGTCGAGGCCAGCGGCGCGAGCGGTCCAAGTTCCCAGCCGTACGCGGCACCGTACGCCGGCGGGGTCGGGTAGAGGATCTGTCCGCCGGCGATCGGGACGGCACCGCCGGTCGCCGAAACGTAGCTCAGGTTCGCACCGAGGAAGTCCTCGATTCGAACGACTTCGGCGATCGCGTCGGCGCTGGTGTTCGTCACCTGGATCGTCCAGGTCACCGTGTCGCCGCAGACGGCGTCGGTGACGTCGGGCGTCTTCGTGATCGTAAGGTTCGGGCGGTCGGAGCCGATCGTATCGTTGCGGCTCTGCTGTGTCTGGGTCACGCCGCAGCAGTCATAGTAGAAGATTCGGGAGTTTGCGCCGGCGGCGCTGAAGTAACAGGACGAATCCACGGCGAATCGGATCCGGATCTGGCCGCTTGCCGCGAGCGTCGCGCACGCGTCGCTCGCCCCGCCGTCGATCGCCGTGTCGTACCAGGTCAGCTGCTGTCCGTCGATCGCCGGGTCCGGCTGCGAGACGAATCCCGAGCCGCAGTCGATTTCGGTTGTTCCGGGAACGTACGACAGCCCGGTCGGCAACGTGACGCGCGAGTCGACATAGCTGGCGGGCGCCGTCGAGCTGCCGTTCGTGACCGTCAGCGTGAACGTCGTCGTGTCGGTACAGACCTCGACGGAATCCGGGACGAGCGTGGCGCCGACGGTCACCGGAGGTGTCCGCGCTCCGACGATCGATGCCGTGTCGGACGCCGAGGAGAGGCACTGTGTATCGGTGTCGGCGCAGGACCAGAAGGCTTGCACTTGGTGGTTCAGGTCGTCGCAGCTCCCGCCGCCCGCCGTGGCCGAATCGGCGGTGACCGTCAGGTCCGTCGATGCACCGGGAGCCAGATTGGCGATCACCCAGGTGGTGACCTGCCCGATGTTGTCGGCCCCGCCGGTCGATGAGACGTAACTCCATCCGGCATCCAGTGTACTGACGACGCGGACGTACGGTGCGGGGACCGGTCCATCGTTTCGGACGGTGATCGTCCAGGTGGCGCTGTCTCCGCACGGGATCGCATCGTCCGGATCTTGGACCATCTCGACCACGACATCCGGAATCCGAGTGGAGATCGAGAAGGTCCCGACGTTGGAGTCGAACGGGTCGCCGCACGGGTTCTGGTACCCGGCTTGGAACGTCAGATTCCCGCCATCGAAATCGCACCCCGCGTCGACATCGAAGCGAATATCGATTTGCTCTCCCGGCGGTAGCTCGGAGAGCTCCGACAGCTCGGTGGACGTCCACGTCAGATCGGGCCCCGCCTGCGACGGGGCCGAAATGCCCGTCGTCAACCAGGTCGATCCGCCGTCGAGGCTGTACCGCGGGTTGTCCGCGTAGGCGATCCCATCGGGCAGCGTGACCTCCGCGACGATGTCGTACGCTGTACCGATGCCGGCGCTCTTGACGGTGACATTGGCCCACGACGCCGTACAGACGTCGATTGGGGTCGGGCTGTACGACGTGGCGACGACCTGCGCGCCGGGGACGAGGACCGATGAGCTGTCGGTTCGAGGCGTCTGGCAGTCGACCCCGCCACAACCCCACGAGACGGCGATGTCGTTCGTCAGATCGCCGCAGTCGACGAGTTCGGCGGCGAACGTGATCGTCTTGACTTCCCCGGCGGCCACCTCATCGAACAGGAACGAGGAGCCGTTGATCGGGGTCCCCAGGTGGTCCTGGTTCGCGGTGACGGTGGCACCGGCCGAATCGGTGTTCGCCGAGTCGAAGATCAACCCACTGCCGAGGACGTCGTCGACCCAGACGTTGTATGCCGTCCCGTTCCCGGTATTCTGAACGACGAGCGACCAGGCTACATACCGTTCGGTCGCGTAGAGGATCTCCGGTGATTTGCGGGTATGGATGTCGGACGAGAGCGAAAGCCGTGCCGCATTGGACGAAGAGGTCGAGCAGGCATCGCCGTACGTCGTGTCGTCGTGACAGAGGTCGTCGAACGTCGCGACGACCGAGAGGTCAGCGAGGGGTCCCCCGCACGGGACGGTCACCCGAATGGGGCCGATCGTGGCGCTGTCTCCGACGACGAACCCATCGCCGAATCGCCACTCGTACGTGTTCGTCCCCTCGATCGGTGCCGTGCAGCTCGTTCCGTCGGTCGGCGAGACGCCGGAACAGAGCACGCTTGACAGGTCGATCAACGAGCCGCCGGCGTTGGTCAACACGAGTCGGACGTCGTACGGGTCGGCCAGGCTCGACGTTTTCGTCAACGTGATCGTCACGTCGTACGTCGCGCA
>Ga0272441_10009798_pt1 | contig 14683 bp, 13 predicted proteins | sample SSMProp6N_FD_193582 | JGI IMG/M metagenome (GOLD analysis project Ga0272441, IMG submission 193582) | Marine sediment archaeal communities from Little Sippewissett salt marsh, Falmouth, MA, United States - SSM-Prop-6N | ecosystem: Environmental > Aquatic > Marine > Wetlands > Sediment ... | reverse complement strand
GATCCGGGAGATGCGATGACGGATCGGATCGAGCGATTCGAGGAGTTGTTCGGCAGTATTACCGATGCGGCGTTCCTCGTGGAGACGAGTACCGGTCGGGTTCTGGCGTGCAACGACGCCGCCGAGCGGCATACGGGATACCCGAGGTGCGAGCTGCTGGGCACCGATATCGGGAAGGACTTGCACAAGCAGAACCCTGGTCTGTCTCCCGAGGGCATCCTTGCGAGTTTGGGCGCGGGCCAGGGTATACGCTTCGTCACCAAGAAGCGGAGGAGAGACGGCACTTCCTATTGGGACGATGTCGTGCTCGTTCCGTTTCGAACCGACGAGGCGGCCGTTCACGTTTCGATCAACCGCGACATCAGCGATCGGGCCGAGCGCGAGCAGGCCATGAGAGAGAGCGAGGCACGGTATCGCAGCATCTTCGAGTCCACGACCGATGCGGTCTTCGTGTTCGACCGAGAGGGCAAGATCGTCGAGGTCAACCCCAATGCGTGTCACATGTACGGATACACGCCGGGTGAGTTGATCGGCCTGCCGGCAAGTCGGATCATTCACCCCGACTATTACCACGGATTCTCCAACTTCCGATCGGGAATCGACGACTCCGGGTACTTCCGCGCTCGATCCGTGAATTTGCGCAAGGACGGAACGCCGTTCGACGTCGAGGTCCACGGAGGGCGGTTCACCTTCCAAGGAAGTCCGCACTTGCTCGCCATCGTTCGCGACATCCGCCCGCAGGTCGAGGCCGAGCGCGATCTCGACCGGGCGCGTCAGAAGGTCGAGCAGCTGCACGAGGCGGCCAACCGCTTGGCGGAGGCCAGAGATGAGGCTTCCGTCTACCAGATCACGATCGACTCCGCACAACGGATCCTTGGATTCGGGCTGTGCTCTCTCGACATCGTCGAGGACGACCAACTCGTCGTGCAGGCGATGTCCTCGGGGATCCCACCGGGGGCGTCGATCGGCAGCGGCATCGACGAGGAAAGCGTCGCCGCCCGAACGTATCGCACCGGCGAGACCGTTGTGTTCGGCTCCCTTGCGGAGGTTCCCGATGCTCGCCCGACGCGCGCGGAGTTTCAGTCCGGCATCAGTGCACCCGTCGGAGAATTCGGCGTCTTTCAGGTCGCGTCTCCCGAGCGCAACGCGTTCTCTTCGCAGGATGTTCGCTTTCTCGAGCTGTTGCTGCGGCACACGGTGCAGGCCATCCAGAGAATCCGCCTCCAAAAGGATCTGGTCCGGCAGGCGAATCACGATCCGCTGACGGGGACGTACAATCGAAGGTACTTCAACCAGGTGATCGAGCAGGAACTTGCGCGATCGAAACGGCACAAGCGGGACATCGGATTCCTGATGATCGACGTCAACCGGTTCAAGGAGATCAACGACACGTTCGGTCATCAAGTCGGAGACGAGGTCCTTCGAACCGTCGCCGAACTGCTCAAGAACGCTGTGCGCGAGGGGGACCTGGTCGTTCGCTATGGCGGGGATGAATTCCTGATCGTCCTGATGGAGACCGCGGTGGAACAGACGAAAGTGGAGCAACGGATCTGCGCCGCGGTTGCCGAGCGGAACCGGACCAACGAGCTCATCTCGTTCCCCGTCACGCTCTCCATCGGCAGTGCGCGGTGGACGCCGTCGACCGATCTTCCCATCGAGGCGGTGCTGGCCGAAGCAGACGTGAAGATGTACGCCGCCAAGCGCGAACTCACCCAGGATCGAGCCCCTTCGACGTAGCTGCTCGGTTCGAGCTCGGGTATCCATCCCCGGGCTGAAGACTGTCGCTCACGGCTTGCACGCGCAGGCCGAGCAGCGTCGGCACGCTCGGCAGTCAAGACAGCAATATCGAATCATCCGCGCATCGAGCGAGCACCCTCCTCCAGGCAGGATGCGAAGAACGTCCGCCACCCCTCCAGCTCGTCCAACGACATCGGCTGCGCGGACAGGGCGGCGGGCGGATTCGCTCCAAGGGCGCGCCATTTGTCGAGGACGGAGGGGTTGTACGGAAGGAGCGTGGCGTCGGGAATCCCCAGCTCATGGAGGAAGTCCGCGATGTGGCGCAGGTTGTCCCGCGTCGCCGTGAAGCCGGGGATGAGCGGTACGCGCACCTCAAGGCATGCTTTGTCGTCCCGAAGCCGCGTGAGATTGTCGAGAATGCGGGCGTTGGAACGTCCGGTGAATCGACGATGCAGGGCATCATCGATCAACTTGACATCGTAAAGGAAGAGGTCGATGTGCCCACGCAGCCAGCGTATGTACGTGCGATAGTCGAACTCACCGCAGGTGTCGACCGCGAAGTGGACGCCTTCCGTGCGCACGATCTCCGATACCGCGCGGAGAAACGGCATGTGAAGCATCGGCTCTCCGCCGCTCATTGTGACCCCGCCGGACGATGCGCGGTAGAAGGGGACGTCGCGTAGGATCTGATCGGCAACGTCCCGCGCCGTCCAGAGGCTGCTGAAACGGGATTGCCCTCGGCTTCCCGGCAGCGATGCGCGCTCGTCTTGCAGTTCGGGGTTGTGGCACCACGCGCACCGCAACGGACAACCGCCAAAGAACACGACCGTTCGCAAGCCGGGGCCGTCCTCGGTCGAGCCGTGCACGAGATCGAACACCCTGGCTGAAGCTGAGAGGTTGTCCGATTCGTCACCCTGTCGGATACAAGGCATGTTTGACATCGTCCAACTCGAGTGCGTCCAGCGTCTCCGGGAGCGGCCATCCTGTTTCCGAGTCGTATCCCATCGCGCGGTAGTACTCCGGACGCGCCGCAGCGAAGTCCGGCGCGCTTCCCTTGTTCGGCCCCTTCGTTAACGGCGGGATGCCTTGCGCGCGCGCCGGCAACTCGATCTGATCCACCGCGATCCCCTCGCGCACGTTGAATGCGTGTCGAACCGTCTTGATTCGCTGGCCGATCCACAGGTAGTCCCGGAACGTCTTGTCCCAGCCGGTGGCGGCGTTGATCCACTCGACGAGCGGAGGCGGCGCGCTCTCATCGAACGCCATCGCGCACATGCCAAGACCGTTGACGAGGTCCATGAAGCAACTCGCCAGGCGCAGCGCTTCCCCTTCGGTCGGTTCCGTCGGCTTGTGTTTCATGGCATGGAGGCTATGCAGTCCGTGGCGCGGCGCGCTCGATGAGACGATGTCAAGATCCTGCAGGTAGCTGCTGCACGGATAGAGACTGGACGTGTGCCTCCCCGGTGTCGGTTCCAGTTCGTAGGCGGCTCCCAGTCCGATTCCCGCCAACGGGCTTCGACAGTCGTGCATCGGCAGCTCTTGACCGCCCACGTGCATAGCGTACTTGCCCGCGTCCTCGCCGAACCGTTCGGCTGCCAATCTGACGCCTTGGCGAAGCACGGCGCCGAAGCCGTGCTCGTCGGTCGCCATCTTCTCAACGAGCGCGATCACGGCGCAGCTGTCGCCCCACGTCAGCTGGAGGCCCTCGGTGTCGATCTCGGACAGGTCACCGCGCTCGAACGCCTCGAACGCCCACGCGGCGACGACCGCCGTACTGATCGTGTCCAGTCCGGCCCGGTTGCACAGATCGTTGATCTTGATGATGCTGCGAAGGTTGTCGTTGAGCAGCAAGGTTCCGAATCCACACAACGTCTCGTATTCCGGCTTGTGCGACTCCGGGATGTCAAAATCCTCGTCCACCAAGCTCACGATTCCCCCACACGCCATCGGACAGTGGTGGCATCCATACTTTCGCACCTCATACTGTGTCACGTAATCGTTCGACAAGAAGCGGGATCGCGATACCGGAAAGTCGCCCGGACCGGACCCGATCCAGTTCTTGACCGGTGAGTCTCCGGTGTTGGCGGAGTTCGACGTAACCCCCGCCGTTCCCCACGTCGTCATGACGTAGCGATCCATCTCGGCGGGAGGAGAGAACAGCCGCGGGTGACGTGACAGAAACCGCAGCAAACCAGCGAACGCGGGAGCGTTCATCAGCTTCCCGAGGAACCGGTCCAAGCGGAGATGGCGATAGCGATCGAACGAACGCAGGTACTGAACAGTGAGGCGCGATTGCTCCTTCACGTCGAAAACGCTGATGTCATGGGTCCCGCAAACGCAGACGGCTTTGAGCCGCTTCGCACCCATGACCCCACCCAGACCGCTGCGGGCGGCGACGCGCCCCTTATCGGTCACGATGCCGGCAATCGGGGAGCGCCATTCCCCGGCCCGTCCGATGCACGCGATTTGGGCAGCGTCTCCATGAAGTGCTTTCAGGCGGTCATCCACCCACATCGTGTCCTGTCCCCAGAGATCCGCCGCATCTCGCAGCGCCGGACCATTTTCGTCGATGAGTAGGTAGACGGGGGTCGGCGACTCGCCCACGACGATGACACCGTCGTACCCCGTCTTCTTCAGCACAGGAGCGAGATAGCCGCCGGCATTGGCGTCTCCCCACGTGCCAGTCAGCGGACTCTTGCCGGCAACCATCCACCGGCCGGTGAACAACGCCCCGGTTCCCGTCAGCAGTCCGGTCATGAAGACCAGATGATTCTCCGGACCCAGCGGGTCGACGCCGGGTCGTTGGTGGTCAAAGACGTACTTGGCCGCTAATCCGTATCCGCCGAGAAAACGCTCGTAGGTCTCGTCGGAAATCGATATCTCCTCGAAACAGGCCGCAGCACCCTTGTCGGGGGCATAGGACGACAGGTCGACGCGCAACAGCTTCCCCATGGATCCATAGACCATGGCTCCTCCCTTTCCTACGTCGCAGCGGCACTGAGCCGGGGCTGCTCCTTGAGCCGATTGGCCATGTACCCGAACTTCATCAGGTAGTTCAGGTTGCCCCGCGTCTGAAGCTTGTTGTTGAGAATGAAGTCGAACACGTCCGGGTCCGGCGACATCAGGAACTCCCAAAGGGCGCGTCCATTGACGAACATAACCTCCACGTCCGATGAGGATGCAGCACCCCGCCGCACGCGAAGCCGCTGCCGCTTGATGAATCCGATGCGTACCGGCTCGAACTTTGCCGTCACCTCGACTGCGCCGCTGGCGTCCCTAAACACGTAGGTTGCGTTGAACGTTTCCCCCTTGTATTCGATGTTGCGGTGGTACGCGGCATCGACCGCGAGCACCAGGCGCATCGCATTCAGCAACAAGAGGAGAAACTCGTCCATGAACTCCGATTGGAGTTCGTCGAGCAGCCGACTCATGCAGCGGCGCAGTCTCACCTTTCGATAGGCGGTCGTCGGACCGATCATGTCAGTTCCCCCTTGTATTGGCGCAACAGCACCGCTTTCCCCGAGTGAAGGTCGTACTGACTCCGCGTGATCAATTCATCCTGCATCGCCTCGTTGAGGTCTTTGAAGAACGCCGAGTAGCCCGAGACGCGAACGATGAGATCGGGGTATCGTTCCGGGTTGAGTTTCGCATCGAGCAGCGTGCCGTAGTCTTGAACCGTGTACTGAACCTGCATGCCACCGGCCAGGAAGTAGCCGCGGATCAAGTCCGAGAATCGACTCAAGTACTCCGAATCCCGGCAACTGCGTACGAACGGGGTGTACTTCATGTTCAGTGCGATGCCGCCGGGGACCGGATACTCCGGGCCGGGCGGGCCGTGACGACAGAGCTTGGCGACGGCGAGATAGGCGGCCAGGAGGTCGGGGGCGACTTGGGAAGCCGGAGTGATCCCGCTAGAGAACACCTGCTTCGCTCTGCGCCCGCTGGGAAGCGCGCCGCCGATCTGGCCGAGCCCTGCGTGATTCGTCATCGTCCAGTACGCGGGCCGATACGGGCCGCCACGTGCATTCCGCTTCGACTGATACAGCTCGTACAGCCGGTCAACCAGCCACGCCGCGATTGCCTGAGCCGGGTCGCGATCAACGCTCCCGCCGCCGAACTTCGGCGCCCGTGTCCGTACGAACTCTAGAATCGACTCGTGCCCGATGAAATCCGCGTCCACGGCGTCTCTCATCATCTCGAACGGGTTCCCGTTACCCGCATGCTGCTCGCTGAATGCCTGCACCGCGGCCAGTGAATCGCAAACGTCGGCGAAGCCCACGTGGGTCGCGCCGGAGGAGTTGTACTTCGCGCCGCCCGCCGACAAGTCGATCCCCTTTTCCATCGGGCCGACGAAGAAGCAGGACAGCAGCGGTACGGGGAGAACGTCACGGTGCGTCTCGCCCAACGCGGTGGCCAGGTCGACGGCATGATCGACGAGGAACGTCAGCTGGAGGTCGAACGCCTGAAGGAAATCGGGAAACGCGTCGAGATCCGTCAGACTGATGAAGTCGGGGTTGATCTGCTCGCGATCACCGAGCTTGAACGGCGGGCGCTTCCCTTCGTTCAGCGTCATGTCCATCGCGGCGGTCAGGTTGAGAAGCACGGCCGAGGTTTCCGCGTAGCTGCTCCCAGACGTCGTCGGTTCGACGCATCCGACGATCGCGTAGTCTCGTGCGTCCTCCAGGTCTACGCCTTGCTCTTGAAGGGAGGCAATGACGACCTCGTCGTTGTAGACGGCCGGGATGGCACGCGTCGTAAGAATCGTACGTGCCACCCGGTCGACGTACTCGTCCGGGTTCTTCCCGAGATGGATTCGTGCATTGACGTTGGGATCGCGAATGCACAACAGCTCGGTGGCGTGAAGCATCAGGAACGTTAGGTCGTTGACCGCGTCTTCCCCATTGCGGTCGACGCCGCCGACCGTCACCGCCGGCACCGATCCCGCGCCGCCGAACATCTTCTCCGCGCTCTCGGGAACGAGGTTCGTGTTGTCCGCGATCTTGAACCAGAGACAGCCGATGAGCTCCAGGGCACGCTCGATGCTCAACTCACCGCGCTCGCAGTCCGCCAAGAAGTAGGGCCACAGCACCTGGTCGAGTCGTCCGGGGCTCATCGCCATGTTGACGTTCTCGGCAAGGATCGCGACGTGGCACAGCCATACCGTCTGGATTGCCTCGTGAAAGGTCTGCGCCGGGTGGGCGGGAACCCGAGACAGGACTTCGGCAATCTCGTGAAATCCTCGTTGGTGGGCTTCGTCGCGCAGACGGGAAGCGTAGTTGAGAATGCCGTGCATCGACAGCACGGTTGCTTGGTAGAACGCATCCTTGCGATCCGACAGCGGGTTCGAGTCAGAGGCGCAGGCGGCTTGCCGCGCCGCCGCCTCGTCGATCATGCGCAGCAATCCCTTCTCCAACACGTCGGCGAACCAGGGAACCACGTGGGAGACCGTTGCGCCGCCCCCGTTGATGAAGAAGGAGACGCGCTCCATCAGTTCCAACGCCAGGAACGTCTCAGGATCTTCGTGCTCCACCCGCTTCCGCGTCTGCTCCAAGACCGTCCGTTCCATCCAGTAAGGGAACACGTCGAGATTCAACGTGTTCGCGTTTTCTCGGCTCAGATACTGTGGGTTGGACGTGCGCTCGCTGATCGAGTCCAATTCGGGCCAGATGCTCATCCCGAGCAGTTCGGGATAGACGGGCGCACCCATTTCTTTCGACGTTGTCGCCCCGGCCAAGAGATTCTCGTCGTGGAATGTCACGTCTCGATTGGACAGGTAGTGGTTGATTGCCCTGGCACGCCGGAGGATCATCGGCTCATCGGATGCTTCGGCGTCCCGCATCGAGTCGGTGATCAGTCTGGCTCGTTCGATGCAGACTTCGACGCCTCGTCCGTTCTTCCGCTCGACGATCTCGAGGTAGCGATTCTTCAGACGCTGAAGCCGGTCAAGCCCCCCTGCAGCCAAGTCGTCGAAGGCGCTCAGATCCGCGTCATCGGTCAACAGCACTCGTTGCACCATGGGATACACCTCCTCATTCGCCCGGTTCATACCGGATTCGACGGGAGGAGAAGCCCTTGCCCGTCTCATAGAAGAACACCTCGGCGCCCGGCCCCACGTCCGCGTCGTGGTACAGCCATCCGCCCGTATTGCACACCTCGATCTCTCGTTCCGGCGCGCCCGCGCACGCCGGAACGGTGACGGTGTCCGGAGAGGACCAGGGGATCGGACGGTGCGTGTGGCCGAAAATCAGCCGGCTCGGATACGGGATGTCGAACGGGTACGTCGATCGTATCTCTTCGATCTCGTAGACCGTCGCCTTGTAGAACTCGTCGAAGTTCGCCTTGATGTCCGGTTTCTCGAGATAGTCGCGCTCGTCACGAGCCGGCGTTGACTTGTTGAGCAATCCGTCGATCAGCCGCTTCACGATGCACCGCACTATCTGTTTGATCAACGGGAACTTGAGAACCCGCGAGTCAATCCGCGCGAGCAGCGCGACGAACACGCGGTCCGCGTAACGCTCGATGCGAGCCATGTTGCCCGCCTTGATGTCGTGTTCAAGCGCCCGCACGATGGTCGTGAGCGGACCGGCCTGACCGATCGACGAGCAACTCAACTGCCCGGTAGGACAGTTGATTCCGACGGTCTCGACCAGATCGAGATGCCCGGGGCGGCGCAGCTCCAGTTCCTCGCCGAACACCTTCAGCGCCCATTGCCCGAGAAACGACCAGAAGAAGTTGAAGTACTGGCCGTGCGTCATCCACACCGTTTCTCCTTCGACCACGAAGTACAGGTTCGGAAACCCGAAGTACCAGTCGATCGGTGGCGCGGTCAGCGAATCGAGGAACAGGCCGCCATACTCGCGCGTTGCGATGTCACTCACGCCGTGCAGATAGACGCCGAGTCCGGAACCGTCCGCACACTCATGGATGATCGTGGGAACGGACATCCGCAGTTTCTCGGCTTCTTTGCCTTTGTCGATACGCTGGATGATGTTGACCTGGTACTCGACGGTGTGCCACATGTCGAGATCGTGATTGCCCGGAACGTAGATGATGGGACCATACTTCGATGGAGATCCGGACGGGTCGATCCGGCGGCTGCGAAGCAGCCCGTCGCCGACCATGCGCTCAAACAACGTCTTGCCGATGGAATACGCCGTGCTGTAGTGCACAATCGAGAAGTCGAGGACGTCGCCCAACACGATGAGATAGTCCAAGGGATCGTTGCCGAACTGCCCACGGACGGCTTCGGCGAACCGCGTGTACCCGGTACCGATTTCGCATCCCTGCGGCGTATCTGCCGCCATCGCCGACGAAGGATCCCCCAGATGGATGTCCGAGATCACTGCCAGCCTCATGACGCCTCCTTCGGGCGGCACGCGCCGCGTTCTTCGCGCGCATCGCGCCTTACAACGTCGTCAGCTGACGTATATCATACTACCTGTTCGTAACGCAAACGGAATGGGCCGACGGTTGCGGATGTCTTGCTTGCGCTGGGATCCAAAGGATCGCGGGGGAGCATCTTGGGATTGCGGCACTCCTCCTAGTGTAGTTGATATCAACTAGTTTATGACGTAAACTTCCTCCAATCGGAGGGACTCATGAACGAGATCCGGGCGGCACGGCGACGCGCTCAACGCTATCGTTTCAGCGACGGGATCGGTGAACTCGTCACGGGGAGCGTGTTGGCATTGATCGGGACCGGCTTCCTGATTTCAGACGCCCTCAACTCCGACACACTGCGTATCGTGTCGCTGGGTGTCGCATTCGCACTTGCGCTGTTGGGGTTCCTGACCGTTCGGTTCTTGAAGGAGTGGATCACCTACCCTCGTACGGGATACGTCCGACCACCAAAGCCTCGATTGACCTACCCACAGCGCCTCGGGCTCAATGTGCTCTTCCTGCTCATCGTGATGCCGTTCATCCATGAGTACTTCGGACCCGCATTGGATGCGGATACGCCGACGGGAAGGGTCGCCTTCCTCGGCTGGGTCGCCGTGATGGTTGCTCCCATCGCGGTGATGGCCGTTCGCTTCGGGATCTATCGTCTTCTGTTTGTCGTCGGAACCGCCCTGGCAATCGGAGGGGCGGCCGTCCTGTTGCACACCCCGGGCGGCGAGATGATCGGATCCCTGTTCGCGTTGACCGGCGCCTCGGCTGTCATCACGGGCACGTGCGCACTGCATGGCTACCTGCGCGCCCATCCACGGTCCGAGCTGGACAGCGATCATGAAATCTAAGTTCGCCGCCGAGCCGGATCGCGTCATCCACGAACCGGCACGGCTGAAGATCATGTCCGTGCTCTCCGTCCTCGATTGCGCGGACTTCGTCTACTTGATGGGAGAGACCGAGCTCACACGCGGCAATCTTTCCGTTCAACTGCGGCGATTGGAAGCAGCGGGATACATCTTCGTATCCAAGGAGTTTCGCGGAAGGGTCCCACGAACGATCGCCACGATAACGGATGCCGGACGGAAAGCGTTCAAGAGCTACCGTGCGTATCTCCGCAGGCTTCTGAAGGCCACGTCCGAAATGAACGTCCGCAGCAATGCAGTCGCTGAGACCGGCTAGTCATTGGCGCTATCGAGGAGGAACCGGCGTCGCGTCGGTGGCATGCAGCGCGAAGCAGTGCCGGCCGGCCGTGTGAGTCGAGAAGCCGTGCAAGGCAATCGCACGCGCATCCTCGCGAGTGTCGATCGAGAACTGAGCGCAAAGCTCGTAGGTCTCGTCGCCGGTCGTGCGGTACTCATACAGTGCGCCGGTCGCCGGATCGCAAAGCTCGGCGATCCATGCCCTCTGCTGCGCCAACGGATCCAGACTCTCCGGCAGCATCCCGGTTTCCAGCCAGTACTCGTGGATGGCGAACGCCAACTCGCGCAGGTCGGAAGCCCGTTGCGCGTCAAGCGAACGCCCTCGCCATTCGGCCGGCGGCCCGAGAATCACCAGTCCGGCGACGACGGTTCCAAGGACGGCTGCCGAGAGGATGACGGCAAACCACACCCTCCGTCGAGGCAGCCTCATGAGATGCGCTCGACCTCATCGCGGCGCAGATCGATCAGGTAATAGCCGAAGATACCTCCTGCAATCGCCGCGACCGTGACGACCTTCAGCGCGAAACGGATCGTCAGATCGCCTCCGAGGAATCCATACACCAAGGCGATCAGGTCGCCGATGACGACGGCTGCCGCAACGAACAGCGTCATGTACGTCAGCCATCTGCGAACTCTCGATCCGCGCTTGCTGGGATCGCGGCGGATGGAAACCCCGATTCGCCAAGACAAGATGAGGAAGATCGGGAATGCAATGATGATCGAGGCGACGGAGAACCGAATCGCCGCTCGGATGCTCTCCAGGGACTCCGTCAAGGCCGGATCCGAGAACGCAAGATTGACGAACTGGAAGAGGAGCCGCCCGAGATGGAACGTCGTCAGGTAGAGCGTCGTAAACAGAACGAGATAGACGAACGCTTCACGCGCCGAGAGATACGGCTTGGGCTTCGGAACCGGGATCGGGAACTCGGCCGTAGCGAATCTTCCGAGACCTTCGTCCGCCTGCTCGGGCGTCCATCCTGCATCCAGGAGGGCGCCGCGAATGGCATCGCGTGACTCCCCGCGGTACAACGCGTCCCGGACGAACCGATGCAGATCGTCGTGGCTGGCCATAAGTGCACGTCCTTCCCAACCGATTGATGTCATCCCGGCCGGCTCGTCAGCCTATCGCAGGCATTGATGCGGGACAACTACCCCGTGCCGGCCGAGCAGATGGATGCCGCGCAGGATACGTGGGCCCGCGGAGCGAGCGTGGAGGCGGCGGCGGCAGCGATGCGCCGTTCAGGAGCCGCAAGCAGCGCGTGCCACTGCAGCCGCAGAGGGGAACACCGGCCATCCGGCGACGGACAGACGCTCGATCGACTGATGGCCCGTCGATACCAACGCCGCGGACATGCCGAGAGCCGTAGCGACGTCAGCATCGTGCCGTGTGTCGCCGATCAGCAACGCTCGAGCCGGATCGATGTTCTGGTCGGCGACAAGCTCCCTGCCCCGTGAGAGCTTGGAGTCCCCCTCGAGATGCGCGAGTCCATAGGCAGCGCCGAAGTACTCAGCGATCCCCAGGTGGCACAATACCGACCGGAGCATGGTCTCCTCCATTGCCGACAAGACGAACTGACGTACGCCGCAGTGCTCGAAGGCCCGAAGCGCATCCGACACGCCGGGGTAGAGATCACACCTCGAAAGTCCGGGTCGATAGGCGTCGAAGAACTCATCGGACAGCGCGGCCATCGATTCGCCATCCACGTCGAGCCCGATGCGTCGGTAGTAGTCAGAGACGGGGAAGCCGAACACCTCACGATACCCGTTCCGGCTCAACGGCGTAAGATGCCGCCGAGACAGCTGCAGGTTGACGGCACGCAACACGAGATCGAGGTCATCGATCAACGTTCCGTTGAAATCCCAGATGACCGCGTCAGGCGTGCGCAGACGCTCCAACTCAGTCTTGTTCGCGTAGCCTGATGCCATTTCAACCTCGTTTCTCCAAGCGAAGGCCTCGCCGTGTCGGTCGCCCCCCCCTGCGGTCTCGTTGAGATGTCGTGGCCGGCACACGCGGTGGCTCGGACTGCCGCCCGGAAGCTGCCGTCGATGTCCGCGACACGGCCCGCTGATGATACAGCACGATTGCGAGCACTGGTGTCTTCCCGCCGTATCGTCGTTCCCGTCTGACATTGCCATGGTTCGTCAGCGACCGCATCCACAGCGTGTCGTCAGTCCCGATCTGCTCGGCCCTCTGAATCCTTGGCGTGCGCGGAGTGTGACGATTTACTGTATGGGATGTCGTCGGAGACGGCATCGGCGTGCGGGCGCACTCATAGTCTGCGGCGTGTCGCCCATTCGTTCGGGATGACCGGGCAGTCTGGTGATCACGATTGGAGGATTGCGCCGAACGTCTTGCGTCAATGGCCCTCGGTCTGGAGACGCTGTCGTCGCCGGCCCCCAGGCCGGACGAGGATTCAGAGGCGGTTCCTGCACATGAATCTGGAGGATACGATATGGATTCGTCTGCCACCGCCGTCTGGGCTGGTCTCGCCAGGAAGAGACGGCGCGGGAGATGCTCCTCGTCCTCGTACCCGACCTATGGGGTCATTGTATCGGCAGTGTTCGCTCCGACGATCCTTGAGGGTGAACGTAGGATCCGCACTGCAAGAGATTTGCGCACTCTTCTGATACGACGGATAGGATCGTGATCCCCGCCTCACGCTTCTATCACAGACCCGTTACATGCCCGTTATGCGCGCTGAACTGCAGTGATCATGAGTACTCCGCGCCTCATTGCTCGTTGTCTTCGGGTCCTATTGTTGCCCCATGGGGAGCCGTCGGATACCTTTGGAAGGCAATGCTACGTCAGATTCCCAAGGCTTGGGTCGTTCTGCTTGTGGTCGCTCTCGGCGCCGCGTTGTTGCTGACCGCGGCCGGGGTGGCCTACGTCCACTACGCCAACGGAGCGATCCTGAACGAGGCGAAGCTGGATGCACAACACTCCGCGACAGGATTTGCACAAGCCGTCTCAGCTTGGATCCTCAGTGACATCTACTACTACCACCTGTTGGATCGAATCGTTGAGGTCATGTTCCAAAGCGGAACGCTCTTCATCGAGATTGCCCGAATGGACGAGACGATCGTCGATGAGCGCGCTCCGAGTTGGGAGCATCGAGTCCTGCCAAATGCACCTGGGGAATTGGGAGATGCGTCGCTGCATAGGATCGGAGAGCATCTGGTCTTGGATGCGTGGGTACCCATTCGGGCTGATCAGCCGGAGGCGGGATCGGTTCGTGTCGGCACCGACGCCAATGATCTTGCGCTGCGATTCCGCAACGTGATCCTCTCGGCGTCGTTGGTGTCACTTTGTGTATGGATTGTACCTCTGGTGGTCGCCACCGTTCTCCTCAGGCTCCGCCAGCTCAGAGTGAGAGCACAAACGGCACGAGACGATCTTGTGGTTGATGGAGACTCGCTTGCCGGTTCGTCGGGTTTGTCACTCGTCATCAATCCTCGGACGAAAAGAGCGTCCTATTGCGATCGCGAGCTTCCCCTTTCCCCCAAGCCGTACCTATTGCTCGAGCTACTGGCCCGCGACCACGGCCGTGTGTTCGACGATCGAGAGATCATCGACTACGTGTGGGCGGATGCTCCCTACGTTAACTCGAATGACGTCCGGCAGTGCGTCTACCGGCTCCGTTGCCGGTTGAACGAGGTCGAGGATGGGTTGGGAGATTGCATTGCAAATGTGAAGGGATTCGGATACCGGTTTGATTGCAGCAAGCTCCAAACGGAGTATTAGGCATGCGCGCAACCGTGCCATGCCCCACCAAGAGCGGACAGTGCCTTCCAGATGGATCTCAGTAGGCCGGGTCACCTCCAAGCTTGCATCCCGACAAGGCAGACCTCATTGCGTACACTAATGCAGAGGAGGCAACGCGCCGATGAAACTCACCCAAGCGGCTCCGCCTGAGGGCAAACCGAATCAACCGTTCGCAGGATGGGCAAGCCCGCACCCGTTTTACCGAGTGGCGGCGCTGGTTGGGCTGGTGGCCGGGATTGCCGGTTGGGTTCTCGCGCCCACACGCCCCGGCATTCTGATCCCGGTATGCGCGGTGTTGGCGATCCTCTTCGGGGTGCTGGGAGTACGGTCTCCATACCGCTCCCTCGGACTGCTCGGCTTCATCATGGGCATGTTCTTGCTGCCCAACGCGGCGTCCACCGTACTACGACTGATTCACGGGTAGCGAACGCCCGAACGCCGTCAGGCGTCGACGCTCGGACGCGTAAGCCCGTGGAGATGCAGCGCTGCGCGGCCCGACCACCTTGTGTGAAGACCGATAGCCCGTACCTTGGGGGATCGATCAGAATCCGTAGTTCGCCGGATCGAAGGTAGCCAGATTGTCGGCCGCAAACAC
>Ga0272441_10009797_pt1 | contig 14684 bp, 15 predicted proteins | sample SSMProp6N_FD_193582 | JGI IMG/M metagenome (GOLD analysis project Ga0272441, IMG submission 193582) | Marine sediment archaeal communities from Little Sippewissett salt marsh, Falmouth, MA, United States - SSM-Prop-6N | ecosystem: Environmental > Aquatic > Marine > Wetlands > Sediment ... | reverse complement strand
TCCGAGGCAACAGCTTCCGCCTCAGGGGCAAAATCTCAAAAGAAGGTGTCAAATCTCATGATCCTATCGCTTAAAGTGGTAAACTTTTCACGCCCATCTTTGGTAAACTTTCATGCGCCCATTGACACAAGCCACTTGTTTGTCATCCCGGTTTGTGTTGCCAGGGGGAATCTAGGGGTCAAATCTACGTTTGACTCTTGTTAAAAACGAGTAAGAGCCAAACGTAGACTTGATTCCAAACACAACTCACTATGACGACCAAGTTGACCTGTGGTATGATTTTCAAACACGACCGCTGAGAGGAAACCGTGATTTGGTAAAAAAAACGGCCAAATACGTTTTAAAAATGATACCAAATTGAGGAAAGATAGTTCATTCGTAGACGGGTTGTTGCCCAAACACCTGCAGGGCTGAGGAATTGAAATTAGGATCGCCCATTAAAGACCCAATTCCCTTGTTAACGTAATATTAGAATCGCTATCAATAGTGAATCCATCAGGGGTATAACCCCTGTGTAAGAGGAGGCGAGGCATCCTTTTCATAAGGGACATAAGAAAGAGACTAAACCTCTTTTCTATAGGGGTAGTGATGGTATCGCCGTATGCCCCCAGTAGTTCATCGGGCATATATCGCAGTTTCACACGGCGGTAAAAATTAGTGAAGCTAAGGCCTATGAAACAACCAGGGCAATTAAGGGCCATATATTCAACGTCTGCATCCCTTGCCTCTTTATATTTTTTATTCTGTTCTTTTACCATAGAGAGGAAACCCTGTGGGAAATTACCCTTTCGGGCCATACTCACGAACCCACATGTTATGTTATCTTTCCCGTGGTGCTCGAGCTCTGTGATCTCCGCCCCTGCGGCGATGTAGAGTTTCCTCAGGATTTCGGGGAATTGGTTTCCAAGCTCGCTTACATAACACGATTCATGGACAGCCGCCCTGAATTTAAGCGGCTTTTTAAGCTCCAGTCTCCCACTCTCAACCCTTTCCCACAACCATTCGTACATCGATATCAATTTGAATGGTAACTCTTTTCCGTATACATTGGGTAGTATGTTTGAAAGGAAGTTGTAGCATGACCCGCAATAACAGACCATTCGCTCAATATCCAATTCGCTAAATCTCTGTATCGTCTTCTCGATCATATCCGAATAGGCATCCCATCCCCCAATCCGATAGTGCAATTCCCCGCAACATATATCGGGCGGCCCAAACTTGGGAAGCTCTTTTAATACCTCGGAATGTTCAATATCATAGGCGCTCGTTGCCCTGCCTATGCATCCAATAAATAGGATTTCCTTGGATGGGGGCGGTGTTTTGGACCATCGGGCCAATATATCCAGTTCATCGTCATTCAGCTTTCCATAGACGTCCCGCCATATCGTCGGTAAAGTCATGCCGTTTAGAAGATATTTAATGAATTCCGGAACCTTCCCCCTATGCTCCAGCATCCGCTGTTGAATGAGTTCGTGGGGTCTCAGACCTTCAATCGGACAATAATTATTGCAGTTGAAACAGAGTGTACATTCGTCAAACACCCTGGGCGCATCCTTCCCCTCGATGAGCAGGCTAATAGCATGGCGGGCCTCATCCTTTTCCATCTGCATAACAGGGCATTTCATCAGGCATTCGCCACAAAGGGTGCATTCATCCCAATTACAGCAGTTCATGTAGGACATTCTGACCTCATAATACATTGCATTATTATGGCAAAAGTATAGAGAAGATCTATCTGTACGTCAATTATTTTTCCCACAAGTCGTTGTGTCGGTGTCTGATGGCATTGAGCAGTGATATTTTAAAAAAGTGGGCGAGGTGTCTTCAATTGTCGCATACTATACATACATTTGTGATTTGCAGAGACTCAACAGCATATTTGAACCTTTTTAGGACAAACCTCTACGGCACGCCTCAAATTCTCAAAGCGTCATGACTGGATGTAATCATCCCGTGAGTATTCAGGATCCCTATAAAGTTGATCGTCATTGATGGGCAGTTGAGATGCATCATCTCCTTATGGGTCAGTTGGCCTGCTTTTGCAGTGTACGCAGACACACTCGAAAATTGGTTTCGCATTATCAGGAAATTTTTCCTGTTAGTAATTGTTATGTGGCTTTATATTTGGATTCATAAGCCTGTGCAGGAGAAAGGATTTAAACAATGAAACTTGAAGTTGTTACACGATTACCTGAAACTGACGCATGCCCCACACCAATCGTGTTCGTGCACGGCATGTTTTACGGCGCGTGGTGCTGGGAGGAACATTTTCTGCCCTACTTTGCGCAAAGCGGCTACGCGGCCCATGCTTTGAGTTTGCGTGGCCATTCCGGCAGTGAAGGTCGCAAACGACTCCGCTGGACTTCCCTGGATAACTATGTGTCCGATCTGGACCAAGTAGTAAGTCAACTAACAAGCCCACCTGTGCTAGTAGGGCATTCGATGGGTGGCATAATCATCCAAAAGTACCTGCAATCCCATCAATCACCGGCGTCTGTGCTGCTGGCTTCTGTTTCTCCCAAGGGGCTGCTTCTCGCTGCAATGCGTTCCTTTCTTCTTCATCCGCTCATCTTCTTGAAAGCAAACGTTACATTATGCACGTACCCCGCAATCGGCACGACTGAACGCAGTAGAGAGTTTTTTTCTCCCCTGATATTCCTGATAGTAAGCTCACGACCTATTTTGCCCTCCTGCAGGATGAATCATATCGTGCTTATTGGGAAATGATCCTCTTGGTCCTATTCCCACCTGGCCCAATTATCTACACGCCTCTGCTTGTGCTTGGAGCTGCCAACGATATTGCCATCTCCCCCAGTGAAATCGAGGCGACGGCGCGCAGGCACAAAACACAGGCCGAGTTCTTTCCAAGCATGGCCCACGATATGATGCTGGAGGCCCGTTGGCAGACTGTAGCTGATCGCATCCTGGAATGGCTTAACGAACAAGGTTTGTAACGTCTTGATAGAGGCAGATATTAACTTTGCTGGAGATACGTATTGGGAAGTGGATAGATTCGTTTTGTTAGAGTGCTTGTTTAAGTCCTTAATAAATTTATTTATGGAACATAAACTTTACATATCTAAAAGTTAGCTTGGCTCGAACCTAAATAACCATGATCCAGAAATTCAGACTTGGTCAAAGGAAAATCAAGGGGGCAGACATCCCTGCCCCCTTGATTTGTTTAGGCTTTGTAAACGTTGGAAGCCTGAGGACCCTTCGGGCCGGCAGTTATGTCGAAGGTTACACTCTGGCCCTCTTCGAGGGACCTGAAACCGTCCTGCTTGATCGATGTGTGATGCACAAATACATCTTCCCCGTTGTCTGCTGTGATAAAACCAAAACCTTTTGAATCGTTAAACCATTTTACTGTTCCTTGTGCCATTGAATACCTCTTTTTTTTCCAGATCCCCTTCTTTACACAATGAAGGACTCTGTGTTTGTATTTCTGAAAATGGAATGCATCACAGTGGAATTTTGACTTGTTGAAGTGTATCGCAGGTACGTTTCTTCAGGCAAGATTCAATCCGACATATTCAATTTCCAGTTAAGCATGCACATTATGCGTGTAATGATCAACAGTCAAGTATTAAATGATGCAAATGGGGTCGATCAAGATAACTGATTGATTTGATGTATATTTATTTTATTGACAGTCTGTTTTTTGACCTTAAAATCACCATTTTAAGCCTAATAAAAAAGCGATTCTCAACAAGATCAGCGAATTGATGCTCTGCGTAGATCCACCTTCCAGAATATTCTATGGATTGGACTATTGGAAAGCTAAAAAGACACTGACAAGAGGGCCTTCTAAAAAAGCACTTGGAGCACTATGCTGTGAAAATGAGGTCTGGCGACTCCCCTGGCGATGTCGGGGGCGCCTAGGCACCCCCTTAAAAAAATCCCCTCTCCTCCTTTTAACCCGCCCGGACACTGTGTCGATCTTCGTAAAAAACGTAAAAACCGTATCATCAATGGTCGCAGAGATTATCACTCGTTTCCAAAGTACCTTCCAGATATACTTTCACAACAGTTTCAGGATCATTCTGAGGTGCTCCGACTACAACCCGGATTCCATTTTCGGTAAATAAGTCCTGAGCCCTGGACCCCATCCCTCCGGCAATGATAAGGTCTGCATTATTTTCTTTCAGCCATGCGGGAAGAAGTCCGGGTTCATGGGCGGGAGGTTGAATATCCTGCCTGTTTATTATTTCATTGCTTTGGCTATCCACATCGAACAGAGCGAATGAATCACAATGCCCAAAATGAGAACTCAGAAGCCCATCGGTAACAGGTACTGCAATTCTTACTTGTCCCACACTTTCTTTTTGCACCTTATCCTCCGGCAGAAGTTTTTCAAACGCCAGAGACAGCAAGGGCTCAATAATACCGTCAAATGCCTTGGCCCCGGGCGCCTCGGATTGGAAATAGACAAACGGCTTCCCATTGTCCGATGCCTCAACAATTAAAGGATCAAGGGGAATTTTAGCCAGAAAATCAACCCCCATCTCTTGGGCCATTGCCTCTCCTCCGCCTTTTTTAAAGATATCAACCACGCTCTTACATTGTGGGCAGACAAATCCGCTCATGTTTTCAATGACCCCCAGAACAGGCACATTTACTTTTCGGCAGAAATTGATGGATTTGCGCACATCGTTGGTCGAAAGAGTCTGGGGAGTCGTCACTATGATGGCACCATCACTGTTCGGAATCAACTGGGCGGCTGATAACGGTTCATCTCCCGTTCCCGGAGGAAAATCCATAATGAGATAGTCAAGATCGCCCCACTTGACTTCAGAAAGGAGCTGTTTCAACACGTTCATTTTCATCGGACCCCGCCAAATAACGGCTTCATCCGGTTCATTGAGAAGAAATCCCAGCGACATGACTTTCAGGCCTTCTCCGAATTCAATGGGCAACAAGGATTCGCCGTCATGAGCCAGTCGACTTCCTTCAAGGTTAAGAAGTGTCGGAATACTCGGCCCGTGAAAATCGATGTCCAGCAGCCCCACGTTCTTGCCTTCCATTGCCAGAGCAACGGCAACATTGGCTGCCACCGTGCTTTTTCCTACGCCACCTTTGCCGGAAAGAACCATTATCTTATGCTTTATCTGCGCCATTCGGCCTTCAAGGACCTCGCTCTCAGTAACTTTCCTTAGTCTCTGCTCTGCTTCACTCGATTTCGTCTGGCGGTCCTGTGATGAGTATCCCTTGTTTTTGCTTTCACGATCCATCTACTATTCTCCTTTTCGCTGATTTATGAAGTTATGCATCTCGTACAACGTAGAGTACATTATTTTTTGATCTCTTCGTGGTTATGATGTTCTTCCCCTGCAATGCACTTACATGCCTGATTACTTCATTCTTGCGTATTCTCAAACCAATTGAAAGATCCTCTATGGCACAGGGACGGCGTTTTAGAAGATTGTAAATATCTTCTTTTTTTACTGCGTTTTGTGATTGCTCGATTATCTTCTGCTCGTGAGCAATAACTTCACAACAAGTTCCAAAATATTTACGGATCTCTTCCATTCTTTCCATTCCAACTGCTTCTACAAAATCTTCAGCAGCCCCCCTTACAGCGGTATTGAGCTGAATACTATCAGGTTTGATGCGATCAATGAAGGCCTTAATTTTTTCCAGCTGGGTCTCTTTCGTCGTGACATCATTGACAAGAAAAACCTCCAGCCATACCGGGCCTGTAAACTCGTTTCGCATCCGTTGTCTTTCCCAGCTGACAATACACGCAGTCATAAGTACATGTTTTAAAGGGGACAGTATCTATTTCCAATGAATTGTCCAGACGCCTTGATGGCACCGGGCCGAATAAAAACCGGCATGAAGAATACTGTTTTATATCCATTGGCTCTCTCTTTTCACATCCTCACGGCATAACTGACCTAAAAACAGCCCGGACCACCGGAACAAAGGCTCCGCTGGAAGTTTTCCGTCCGATCCCGTGTTCTCTATGTTAAATCATGTAATAGCTATTATCCAAGAGCATAGATTATGTTTCTCCAGACAGACTTGATATCTTCGGACACGGCACCGCCGGTATACTCAATGACACTGGATTTCATGATCTGTGCCTTGGTTACCGCCGGGTCATATCGAATCCTGCCGACGGATTTTATTCCTTGATCGTAAGCCTGCGATTCAATCCGCTGGGTTATTTCGGGATTAAGATCCCACTTGTTGATGCAAACAATCGTCGGAATTTGAAAATATCCGGTCAGCTGCGCCACACGATTCAGATCGTGCTGTCCGGAGAGGGTCGGTTCTGTAACCACAACCACCAGGTCAGAACCTGTTATCGAGGAAATGACCGGACAACCGATACCGGGGGAACCATCCACAATGATAAAGTCCAGATTATCCCGCTTTGCTATTTCCCGGGCTTGCTGCCGAATGAGTGTAACCAGCTTGCCTGAATTTCCTTCGGCAATACCGAGCCGGGCATGCACCATCGGGCCGTATTGAGTTGACGAAACATACCACTCACCGCTAATGGCCGGTTCAAAAGCAACCGCCTGCACTTCGCATACCCTGACACATACGCCGCAACCTTCGCAAAAAACAGGATTAACAAATGGAATGAGACTTCCGGCACCCTGTGATAAAGGATACGATATTGCTTCAAATCGGCACGCATCCACGCATTTCCCACAGCCTATACACTGTTCTTCCAGTATCCTGGCTTTTTTCCCGCCGGAAAAGTCCTCTAGGGATTCGACCCTGGGATTTAATACCAGATAGAGGTCTGCCGCATCCACATCGCAATCAGCTAACACCTTTTTTTCCGCCAGGGCAGCCAACGATGCGACTATACTCGTTTTTCCCGTACCGCCTTTCCCACTGATGACAACGATTTCTTTCATAGTATATTCACTCTTTATGCCGACTCTGATTTCAGATTATGCAGGCCAAGATTAACAATTGAATCCCAACTCTCCTCAAACAATCCCTTATATTCATCAAGTGCATCAATGATCAGTTCGCCGCGTGAGTATGCCTCGGCGATCCGGCGATCATCAGGTATCTGAAGTACAACATCTATGTCTTCTTCCTTACAGTAGCGCTGAACTTCATCATCCCCGATATCAAAACGGTTAATTGCCACGGCAAAAGGGATCATAAGCCGCCTGACCATTTCTACCGCAAGTTTTAAATCATTGAGCCCAAAGGGTGTGGGTTCGGTAACCAGAAGCACAAAATCCGCATCCTTGACAGATGCAATCACCGGGCATGATGTCCCGGGCGGAGAATCGATAATGATAATGTCTGATTGGCCGGCTGCTTTTTTGACAACGTGAATTACGGCAGGAGACATCAGCTCGCCGATATTCAGCAAACCCTGAATGAACCGGACAGCACCACTTGATCCCGTTTCAACGGTTCCCACAATTCTTTGGATTTCCACAATCGCCTCTTGCGGACAGAACAGAGAACACCCACCGCAACCATGGCATAATTCAGGAAAAACCAGCACTTTGTCTTTCACCACCACAATAGCCGAATATTCGCAAACCCTGGCACACACCCCACAGCCGTTACACCTTTCATCCAGAACCTTGGGCAGCAACACATTAACCGGACCGGAAAATTGTATTTGCGGTTTGAGAAAAATATGACAGTTGGGCTCTTCAACATCACAGTCAAGGAGTTGAACCGATTTGCCCTGTCTTGCAAGGGTAAATGCCAGGTTCGTCGAAATTGTGGTCTTACCGGTTCCACCTTTCCCGCTTGCTATGGCTATATTCACTCTGTTTTGCTCCTTCTTATCGGACATGTTTACAATAAAGGCTAAAGGACTTCATTGCGAACTACATAAAACAACCTTTTATTATCTGCGCCCTTTGCCCATACCGCCGCCGCGGCCCATACCACCGCCACCGCCCATACCGGAATGGCTTGCCACATTATGCTGAGAGGCCTGGGAAAAAGCTCCATTTTTATATTGTTCCACAGCTTCACGGATTATTCCACTCACACCAACGATCACCTGAACACCTGCTGCACCAAAAACCTGAAATGCGTTAGGTCCGCAGTTCCCGGTCAAGATCACCTTGACGTCCTTCTGAGCCAACATTTGCGCGGACTGTATTCCGGCGCCTCCTCCGGCATTAATATTCGGATTTTCAATGGCATTAAATTCCATGGTATCCGTTTCAACAATAATAAAAACCCTGGCACGTCCAAGGCGGGCATCCACTTGGTCATCGATAGATGGTCCTGTTGCACTGATCGCTATTTTCATTTCATCTTCACCTCATAGTAATTTGTGAGCACCGGTTCAAGGTAATCTTGAATATATTGCCTGTAATCGGTGCTCTGCCTTTTATTCAGCCTCGGTTGCAGCTTCAAGATTGCTGATCTGTTTCTTGATGTCTTCCAAAACGCTTTCAATATATTGCGCGTGTTGTTTCAGATCATTGATCTGATTTTCCTTTGAGTACTCTGGTTGGCTGTATGGAACCGAATACGGCATGCCATATTCGCCGTAAGGTCCTGTTGTAGGCGGATACCCGTAAAAAGGTCTCTGCCATCCCGTAAGACCGGTTGCATAGAACCAATGCCTGTGACCTCTGCCGCCTGAACGTCCAAAACCGGCGCCCCCAAAACCCCTCCCGGGAATCGGGTTCATATACCCCGGAACCGAATACCCGGCACAAAATCCGGCTGCTCTTCCTGTCATCGGGCCCATCCCTGCAGGCCCTCTTCCATTACCAAATGGCATTATACTTTCTCCTTTCTTACATTATTTTTTTCTGTCTCTTTTTGTTTGCCCTCTATACGATCGTATGATGTTTCAACTATTCTGAGAGGGGGCTTTTTTCTTAAAAGTTTAGCGTGGCCTAAGAGCTTTGTGAAATAAGGCCTTAAATGACCATCCGGTTGTGAAATGTCATGCACTACGGCTATAGCAAAAGGAATACTCAATCCAAGCAGGCCTCTTCCCATCCCTCGCCTACCACCAGTCCTGACAATTTTCATAAGGCCAAGACCCATTGTGCCTCCTCTGAGTCTGAGTCTCAATGGTCCGGTACCATCTCCTCCCGGCATCTCTGTCACCTCCTTTTCCCGTTTTTTCTCGCCATACTCTCCGGTAACAATCCCTACCATCTAAAACGGCCCTGCCTGCGGCGCCTTCCTTTCGAGCACCAGCGCATTCCCTTTTGATAACCCGGCATTAAAAATCGCTGGTCGCTGAGTTCTCCTCGATTATACGCAACAAGCACTTCTTCTATGCTCCCGGAGATAAAGGGTAAAAGCTCTATACCGGAATGAACCACCATAGCTGCAAACTCTCTGGAAAGCGCACCGCAAATGAGAAGATCTACCTTTAAATCTACCAATGTAGCAACTTTTGCGGGTATAAGCCGACTTGGAAATTCAACCAGCCTTTGATCGAGTTGTCTGCCGGTCTGATAATCAAAGAGCAGAAGTTCAGATGTAAAATCGGCCACTGCGGCCACATGAGTATCGTGTACTGGTATGGCAATTCTCATAATTCAACCTTTGTTAGTCTTGGTGAGCATTATGCATGCCAAAATCACGTGAAAGAGATAACCACACGATTAGATTAATTAATTATGTACACAACAACATACGGCATTCCCTCAAAGGTCGCTTTTATGAGACTGACAAAATCAGTAGGTCGCAGTTTTAATACTTTGTCTTTTCCGACGGTATTTAGCCAGTATTCTTTCTAGAACCCGGGACATCAAGGCCGAGAGATTTTATCTTTCTAAACAGGGTGCTCTTGTGAATGCCAAGTTCCCTAGCCGTATTCAATCGGTTCCAGTCGTTTCTTTTTAGGGCCCTCATCAAAAAGGCGGCTTCTACTTCCTTCAATGAATCAGCACAATCTTTGGGCCCGGCATCTTCGTATGGATCATGTTCGTAGAGCTCGGGTAAATGCGACCGGTTTATCTGGCCGGTCCTACACAAGATAAAAGCCCGCTCGATAATGTTCTCGAGTTCTCTGACATTTCCGGGAAAATCGTATCGTATCAAATAGGCTATCGCACTCTCAGAGATCTCTGAGATCTGCCTGTGTTGGATTTTATTGAAACGTCCAATAAAGTGATCCGCAAGAAGCGGAATATCCTCTTTCCTTTCCCTAAGCGGCGGAATCACTGTCTTGATCACATTAAGACGGTAGTATAGATCATTACGGAATTGACCGTTACGCACAAGTGTTTCCAGATCTTTATTTGTAGCCGCTATTATGCGAACATCGGCCTTGACAGGGGTAACACCACCCAGAGGCTCATAGGTCTTTTCCTGGAGAACGCGCAAGAGGCGCACCTGTAGTGCCGGGGAAACATCACCGATCTCATCGAGAAAAATTGTCCCTCCTTCAGCAAGTGCAAATCTTCCGGGCTTATCCCGTTTGGCATCGGTAAATGCGCCGGCCTTATACCCGAAAAGCTCGGATTCAAGGAGGGTATCGGGAAGCGCACCGCAATTTACAGCCACGAAAGGTTTTGATCTTCTGAGGCTCAAATTGTGGATTGCCCTTGCAAAGAGTTCCTTGCCCGTCCCTGTTTCCCCCTCGAGTAATATTGTGCTGTTGCTCTCGGCAACAACCGGCAACAGATCAAAAATCTTTCGCATCTCATAATTCACACTCAAGATATCCTGGCAGGTATACTCTTTTCCGATATCATCGCGAACTTTTTCAATCGAACCGATATCACGGAACGTCTCGACACCTCCGGTAATTCTACCATGGGAATCTTTTATGGCTGCGGCAGAGATGCTGATTGAACGCTTTTCGCCATTGGCATCAATGATCGATACAACCCTGTTTACAACCGGGTTGCCGGTCTGCATGGCTTCTTTCAATGGGCAATCCTTTTCACAGCAACTCGCCCGCAGCACTTCCTTGCAAGTACGTCCCGATGCCTCTGCTTTGATTATGCCTGTAATTTCCTGGGCTGCAGGATTAAAAGATGTGACTATCCAGTTCAAATCAACGGTAAAAATCCCGTCGGCAATCGACTCTATGATAAGATCCGTATATTTCCTTTCGTGTTTATTTTCAATCATTTCGATCATTCTTTCAAAAATGGTTCTCTCTTATCTACTGTAGGGTCTTTTATACAGGATATCAAAGAAAATACCTTGAGAAAAGCCCTTATGGTTCTTTTAATCGATTACAGAGGTAAAATATTCGGGTCTTTAATTCAAATCGACAAACGTCTGGAACCGACAAAATCACAAAACATGCCGCAAGTATCTGGGTTGAAAGAATTCCCATAAAGGCGCTGTTGTCGCGAAAGCCCAGCCTGGATGATCCGGCACATTTCCTGAGCAGCTTTTGCACTATCAGGGGATCGAATACACCTACTCTATTCAAAGCTTCATCATCCAGATAGCAAGAAGCTGAATCCCTGGGTTTTCCATCCTTGAAAAAGGCCTCTTTGTTCGGATCACCGTAAGGTTGTTTGGTACGTGCAAATATTTCGTGTGGCAACTCTCCATGAAAGGCCTTTTTCAAAATATATTTCTCATTGAGCCCTTTCAGCTTCAACCTGGGATCAACCAGTCGACAACACAGGGTAACACTGTTGAACCAACAGGCATTACAGGCAGTTAAACAGTGTTTAAAAAAATGAAGACCGAAAGAATCAAACGCATCTGCAGGGCAAATTCTTTTTTTTACAGTTCATATTTGGCATGCTTCTCCTTTTTTATACAATATTGTTCCATCAAGGCCAACTATAGGAGAAATCTCTCTTGAGCCTCAGCATCAATTAGGGTTAAAATGTTCAGTCTGGAATTATATTTATGCAGACAATATGTATTTCAGTGCCAAGGGTTATGTGTTACGACATGGTCAATCTGTCTGAGGCAAGTTAATGAAATCAATCAGGGAAGAAAATCTCACAAAATGCAACTTCATAAAAACCGTTTCTTCAAAAGATCCGTCTGTGGCTTCCGATTTCCTTGTGGTTTACACCGGACTTTCAAAAAGCAAAATCAAAGATGCCATGAATAAGGGTGCTGTTTGGATCAAAAAGCACAAAGGAAAACAAAAACGCCTCAGAAGGGCAACCGCGCAGATTATAGCCGGTGATGAGATGGCTTTGTACTATGACCAAAAACTCTTGAACATAACTCCGCCTCAAACAAACATCCTGCATGATCTCAAACACTACAGCGTCTGGTTTAAGCCATCTGCCCTGCTGACTCAGGGCACTAGATACGGTGATCACTGCTCGCTTATCAGGCAGGCTGAAGTATACTTCAAACAAAAGCGGAAAGTTTTTGTGGTGCATCGTCTCGATCGTGAGGCTGAAGGATTGGTGATCCTGGCGCACAGTAGTGATGCCGCAGCAAAACTTTCTCACCTGTTTCACAGCGGCCAAATCGAGAAACACTACCGGTCAGAGGTGCTTGGTGATCTAACCCGATACAAGAAACAGGGCACTATCGATTTCTCACTCGGGGGTAAAGCTTCCCTCACCGAATTTGTAGTCCTCTCCTATGATCCGCAAAAAAATACATCCGTAGTGGATATTACCATGAGAACCGGGCGCCTGCACCAGATCCGCCGCCATTTTAGCATGCTCGGGTTTCCCGTGATAGGCGACCCGCGCTACGGCAGAGGCAACAAAAATATAGAAGGCCTTAAGCTTACCGCAACCTCATTGAAATTTAAATGCCCATTTCTCAAACGAAACGTTTGCTATACTTCCCGCGAAAATATATTATACTAGAATATCAATACATCGTCAGAGGGTGGAATGTATTGTATGGTTTTCAGGAGGAATAAAATCTTCCAAATGCCAGGCCGTGTCGTAACGGTACGGATGATATTCGTGCTGATAGTCTGGATGCTTGGAGTGTGCATACAATCTGCTGCTGAAACAGAAATAAAAAAGGTTGTAGTTCTTTTTCCCGAGGGCGGCTGGGCTACCCCTGCCAACCAGATGATCTACAGCGGACTGAAAAAGGGTTTTAACGAATATTCAAAAGAAACAATAACCCTGTATGCAAACAATCTTGATCTTTCGCGATTTCCTGGGGCAAACCAGAGGCTCTATCTGGCCGAGTTTTACAGATCCAGGTATGCAGGCGAAAAGATTGATCTGGTGATTCCTGTCTACAGAGAGGCATTGGATTTCGTTTTGGAGAACCGTGATGTCGTCTTCCCTGGTGTCCCTATCGTTTTTTGTGGACACTTCGTGTCTGAAATCAGCATCCTTGACCGAAAGGATGATCTGACCGGAGTTGCTGCCACGCTGGACATAGCAGAAACGATCGATCTAGCCCGGAAACTCCACCCTGGACTTAAGCGCATTGCCGTTATCGCAGGTACTATCGAGAGTGATCAGTATCTGGTAACACTTGCCCGGCAGGCGTTCAAAGATTATCAGGGAAATCTGGAATGGCTCGACCTGACCGGGCTGCCCATGAATGATCTGCTGGAAAAAATCTCCCTGCTTCCTGAATCCACGGCTATTCTCTACCTTTCCATCTATCGTGATGGTGCCGGAAAACGTTTTCTCCCCGCTGAGGCTCTGAAGCAGATTTCCAGTGCGGCCAATGCGCCAGTATACAACATCTTCGATTCAGACCTGGGCTACGGCTCCCTCGGCGGATATATGCTGAGATTCGAAGAGTATGGAAACAAGACAGCTAAAATTGCACTACGGATTATCTCCGGCGAAAAATCCGGAGCAATCGAACCTGTCGTGATCAGAGATAATCCGGCCATTTTTGACTGGCGCGAGATGAGGCGTTGGGGTATTGCGGAAAAAAACCTTCCCCCGGGGAGTATTGTTCGATACAAACAATATACAGCATGGCACCGATATAAATGGTGGATCATGGGTTTCATAGCGTTCTCCTGTCTTGAAACCCTGCTCATCGTAACGCTGCTGGCAACCCGCAGGAAACGCCGTCAGATCGGAAAAGAGTTGAGAGATTCTGAATTCCGCTATCGTACTGTGGCAGATTTTACCTATGACTGGGAGTACTGGCAAAGTCCGGACGGAACATTCCGCTATATTTCTCCATCCTGCAAAAGAATTACCGGATACGACAGAGATGCTTTTGCCGATGATCCTTTTCTGTTACGTCAGATCATCCTGCCCGAATATCGAGACACTTGGGATCTTCATCATCTGGATTCACATGAGGAAACCGGAAAAGATAAAATCCAATTCCGTATTAAACGGCTTGACGGTGCGGTTCGCTGGATCGAACATGTCTGCCAACCGGTCTGGGGCGAAGACGGTACATTCCTCGGACTACGCGGCGGTAACCGCGACATTACCGATCGAAAGCACGCAGAGATTTCTCTACAGAACAACAAAGACCGGTTTGAGATCCTCTCTGGAATTACACATCAATTGCTTTCAAGCGACAAGCCCCAACAGATTATCAATAAATTATGTTGGAAAATTATGAATCACCTTGATTGCGAAGTGTTCTTCAATTTCCTCATTGATGAAGAGAAGGAATGTCTATATATGAACACGTATAGCGGCATACCTGAAAAAGAGGCGAAAAAAATTGAGTGGCTTGATTACGGAGTAGCCGTATGCGGGACAGTAGCCCGTGATGGCGCTCGTATTATTGCTGAAAACATCGCCGAGACACCCGACCCTTTGACCGAACTTATACATTCATTCGGCATTAAGGCATATGCCTGCCACCCTCTTATTGCAGAA
>Ga0272441_10009796_pt1 | contig 14685 bp, 10 predicted proteins | sample SSMProp6N_FD_193582 | JGI IMG/M metagenome (GOLD analysis project Ga0272441, IMG submission 193582) | Marine sediment archaeal communities from Little Sippewissett salt marsh, Falmouth, MA, United States - SSM-Prop-6N | ecosystem: Environmental > Aquatic > Marine > Wetlands > Sediment ... | reverse complement strand
ACCACTTGCGTACCGGCCATAGCTGCCCGGACCCGCGCCCAACACCTCCCATAACACACCTGCCGTTTCTTTCACAAACAACCCGCCGAAGGCGGGTCCCCCACTCGCGAGGACGCTCGCCCCACCGACGTTTGGAGTGCGTCGTTTGCGGCGCCTTGGCAGGCTAAAGCCTGCACTCCGAACGGGGCGCCCTGGCAGGCTGAAGCCTGCACTCCGAACGGTGTGGACTCCGAACGCTGCCGGGTAGGTATGCATCGGTCACAGCCTCTGTGTTGGCTCGTGCTCGTAGCCGGTATTGTGGCGCACGTTTATGCCACTCGTGCAGAGAACGTCCTACACTTTAGGCACACATCATTGGAATGTCAAGGGGGTTGGCGGAGGGTGCTGGTGGGGGGAGCGGCCCTGGGAGCCGGGGCTTGGGTCGAAGAGCCGGCAAGGATGCCGGCGGTACGAGGGGAGACGAGGGGTGGGGCGGGTGCCGTTTGGCGGTCATCGTGAGTGAGGGGTCATGGTGCGGATGCGGGATGCGAGGCGGGCGGCGGTGCGCTCGGGGGAGGCCTGGCCGGAGACTTCGAGGTCTGCGAATTCCCGGGTGGGCTCTATGTAGCGTTGGTACATGGGGCGCACGGATTGGGTGTATTGGGCGCGGACGGATTCGGGGGTGCGGCCGCGCTCGCGGACGTCGCGGGTGAGGCGGCGGGCCAGGCATGCGGTGTCGTCGGCGTCGACAAACACTTTGAGGTGCATGAGGTCGCGCACCGGTTGCCAGTAGAGGGCAAACAGGCCTTCGATAATGAGAAAGCGGCCGGGGGCGATGTGCACAGTTTCTTTTCGCCGGGTGTGGACGGCGAAGTCGTACTGGGGCGCGTCTACGGCCTGACCCTGGGCGAGCTGGCTCAACTGCCGGGTGAGGAGTTCGTGGTCCAAGGCCTCGGGGCTGTCGAAGTTCCATTGGATTCGCTGCGCCATTTCGAGGTGAGACAGGTCGCGGTAATACCAGTCGAGGCTGACCAAGGTCACGGCTTCCAATTGCGCGGCCAGGCATTGGGCCAGGGTGGTCTTCCCACTGCAGGTGGCGCCTGCGATGCCGATCAGGAAGGGTCTCGCGCTCATGGATGCGGCGACTCCCGTGGAGTTTTGTTTTCCTTGCTCACAACAAACCGAAGACGGCTCGCGAGGACGCTCGCCCCACCACGCTCGCCCCACCACGCTCGCCCCACCAGGCATGCTTCTAATGGCTTGGCGTCATTCGGGGCGGGGCAGGAGGCCGGCCTTCTCGACGAGGCCTGCGACGGTCTTCTCGGCCTCGATGGCCATGATGTGAACGCCGCTGACGCCGGGGACCTCTTTGATCTCGTGGATCTGCTCGATGGCGATCTTCTGGCCTTCTTCCTTGGGGTCTTCGGCGTTCTTGAGGCGTTCGATGAGGGGGTCGGGCACGGTCAAGCCGGCTACGTTGTCGCGCATGTATTCGGCCATGCGCACGGACTTCAGGGGGGTGATGCCGGCCAGGATGTAGACTCGCTCGTGGAGGCCCTTGTTGCGGACCTGTTCCATCCACTGCTTGAAGCGGTCCATGTCGTAGATGCACTGGGTCTGGATGAAATCGGCGCCGGCCTTCGCTTTCTTGGCGAGGCGCATGACGCGAAATGCGAAGGGGTCGCCGAAGGGATTCGCGGCCGCGCCGATGAAGATGCGCGGTTCGACGACGGGTTGCTTTTTTGTGTTGCGGATTGCGTCGCCGCACGCGAAGGTCTTGTCGTCGCGCATCTGCTTGAGCATGGCGACAAGCTGAATCGAGTCCATGTCGAATACGTTCTTCGAGGTGGGATGGTTGCCAAAGCACTGGTGGTCGCCGGTCAGGCAGAGGATGTTGCGGACGCCGAGGGCGTAGGCGCCGAGCACGTCGGCCTGGATGGCGAGGCGGTTGCGGTCGCGGCAGGTGATCTGGATGACGGGTTCGAGGCCCTCTTTCATAGCGAGCAGGCCCGCGGCAATGGACGACATGCGGACGATGGCGGTCTGGTTGTCGGTTATGTTGACCGCGTCGACGGCGCCTTTGAGATAGCCGGCCTTGGTCTTGATGATCTCGACGTCGGCGCTCTTGGGTGGCCCGAGCTCGCCGGTGACCGCGAAGTGGCCTGCGTTTAGAATGCGCTCGAGTCGACTGTCGGACTTTGGCGTCAGTTCGGTAACGGCAATTGCCTCACTCATAGCTGCACATCTTCCCTCGTGACTTTTCTTGGCCCACCGTCGCGGTGCTTGGCCCAATCCTTCAAGGGCTTGCTGTCCTCGAGTTCTTCGAGGCGCCCGAGTTTCTCCATGCGGTCGTAGATCAGTTGCCACGCGCACTCGATATTGTCCGGGTCCACCTCGCACTTTCCGTCAGACGATCCGCCGCACGGACCGTTCAACAGGCTCTTCGAGCAGCGTGCGATCGGGCAGATCCCGCCGAATTGATCCACGATGCATTCACCGCAGCCCGCGCACCGTTCGGACCAGACGCCGGCCTCGATCGTTGCGCCGTAGAACTTGGTGTTGAGCGCGGGGTAGACGACGGCGTCTGGGAAACGCTCGGCGCAGAACTGTACGCCGACGCCGCACCCCATCGAGATCACCGCATCGGCCTCGGCGACCTTACGGGCGGTGGCCTCGTCGAAGAACTCATCGTCGCATTGGCGGGTGATGGTGTGCTCCTCGATGGTGATGTCGTCGCCGCGCTCGCGGGCGGCCAGTCGGATCTGCGAGGCGAGGATGCCCACTTCCTTTTCGCCGCCCGCCATGCACACGGTGACGCAGGTGCCGCAGCCCATCAGCAGGATCTTCTTGTGCTTTTGGGCGTGGGCGTATATCTCTTCAAAGGGTTTTCGTTCAGCGACAATCATGCGGGTTCTCCGACGGCTTCCTGCGGCACAACGTCTGTCTCAACCTGGCCTGCATTGAGTTGTTTGATCCGTTCCGTAAACTCTCTCGATGTCTGCGCAAACAGGGGACCTTGCGACGCGGCAATGTAGTACATCTCCAGCCGGTCAGGATTGACCCCGACCTCTTTGAGCAGTTCTTTCGCGTAGTCCACGCGCTTCTTGGCCCGCAGGTTCCCCTGGATGAAGTGACACCCGCCGGGCTCGCACGCCCCGACCATGACGCCGTCCGCGCCTTCGACAAAGGCTTGGAGGATCATGTTGACGTCCACCTTGCCCGAGCACGGCACGCGCACGATGCGGATGTTTGTCGGGTACTGCTGGCGCATGGTGCCCGCGAGGTCCGCGGCGGTGAATGCGCAATAGTGGCAGCAAAACGCGATGATGTTCGGATCGTTATCCATCAGATTGTCGCAATCCAGAAACCGTTAAGATCCAGACGGGATAACAGGATGATCGGGATTTCTTCCATCGCGTTCATCCTGTTATCTTGTCAAACGTCTCCTATTTCTCGACAAGCACCATGTGATCGGAGCGGACCTCGTCTTCGTGGAGGATACTTCGAAACAGGGCGCGTTCTTGGACGTCGGTGAAGGTGCGCAGTTGGATGGCCTTGGCCGGGCACGCGGACCCGCAGTTGCCGCAGCCCTGGCACTTGGCCTCCTCGATCTCGGCTTTACCGTCGGCATTGACAAAGGGCGCGTTGTACACGCACTCGCGGACACAGGTGAGGCAGGTCGCGCATTTGTCGGGGTCGACGTGGGACACGACGCCGCCGACTTCGAGCGAATCCTTGGCCAGGATACACGCGGCACGGCCGGCCGCGGCCAAGGCCTGGGTGATGTTCTCCTCGGTGTACTTGGGTGAGTGGGCCAAGCCGCACACGAAGATGCCCTCGGTGGCAAAGTCGACGGGCCGGAGCTTCACGTGCGCCTCCATGAAGAAGCCGTCTTGGTCGGTAGCCACCTTCATGAGCTCTGCGAGCCGGTTGTTGTTGTCCTTGTCGGGCACGATGGCGGTGCTCAACACGACCACATCGGGTTTCAACTCGAGCGTCTCGTCGAGCACCGTGTCATGCACCGAGACGTTCAAGCCTTGGCCGTTCTGCGTCACCTCCGGGTATTCCTCATCCGGGAAGTGGATGAACATGACGCCCTTCTCGCGCGCCTCGCGGTAGTAGATTTCCTTGTATTGATAGGTGCGGATATCGCGGTAGAGCACATAGATCTTGGCGTCGGGGTTCTTCTCTTTGATGGCGAGGGCGTTCCTTACCGCGGCGCCGCAGCATACGCGCGAGCAGTAGGGGCGCTCGTCGTCGCGGCAGCCCACACACTGGATCATGACGACTTCACGGACCCCGTCCGCCGAATCTGCGGTGAACCCATTGTCGAGCTTGGCCTCCAACTCGCGTTGCGTCATGACGCGGTCGCTCTGGCCGAACAGGAACGTGTCTGGCTGGAACTCGTCGGCGCCGGTGGCCACGAGAATCACGCCGTGTTGAACCTCGTCCTGCGAGGCGCCTTTGAGGCGGGTGGTGAAGTTCCCTACGAATCCGTCGACTTCGTCGATCTCGGATTCGAGGTAGACGGTGACAGCGTCGTTGTCTTCGACCTGTTGGATGGTTTGCTCGAGGTGGGCCTGCCAGTCGTAGCCTTCGAGGCTCTTGCTCACGTGGTAGAGGTTGCCGCCGAGGCGTTCGGCTTTCTCGACGAGGTGGACCTGGAACCCTTGCCGGGCCAAGGACAGCGAGGCCGCCATGCCCGCGATGCCGCCGCCGATTACGAGCGCCGCCTTGGTAATGCCCACCTGCTTGAACTGGAGGGGTTCGAGGAGCCTGGACTTGCCCACGCTGCCGCGCACGAGCGCCTTGGCCTTATCCGTAGCACGTTCGTGCTCTTGCTGATGCACCCACGAACACTGCTCGCGGATGTCGGCCATCTCGAACAGGTACTTGTTCAGCCCCCCCTCGCGCATCGTCTCGTGGAACAGCGGTTCATGCGTCCGGGGCGTGCACGACGCCACGATGACACGGTTCAGGTCCTTCTCTTTGATGACTTCCTTGATACGCACCTGGGTGTCCTGCGAGCAGGTATAGATGGTGTGCTCCGCATAGACCACGCCGGGAATCGACCGGATGTAGTCGGCCACGGCCGCCACATCCACGACCGAAGCGATGTTGGTGCCGCAATGGCACACGAATACGCCGATCCGTGCCTCTTGCCCGGCCACGTCCTTCTCCGCAGGATACTCCTTGACCTGGACCTCTGTGCCGCGGACCGACCCGAGCAGCTCGCCGCACAGGGCCGCGGCCGCGCTGCTCTCCATGACGGTTTCCGGGATGTCCTTGGGACCACTCAGTGCGCCGGACAGGAACACGCCTTCCTTGTTCGACAGGAGCGGCAGGTAGGGCTTGCCCTCGGCAAAGCCAAAACGGTTGCACGCGATACCGGTGGCGGCCATCAAGTCCTTCATCGAGTGGCTCGCGACCAGCCCCACGGAAAGCACGACGAGGTCGAATTCCTCTTCGGCAACGCGCTTGTGTCCATTGGATTCCTGCACGTAACGCACGACGATGTTCTCGTTCTCGGGGTTCTCCTTGAGCGACGAAACCTGGCTGCGCACGTAGCGCACTCCGTAGTCGGCCTTCGCCCGGTTGTAGAAGCCCTCGAAGCCTTTGCCGAACGCGCGCATGTCGATGAAAAAGATGGTCGGCTCGATCTCGCCCTCGTGTTCTTTGGCGATCATGGCGGCCTTGGTTGCATACATGCAGCAAACCGACGAGCAGTAATCATTGCCCACGGTCACGTCGCGCGAGCCCACGCACTGGATCCACGCGACCTTCTTCGGCGTCTTGCGGTCGGAGGGGCGTTGCACGTGGCCTTCGTAGGGCCCGGACGCGCTCAGAATCCGTTCGAATTGCATGCTGGTGACCACGTTGGGATAGCGGCCGAGGCCGTATTCGGACTTGCGCCGTGCGTCGAACAGATCGTAGCCGCTGGTCAGCACGACCGCACCCACGTTCAGGTCCTGCTCCTCGTCCTTCATGTCGTAATCGATGGCGTCCGCAGGGCAGATCTCCTTGCAGGCGCCGCACCCGTCCGTGCGGAAATGGATACAGTTGTCCGTGTCGATCACGGGTACGTTCGGCACCGCTTGGGCAAAGGGGATGTAGATGGGCGTCCTCGAGCCGATGTAGGCATTGAACTCGTCGGGAATCGCTTCGATCGGGTGCGAGCAGAACTCGGCCGGGTCAATGGCGCCCGTAGGGCAAACATAGGCGCAGGCGCCGCATCCGATGCACACATCCGACAGGAGCTTGTAGGGCGTGGCCACCTCGCGTTCGATGCCGCGTCCCGCGAAACACGTGGCTTCCGGACCGATGATCTCCCTGCACACACGCACGCACAACCCGCACATGATGCACCGGTTCTGCGCAGAAGCCTGGACAGGGTGCTCGCTGTCCTGGCCGGCGTCACTGTGCGTACTGGGCCGCGGTGTCGATTCGAGCGGAAGCGGCTCGACCCCATACTGCGCGGCCATTTCCTGAATGATCTCGGCATCCGGCGCACGGGCGCGCAACAAGGCAAGGGTCATGCGCCGGGATTCGAGGACGCGCTCAGAAGCGGTCTCGATCTCCAGGCCGTCTTGAGCCGGATACGAGCAGGCGGGCACCAACCCCGGCCTGCCGCCCCCTGTGATCTCAACCACGCAGACCCGGCACGCGCCCGCGGCCGGCACGGCCCGGTGATAGCAGAGGGTTGGAATCTCGATGCCGAGGACTCCAGCCGCATCGAGGAGGCTCTGGCCCTCCTCGACCTCGACGGGTAGCCCGTCTATCGTGAGCTTGGGCATCTATGTTGTTACTCCCGGAGAGATCAGCTTGCCTTTCTTGCGTCGTTCTTCGTTGCTTGCGCGCGCTCCTGGAGCGCTTCGGCTCGTTCGAGGTCACAGCGCAGGCACCTGCCCGCTTCGGCACACGCGGCGCCCGGCGTCAAGTCACCCAGCACTTCAGTAAAACCTCCAAGGCGCTCAGGTGCCGCTAGCATCGGCTCCTCGACACGAGGTATGCCCAGCGACTTTTCGAGTTCCTCTTCCGACGGCCGCCGCATGCTGGGTCCAGCATCGTCGGGCAGCACTCCCATTCCGCCGAGCATTCGGTCTATGGCGCCGGCCGCGCGCTGTCCAGCGCCGATCGCTTCAACCACCGTGGCGCCGCCCGAAACGCAATCGCCACCCGCAAACACGCCGGGGGCGGACGTCTGTCCAGTCATCAGGTCCGCGTCGACTCCGCCCCAAGAATTCAGTTCGGCGCCACGCTCCGCGGCGGCCACCGAGGCGCGTTGTCCAATGGCCGTGATGACCATGTCGCATTCCAGGATAAACTCGCTGCCCTGGATCGGTGTCGGCCGCTGCCGGCCGCTGTCATCGGCATCGCCCAGCCGCATCCGGGTCATCTCGATCCCGGCGACCTTGCCTTGCTTGCCGACAATGCGTTTCGGGGCGACCAACTCGTGGAGTTCTACGCCTTCTTCAAGTCCCGCCTCTATCTCCTCTTCGTATGCGGGCATCTGTTCGCGGGTTCGACGATACAGTATTCGGACCTTATCTGCGCCAAGGCGGAGCGCTGACCGTGCCGCATCCACGGCGGCATTGCCGCCCCCGATGACCACCGCGTTCTTGCCGCAGGGCACCGGCTTGCCCAGCGCGCGACGCCGCAGGAACTCGAGGGAATCCACGACACCCCCGAGATCCTCGCCCGCCACGTTCAGGGCACGGTCTATGTGGGCGCCTGTGGCGACGAAGATGGCCCGATAGCCCTGGGTTCGAAGACCCTCGATGCTCTCGACGCGGCTGTCGGTGCGCAGTTCCACGCCGTGCGACAGGATGAAATCTATGTCGGCCTGGAGACTGCGTTTGGGCAGGCGGTACTCAGGAATGCCCACCGCGAGCATGCCTCCTGGGACGGGTAGCGCCTCGAACACTACCGAGGGGCGGCCCATTAGGGCAAGGAAGTAGGCACAACTCAGGCCCGCTGGCCCGCTGCCCACGATGGCCACTTCCTTCTTGCCCGTCGCGGGGGCGGCGAGTGGCCGAGAGACGTCCTTCGCGCCGTCGAACGCGTACCGTTTGAGTGCTCGGATGGCCAACGGTTCATCGACATCTGCACGGCGGCAGCGTTTCTCGCATGGGGCGTCGCAGACGCGACCGCAGACCGAGACGAAGGGATTACGCCTGCGGATTAGGTCTACGGCCTCGTCCAGCCGCCCCGCAGCAATGAGCCCGACGTATTGCGGCGCGTTAACGCCCGCAGGACAGGCGTGCGAGCACGGGGACGCAACCAGCCCCTCACACACGGCCGCGCGGCAGTGTTTCTGGCGAATATGTTCCTCGTATTCGTGGCGGAAATAGCGCAGCGTGGAAAGCACGGAATTGGGCGCGGTTCCACCCAATTGGCAAAGCGAGGAATCCCGCACGTAGTGGGCCAGACGTTCGAGCGTTTCGATGTCGCCGTCCTGTCCCTCGCCTTCGACGATACGTGACAGGATGCGGTGCATCTCGAAGAGTCCTTCGCGGCAGGGCGTGCATTTCCCGCAGGATTCGCCCATCAAGAAAGCGATGAAGTACCTGGCCAAGTCCACCATGCACGTGCGTTCGTCCATGACGATCAGGCCGCCGGATCCCATCATGGCACCGGACTCGCGCAGCTTGTCGAAGTCAACGGGTAGGTCCAGGAGGGGCGCCGGGATGCAGCCTCCTGAAGGCCCCCCGGTCTGCACCGCCTTGAAGGCTCGGTTCTTCGCGATCCCGCCACCGATGCCGTACACGATGTCCCGCAAGGTTGTGCCCATGGGGACCTCGACCAAGCCCGTATTCTTCACCTTCCCGACCAGGGAGAAGACCTTGGTGCCCTTTGAGTTCTCGGTGCCGATACCCGCAAACCAGTCCGCGCCGTGCCGGATAATAACCGGCACATTGGCCCAGGACTCGACGTTGTTGATGTTGGTCGGTTTGCCCCAGAGTCCGGCTTGCGCAGGGAACGGGGGCCGCTGATGCGGACTGCCGAGGTCCCCTTCGATAGAAGCGATGAGCGCGGTCTCTTCGCCGCACACGAACGCGCCGGCGCCGCGCACGATGCGGACATCGAAGCTGAAGTCCGTGCCCAAAATACCGGATCCTAGCAAGCCATGCGCCCGGGCCTGTTCGATGGCGACGGTCAAATTGGCTACGGCCAGAGGATACTCGCCGCGGACGTACAAGTAGCCCTTGCGCGCGCCGATCGCATACGCGCCGAGCATCATGCCCTCAAGCACACTGTGCGGGTCGCCCTCCATGACGCTCCGGTCCATGAAGGCGCCGGGATCGCCCTCGTCGCCATTGCAAATGATGTACTTCTCGTCGCCGCTTTGCTCGCGGCAGACGGCCCATTTGCGGCCCGTGGGAAAACCGGCCCCGCCCCGTCCCCGGAGTCCCGCGCGGGTGACCTCCGCGATGACCTCTTCAGGACCCATCTCCATCAACACGCGGTACAGAGCGTGGTATCCGCCTCGGGCGATGTATTCCTCAATGCTTCCGGGGTCCAGAAAGCCACAGTTCCGCAGGGCCACGTGCCGCTGTTTGCGGTAGAACTCGAGTTCCGTTATGTGCGGCAACCCATCCAAGGCGTTGCGTTCTGCCTGGCCTTCCCCGCCGAGGATCTCTTGCGCGGGTTGCTCGATGTAGGCCAAGGCCTTCTTGGTGGGCACTTCGCCCTGTTCGACCATCGCCACCAGGTTATCAAGCTCCTGCAACTCAAGCTTCGAGAACACCACGCGCGGCCGGCCCGGGAGGACCACATCTACCAGTGGCTCGCGCTGGCAGTACCCGATGCAACCCGTGCGCGCCAAGGCGATGTCGGCCCCCCGGTGAGCAATCGCCTTACCCAAGGCCTCAAACTGCTCCCCGGCCCCGGACGCCAGCCCACACGAGGACATGCCCACCACGATCTTGGGTCGGGATGGGTACAGCGACTCACGTCCCTGCCCGGCCAGGTGTTTGAGGTCTTCCACGCGGGAAATCGGCTGCGCATTCATCAGGCCACGGCCTCCTCGCGTGGGTCGCTTTCCGTACTCGCGATGCTCTCAGCGGATGTTTGGTATTGCTCGAGGATGGCCATGATTTTGCGGGTGGTCATGTTGCCGTAGTATTTCTCGTTCACCGTGACCACCGGCGCCAGCGCGCACGCCCCTAGGCAATGGACACGTTCCAGGGTAAACATCATGTCGCGCGTGGTTTCGCCGTTCTCGATACCGAGTTCGCGCGTAATCGCCTTGGCGATGTTCCCGCCGCCCTTGAGGTGGCAGGCCGTACCCAAGCAAACGCGGATGATGAATCTTCCCCGGGGCTTCAGGCTCAAGGCCCCGTAGAAGCGCGCCATCGCGTACAGGCGGCTCAAGGAAATGCCGGATCGCTCGCTCAGGTACATCATGGCGTCTTGCCGCAGATAGCCGAATTCATTCTGGACGTCTTGCAGCGCGCCTATCACCATGCCCGCCGGATCGTCGAACTTCGTCACGATGGCGTCCACCTTTGCCACGACTTCCGGCGCGGTCTTGTCGCGGACACTCACGGGGGGCGGAATGCTGATCTTGTTGCGCGCCATACAGTAGTTGATACAATCGCCGCACCCCGTGCACTTTTCCAGGTCCACGAAGCGCGCGCGCTTGTTGATGGTGGCCGTGAAATTGCCGGCCTGGCCCTCGAGCTTCTTGAGGTCGGCGTAGGAGATGATCTCGATGTTGAGGTGGCGGCCGGTCTCGACGAGCTTGGGCGAGAGCATGCACATAGCGCAGTCGTTGGTGGGGAAGGTCTTGTCGAGCCGCGCCATGTTGCCGCCGATGGCGGGCTGCTGTTCGAGCAGGTAGACCTTGAAGCCCGAGTTGGCGCAGTCGAGCGCGGCCTGCATGCCGGCGATGCCGCCGCCAACCACCAAAACCGAACCGACTTTCTTGGGATTATCGCTCATGTCAATACGGGTTCTTTCGCAGAAGGCGCGAACTGAAAAGGCACGAAACTGTGGCCCAACTTCAGTTCGGATTTGGTTAATCCAAACGCCAATCCAATCAATTGGGTGATGAACACAATGGGCATGGGCCGGGCAATGCTGAATTCTGCGCGGACGTGATCCTGCTTGGTGTCGAGGTTGTTGTGGCACATGGGGCATGCGACCGCGACGCACCCGGCCCCGCGCGCGACGGCGTCTTTCAGGATCCGCGAGACCAGGCGCGCCGAGACGGATTCTTGGCTAATGAAGAGGCTCGCACCGCAGCATTCGGTCTTGTACGACCAGTCGATCGGCTCGGCCCCGAGTGCCCGGACGAGGGTGTCCATGCTTGTGGGGTACTCGCGGTCGTCGAAGCACTCGCGGCGCGGAATGCGCGTATTCAGGCAGCCGTAGTAACACGCGACCTTGAGCCCGGCCAACGGTTCGACAACGCGTTCGCCGATAGCGTCGACGCCGACGTCGCGCGTGAGGAAATCCAATACGTTGCGCACGGCCACCGTGCCCTGGTAGTTGAAACCGGTTTCGGTGTTGAGCTGCGCGCGGAGTTCGGGGTCCTGGTCCAATTCGTAGGCGGTTGCCGCCAAGCGGTGGTAGCACGCGGCGCACGGCACAAGGAGTTCGCAGAAGCCCTGCTGTTCGGCGAGCGCGAGGTTGCGCAGGTTCAGGGCCAGGTGGAGCCTGTGGTCCAGGGCGTGGGCGGACGAGGCGCCACAACAGGTCCAGTCGTCGAGCGTCGGACACGCGATCCCGAGCACGTCCAACACATGGTTCGCGCTCACGGCGAACCCGCTCGCCGAACCTGTCAGGCTGCAGCCCGGATACAATGCCACGGTTGACCTCAACTCGGCCATAGCTTCTTCATCCAGCGTTTGAATCCGCGGATCGCCTTGGGGGGGAACAGATGCAGGCGGCCCTTGAGAAACATCTTTGGCCCGAGGCTCGCGTTCTGGAAAGGTTTGCCGATCCGGAGGTTGTATTCGCCCATCATGCGCAATTCATGCACGCGCCCGCGCCGACAGAAGTTCTTGATGAAGTTTTGGTGGAACTTCAGGACCTCGGGGATCGGGCACTCGATTCCCTGTTCGACGGCCTTACGCCGCAGATCGTCCATGACGGACGTGATGTCGATATCGTTCGGACAACGCACGGCACACGTGTAGCACCCTGCGCACATCCAAATGGTGTTGGTGCGCAACGCCCGGTCTTCGATGCCGAGGGAGAGCAAATGCATGATCTGATGCGGCAGGAGGTCCATCTCGTCCGAGACGGGGCAACCGGTCGAGCATTTCGCGCACTGATAACACAGCGCGGGGTTTTCTTTGAGTGCAACGGCCATGCGACTTGTCTGATTCCAGGTTGAAAACCGGCGGCGCCTGCGCACCGCCGGCAACGTAGCACAAGAATCCGCCTGCTTTCTAGAACAATCCCTGGACCTTGCCTGTTCCTACGTCCACATCGATCTTGCGGAAGGCGGCGTCGCTGGCGGTTCCGGGCAAGAGCTTTATGGCGCCGGCCACGGGCACCACGAATCCTGCGCCGCGATAGACGAGGACGTCGCGCACGGGTAAGGTCCAGCCCTTGGGCCGGCCCTTGATGGTGGGGTCATGCGACAGGCTCAAGTGGGTTTTGACCATGCAGCACCCCATCTTCTTGAGTTCGTCGTCGGCCTCGATCTTCTTGATGGCGGCCTCGGCTTCAGGGGCATAGGTTACGCCGTCCGCGCCGTAGACCTCGGTGGCAATCCGGTGGACCTTGTCTTTCAGCGGCAGATCTTCCTCATACAGGAACTGGAACTTCGGCTCGCCTTCACAGGCGTCGATGACCACCTCGGCCAGTTCAAGGGCACCTTCGCCGCCTTTTTCCCAGTGCTTGGATACGGCGACCTTGGCGCCCGCGGCCTCGGCGGCCTTCCTGACGACGGCCACCTCGTCGTCGGTATCCGTATAGAAATGGTTGATGCACACGACCGGCGAAATCCCGCTCTTTTTCACGGTTTCGATGTGGGCCAGGAGATTGTCAACGCCCTTCTCGAGCAGGCCGATATTCTCCTCGGTATACGCCTTGTCCAGCGGCTTGCCGGGGACAACCTTCGGTCCTCCACCGTGCATCTTGAGCGCGCGAATGGTCGCGACGATGACGGAGCAGTGTGGGACGAGCCCGCTGAACCGGCACTTGAGGTTCCAGAATTTCTCGAATCCGATATCGGCGCCGAAGCCGCTTTCGGTCACGTGGTAGTCGCCCAGCTTCAGCGCCAGGCGATCTGCGATGATCGAGGACTGGCCAATGGCGATGTTGGCGAAGGGGCCAGCGTGCACGAGTACGGGCTGCCCCTCAAGACTCTGCATGAGGTTCGGGTTGATGGCCTTGCTCATGAGTGCGGTCATGGCACCGCCTACCTCGAGGTCCGCTGTCGAGATCGGGTTGCCTGCCTTGTCGTACGCGACCACGATCTTGTTGAGGCGCTCGCGCAGGTCCTCGAGGCTCGTGGCGACGGCCAAGATGGCCATCACCTCGGACGACACCGTGATCTGGAACCCGCTCCTGAGCATGAAGCCGTCCATCTTGCCGCCAATGCCGATGACAATCTCGCGCAGCGCCTGCGCGCAGAAATCCATGGCCCACATCATTGCGATGTTCCGCGGGTCGATGTCGAGCCGCTTGAGGTTTTTGCGCGCCAGGACGTCGTCGCCGTAGTTGAACTCGTGCTGGAGCCGGCTCGTCAGGGCAACCATGGCCAGATTGTGCGCATTGGTTATCGCGTCGATATCGCCGGTCAGGCCGAGGCTGAAATCGGTCAACGGAATGCACTGGGCCAAGCCGCCCCCGGCCGCGGAACCTTTGATGTTGAAGGTCGGCCCGCTCGAGGGTTGCCGTATGGCGCCGATGACTTTCTTGTCGAGCTTGCCGAGCCCTTGTACGAGCCCCATCGCGGTCGTGGATTTGCCCTCGCCCAGCGGCGTCGGCGTAATCGCCGTCACCTCGATATACTTGCCATCAGGACGGTCCTTCAGCCGCTCGAGGATGCGCAAGAAATCCAGCTTGGCCACGTAGTGGCCGTAAGGAAGCACCTCCATCTTCTCGAGGCCCAGTTCCTCGCCCAATTCGTAGACCGTCTTCATGGTTTCCTCGGCGGCCTCGGCGATTTCCCAATCCTTCATCTTCGTCGCGTCCAGCTTTGCCATAGCTAAGAGCCTTTCTTCATCGACATTGTCAGACCAGCCCGCGCGCATGCAGACACACCAATAGCTTCGGCTACTTACTGCGTATTGCCATGCGGGACAGCAAGAGGCGGGCCAATGTTGATTCTGCTTCCCTGCTAAGCAGCCCCTTCTTCCCAAGCGTCACTCATGTAACAAGTTACAGCATAGGACCCGTGCGATTCGGCCTGCGGCGAAAAGGAATCTTAGACCAGGTTCGCGGGCAAGCGCAACAAGAAACCCGGCCAACCGCAGGCCTCGCTGCCCCGCAGGTGCGCTGGACGGTTCTTGGCGCCGGGCTGTTGGCCCTCAAAGATTGGCCGAAAGCCGAGTGCATCTCGAAGGGATCGGCCCAATACGCATAAGCATGGATTCCCGATGCCACACCGTCGTGTGTCACGTGTTTTCCGCGCTTGGCCAAGGGGCGTGGCGCTCTTCGTCTGCGAAGTCGATCCCGCGCTCGGGGGAGTCGACCTCATCGTAGAACCATCTCAGTGGTATCGATATGAACTTGAGGTCGTGAGGG